>Ga0315284_10015925_pt1 | contig 10679 bp, 7 predicted proteins | sample YL17G09_16_MG_FD_203696 | JGI IMG/M metagenome (GOLD analysis project Ga0315284, IMG submission 203696) | Sediment microbial communities from Yellowstone Lake, YNP, Wyoming, USA - YL17G09_16 | ecosystem: Environmental > Aquatic > Freshwater > Lake > Sediment | place: USA: Wyoming | collected...
GGACGGACGGCTGCGTGGTGTCGGCCTGCTCGCGGTACAGCCACGCGACGCGCAGGGACAGGCGCGCAATCTTCAGATGGTCCCGCCGCTCCTCCGGGAGGAGCTCCTGGATGGCGAGGGCCAGCAAGTGGTATCGGAGCGCCGCCGGGAAGTCGAGGGGACCGGCCCCGAGCCCCTGGCGCAGGGTGGCGATGCACGAGCCGCGGCGCTGGATCTCGGGCTTGAGCTTGGGGGCCAAGAGACGCACCCGGTTATCGCGGAGGCGATTCGGCTCGGCGAAATCCTCTTTGAAGTCGGTATAGGCGCATTCCGGGCAATGGAACAAGGCAGAGTACGGGGGATGGAGCGGCGGGACATCGGGCTGCAGCCAGCGATACCGGGTGACATGCTGGTCGGACTCCCGCTCCTCTTCCGTGTACATGCCGGTCTTGAAATCGGCCTGTGTGGTCTTGATCCCGCAGGCAGGGCACGTCAGTGTTCGATTATAGAGCGCGGACTTCGTCTCAACCATAGTCTTTCCCTCTGATGCTGACCAGCGTACCGCGTCGCACTTTGCGACACGGGCTGCGCTGCAGAATCCGCCCGGAGCCCAGCCGCGTGGAGGCGGACACGTCTGCCGCGGGCGATGCCAACTCCCAGGAAGCTTATCGGCAGACCGGGGGCGGGGAATGAGGAAGAATCGGGGAGGTGGCGGGGTTGTTCTCGACCAGGTAGGGATACTCGTCGAGGATCAGTAGAAGCCGCTTGTTGGTTTTCGCGGCCGTTGGCCGCAGGTGCGTGGCCAGATACTCGAAGGCCTCGAGCCATGTGTCAAGGCCCTTCCGACCAATGAATGGATCGGTGAAGTGCCCGCCCAGGCGCGCGGCGACCTCGCGGAGTTGTTCCCGCTCCGGCCGCCGGTCCGCCAGGAAGTAGACAGCGGATTTCCCCTGCAAGGTTTCCTTCAGGAGGGCGGTCTTTCCCACCCGGCGCTAGCCGTAGACGATGAGGAACTGGGCGTCCCGCGCCCGCCATGTCAACGGCCGCCCATGGAGAGCCACTCAGGGTCGCCCCATGGTGAGCCAGTGAAGGACGTGGCCGGGTCCCTCGCAAGTGGTTTGTCCGGACCTTTACGCTGTCCTTCCCTCCTGCTTCGGTGACGGCTTACTGCGTTGCTGAGCGGCGAGCTGTTGCTTGGTCTGCTCGGCCCGGTAGCTGGGGCCCGTGACCTCGAGGAAGTGGGCTCGGTGGGTCAGGCGATCGAGGGCGGCCGAGGCGAGCAGGGGCTCGCCGAAGAGGTCCGCCCACTCGGACCGATCCCGGTTGCTCGTGAGCACGATCGACGCCCGCTCGTACCGCTCGTGGATGATGTCGTAGAGGTCCTCGGGGCCCGGGGCCCGGAGGGCCTTCAGGCCGAAATCGTCCAGCAGGAGCACGTCGGGCCGCAGGGCCTTGGCCAACCGGTGCCCGAGCGTCCCATCCGCCCGGCCGCCCGCCAGGTGGGCCAGCAGCTTGGCCGTGGAGACGAAGAGCACCTCGTACCCCCGGCGGCACGCCTCGTGGGCCAAGGCCTGGCAGAGGTGGCTCTTGCCGACACCCGTCGGCCCGTAAATCAACACATTCTCGTGCCGCGCCACGAACTGGCAGGTGGCCAGGTCGAAGACCTGGGCCTTGTTGAGCTTCGGGTTGAAGCCGAAGTCGAAGGCCTCCAGCGTCTTGGCGGGATCGATGGCGGCGCGGCGCAGCCGGAGCCGCAGCGTGGACTGGGCGCGCCGCTCCACCTCGTCCTGGAGGAGCAGGGTGAGGAACTCGACGAACGAGGTGCGGCTCTCGACCGCCTGGCGGTTGCGCACCTCGAGGGTCTCCAGGATCCCGGAGAGGCGCAGGGGGCGGAGCATGGGGGTGAGCTGATGCATCAGTTCCATGGGGACCTCCCTTCTTCAGTGGGGTCGGGGAAGAAGTCGGTCCAAGGGCGCGCATGCCGGGGGACGGGCCTCGCGGGGGCCGGCCCCGGCGCGAGATCGAGGAGCGGTTGGCGATCGAGGCCACTCACCAGGATGGTCTTCACGGTGTGGTAGCGGTACTCGCCGACCGCGGCGGCCCGCGCACACGCCGCCTCGAGGCGGGGGGCCCCGTAGCGGGGGGCCAGCCGCAGGATGCCCTGGGCGCTCCGGAGGCGATCGAGGGGGCGGTCGCCCAGGAGCGCCGCGATGAAGGCGGCGCAGGTGGGCCCGATCTCGGCCGCCCGCTGCTGGCACCACGCCGGGCTCTGGAGCAGGAAGTGGACCTTGTCGGGCGGGAGGTGCTCGAGGAGGGTCCGGCGCTGGCCGGGGCGCGCACTGAGATGGCTCGCGACCAGGACGTGCGCATGGAACAGCTGGACCAGCGTCGCCGTCCCCCGCACCCAGAGCCGCTGGCCGACCAAGCGGAAGGGGGCCGAGTAGTAGGCGCCGTTGAAGACCACGTGGCAGTCGGGGTGGAGCTTCGCCTGCTTCCAGGTCACCGGCGCCCAGGGCGTGGGCGGGAGCGGCAAGAGCGCGGCCCGTTCCACGGTCTCGAAGAGGAGGAGGGGCTGCTGCTTGATCGTGCCGTGGACCCGCTGGCCCGCCGTCTCCAGACACCAGCGCAGGGCATGCCCGTTGGCGTCGTGGACGTCGCGGAAGGCGCGGCCGGCCAGGCAGTTCCGGCTGACGTAGTGGACGCCGCCCTGTTCGACCTTCCCCTTGTGCTCGGGCATCCGCACCCGGCAGGGCGCGATGAGGAAGCCGTAGTGCTCGGCGCACTCCCGGTAGACGCGTTGGACCTCGGGGTCGTAGAGGACCGCGCGGACGATCGCGGCCTTCAGGTTGTCGAGCACGACCCGGCGCGCCACCCCGTGGAACCACTCGAAGGCGGCCCGGTGGCAGCGGCACCAGGTGCCCACCGTCTGGTCGAAGACGAACTCGACGTACTGATGGCGGCTGAAGGACAAGGTCATCACGAACGCCCACGCCCGGCGGAGCCGCAGCGTGGACTGGGCGCGCCGCTCCACCTCGTCCTGGAGGAGCAGGGTGAGGAACTCGACGAACGAGGTGCGGCTCTCGACCGCCTGGCGGTTGCGCACCTCGAGGGTCTCCAGGATCCCGGAGAGGCGCAGGGGGCGGAGCATGGGGGTGAGCTGATGCATCAGTTCCATGGGGACCTCCCTTCTTCAGTGGGGTCGGGGAAGAAGTCGGTCCAAGGGCGCGCATGCCGGGGGACGGGCCTCGCGGGGGCCGGCCCCGGCGCGAGATCGAGGAGCGGTTGGCGATCGAGGCCACTCACCAGGATGGTCTTCACGGTGTGGTAGCGGTACTCGCCGACCGCGGCGGCCCGCGCACACGCCGCCTCGAGGCGGGGGGCCCCGTAGCGGGGGGCCAGCCGCAGGATGCCCTGGGCGCTCCGGAGGCGATCGAGGGGGCGGTCGCCCAGGAGCGCCGCGATGAAGGCGGCGCAGGTGGGCCCGATCTCGGCCGCCCGCTGCTGGCACCACGCCGGGCTCTGGAGCAGGAAGTGGACCTTGTCGGGCGGGAGGTGCTCGAGGAGGGTCCGGCGCTGGCCGGGGCGCGCACTGAGATGGCTCGCGACCAGGACGTGCGCATGGAACAGCTGGACCAGCGTCGCCGTCCCCCGCACCCAGAGCCGCTGGCCGACCAAGCGGAAGGGGGCCGAGTAGTAGGCGCCGTTGAAGACCACGTGGCAGTCGGGGTGGAGCTTCGCCTGCTTCCAGGTCACCGGCGCCCAGGGCGTGGGCGGGAGCGGCAAGAGCGCGGCCCGTTCCACGGTCTCGAAGAGGAGGAGGGGCTGCTGCTTGATCGTGCCGTGGACCCGCTGGCCCGCCGTCTCCAGACACCAGCGCAGGGCATGCCCGTTGGCGTCGTGGACGTCGCGGAAGGCGCGGCCGGCCAGGCAGTTCCGGCTGACGTAGTGGACGCCGCCCTGTTCGACCTTCCCCTTGTGCTCGGGCATCCGCACCCGGCAGGGCGCGATGAGGAAGCCGTAGTGCTCGGCGCACTCCCGGTAGACGCGTTGGACCTCGGGGTCGTAGAGGACCGCGCGGACGATCGCGGCCTTCAGGTTGTCGAGCACGACCCGGCGCGCCACCCCGTGGAACCACTCGAAGGCGGCCCGGTGGCAGCGGCACCAGGTGCCCACCGTCTGGTCGAAGACGAACTCGACGTACTGATGGCGGCTGAAGGACAAGGTCATCACGAACGCCCACGCCCGGCGGAGGCGGCCGCTGTCGGGATCGAGCATGCGGCCGGCCGGGCCGAAATCGACCTGGGCCTCGGCGCCCGCCTCCACCTCCACCCGAACCGTGGCCCGCGGCGTGGGCGGCTCCAAGCGCCGCAGGAAGCGCTTCACCGCGGAGTAGCTCCCGGTGAAGCCGTGCTGCTCGACGAGGAGTTGGAAGATCGCTTGGCCCTCCACGCCCTGCTGGCGCCACGCCACGACTTGGTCGCGGAACGGGGCCACGCCGGACTGTTCGGCTTGGGGCTGGGCGCGCTCCGGCGGGTGGAGCAGCGTGGCCAGCGCGGCGGCGTCGGGCAGCTCGCCGGTGAGGAGCCCGTGCTGCCGCGCCCAGCGGTGGTAGCCGGCCACCGTGTTCCGGCTCAGCCCGAGTTCGCGGGCGATCCGGCGTGCCGGCTCCCCGAGACGGAGCCAGCGGAGCACTTCGCGTACATCGGTCACCTCGCACCTCCGTCCAGCCATCGGTCACCTCCGGGTTGGGGTTCCCGGAGAGCAATCCCCGATCTGGCTGCGAAATGCAAGGGACCCGGCCGCCCCCTGTTGGGGGTGGCTCAGTATCAGGCGACCCGAGGTGGCTCAGTATGGGTGACCCTGGGTGGCTCAGTATCCCCGACCCCGGTGGCTCAGTATAGGGTGACCGCTGACAGAAGTCCGCCTCGCCCTTCCCTGCGCTCGCGCCCCACAGGGCCATGACCCGGGAGAGGATCTCTTGCAGCCGACCGCGGAGCAGGGGGTTCCAGGTGTGCGAGATGGTGGGATCCGGGGGCCAGAGCACCCGGAGATCCTCGAGCCGGTCCGCCTGCCGGCAGAGCGCCAGGACGGTTTGAAGAGACTCCTTGTCCACCTTGGCGTCGATCATCAGGCAGCCCCCGCCGCGCTGGATCTGCTGGGCGAGGAGGGAGAGCAGCAATTGCGTCTTGCCGGAGCCCGAGCTTCCCAGGACCAGGGTATGATACTGCAAGCTCTGGTTACTCAGCCGGATCCACCCCGCCTTCTGGCTCCAGCCCAAGGTCAGCGCATCCCCCACGGGCGCCGGCGTGCGCGGCTTTCGCATGTCGATGCTCACCCGGCCGGAGACCAAGCAGAACGCCCCGAGGCCCCCCGCGAGGAGCCCCAGGACCAGGAAGAGGATCTTCAAGGGCAGGTAGAGGCTGCCCAGTGCCGCGTGGAGGAGGACGAACCGAGGAAGGGGGAACAGGGGAAAGCCCGCCGCCAGGGCGAGGAGGCCAAAGAAGCACCAGGTCCACCGCCTTGAAGAGCCCATCGCGCGTCTCGCCTCCCTCGGTGCGGCCCGGGGAAGAGCTGGCCGCTGTTCGCAGGCGAGCATAGGCAATGCCGCGGCGATGTCGAGGTCATTTTTCTGCGGCGATCTGGCTTAAGCGCCGCTTCTCGATGAGAGCGCTCGATGACGAACGGAAGGAATCCCCTCGCTGAATCAGCGAGTTCGCTAGGGGCTCCGCGTTGCACAGCAGTTCCGCAGGCGGATGAACTCGGCCGAAATGCCATCTGCTGGGCTCGCGCGGATTCGGATCTTCGACCCGGATTCTCCAGACGGTCACCAAGGCTCCGAATGCAAGGGCGAAGGCCCGAGGGGCATTTTCCTCGGGCCCCCCCTTCGACAAGCCCGAGCCGTTCAGCAGGGGCGTTGATAGGTGAGGGGTGCTGGCGAGAGGACTCGAACCTCCATGTATCCGCTTAAAGGGCAGAGGCGCTACCGATTGCGCTACGCCAGCGTGGTGCTTCGGAGAGGACTCGAACCTCCACTCGCCTGATTAAGAGTCAGGTGCGCTCGCCATTGCGCTACCGAAGCGTGGTACCGGGGGGCGGTCTCGACCCGCCAGCGTCTCCCTGATAGGGGGAGCATTCTGCCGTTGAATTACCCCGGCACGGGTGCTGACGCGAGGCCTGGAACCTCGAACCTCTCGCCTATCGAGTGAGTGCTCCACCAGTTGAGCTACGCCAGCCTGGGGTGCCCCGTCGGATTCGAACCGACGCCGCGCGGGTCACAGCCGCGCCGAGCTTCCCGTACTCGCAGGGGCACCGGAGCTGCCGGCCAGGGTCGAACTGGCTCCCTCCGCCCTACCACGGCGGCGTCCTCCCGTCAGGACCTCGGCAGCAAGGGACGTCACCGCAGTGACGGCATGTAATTCCTCCACGCGAGCGGCAGGTGCCCGCCGAGCGTGATCACCAGACTATCGAGCCTGTCGGGCCGCGTTGGCTGCCGTAGCAGCCGCATGTGGGCCTGCTCCGGCGTCCTGCCGCCCTTCTTCACGTTGCAGGGCAGACAGCAGGTGACGATGTTCTCCCAGTTCGTGTGTCCGCCCTGTGCACGAGGCACGACATGGTCAAGGTTCAGCGCGCGGCTCTCCCGCTTCTGGCCGCAATACTGACAGGAAAGATCATCGCGGCGGTACACGTTCACCCGGGAAAACTTCGGCAACGACCTGCGGTAGTGGACATACCGCAGCAAACGCACGACCGAGGGCAGCCTCAGGACGAAGCTCAGGCTGCGGATCTCGCGGTCAGACTCCTCGACCACCTCGACCTTGCCGGCCGTCAGCAGGCGGATAACCCGCTGCCAGGGCATGATGCGTAACGGCTCGTAGGTGACATTCAGTAGTAAGACACTCTGGACGCTGGTCATCGAATGCTCCGTGTCCCCCTCTGGTGGAGCCGGCACGAGGGCTCGAACCTCGGCAATCCCGCGTACAGGGCGGGCGCGCTACCCGCTGCGCCATGCCGGCGTATGGCGGGATCGGCGGGGGTCGAACCCGCAATCTCCAGCGTGAGGGGCTGGTGGCTTCAACCAGTTCGCCTACGATCCCGTGGGTGCAGGGCCGGCAACTGCCTCCGGTGATTTCCGGCGTATGAGGCCGGCGAGCCACTCTTGCTCCATCCCTGCGATGGTTGCGAGTACCAGTGTCGAGCTGGTCACGTCAGGCGTATGAAACCTGACTGGGCGCCGGCCCACTCGCAGGGGTCTGGGTGGCCGGCTTCGATCCGGCGACCTCCTCGTCCCGAACGAGGCGCGCTTCCAGGCTGCGCTACACCCAGGTGGTCAGGGATGACGGAGTTGAACCGCCGACCTTCGCGCCCCAAACGCGATGCTCTTCCGGGCTGAGCTAATCCCTGTGGAGACGCCGGCAGGATTCTCACCTGCGTCGACCCGCTCTGCAGGCGGGCGCCTGAATGCTCGGCCACGGCGTCATGGCAGCGGGGCCAGGCCACGATCCTGGAGCCTCGAGGGTCAAAGCCTCGCGCTCTGCCACTTGAGCTACCCCGCTCCGAACTCCAATTGCTCCACACGCTCGACGGTCACCTTCCACAGGCTCAGTGCGCCGTCCGCATCGACGTGCGAGATCGGAAGCTCCGTTCGCGCCGCCCCACCCATCCGGAAGAGGCGCTCGACGAGTTCTTCGGCGAGCCGGTCACGATCCAGCAGCTCTTCATCCATCTCGCTCATGGGCGTCCTCCTCTCTGTGGCGGAGGGTGGAAGAATTGAACTTCCGCCGGGTGACCCCGGGCTTCGCGCTAGCAACGCGACCCATTCCCAGACTCTGGCAACCCTCCGTGGAGCGGGTCGTGGGAGTCGAACCCACCTCTCCAGGCTGGCGACCTGGTGCCCTGCCGCTCCGCCAGACCCGCATGGTGGAGTGCCGGGGATTTGAACCCTCGATCGCGTGGGTGCGGACCACGCATCCTCCCATTGGACGAGCACCCCTGGAGCTGGTAGCAGGCTTTGAACCTGCGGCCTCCGATGTACGAAACCGGCGCTCTGCCAGCTGAGCTATACCAGCTCCGTACAGACCCCTTCTCTGCGGTGGCGGACAAGGGATTCGAACCCTTACTGTCCCGCGTTTAGGGCGGGTGCCTCTGCCAGTTGGGCTACTCCGCCGTGGTGCGCCCCGCCAGATTCGAACTGGCACTGTCCGATGCTTGAGATCGGTGCCTCTGCCAAGTTGGGCTACGGGCGCGTCTGGTGGGCAGGGGAGGATTTGAACCTCCAAGCCCGGAGGGCGGCGCGTTTACAGCGCGTTGGTGTCACCCGTCACCGCTCCTGCCCAACTATTGGTGCTCCCGGGAGGACTCTAACCCCTGACCCGCTGGTTCGAAGCCAGCCGCTCTGTACCCTGAGCTACGGGAGCGTGGTGCTGGACCGGAGATTCGAACTCCGACTGGGCGGACTCTCAGCCCGCCGCCTCTGCCAGGTTGGGCTAGTCCAGCATGGTGCCCGATCTCGGATTCGAACCGAGACTGTGCCGCTCCTAAGGCGGCTGCCTCTGCCGTTGGGCTAATCGGGCCCTGGTGCCGGGGCTCGGATTCGAACCGAGACTTGTACGCGCCTGGGGCGTACGCCTCTGCCAAGTTGGGCTACCCCGGCTTGGCGCTCGCCCGGCGACTCGAACGCCGGACCTCCAGCTTCGCACGCTGGTGCTCTTCCCGCTGAGCTAGGCGAGCAGGGACTTCTTACTCTTCCGGCTCGGGTATTTCTTCCTCCGCTCGGCATACGTAGGAGAATGCTGATCCTGTTCTCGGTTGATCCTCCTGCATTCCCGACATCCCCTCCACGCCCGATCAGGACCTCTGGCGAAGGTATTATCTTCCGTCATGGCATGTCCCTTAGAGCAATGCGCCTTACGACTATTCGGCTCCCCGCTGTTGCACCTCTGATGCGAAAACGCCACATTCGTAAGATCGAAATATGCCGCGATCGGGTCCGGGGCGGTGCGCCACGGCACCTTGTGGTCGAACGACAGCTCATCGACACACTCGATTTCTCGCCCGCACCGATAGCAGACATTATGCCCAGCTTGACGAAGCAAATCGAACGTAATCAACCTGTACAAGCGATACACTGCAGTCCCATTAGACATGCCGAGCTTTCTCCCATCAGCCTTGGCCATTCTCACTCCTTTCGTTGGCAGAGGGGGTGGGATTCGAACCCACGGACCTTTCGGCCTCCTGTTTTCGGGACAGGCACCTTCAACCGCTCAGCCACCCCTCTATTGGTGCCGACCCGAGGTCTCGAACCTCGAACCTGCCGGGCTTCAACCGGCCGCTCTTACCGCTTGAGCTAGGTCGGCATGGTACCCGCCCGGCGATTTGAACGCCGCACCTGCCGCGTAGGAGGCGGCTGCTCTTCCGCTGAGCTAGGCGGGCCTGGTCTCGGTCCGAGGAATCGAACCTCGTCATGGCTGGGTGTAGGCCAGTTGCGTTCCCATTGCGCCAGACCGAGATGGTGGCGTCGGCGAGGCTCGAACTCGCATTCACCTCCTTGAAGGGCAAGCGGCTTCCCCAATTCGCCTACGACGCCAGCGGCTGCCGAGGGAGGAGTCGAACCTCCATCTTCCCGCTTAACAGGCGGGAGCCCTACCAGTTAGACGACTCGGCAATTGGCCGGGGTGGCAGGACTCGAACCTGCGACCAATCGGTTCAGAGCCGATCGCTCTGCCAACTGAGCTACACCCCACTGGCGGTCTGTACGGGATTCGAACCCGTGGTCTTCACCGTGACAGGGTGACGGGGACTCCAGACTCCCCTAACAGACCATGGAGCGGGCCGCGGGAGTTGAACCCGCCTAAGCCAACTTGGAAGGATGGCGCCTTTGCCGCTCGGCCAGACCCGCGCGATCTATCAGTTGTGCTGGGTGAGAGCCAATGCACCTTTTCCCGCCTTTCCACTTTCCATCCGGAGTACCAACCCACTTTGCAGACGGCGTCCTGGCACCGCCCAGGACCTTTGCCAGTTCGTCGGGGGCGTGGGGTGCGACCCTCTTACGCCTTGTCCGATCTGGCTCCGGACCGTCAATCTACATCAGCGTCTCCTGGCGCCCCGTCGAGGAGTCGAACCTCGCCGGCAGGCTTAAAAGGCCTGCGTGGTGCATCCGCACCACGGGGCATTGGCACCGGGTCCACGAGTCGAACGCGGCTCGCAGGTTTTGGAGGCCCGCCTGCTCCCGGAGCACCCGGCAAACACAAAGGCCGCAGGATCTTTCTCCTGCGGCCTCTGTCTTCCTCTTCACCTTCCCGGTGGCGTGTTACATGCTGCCACCTCTCAAGACAAAGACCGCAGGGCGATACGCGTGTGGGCGGCCGAGCGTAAATGTATCCATCGACAGCTCGAGACACCAGGACCGCCGGGGATTCCCCAACGGGGCTATCGTCTGCTGTGATTGTCTGGTGAATGCTAGGGTGACCACGTCCAAGACTCCTTTAACTTTCAGTTAAAACTACCACAGGATTATTCTTCATGTCAAGACAGGAAATTGGAACCCCAAAAACGCTCTAAGAATGGCGACCTGCTCGCCCGTTGCTGCGAAGTTACTGTACGAACGCGGGGCTGGACGCCTTGAAGCTGTCGGAGGAAATGGCGGTAGGTGTCGAAGAGGACTACCAGGTTTGCGTGCGCATGTTGGCCCGCGGCACGGGTTC
>Ga0315284_10015926_pt1 | contig 10679 bp, 9 predicted proteins | sample YL17G09_16_MG_FD_203696 | JGI IMG/M metagenome (GOLD analysis project Ga0315284, IMG submission 203696) | Sediment microbial communities from Yellowstone Lake, YNP, Wyoming, USA - YL17G09_16 | ecosystem: Environmental > Aquatic > Freshwater > Lake > Sediment | place: USA: Wyoming | collected...
GATTGGTTCAATCCCTGTGAACGATGACCTTCGAAAGTCCTATGTCAGCGACACGGTCATCGCTGTGGGAGATGTCCTCGCCGACCCGCGAAACATAAACAAACCTGACTACTATATGGGTGTACTCGATGGTTCAACTCCTTACGGTGACATTAAACACGCAGGAAGTGTCAAGGACTTCAGCAGCCCTCCGAAGATTGTAGCCGACCCGGACCGTCGTTCACTGATGAGAACGGAGTGGATGAACGAATTCTTTGCCACATCATCAAATCCGGTCGGTCACGGTTTCAACGTGACCGACGCCCAAAATGGTTTCGCCTGCTATAGCTTCGTGCCGAAGTCGACTATACCGATCAAGGTTATCGTGCTCGACGATACCCAAAGGGAAGACGATGGGTCCCTCGACATCCACGGGCATGCCTTTCTTGATCAGGCACGTTACGACTGGCTTAAGAAGGAACTTGATAACGGTCAGGCCGCCGGTCAGCTCATGATCATCGCTGCCCACATACCGATAGACGTCGAAAAGCCCGGTTCAGAGCTAGGCTGGTGGAACGATCCCAAAAACGCCGTATCCCAGGCGGGTTTCATCAGTGAACTGCAAAAACATCCGAATTTCATCCTGTGGATTGCCGGACATCGTCATTTGAATACCGTTAAGGCGTTTTCCGGTACCGCCCCTGAAAATGGTTTCTGGCAGGTTGAAACCGCATCATTAAGGGATTTCCCTCAGCAGTTCCGCACTTTTGAAATCTACCTCAACAGCGACAATACGATTTCAATAATAACGACCGACGTTGATCCGGCAGTCAAGGACGGAACACCCGCATGGACATCGCGTTCTTATGCCGTCGCGGCGCAGCAGATAGTCAATACTGACATATACAACAATAATCCAAATGGAGATCCAAGTATAAAGCCAATGCCTACGGGTTCGTACAATGCAGAGCTTTACAAGCAATTGAGCCCGGCCATGAAGGCGAAAATGCAGACCTTGTTCCCATAAGCATAAGCAAGTAATTACCGAAAATTTGATAGGAGGCGCTATATGAGCAAAAGACGCGCATTAACCACTGTGACCGTATGCTTTCTTGTCCTCGCTCTCTCAATGGTTGACTGTAATGGTGGCGGAAACCAAGCGGCCATCATCGAAAGCGGTCCGCGGATTGGAATGATCACCACTACCGAGGCGGTTGTCTCCTGGGACCTATATTCTTCGTCTCATGGTGCCGTAAGCTACAAGATTGCAGGTGAAAGTGAATTCAAGAGCAAGGTTCTGTCGAGCAAGGAAACTAAGCGCCACAGTGTCAAAATCACGAACCTTAAACCCGACACGATGTACGAATTTCAGGTTGAAGGCCATCCGACGGTAGGGTCATTCAGGACTGCGACGACTGATAATACGCAATTCGTTTTTGTTTCTATGGCGGACAACCGCGGGCAATCCGACCAGGATGATATAAAAGGGTTACCTCCGTCATTTATTAACATCATCAATGATGCCGCCAAAAGGAACCCGGTATTTGCGGTGAACGCTGGCGATCTCTTCTACGGGAAGAACCCTGGCATCAACACATTTCGACAACTCTATCAGTCCTTCAAGAAAGCCATCCAGCCTCTGGCATCCAAAACACCCTATTACATCTCTCCGGGCAACCACGAGATGTCTCCCTTTAAAACATCAAAACATCCAGTAGGGTTCGACCCGGTTGCACTCTTCAACGAGGAATTTCAACAGCCTGCACCGCTTCAAGGCTACGAAGGATTTGTGTTTTCATGGGACTGGGGCAAAGTACACTTTGTTTCCATCGCCACAAATCACTTCGACTCGACAATGCCACCCCCCCACTATGGCATGTACTACATAAGCGACGCTCAAATTGCATGGCTTGATGCCGACCTGCAGAGCGCCAAGAGCAAGGGTGCACAGTTCATAATCGTTTTTGGCCACTCCAATGCCTACACAAACCCGTCATGGCCCGACTCCGATCCTCCTCTTGCTGATCTGAACAACACCGACCCTCAGCAGAGAGACAAGTTCTGGGCGGTTCTCACTAAGCATAAAGCAGATATTTACGTCTGCGGACACCGCCACTTCTTTGATGACTCATTTACCGTTAATGGAGTGGTGCAGTGGATGAACGGCAACAGCGGCTCTGTTGTTGACGGAAAGCCCAATCAGTATACCGTATGGACGGTCAACGGCAACACCATCACAGCGGAACTGGTGAACGATACGGGAATCACGACCTATACGAGAACGTTCGCGAAGTAGAAAAGGAATATGTCATGAACACGGCCGTTATGCTTGTTTAGGGGAAAATTACTATGGGACGGTTCTAATTACCATCCGGAAACGCCGGATGGAAACTAATGAAAAGGAGGTACGAATGATGAAGCACATGAAAAGAAATCTATCGCTGCTCACGCTGGTACTGTATCTGGGCACAGCCCTTCCGGTCTTCGCATGTACGACGACCATCGTGGGCAAGAATGCTTCGGCCGACGGGTCGGTACTGGTCTCTCACTCAGATGACGGGTTGAACGATGCGAGTCTCGTTTATGTTCCGGCCATGGACCACCAGCCCGGTTCTCTCCGACCGGTGTTCTATTCGAATTGTGCACTGGACTTCAAGCCCCAATGGGGAACCAGCGAAACGCAGCGTATCGTGACGAAGGATCGCGGTCCGGGTTACAACATAAAGGATGTGCCGCCCAGCGTTCCATTGGGTTTCATTCCCCAGGTGGCACACACCTATGCCTATTTTGACTCCAATTATGGTGTCATGAATGAGCACCAGCTTTCCATCGGCGAGTGCACCGACAAGGCTAAAGTGCACCCGGAGCCTGAACCAGGCAAACGCATTTTCTACTCTTCCGAACTCTCCCGCGTCGCTCTAGAACGTACTAAAACCGCCCGCGAGGCTGTAAAACTTATGGGCGAACTCATTGAAAAATACGGCTACTATGGCACGGGAGAAACCCTGTTGGTCGCAGACCCAAACGAGGGCTGGGTCATGGAGATGGCGGGGTATGATATGAATGGCACGGGCGGCGTCTGGGTGGCCCAACGCGTGCCTGACGACCAGTTCTTTGTAGCCGCAAATCAATTCCGCATCCGCGATGTGCGTCCCAATGCCGATGACATGATGTTTTCTCAAAACATCTTTGATATTGCCCAAGCAAAAGGCTGGTGGAAACCCGAGAGCGGACCGCTGGACTTCGCCCGTGTTTACGGCGACGGCGAGTTCCACCACCCCTACTATTCGCTGCGCCGCATCTGGCGCGCCCAGTCCCTGGTTGCACCCTCCCTCAATCTTTCGCCCTGGGTGGAAGGGGCATTTACCCGAGCTTATCCCTTTGCCGTTACACCCGATAAAAAGCTGTCTGTGAGCGATCTCTTCGCCCTTCATCGGGACAACTACGAAGGCACGGAGTTCGACTTGACCAAGGGTTTGGCCGCCGGACCTTTCGGCGACCCCAACCGGTTCGAAGGTCAGGCCGAATCAGTGGCCGACAAGGAAGGTAAACTGACTACGGTGGTAGGGGAGTTCGAACGCCCCCTGAATATTTATCGTTGCGTCTATGCGTACGTAAATCAGTCGCGCAAATGGCTGCCTGACGCCATCGGCGGAGTGATGTGGTTTGGACCCGACCGTCCGGCTACCGCAGTTCTGATGCCCTTCTATGCCGGAGCCCTGGATTTGCCGAGATCCATCCAGCATGCCGATATTCTCAAGTTCGACCGCAACAGCATGTGGATGGCCTTTAACTACGTGGCCAATTATTCCATGCTCAAATATTCGTATATGATCAAGGATATCCGTGCGGAGCGCGACCGCTTCGAAAGCAGCGCCTTCGGCAAGCAGCAAGGGCTGGAGGCGAATGCTCTGGCGCTCTGGAACAAGGGAGATCAGAAGGGTGCCCGCGAGATGCTTACCCGTTACAGTGACCAAAATGCCAACGCCGTGCTTGGCGACTGGTGGAAATTGGCGGAAAATCTCTATCTCAAGTACAACGACGGCTACGTAAACACCAAGGGATCCATAGCCCAACCTGTATTCTATCCGGCTTGGTGGCTCAAACAAGTAGGCTATGAAAACGGTCCCACCAGTTACCAGAAAAAACCTGTTAGTAATTGAGAATCCGGGCATGATAAAAATATTATGAAAATTAAGGAATCTACCGATAATTAGGCAAAATATTCGTTAAAGGAGTGGTCGTTTGTATAAATTCAAACAGTTCTGTTTAATTACTACTAAGTTTATGCCCGTAAAATGTATCATAAGCTTGGCGGGATAAACCAGTATAATCGACTCACCTATCACCTTTAATTCAGGAGGCAAAATCATGAATCGTCGAGAGTTTATCAACCTTGCGGGCGCTGTGGCAGTTGGAGTGGCAGGAGCCGATACGCTGAAAGACCTGATGGTCAAAGGGCCATCGGGGATAATGGTCGGCGACGCCTTTGCAGGAACCATTCCTATGAATCGCTTAAACGCTTTTTCTAAAGAAGTGATCAAACGAAAGCAACATGCTGTGGGCTATCCCATCAATCAGAACCTTAACATGAAAGACTTTTATAAGTGGTTCGTTGACTCCGGGCTTTGTAATGCTTCGATGAACAACGTAGGCAACCCTCGAAAAGAAAGCGCCATAATGAACAGCCACGCCTTCGAGAATGAAGTCATCGAATATTTCGCGCCATTATTCGGCTTCAAACCTGGCGAGGCTTGGGGCATGGTGACCCACAGCGGAACTGACGGTAATATGCACGGCATGTATTTCGGGGTCAAATACCTTCAGGCTAAGACAAAGCAGTTGCCCATTGTCTATGTTTCCGAACAGGCACATTACTCCATCAAGAAATTGGCTGATTTGCAAAACCTTGAATTGAAGATCATCCCAACCGTCCCTATGGGTCAAATGGACGTATCTGCCTTTGAAAAGGCGATCGACCCAACAAAACCGGCGCTGGTGGTCGTTGCCATTGGGACTACGTTCAAAGGGGCTATTGACGATCATCTCGCTATTGACGCCGCTCTTCGCAGGGCGAATCCGCCCGCTGTTTACACCATGCTGGATGCGGCGCTCTTTGGCGGCTATATACCATTTTCCCCATTCAAGGACGTCATCAACAAGCAGAAGCTTGCTTTTGACGCAATTGCCGTTAGCGGTCATAAATTCTTTGGGTTCGATGAGCCACTGGGCCTTTTCATCACAACGAACGCGGTATTCAACAGCCAAAACCCGTTTCGGGTCCCCTATCTGAACGATGCCGTTCCTACCATTACCTGTTCCCGTTCGGCGTTGGGAGCCTTGAAGTTCTGGTGGCAAATGACCCGGAACGGCGAAAGGGAATATGCGAAACAAGCTGCATACATTCTTAAAACCGCGCAGTATCAAAAAGACAAACTTGACGAAATGAACTATCCTGCGTGGCTGAACCCCATGTCGAATACTGTCTTTTTCAAACGGCCAGGCGATTGGATCATGAAAAAGTGGGACCTTGCGCCAGACCATGATGAAAGGCTATGCGGTGATCTGGCGCATGAAATTCTGATGCAACACGAAAGCAGAAAGACCGTTGACGAGTTCATCGCCGATCTCAAGAAAGACGTTTCTATGAGGGGCATTACCGGATAGCAGTCGGTTCTCACTCTTGCGGGACTGCCGCGGCGTTGTATGCGCGATTCTATTCTCTCTTTCAATTAGAAATCAACAATCCTTGATATGGGCTAATTAATCTCCACACTTTATGTCTTAAATTGCTTTAGCTGATCTTTGGGGAAGGACGATGTAATGTTCACCTGAATCAGGTGACTGGGGTCATAATGATCTGGCAACTGCCGACTGGTGACCGGTCCCGACACCTGTAAACTGATCCCTGCTATTTTAAGGAGGTATTGCTATGAAAAGAACATCGCACACAAAGTTGGGGTTATTCATAATCCTGATCCTGGTTTTCTTTGCTGCATGGACGAATGGGGCGGAGATTAAAGAAGAAGTAAAAGCTGATACAGTAATACTTAAGCCCGTTATAAAAGAGTTCAAAGCCTTAATAGATAGTGACCCAACAGTACGGATGTACTTCACACAAATGATTGATCAAGTCTCTGGATACTATAAACATAACCCTAATCCTAACATCTATATAAACAGTATTGATCAAATGCTGTATTTGATCAGTAATTCTATAGATAAAGCACCGGTATATGACGAAACCGATTTAGTGGGTTTCCCGATTAACGCTATATTGAACTGGACTATGGGCGTACCTGCCGGATTCACTGCCTTTCGCAATGAAAAAGTAAATTCAATATTTAAAAAGATTTTGGATGAGTATGGTTCCTTTCTCGATAGCCCGGCATCACTGTCTGTATTAAATGATAGCCCTACTGGTTGGAAGTCCAAAGCGGCAATGGAAAAGCTGAACATGGATCAATATCAATACGATCCTAACGATGCACATTGGGGTTTCAAATCCTGGAATGATTTTTTTACAAGAAAGCTCAAGCCTGGAATGCGTCCAATTGCAGAGCCTGACAACAATAAAGTAATAGTCAGTGCCAGTGATTCAAACGTCTACAGTATTCAACACAACGTAAAAAAAGTTGACTGGTTTTGGGTAAAAGCTCAGCCCTATTCCCTGAACGATATGTTGAACAACGACGAATCAATAGTAGATCAGTTTGTTGGTGGAGATGTATACCAGGCCTTTCTGTCTGCAACCAAGTATCACCGTTGGCATAGTCCTGTCACAGGCACAATCAAGAAGGCATATATAAAACAAGGTACTTATTATTCCGGAACAGAATCCCATGGAATGGATCCTGGCAGTCCGAATTTTTCGCAGGGGTATATAGCCCATGTAGCGACACGGGCAATAATATACATTGAGGCCGATGATCCCAAAATCGGATTAATCATTGTCATGCCCATTGGGATGGCGGAGGTATCCTCATGTGTGATACCTGATAAAATCAAACCCGGGTACAGAATCAGAAAAGGCGAAGAATTAGGCTATTTTCAGTACGGAGGATCTACGTATTGCCTCATTTTCAGATCTGGTGTTATCAAGAGATTCGAAGTCCAGGAAGGCAATGATGTTAAGATGGGCCAGACCATTGCTATCGCAAATTAATTTGGACTTTAGGACCCGTACAGATTCAAGGAGAAAACATGAAAGCTTTACGTCTCAAATCATCTCCACTGCTGGTCCATTTAATAATATGTCTTTTTGCTATTTCGTGCCTTGCTCTCACGTCTTGCGGCAGGAGCAGCTCCGCCCAGACGGACCCACAGGCCGAATACAACGCGGCAGTCCAGGATGCGAAGACATTGGCGGCTGCAAAGATCTTGAAAAATCTGACTGCCATTGTCCCCGAAAATGCGAACCTCATATGGGAGAATGATGTGCCGGGCACACGAGTGCTTGTCGCGACCTGGATTGGCAATCAAGCGGCATGTCAGAACTATACCAACCCGAATTCACCGGGCTGCAAAATGGGGCAGGAGTGTCCAATCTACGGGTTTAATTCTTGGATTACTGTGGTCCCTGAGCTGAAGAATCTCTTGGGCAACGCCCCAACCCTTCTCAGGGTTGCACAGGCCCTCGGCTTGCCTCCCCCCTCTGTGACGCAGACGCTGGAAAACACGTGCATAGTCGAACTGTATGTCTCTCCTGCCAATCTTTTCCGGCCCTCGGCAGATCCGGAAGTGACCGATCATGAGGCGGAGCTCGTCTTTCCAGCGGAGGGATACCGAAAATTTGACGACACACTTCTCGTCTATTCAGAGATGCCCTGTGACGCAAGCTACTGTGCAAGTTGCACTGCCTCCGGGAAGTGCGGGATGACCTCATACAGGAACTGGTATAGCAACCGTAGGACCTACATCTATTCGCAGACGCCCGTAAGCAGCCCTTACCCGTGGACCGCGCTCGGCTACACTTACGACTGGGGGAATCCCACTCCTCCACACTACGGAGTGAGTGAATTTGTGATCAACAGCGGAACAGCGGGGATAGGGGTCTTTATCAAGTCGTGCACGTGGACAGGGACCTATTTCAACAACTGAAAAAAAGTGGCTGATTTCTAGCGGTAGATGGATTCAATAATATGGACGATTTGGCAAGAATGAAAATCAGGCAGTAGTCTTTTTAGCATGCTCCTTCCTGCTACACGAATCGTCAACCTCGAAAAAGATGCATGAGTACAATTAATTATCATTGATGGAATTTTTCAGCCATTGTGATATGTTCGGCAGAAATATGGATACCACGTTAAGAGGAAGGATGCGTATAAAGGGGAACGTTGGTGCAAAGAGAAATAATGGGACGCCCCTATGTATCCCAACTTTCGCATCGCCACCCCATCTGACATAATATCTTCCTTCCCTTCACCACCGGCCCCTGCCGGTCATCCAGTCTCGCTTGTCTCGGCATGTCCTCTAACTTATCAATGCTTGCCCTTGCCTTTCTGAAAGCTGTGCAGCGGCAATGGAAAAAAAGAATGTATTGGCTACTGTGCCTGAGATCCGGCGGCTCCTGGAAGTGGTTCTTCAGAGAATCACCTGGAATCCCCAGGATGTTATCGCCTGGTTCATAAAGCAGAGGCAGAACAAAGAAAAATCCCAGAAGTCCCATACAAAAAAATGGCGGGACAAATATCCAAAGTGATCCATCATAACCGGCGTTATAGTGGTAGAGAGGTGGGCACATTGCGGGGGGGGGGTAGTAGATAGGCGTTAACCCATCCCGAAGACAATCTTCAGGGCATCAAGAACTCCGGCGAATTCCCTGTCCGACAGCACGCCGATTCTGCGGATAAGCCGTTCACGGGCCACAGAGCGGGGCTGAAAGGTGTCTACGACGGAGATCTTTCCCAGATTATTCTGTCCCTGGGGATCAATCCTGACCATCCAAGGAACATCATCGTATCTGTCCTTGTGGTCTGTGAGGGGGGCGACCACCTTGAGCGGCAGCACCCCGATGGCATCGTCATTCAGGATGACGCAGGGCCTTGTTTTCCTGATTTCCGCGCCGACCGCGGGATCGAGACAGACGAGCCAGATCTCCTTCTGCTTCATTTGAATGCCTCGCCGTCCAGATCGGTGAAAGCTGTTAATTCTGGATTACTCCGGTATTCTTCGGCCATCGCTTCGGCGATCTGCTGAAGCTTTTGTCTGCGGCACGCCCGGAGATATTGCTCAAATGCCCTTCGCGCGACCTCGGATTTTGAGACCCCGAGCTCCCTGGTCAGCGCTTCCATATCCTTTGCGAGACCAACGGGCAGCGATACCGTCAACCGTTCCATTCCCTGTGCATGTTCTTGCATATTCATTCCTCGCACTTATTTCTTGTTTTATAGCATAATAATCGTGAGAAGTCAACAACAATTTCAAAAAAAAGCTCCGTTCCCATTTGGCTATTTTTTGCCCAACCCCTCGTGAGACTTTCGGGTCAGGCTTGCAATATCGCAGGCTTGCAATATCGCAATTTAGGAGATCGCTTCAAATAATGCATTCATCGCTTTTGCCAACCTCAAATCTGTTTTTGCTCGCATCTGCAGCCGCTTCATTGCGGAGCTTAACGTCGTAACATCCCGGCCCGTGACCTTTCCCAATTCCCTCAGAGGACATACCCCAATCTCCATTATTAGCCACGCCGCCATCCCCCGGGCTTCCGATAGCCTCCGATCTTTTCCCCCTGCCCCTAAGTCTTTCTCCTTAACCGAATAACGCTTGCAAACCTCTCTCAAAACTCCTTCGAGCTTTACTTTCCGCCTTGGCGCCGCTTCCTTCTGGCTCAGGACTCGATCGATGAAGGTCTCATCCCCCAGAATACGACTGTCCGCTTCTGATCCCATATGGTACTCCTCTTGATGCTCCCCTCCCTTCTCCTCCCATATAAATCTTTCGTAAGCCCTCCGCGCTGCCCCCAGTCTCCCCGAAAACTGCGACAACACCCAATCCGTCGTCAGCCAGGGGATCGCCTCAAGACCCAGATACGCACGATGGCCACTCTAGAGATAAGCCTCCGGTTCCTTCACTATCCCTGCTCTCACCGGATTCAAATGTATATAGCGGGTTAGTACCTGCAGATAAATATCTGCATCAACCAATACTGCCTTGTAACGCCCCTGGAAGAGGTGACCCGTACGGCTCTGACGACCATTGACCCATCGGGTATAACGAAATGATAGATTCTGCAGGATTCGAGAAAGCGAGACTTCCCCCACTTGAATTGCCAAGTGGACGTGGTTGCTCATCAGACAAAAGGCATGGATCCGGTGGCCAAAACGCTCGATTCCCTCCTGCACGAGAAAGCAGAAGCGAGTGCGGTCCTTGTCATCAAAGAAAATCGTTTGACCACCATTGCCCCGTAGGATAACGTGGTAGAGTGCCCCCGGAAAGTAAACCCTTGGTTTGCGAGCCATGCATCCATACTACACAATAAATTGCTACATTGCAAGCCTGACCCCGGACCCTTTGAATTCATCCTACACCTGTCAATCGGTTGACGAACCACCAGTAAATTGACATCCATGATGCGTCTTCTCCTTCCGCCACAATTCAAATATTTGAATAAAACCGTATAAATAGCCATTTATCATCTTTTCTCTAAAATTGGCATAAGTGTTGCTGACTCTTAAAAAATGAGTTCTTAGTGCGCCAGG
>Ga0315284_10015927_pt1 | contig 10679 bp, 20 predicted proteins | sample YL17G09_16_MG_FD_203696 | JGI IMG/M metagenome (GOLD analysis project Ga0315284, IMG submission 203696) | Sediment microbial communities from Yellowstone Lake, YNP, Wyoming, USA - YL17G09_16 | ecosystem: Environmental > Aquatic > Freshwater > Lake > Sediment | place: USA: Wyoming | collected...
GACATGACTCGTGCATACCAGGAGATGCGAGAGATTCCTTTTTACTTTGCTTATGGGTATAGGAAGTTGGACTTTCAATATATCTCCGACACCATACGCCAATCTCTTAGAAGGTATGGAATACAGTTCGTGGTGTTTGATAACCTGCATTTCCTTGCAAGATCGAGAGATCACATGACCCAGGAGATTTCAATCATGAGTCAGAGCTTCAAACTATTAGCGGAGGAATTATCTATTCCCATATTAGTGATCGCAAGACCCAAGAAGACAGGGGGAAAGATGATGGAGGCAGAAGATTTAGCATGGTCTGGGGATATAGAGGCAGATGCCGACGCAGTTATCCTTCTTCATAGAGAGGAGAAGAAGGCAGAGGGACTGGCTACCATGGAAGGAGTATTTGAAGAGGATTGTTTAGTAAGAATTAATAGAGTCAGGTATACCTCTGGAGGAACCACACACCTACGGGTAGTAGATAAGGAAGCGAGGTTTGAACAATTATGATATTTTTCACCGCGGATTTACACATGGGACATGAGAATATAATAGAATATTGTAATCGCCCCTTTACAGGTTTGGGAAAGATGGAACAAACAATCATAGCCCGCTATAGAAAAGTAGTTACCGCGGAAGATACGGTGTATTTCCTTGGAGATCTATCTATAAAGGGTGCACAGCACAGGGCTCATCTTGATTGGATATTGGAGCAACTTCCAGGAACGAAGATATTAATCCTCGGGAATCACGATAAGTTTTCCCCATTTACCTACGTGGATGCTGGATTTCAAAGCGTACACACATCCCTTGACATCGGGGAATTCGTCCTTGTACATGATCCAGTAAAGTGCCTAGTTGCCAAGAATCGCAGGTGGCTCTGTGGACACATACACACCTTGTTCAAGATGAATCGAAAGGGAAATGTCTTAAACGTTGGTGTAGACCAATGGGAATTTTATCCTGTAAGTTTAGAAGAAGTAAGGAGGGAATTTGATGAGACCAGTCTTGAATCTTAAACACGGTTATTTTCAGGTTGGAGACATATGGAATGGAAAGCCAATTATAAAATTGGTACGGTGTCAAAATCATACCCGTTGCCTGCAAAAATATAGAAATTTTGAGATAGCTTGTGGAGGCTACGAGCGAGTGATAGATGTGTCCACCTCCCACTGTCCATTCTTTTATTGTTTGTCGAATCCCTCATATCTGACTGATAGGGAAGAGGGGGAACCGTTACTATGAAACCTGTTAAGAATCTTAAGTATATAGTTTTTGATATTGGAGAGGTGTGGGAGGGTCAGATGATCACGTCCCTCGTAGACTGTACTGATGCCGGAAGTTGTAAACGATCTTATAAGAATTTTGATATTTCCTGCGGAGGGTACAGACGCCTTTTTGGTGACAGACTCAACGGTCAGTGTCTATTTTTTACAACAAAAGACAATCTACTAGCGGGGTCATTAGACGGGGAGGCAATAACATGATACCTAAAGAATACCTGGAATCTGTATCATCAAGGGCAGATGTTCTTTCTCGAAGATACTACTTTTTAGAGAAAGATGATTTAATGCAAGAGGGTTATATTCTACTGATGGATTTGGAAAAGAAGGATCTAACCCCTCTCCAGAAGCATAAAGCGATAAACAATCATTTCTCCAATCTGGAGAGACATGCTCAAAACCAACAAAAGACAGAGAAGAATTCATCCTCATTTCCTATAGAACCAGATATCTCCCACGACGTAGAGGATATTTCTGAGGTCACAGAAAGGAATGAGATTACTAAAGCTTTATTGGGTAGACTTTCACGTCAGGAAGTAGTAGTTGTGGAATGGCTGTCCCAGGGATTGACCATAGATCAAATATCCACAGCACTGGGTGTCAGTAGAAATCGAACCCGAGGTATCATTAATCATATTATCGACATTAGAAAGGAGATTGAAGATGACTAAAATATATGTAAGCATATCAGGAGGTTGTTTGGCTGAAATTTTATCTACTGATCCTACAATTGAAGTAGAGGTTTGGGATTGGGATAGTTTGGAAGAAGAAAATTGGGATACAACAGAATTGGAGGAAGAGTGGCGGAAGCTATGTATGATACTAACTGATATCTCATAAGAGGGGAGACTAACTATGTCTATTTGTAAAGATTGTGTATTGTGGGAGAAAGCTAAAACTAGGTGTATGCCTGTAGCTGGAAATATAATGGCTCCTTTGCTGATAGTGGGTGAGGCTCCTGGCAAAGATGAGGATGACTGTGGACTTCCTTTTGTTGGAAAGTCAGGTAGACTATTGCGAAATGCTCTCAAGACAGCAGGAGTCACTGACTTTGCCGTAACCAATATGTGTCGTTGCCGTCCACCCAACAATAGACCCCCAACACAGGAAGAGGCTGATGCTTGTGTACATCACACTTGGGAGGACATCGCCAAGATGCCCAATCTAAAATTGATTGTAGCGGTTGGCAATGTAGCATTACGAACCTTTACGGGAAAGCAGGGAATCACTAAGGTTAGCGGGGAGGAATGGGATTTTGAGAGTCAACCATCAGGTAAAATTAAGTTAATGCCCCTGATGCATCCCTCTTATATCCTCCAAAGTCAGGATAGGGAACTTGACAGATTCTTTGAACACGTAGGTCGTATCCCCAGGATCATATCAGGAAATTTAACGATGGAAGATGATTTTGGAGAATACATTGTTATTAAGACACTAGATGAGTGGACAGCTTTAATTGAAAAGCTGTATAGTTTAAAGGTGTTTGCCTATGATACAGAGACAACTGGTTTGATCCCCTGGGATGAGGGATCTGCTATCAAATGTATCCAATTTTCATTTGATCTTAAGAGGGCATATATTCTCCCCCTATCCACCTGGGATCCTGAGACAGAGTGGCCCAGGATATACCAAGATCTAAAATCTCTTTTTGAGTTTAAGAGGATCGGTAAAGTAGGCCAGAATATAAAGTTCGATAATCTCTGGATGAAAGTAATCCAAGATATAGAGGTGAAGGGCACCATTTGGGATACTAAACTTGCCGAATATCTACTATTTGGTAAGGGTGCAACCGGTCTAAAACAGATGGCTTACCGCTATTCTAGAATGGGGGGATTTGAAAAACGACTCCCAAATAGTCCGGAGAAACTCGAAGGAGCAGACTTGGATGAGCTCTATCGTTATGGGGGAATTGATGCTGACCTAACGTATAGGGCCTATGTACAACAGGTCCCCAATCTGAAAAAACAAATTGGGGCTTATCATTTGTTAAAAACATTATTAGTTCCTGTTTCCGATGTTCTGATGAATATGGAACGTATGGGAATTCGAGTGGACATCGATCGGGTAAAACAGGTCAATATAGACTGCGAGAAGTTGACGGACACGTTGCGGAAGCGAATGTATCAACTCCCAGAAGTAAAAGAATTTGAACGAGCAGAAGAAAAGGAGTTTAATCCCAACTCCCATCAGCAGGTGGCCTATATCCTCTATAAAATCTGTGGGTTGGATGTCTTTAAGACAACTGATAAGGCTAAAAAACCTGCAACAGATAAGGAGGTATTAGAACGATATGCGTCCCGTAGCAAACTCTGTGAATTACTCCTTGAATACACCTCATATGAGCAAATGCACAAGACATTTCTTTCCGAGTTGCTGGCATACGAACGGCAAGGCAGGATTCATACTACTCTCTGGCTTACAGAGACCACCACAGGAAGAACTTCCTGTGTTCCTACAGATGCAGAAATATTAACTACTTCTGGATGGAAACATCATAATGAATTAACATTGGGAGAATCTGTTATTGGATTTGATGTTCAAAAAAATAAATTATGTATTACTCCATTGGTGGATATTCATATTGGTAAGGGCAAGATTGGATTGGCATCTTATAAACATGGAAAAATTAGAGTTAGAGGGATAGAGTGTACAGAAGACCATAATTGGGTAGCTCGCTTTGGAGAATTACAAGGATTTATAAAATCAAAAGATGCTAAGAAAATGGGACGAGGAAATTATGATTGGATATTATCGGCGGATACACCCGCAGATTTTGGTGAAGATATAAATTGTCAAGCCGCTGCATTAATAGGATGGGCATTAACAGATGGAGATATTAATCAAACAAGTAGTGGTAAATATTATTTAGAAATTACTTTAATAAAAGATAAGAGCATTATTGAACTAGAAAAATTATTAAAAGATATCCCGCATTCTAAATCAATTTATAAGAATAATCGTTGGGGAATGAAAACCAGATTTGGAATAGGGGTTGAGATATTTAATCCCATATGGGTTAAATTATTAAGTTATAATAATATTGTGTCTTATATTGTCTCATTATCTCCTCTAGCTCGATTAGCTATGTGGGAAGCTATGATAGAAGCAGATGGTAGTATAAAAAGATATGGAGGAGGAAGAGAATATATCCGCTTTGGAAATATTCTTTTACATCCAACAAAGCCAAATATAGGCGATGCTTTCTCTGCCTTATCTGTTTTATTAGGTAAATTTCTAGTGAGTAGAATCACAAAAACAAAAAAGGGAACTCCCTTTATCAATTGGGAACTTTCATCTTTTTATACTAAAGCTTTTAGATATTTTCCTGGAACGGAAATTAAGAACGTATGGTGTCCAGAGACAGGAACAGGTACTTGGATTATACGACAGAATGGTGTAATAGGAATTACAGGAAATTCCAAAAAACCAAACATGCAAAATATGCCAAAGGGAGAGAAGGACATACTTGAGATCCGAAAGGCGTTCATTGCAGACCCTGGATTCCTCCTCTGCGAACCCGATATGAATCAGCATGAGTTACGGGTGATGGCTGAAATGGCCAATGACGGTGTTATGAAAGAAGCACTGAAGGGAGATATTCACAGGGCAACTGGGTCTGCCATCTTTGGAATTCCCATAGAGGCGGTTACAGATGAGCAACGTAGAGAAGCCAAGACGGTGAACTTTGGAATTATCTATGGGCTATCTAAATATGGGTTGTCTCAACAACTAGGTATTGAAGAGGCAGAAGCGGAATTATGGTTGTTTAGATTCTTTGAGAAATATCATATGACAAAGAAATACATGGAGGAGACAGGTGCGTTCTGTAAAAAATATGGGTACGTGGAAGCGTTGTCTGGTAGAAGAAGGTATTTTCCGAGCTGGGAAGAATTTGATGATAAGAAGCTTAAAGAAGCAGTTAACTTCCCTATTCAATCTCTCGCCTCTGATATTCTTCTTTATGGGGCTATTGCTGTCGATCGTTTGTTGCGTGGACGGAAATCCTTCCTTGTTCTTGAGGTGCACGATAGCCTTCTGCTTAATATTCACAAGTCTGAGCTTGGTCTTATTGATGAAATTCGATATGCTATGACAACCTACTTTAGGCAGTTTATGTCTTTCGATTCCCCGTTAAAAGTTGATGTTAAGATTGGGGAAAACTGGGGAGAAATGGAGGATTACAAATGATACCTATACGCAATACAATATTTTCAGGAAAGGCTATCAAGGTGTTCGCATTGGATCTGCGTTACACGAGGGACGATGGGGCAGATGGTATCCATTCACATTTGTTTGAACCCCCATTGGAAGTAGGTTTGGAGGATACAATTAACATCACCTGGAATATCAATGTCAGAGAATAAGGAGGTAGTATGACAGTCTATAACACTGATGTGGAGACAAAGAGAAAGTATTGGCCTTTATTTGAAGAGATGATACGAAATCAATTCGAACATGGAGGTGAAAAATATTGTCTTACCGGGAACTCTGGGAAAGAAAGTACGGATTGGCTTTGCGAACTAGCTCCTGGAAAAACAGGCTTCGACTGGATCCTGCAAACAATCGCAAAGTATTGTGCCCGATATATAAATTTCCAGCGGGAAAAGGATTTGCTCAAGATTGCCACGTATGCGTATATTGCGTGGTTAAAGGCGGGCCATCATCTCATTACAGAGCATGAACAAGATATAGATACACGAAAGGAGGACTAATTATTATGATATGGAGAATGCTAGTCGCATTGCTGCTGTTTAGTTGTGCCATAAGTCTTTGTTCAATAGACCGACAGGGGTTACGTGTAGGACACGAAGTATCTGTTGTAGAAGCCAGTATATGGGGATGGGGAAAGAAGGCTCCCCCCAAACCTGTAGTCCCTGCTACTGAATATACAGTCGTAGGGGGAGATACTTTGGGGAGTATAGCAACCCGCCATGGAACAACTTGGGAGAAACTTTGGGATCTCAATAGAGATCGGATATCTGATCCCAACATTATTCACGTTGGGCAACGTATTAGAATTATAGGTAAACCAGTCACACCAATCGTGGTAAAGGTATTAAGTAGAGCAGAGAAGATTGACAAGTTGGCGAGGTTTATGTTTAAGACCAGTCAGTTAGTTTATATGTCTAGAGAATTAATAGAAGAACATATAACTCAACAGAAGAAAGAATTGGTGAAGGCTGGATTTGATTCCCTCTTTACACAGAGAAAGAATCTTGAACTACTCAATACACGTATGAGGGAATTAGAAATTTGGTATTTAGCAGAGGCCATTATTGACACTGCCAAGAATGACGAAACACTGTATAGATTGGTGGGGTTAGCATGGCAGGAAAGTCATTTCGTTAATCGTATGGGAAAGATGGGGGAGGTCAGTTTCTTTCAATTTCTGCCATCTACAATCAAGGAGCGTTTTCAATTAGATGATATCGGGTTGGTGTGTAAGTTGGATGACTTGCGTAACAATTCCAAGATGGCTACGGAATTAGCTTTAGAAATGATGACTGAATACAAGTGGCAATGGCGGTACTGGAATCACGGAGAAGATTTCCAGTTCCATCTTAACAACAAAATCTACTGGTTCAGTAATGAATGGAGGAAATAAATGTCAATAAGAATAATGCCTTGTTCATGTGAAAGTGAGTATCAGGATAAGAAGTATGGAAGAATGATGAGATTATTTAACGAGATGAAAAAAGAGAATATGTGGAGATGCACAATCTGCGGAAAGGATAAACAGGGGTGAGATGGGTGGAGACATTCACTTCTGCCCCGTATGTGGTAAGAAGTTAAGGAGGAAGAAGAATGATAATACATAGACGTTTCTGTGACATATGCACAAAAGAACTCAATAGTTTTCGAGATGAAGCAGAGACGGTTACATTAATAACCTTCTCTATAGGAGAATTTCGGATGTCTGCTTCTATGCCCGAACACAGAAACTATTGTATTCCTTGTGCAGAGAAAGCACTCAAGAAGATATTTGTGGGGGAGGCATTGGAACGAATGCTGGAAGCCATTAACGATCATAGAATGCCTTTAAAGTAGAAAGAAGAGGAGGTAAGATATGAGCCCGATATTCGACTACGAATGCGATAAGTGTAAGGAGATTTGGGAGTCTGTAGAAGTGTGGCCATCCCACGCTCCGAAGAAGTGTCCGAAGTGTAAGTCGAAGAAGTTCACCAAGATCCTGGGAACTCCGAATATCCGTACGGATTCGGATGGTATCCTGCACTCGATTCCTGATCCCTGTCCGCCTTTAGAGGAGCTCAGAGGGAAGGGGACGCATGGGTATGCTGACAAACCAGAGGCATCTACTAAGTTAAGTGACTATACACGTAAGAAGGATAAGTTTGGCAATACCATTTGGCTGGAAAAGAAGAGACAATACTACGATATGAAAAAGGGAGGTAAGTAAGTTGAAAACGGTTTATCTTGCCGGTCCAATTACAGAGGATCCAAAGACACATCAGTGGCGTCGAGAGGCTCGTAAGTTCTTATCAGAAAAATTCCTCATTGATGATCCTTGTGCAAGTAAGTTCGATCGGGATACTCTAAAGGAAGCAGACGGGGATGCTGTGAAGATTCATGAACTTGTGGATCAGCACCAGTCGGAGATTCTTCTTCCTAAATCCTATCAATCTGTGGCTGTTTGCGATATTATTCTGGTAAATTTCTCCATTGAACCAACAGATCGCCCTATAATCGGGACGATCATGGAGGTAGCATGGGCCTGGGCTCTGCATAAGACGATTATTGCCATAGATGGCAGGGGTTATTACACCAGACACCCTATGATCAAAGGAACAGTCAATGCCTGGGCCAAAAATCTAGAGGAAGCATTGGAAATCATCTCTTCTTTCTTCACTACGAGGAGATAAATTACCCTTTATAGATTTTTATACACAAAAAGGGGCGATAAGGTATCTATATTATAAGGAGAGAATATGCCGTTCATAAAAGCCAAACGTAGAGAAATGATTGACAAAGATCAATATTTTAGTATCTCTAAAACAGAGGAGGGCATCCAACCTGGGGATAGGTGCTACTACTATTATAGGAAAATGGTTGATAAATGGAAAGCCAATCCCAGATGGACAACAGCACACGAGATTTATAAAGATATGACACAGCAGATTTTGCAAGAAAGAATGGATATGTTACATTATCCGACTGACGATTACATAGCTAGGGAGTTAGCCTGGCAATGTTTTTTCAACTTTTACGTGTTGCCTTATGAAATGGAGAAAATGGAACAACATGGAAACATATAAAGGAGAAACCAATGTGGGTGAAAGATAGAACAAGACGTACAAGGCAGAGGACAAAGCAACGTAGACAACGTGGGGAGAAAAGGGTGTTTAGAATCGAGGCTAATTTAGAAAGATTAAGAGCCAAAGCGGTATGGAGGTTGCATTACTGTGTTGAAATCTAAGTGCTGTGACGCCAAAGCAATTATCGTAATGAGTCCAGATTTCCCCGGGGATGATATCAAGACGATGGTAGTGGGAACCTGTCATTATCAATGTAAACAATGTGGTGAAGCTTGTGATATAAAGGAGGAAACATGATAACATTTAAATTTTCGATAGAGGACTTAGATGAGACAAGTAGACCGTATTACCACAATACAGAGTTATCGTATCCTGAAGGTTGCAATGCCTGTGTTGAGGACATGATTGAACACTTTGAGGATTTTCTAATAGCAATGGGATATGGTGTCGAAAGAGGAGAAATCCAATTTATTAAGGAGGAGTAGATGGCAGAAATTAAAACATCATTAGAATTAGAAATCAAAGAAGCTTTAGACATTGATGAAGGTGATATCTTGGAAGAACTTAGACGTCATTCTGCAAAATATTTTTGGTGGGGGGCCACGTGGGCCAGAGCCTCAAAGCAAAAGAGGAGAATACGATTAAAGACCAGAGAATTAGAATCCAGATTAACTAATGCCTTACGAACCTCGACGGACGCTCGCATAACAGCAGAGATGAAAGCCGAGTATCTGAATTCTCATCCGGAATTCCTTGAGGCAGAGCAGGAGCTGATTCAGGCAGAATTTATGGAGGAGGTGTTGGATGTAGCACGAGATGCCATGAAGCAAAGAGGCATAGCCCTTAATGAACTCGCGAGACAAAATAGGGAAGAGACTATCTATGGATCCGAGTTTAAGGCGATGCAAACAGAATTTGGAGAGCGAGTAGATGAACAGAGAAAGAAACGACATCGGAGGACCAAAGCAGAATTAGTGGCTGCTAAACAGGAGGAAGTGGGTGTAAATGACTAAAGACTTGGCACTCTATCTGGCAGGATTATTTGATGGGGAAGGATGTGTGTATATCTCCAAGTCACGAAAAACACAGTATAATTTGGTTGTATCCATCTCCAATAATGATCTTCATCTTTTGAAGTTGATACATTCAAAACTCGGAGGAGCGATTCGATTAGAGAAATCGAAAGGCAGACGTTGTGGAGAGTGGTATTCTCATGGAGATATTGCTATCAACTTTCTAAAAAGGATTCATCCGTTTTCCTTTATAAAAGATAGACAAATTGCTCTGGCTTTAGAATTTTATGCTTGGAATAAGCAACATCTTTTCAACCGAGGTTGGAAGAAAAAGCCTATTCCATTTGCAATTTTGCAAAAAAGAGAAGAGTACTATAAACAATTACAACAATTAAAACAGGAGGTTACAGAATATGAAGGGAACAGTGAAGTGGTTTAATGACAAAAAGGGATTTGGTTTTATTACAGGTGATGATGGAACAGATGTTTTCGTGCACTTCTCTGCAATAAAAGCAGAGGGGTTCAAGAGTCTGAAGGAAGGGAATGAAGTTGAATTTGAAGTTGCAACAAGCCCCAAAGGCTTACAGGCCACAGATGTAGTGGTGGTCTAAAGGAGGTATTACTGTGAATAGTTATGAAAAGGAGATGATGGACCTTTATAAAAAGAGTTTAGGTGAGAAGACAGAGTTTCATGGAATAGTTTGTCCTGCTGTTAAAAAACAGCCCTGTCGTCTGTGTGAGTTATGCAAGGAAGTGCTCTTCAATAGGTCGATTCCAAAAGAAGCTCCACTACGCAAAAGAGCCAGTTCACTCAACGCCAAACAGCATTATTTTTCCAACACGTTATTCCTGGCCGATCCCACAGAAATCGTGGTGTTGGAGTATGGGGATAAGATTTTCAAACAACTGTTGGCCATGCAGATGAATGCCGATCAGGGCTTCAAAGACTTCTGGCATCCTATCGCAGGTAGGTGGATGATACTGGAAAGGATTCAGGGAGCTACAAGGGAGCAGGTGGATTATTATGTCAAACCCAAAGATCCCACCAAGTTGGTGGATATGTCAGTACTTAGTAAGATGTATGACCTAGGCAAGATTGTGGATTTGGTTAAGGAAAA
>Ga0315284_10015929_pt1 | contig 10678 bp, 6 predicted proteins | sample YL17G09_16_MG_FD_203696 | JGI IMG/M metagenome (GOLD analysis project Ga0315284, IMG submission 203696) | Sediment microbial communities from Yellowstone Lake, YNP, Wyoming, USA - YL17G09_16 | ecosystem: Environmental > Aquatic > Freshwater > Lake > Sediment | place: USA: Wyoming | collected...
AAGTACTGGACTAACGAGGAGGGCGAGGAAGAGTAGCGCTAGACTTGATAGACAGGCGACAGCCGGGGAACTAGACTCTGCCCCGACTGGGGCGTCGGCAAATGGTAAGCCACGGGACTTTGGATCACCACTTCCAAGCTTCGCCCTTGTTTGCCGCTCTCAGGCGCTCTAAGTCTTACCGTTGACATTCCAACATCTTACACCTAGATTGTCCTTGATGGTGTCAGACGTTGGCCAGTCGCGCAGGTTGCACAGCGGTTGCACCGGTTGCACCGCGGGCGCAGGGGACTCTCGCACCCGCTGGGCAGGTCGGCCGCGCAAAGACGGTGCAACTTTCGGTGACGCCCGCGTCCAACGGAGGTGACCATGCGCCGCAAGCCGGACAAGTTCCCATTCACGGTCGCACGGCTGGAGGCGCTCAAGCCCCAGGCCGAGCGGTACTGGGTGCTCGACGCGCGCACGCCAGGCCTCGCGGTGATGGTGACGCCCAAGGGGCGAAAATCTTACTACTACGTGCGCAAGGTCCGCGGCCGCGTGGAGCGGGTGCGGATCGGCGGAATCGAGATGGGGGCCGAGGCCCTGAAGAGGGCGATCGGCAAGCTGCAGGGCGCCATCGCGGACGGGCGGAGCCCGACGCAGGAGCGGCATGCGGTGCGCGCGGAGATGACACTCGGCGAGTTGTGGGAGCTTTTCAAGGTCCGGCGGGGCGAGACGAAGCGCAGTTTGTCCACCGACATCAGGCGGTACAAACTCCACCTCGCAGGGTGGGCGGGGCGAAAGCTGTCGGCGATCAGGCGAGGGGACGTGTCGGCGCTGCTCGCGAAGATCACCGCCGGCTCGGGGCCGATCGCCGCGAACCGGACGCGGGCGCTCCTGCACACGATGTTCAACGTGGGGATCGAAGCCGGCCTCGAGATTGCCAACCCTGTGACCGGTACGACCCGCAACGCGGAGACGTCAAAGACACGCTACTTGGAGCCTGACGAGCTCCGGCGATTCTGGCGGGCCCTCGTCGCCGAGTCGGAAGCCGACACGCGTCAGTTCCTGCAGCTCCTGCTCCTGACCGCGGTGCGCAGCTCGACGCTCGCCGCGGCCCGGTGGACCGACATCGACCTCCGCGGCGCAGTGTGGCATGTCCCCCCGGAGGCAATGAAGGCGGGGAAACCGCTCGACCTGCCGCTCGCGAAACGGGCGGTGAAGATCCTGAGGGAGCGGGCCAAGGCCGGCCCGCGAGAGACAGACCACGTCTTCCCGGCGACGCGCAGTGAATCAGGACACCTCACCACGGTCCCGCGCGAGGGGTGGCTGAGGGTGATCGGCGCCGCCGAGATCGCGGGCGTAACGCCTCACGACTTGCGCCGCACGCACGCGACGTATGGGCTTGCCGCCGGAATCCCGATTGAGGTACTCGGGAAGGCCCTCGGTCACACGCCCATCGGCGGTGTGACGGCGATCTATGCACAGGCAGACCTGCACCTCGTGCGGCTCGCCGTCGAGCGTACCGTCGACGCCATCCTGCGCGTGGCCGAAGCCCCGGAGCGCAAGGACGCGAGCAAAGTGCTCACCTTCCCGCGCCCGGCGTGGGCGCAAAAGGTTGCACAATGACCCCGCGGCGCAAAGGTGCGGCACACCATCCGCCAGCAAATCCCCCGCAAGGAGAATCTGCTGCGCCGATGCCGACCGCAAGAGACGTCCCGGAAGACACGCCACTCCCTAGACTCTATAGGTTGCTTTCGGAAGCCGCTCACGCTGACGCGGTCCGACGCGAGCAGTTCTACAGTCCCCTCTTGGCCGAGCTCAAGAAACCCGGCGCGTTCCCCACGCCGCTCGACTTCTTCTCGTTTGTTTCCAAGCAGGAGGAACGCCTCAAGGTCGAACTGGGCGACACCCCCATGTACGAATCCGAGAAGCGGTTCCTCAATGGTCTCCTCGTCGCTGCGGCCGTGCTCGTCCTCAACCTGAAGCCCATGGAGGCCCTGGCGGCTTACGGTGGAGCCTTTTGGAAGGGCCGACAGGGCCGACGGCGGGACCTACTCAACCGCGAACTTGAAAAACTACTCGCCCTAAGAACGGACCTCACAGTGGACGACGTGTTCAATGCGTTCAACTCGTACTACGTGCCAGATGCGATAGTGGGCGCAGACGAAAGCACTGTGGACTGGCACGACCGCTCCGGCAAGGTGCACAAGACTACCCGCGAGGGCATCAAGAAACGTTTACAGCGCCTGCGAAAAGCGTCCCCGCACACCTAAGCGCAAGCGGCAGCCAAAGGACGCTAATCCATTAGCGTCCACCCCCCCGTCTTACCTTGTCCTCGACGGTCGAATTCGGATCGCCGGGAGGCAAGCGATGCAACGTGACACCGGGCTTAAGGTGGTTGCCCTCCAGGCCCAACAGCTCATCACGGAAAAGCAAGCGGCAGCGATGTTGGCAGTGAGTCACACCACGCTGAGCACGTGGAGATGCCGGCACAGGTACCAGCTTCCATTCGTCCGCGTCGGAGGCGGCCGCGCGATCCGCTACCGCCTAGCCGACGTGCAGGCGTTTATCTCCGCCGGGTTGGTCGAGGCCGATCTCAAGGCCTACGCCGCCGCCCATACGATCGAACCCGAGGAGACGGGGCGCTGAGATGCCCCACGACGCTGTTCGCTCTGCTCCTCCCGGGCCGCATGCGGCGCAAGTGATGAGTGCCCTAGCCGAATCGCTGCGAGTGGCTGTGCTCGCCCGAAGGGGCAAGGTTGAGGGCAACGAGATCCGCTTCCGCTGCCCATACCCTGAGCGGCATTCGCACGGTGATGCGGACCCATCCGCCCGGTACAACCCCCTGAAGAATTGCTGGACGTGCGACGTGTGCGGCGCTGGTGGTGGGGCGCCGGACCTTGCGGCTCTTCTCGGAATTGAGGTGCCGGCTGCCGGCGACTTGAACGGGCGCCCACCTGGTGTGCCGGCAACGTGGCACGGCAAGCAGTTTGGCGCGGCGTGGTGCTATCGCGATCGCGGAGGCCGCGAGTTGGGCTGGGTGGTCCGATACAACGACCCGAGGGGCATCAAAGAAAAGGAATGCATACCTTTCTTCAAGCGGGAACGCGAACAGTGGAAGGCCGGGGCGCCGGCGGACCCGCGGCCGCTGTTTGGGCAGGAGGTGCTCGCGGCGCAACCCGAGGCGCTCGTTTGGGCGGTCGAGGGTGAGCCGTGCGCGGCTGCAATTCACCGCCTGGCCGGCGTCGCCGTGACCTCCCAGGGTGGGGCGAAGGCAGCCGCCTACGCCGACTGGGCACCCCTACGTGGTCGCCATGTCCACATATGGCCCGATAACGATACGCCAGGTGTCCACTACGGGGCAGACGTGCTGCGACTCGTACGAGAGGCTGGAGTAGCGAGCGTCGACGCGGTGGACATTGCAGTCCTGAACCTCGCGGAAAAGGGCGACGTTGTGGACTGGCTTGCGGCGCATCCTGGGGCCACGTTGCGCGACCTCGAGGCGCTACCGGTAACGATTTCGTTTCTCGGCGCACCACCGCGTGCAGCCTCTGAGGGTTCCGCTTGGCCGCCCAGGCAACCCCTGCCCGCGCCGGAAATGGTCCCGGGCCTTCCCGCCGAACTGGTACCCGGCCCCTTGCGCGGCTGGCTTGTGGAGGCTGCCGGACGGGCGAGCATTCCCCTTGAGCTGATTGCGGCTCCCACCGTGGTCGTGGCCGGCTCAATCGTCGGGCGCTCTGTTGGCATTCGCCCCGAGAGTACGCGCAACAGTTGGACGGTGGTCCCTAACCTGTGGGGTGGCATCGTCGCCCCGCCTGGGTTACTGAAGTCGCACGCAATCGGCGAAGCGTTGGCGCCGCTGCGGCCGCTCGAAGCTGAGGCGCGGGAGGAATACCAGAAGGCGAAACAGGGCGCAGAGATCAAGAAGGCGGCCCTTACGGCCGAACTGGGGCGGCTCAAGTCAAGGAAGTCGGGGGACGTTGACCGCACCGGCATCGGCGAAGCGATGCAGGAGCTCTCCGAGTGTGAGGCTTGGGAGAAGCGCTACTCAACGGCAGACGCGACGATCGAAAAGCTCGGCGAGGTGCTTGCTGACAACCCCCGTGGCATTCTGCTCGTCCGAGATGAGATCGCCGGCTGGCTCGCAGGCTTTGAACGCCCGGGGCGCGAGGGTGAGCGAGCCTTCTACCTGGAGGCGTGGAACGGGACCGGGAGTTTCACTGTTGACCGGATTGGCCGCGGCACCATCCATATCCCGGCCCTGTGTGTCTCAGTGGTTGGCTCGATTCAACCCGGCCGGCTATCGAGTTACATCGCCGAGGCTCTTGCTGGTGGCAGCGGTGCCGACGGGCTCTTGCAGCGGTTCCAGGTGCTCGTATGGCCCGACGGGCTGCCGGAGTACCACCGAACCGAGGGCGGATTGGACCTGTTGGCTCGGGAGCGCGCCTTTGCGGTGTATCGCACGCTTGACCGCCTGCAAGCCTGCAACCTAGGCGCGACGCTGGGGGGTACGGGAGGCATCCCGTGCGTCGTATTCGACCATGAGGCACAAGAGCTCTTCGACTGCTGGCGTGACGAACTCGAGAGCCGTCTCCGGGGCGAGGATCTGCAGCGTACCCCTGCCTTCTGCGCACACCTGGCGAAGTACCGGAGCCTAATGCCGGCGCTCGCGCTGCTCTTCCACCTGGTGGAGGTGGTTGACACACCTTCTGGCGGTTTTGGCGGTGGGGTATCCCTGCGTTCTGCGCGGCTTGCGGCCGCCTGGTGTGAATACCTCGAAACCCACGCGCGCAAGCTGTACCGCCGTGAATTGGCTGGGGGGACTGAGGCTGCTCGTCTGCTCGCCGGCAAGATCGAAGCGGGGGACGTCCGTGATGGCGAGTTGGTTCGCGACCTCTACCGCCGCGAGTGGTCGGGCTTGCGGACCCCGGAAGCAGTGTGGCAGGCCGTCAACATGCTCGAGCGGCTCGGATGGGTGCGGACCACAGAGTTGACGACCGGCGGAAGGCCCTCCTACGCGGTCCACTTTCACCCCGAGCTCATAGGAGGCGGCCAGTGAGCGCGACCCTGTTCCGGTCCCGATGGCTCGAATTCAGCCCGGAAACGGACAGGCACCCCACCGACAAAACTGACAAAAGCCCTTCTGTCGGTGTTGTCGGTGACCCACTGGCCCGTTCCCACGAGATTCACCTCGGCGGTGTCTCTACCCCAGCCGAGTGTTACTGGTGCAGTAGCCCGCTGGCTCCGTTCCTGCTCGACCTGGTCGGGCGCCCGGCGCTGCTGTGCCCGAGCTGCCACCGGTGGACGGTTGTCGGCGCAGCAAAAGGAGGTTCTTGACGATATGGGGACTCTTGACAGGGAAACCCAAGAAAGGTCTAGGCCTGTGCTCAACCTGCCCGTGTCACGAGGAATCAAAAGCGTCGAAGAGTATTTCCTTGACACCCAACCTGCTCTCTCTCAAGTGATTTCGATACCTTGTCAAGATCGCGGGGTCTGTCATGCGTAAGCTCCCCTCCCGTCACCGTCCTTGCAGTGTGTGTGCAGCGCTCACCGATGCTCAACAGGAGGAGCTTCAGCAGGCCCGTGCCGAGCGTGCCAGCTACACCCAACTGGCCCGGCGGTTTCCTCAGTTCTCACGCAGCGCCTTGTATCGGCACGCCCGGGGGAAGCACCGCCAAAGGCCTCTCAGCTATTCCGCTGTCGATCAGTGGCAGCGGTCCCTCCGCCCGAATAAGGAGTGACCAGTTGGCTTGACGTGAGGGGGTCACTTCACCAGGGCGAGATCGCACGTCCTGGGGCATCCTAGAAACAAAAAGGCAGAGCCACTTCCTGACCCTGCCTTGGCTCTTTGACAGCCAAATATCGGCCTTCTCTTCTTGACTAATTCACCTACCAGTGTTACTTCAACAACTCCTTACCTATCAGGCGCAAGGAATCCGTACACAAACATAGAAGTATCACCCACTCCTGCGGGATTAAGGCACAAGTCGGTTCCAGGCCGCACGACAAAACCGTTTGGGATTACCAGATTAGTGCTCCCGCGTTGATTAGTGCCAATCGACACACTAAAAAAGAGTGGGGAATGGTTCGACCCTAAGGGTGTTGTCACGCCCCTCGCTATACCGAATGTCATGTTCGCGCCGATGTTGCTCGCTAACTGATTAATCAGGAGAGCCTCGACGCTGGTGATCACAAGCACTTTGCCTGCAGGCACCGCGAACGGTTGACTTGATACATTGCCGTTCGGGAAAAGCTCTCGAAATGTCCTCATAGCACTGTTAAATGGACACTCAAACGAAGAGGGGAGGGCGTTGTAAGATTCCAGGGTGACTATCTGGCTAGGTAGCACAGTTCCAGGCGCTGAACCTCCTTGTCCTCCTTGTGCTCTAGCTTCCTGGAAGTAGCCCTCGCTAAGCACAAGCACTACCGCGATAGTCAGCACGCGAACAGCAACAGCCAGAAGATTGTTCGGCGTATTCATTGCATATCTCCTTTCCGAAATACCAAGGTCTAGGAGTTCTCGGCACGACGCCAGCGCCGGTCGACCGCTGCCGCCCGGCCCCCGCGAGCCGAACCTGAAAAGCCCGATCTAGTTCCCGCCTGTCTCCCTCCCTTTCGCGGCAATGCGCTCGTCCATTAGCACCTGCACGATCCTCCGTAGCTCCTCAATCTGCGCTTGCGGGTGATCCGGCGCTCGATGAGGTCGGCGCTGAACACAACTCCCTCTAATCAGGAAAGCCTGATCGCGTTCGAGCCGGCCCGCCGTGCACCAGTGCCCGTCTCTCCCAGCTATCCCCCTCCAAACGCTCGCGACTTCCGGATCATCCGCTGCAACCGAGGCGGCTCTCGATCTCGACTGCGGCGGCAATGAGCGTATCCGCCGTCGTGTTGGGAATCTTCTTTCCCGACTGCGCGCGCACCTCGTTGATGAACGCCGCCAGCATCGAGCAGGCGCCGCTCGTGTCGCCGGCGGCTAGGTTGGCCTGAACGACGGCGAGCTTGGCCGCCAAGCTCTTTCCAGGACCGACGTCCTGGACCATCGCCTGCAACCCGCTGAGCAGCTCGGCAACTGTCTTGTTGACGGTCTGTACCAGCGCCGCCGACGAGCTCCCGTTGAAGTTTGCGTCTCCGGCGTACGCCGCAATCAGCGTTCTTGAACCTGAAGTATTGAAAGTCAACGAGCAGCTTCCCGCTCCGGCGCTTAAGACTGCGCTGCAGGACTCACCCGTGCTCGCCGTAACCGTGACGCTGCCGGTCGGAACGCCGGGTGTCCCCGTCACTGTGAAACCGACCGCTACCGCTTGCCCGGTCGTCGACGGATTTGGGGAGCTGGAGGTAATGCTGGTGGCGCTGCTGGTTTGCGTCGCAGTCGTGGATTGACTACGCGATGCCGCGAGGTAGTTGGTGTCGGCTGCCCAGTCGGCCGTGAGACTGCAGGTTCCCGTGCCGCTGGTCATGGTCACGGTATTGCCCGCAATCGAGCACGCGCCGCTCGCCGCGATGACGGCGGTGGTGCTGGCGTTGGTGGTGGCAGTTACGTTGAACGTCGCACCGTAGGGCGCGTTGGCAGGCGCCTCGGTGAAGGTAGTCGTGGGAGTCGCCTGCAACACGGTGAAAGTGCCGTCGAAGAAAACGAACGTATAGTTCGTTGATGCCAGGGTGCCCTGCGTGATGACAATTGGATATGTCCCTGGGGGTGAGGTCGGTGTCGCTGTCGTCGTCTCGCTGGGCTCGCCCGTGGTCGCCGAACCTTGCGTATCGGAACCGACGAATCCCGTCATTGTGTAGGTGAGCGCCGGCAGCGGCTGGCCATAAACCCCGGATGCGTCACTGGCCAAGACGGACAGCTTCCCCATGATGGTGACCGTGTCTTCCCCGGTCACGCTGCTCTCAATGCCGCCGCCCGAAGCAGTTGCGGAGACCGTCAATGCTCCGGCGCCGATCGGCGCACTCGAGGAAACCGACACGGTCAGAGTGATCGGGTCGCTGGTGTTGGCGGCCAGGCCTGAGTTGCGGGTGCAGGTCAACGTGCTGTAGTTGCAGTTCCAGCCGGTATCGGCGTTCGCTCCCGCCATGGATTCGGCGACGAGGCCGGTCGGAAGCACAGCGGTAAGGGTGAGTGAGAGGTTTGTTGGCGTGGTCGTGCTCGTGTTTGTAACGTCGATAGAAATTGTGTCGGCAGAATCGCCCAGCACGAACGTGGCCGGACTGTGGGTGAGGGTCACCGTGAGGGCCGGTGCCACCTCCGGCGACACGAAGGTGGTCAGGTCGAACAGGCTGAACTCGAGCAGCTTCTCCTGTGGAGTCATTGGTGCCGTCGTGCACTCGGTGGGGAAGGTCCTTCCGTTAGTGGACGCATATTCGATATGGTGTTCGGTGTACAGGACGCGCCCGCATTGATCTGCCGGTTGTGCACTGACGGGTGTATTGAATGTGAACTGCACAACTTCCTGAGGGTTGTTTATTTTTACCCAGCTCTGCGTCTGCCCCAGAACTCCATTTTGGTCCCTACGAATATCGGTTAGATAAACCTGCCCGCGCGTAGTGGAAGCCCCGACCACAGGAAGGAGGAGCCAGTCGGCGAGAGTGTCTCCCTTCGGGAAGTTGACATTCAGGTTGACGTAGCCGATTTGATTCGCCGGATAAGCCTGCCCAGGGTACCAGGCAGCAATGTTGGGAAACAGGGGGTTTGTATGCGGCGAGACCGGGTACGCTACTGTGTTGTACATCCAGACGTAGCCATAGTGACTCGTAAAGATACGTCCGCCTTCGTTCGCGTAGGCGCCCACATTTGCCTGATTCGCGGCGTAATAGGCATTGTTATCGTTCGAAGTTCCCTGGCAGGCAAAGATGACCATGTCGTACTTCTCGAGATTGGCCAGCGAGCTAACGAGCACGTACTCAGGCGTCCCGTAGCCCACATGGGCTCCGCCTACATTCTGGCCGACATAAAGGTGAACGGCTTTGGTCACGCCCGGATCCGAGGCGGGATCCGTAAATTCCGAATCCGCGATTCCGATTTTCCGCAGCACGCACTCCACCGCGTCGACGTTGCCTGTCACCAGCGCGATTCGCGGGATGTCTCCTTCGCTGAGGGTCCGGGGGAATCTCGTCTGCGTCACCGGCACCGCCGTGTCCGTGCAGGGAAGCACAGTGTCTATGACCGTCTGCCGCCGCCACCTGCCTGCCTGGATGACGAGTGGGATGTTATCGCCCACCGGCACGTTCGTCAGCGTGAACGTACCGTCCACAGCGGTAGTCGTGCTGACCAGGGGCGAACCGGAGGCGGGCTCTCCCAGCTTCATGCAGGCCACTCCAGGAGGGAACGGATCCACTTGCGCGTTGGGGATGTACACGAGCACATTCGGGAGGGGATGCACTCCGTTTGGAGCGTAGACGGTTCCGCTGACGGACGTTGTGACGCCAGGATCGCAAGTCGTTTGCTGCAGACACAAATTCGTACAATCCTGAGAGGACGCGTTCGAACCAAAGCACAACAGCAGGACTACCGCGCAAAGGAAAGAGACCGACAAAACTGCGCAGTGCTCCCGAAAGGCGGAGCCAGGAAACGAGCTAGTCATGTAAGCACCTCCTCCTAGACTTGTGTTGCTCAATACCGGGAAAGCATCGTTTGCTTGACTGCTGCCCTGACCTATATCGAAGCGCGACGTTCTCATACGCACACCTGAATTCACCGGAGAATGTTGCCTCGGCGAAGGGGTGCGCTTGTGGATGGATTACCGATCCGTCTCACAATTACCCTGACTCTTGTCTTCACGTTCCCCCCCGCACAACCTCCTTTCGCCTCGATGCGCGTACCCATGCTTGTCGGTAGAAACGGTTGCCTCTGAAACCTGGCCCACGAATGCCCCTCGATTTGCTTCAATAAACGCCTCCGTTCCTTGAGGGAAACCCTCTACTCCCTGTTCCGCTCCAAACGCTTCCCGCCCTCCTATGGCCGGTCCTGCAAGAAAGAAGAAAAACCGGCAACCAAGAACGTTGCCGGTTTCACAAGTGGCTCGCTGGTGGGTGGGGGGTGGCCAGGAAGGACCCACCAGGTCAAAGCCTCAACGTCATCAACGCTTAGCGGCCTAGCGCAGAGATGCCTTCACCGCTGGGACCTCTCTTCCTTCACCGAATTGTCACCTTAATCTCAATATGGTGCTCCCGAGAGCGGTTGGCAAGGGGAGGAAGACACACTCCCCTCTACCAAACCCACACCCTGGGGGGCAGACCGGGTGTACCGGCCACATATTCGCCCCTCAATTGCTCGCGCGATACGGGCGAGCTGTTATGAGGTTGGTTCCCCGCAGGCTCGCCTCGTCCGGCAGAGCGGTGAGGGCAGCCTCCAGGTTCGCCGTGTCGGCATGATGCGGTGGGGGGGATGCCTGCCCCGCCCACGATCGCCCGTCCTGGGGCCAGCTAGAGGGAGTCTTTTGGGGCGGCCGGCGGGCGTGGGATAGTTGACGTGTGAGTGGTGAGCAGGGCACGATGGGCGCGTGGAGTCCGGAGCGGACTGGAACGGGGGTTGCACCAAGGTTGCACCGACTTTGTTGCCGTAGTCCCGTGTCTGGGTGAAGTGATTGGACAATAACTAGTTCTGGGGCGTCGGCAAATGGTAAGCCACGGGACTTTGGATCCCGCATGTGCAGGTTCGAGTCCTGCCGCCCCAGCCAGATCGCCGGTTGCGAGGATGGCA
>Ga0315284_10015930_pt1 | contig 10678 bp, 10 predicted proteins | sample YL17G09_16_MG_FD_203696 | JGI IMG/M metagenome (GOLD analysis project Ga0315284, IMG submission 203696) | Sediment microbial communities from Yellowstone Lake, YNP, Wyoming, USA - YL17G09_16 | ecosystem: Environmental > Aquatic > Freshwater > Lake > Sediment | place: USA: Wyoming | collected...
CGCGCAGGTGGCGGACCTGCATAGCGCGCTCGTAGTGGGCCGCCTTCCAGCGCAGCCCGCCCCGGTCCACCTCACCCAGGGAGTAGGCGGCGCAGGCACAGCCGCCGATCACCAGCACAAACACCAGCCAGCCCAGTTCCACTCTGTTCCGCCTCCTGTGATAGGGTTAGCAGGTAATCTTCGGGTTGCCGCCGGCCAGCCCCTTTTGCCGGCCGGGGAGGTGCACATGGGTAACGCGGACTGGCTCTTCGCCCTGGGACCACCGGCGCTGGTGGCGCTGGCCGCCCGCTGGCTGGGGGTGCGGGCGGCCAGGGACCAGGCGCGGCTGGAGCGTGCCCGCCCGGGGCTGATCCGCTCGCTCACGCCCGGGGAATGGGCCTGGGTGGAGGGCGCCGCGGAGCCGCTCTCTCCGGAGCTGCGCTCGCCGGTGACCAGCCGCCCCGTGGCCTACTACGAGTACTCGGTGGTGGACCTGGGCGAGCGGGGCCAGATCCTGGAGGTGCACGAGGACGACACCAGCCCGCCCCTGCTCTACCTGCGGGATGGGGAATACCGGGTGCCGGTGCGACTCGCCCGCCTGCCCCGGGAGGACGAGCTGGACCTGCTGCACCAGCACGAAGAGCCGGCTCTATCCATGCTGGGCCCTAGCCGCACCCGCCGGCTGGCCGAGCGCGGGATTCCCGCGGGTGATCGCCTCGCGGCCTGGGGGCAGCTCCAGGTGGAGAAGCTGCCGGGCGGGGAGCAGGCCGCAGTGCTGGTGGGGAGGTTGGCCCGCGTCCCCCGGGAGGAGCTGCTTTCCCGATTGCGCCGGCAGGGGGAGCGCTGGTCCGCCTGGCTTGCCTACCTGCCCCTGCTCTTCGCCGCCGCCTGGCTGTACTGGGTGCTGGTCCTGCGCCCAGGCTAGCCCCGGGGCAGCCCCTCCCGCTCCGCCCCCAGCCGCGCGAGCTGGTCCCTGGCCTGCCGGGCGGGCATGCGCCCGGCGGCCTGCCTGGCGGAGATCACCTGCTCGTCCGCCCAGATCGCCACCTCCGCCAGCTCCCGCCGCTCCAGGTGAGCGGATTCGTAGTTCAGGGTATCCAGCCAGTGCTCGGAGCGCATCAGCTCCCGGTGCTCGGCCGCGCTGCGGGCGCGCAGGCGGTAGTCGTAGGCGTGGGGGTAACAGAAGGCCGGGCTGCCTGGATCCAGGAACGGGGCCAGCGGGGCCACGCATACCTCCAGCTTGCCCGGGTACCGGCTGTTCCAGCGCTCGGCCAGCTCCAGCGCGTAGCGGGTGGTCTCCCGTGCCGACTCGCCGGTCTGGGTGGGCAGCCCCACGTAGAAGAAGAGCGCCATTGACCCTCCCACCGCCAGGAAATGCGCGATCGTCTGCTCGATCCGCCCCTGCTCCATGCATACCCCGGAGGCGGCCCGCACCGCCGGGTCGTGGCTGAGTACGTTCAGGGTCCCCGCCGGCTTGGCCACCACCTCGGCCAGGGCCTCCACGAAATCCTTGGGGGCGGTGGAGAAAAGGTCGAAATGCAGCCCCCGGTTCACCTTGTGCCGGGCCAGGGCCGCCAGCAGCGCCCGCCAATCCTGCTGGCGGATATCCCCCTCCAGCCGGATCGGGAAGGGGCTGGAATTGCGGGCGGTGGCGATGTCCCGGGCCAGGTTCTCCAGGTCGAAAGTGGCCACCTCCCGCCGCCCCAGCGCCCAGTTGCTCCCCCCACAGAAGGCGCACCGGTAGCGGCAGCCCCGGCAGGTGGTGAACACGTTCAGGCAATAGTTGAACCACTTCTGCCCGGTGAGCAGGTGTCCGTACAGGTCCCGGTGGCGGAGCAGGTGCCGGAACACGCGCCGCCAGTTGAACCGCACCTCCAGCCGCTCCGGCTGGTAGGAGAGCGGGTTCACCACCACCTCCCCCCCCCGCTTCCAGGTGACGTTCGGGATGTCGGTGGGCTCCCGCCCGCTCTCGATCGCCCGCACCAGCTCCCGCACCACCGGCTCGGTGCTGTCCCCCCGCACCACGTAGTCCACGTACGGCAGCGCGATCAGCTCCCGGTGGAAGAACGAGGCCGACAGCCCGCCCAGCATCACCGGCGTCCCCGGGTGCTCCTGCTTGCAGAGCTCGGCCAGGGCCAGCGCCCCGTCCACGTGCACCATCCAGTGCAGGTCCACCCCGAACGCCGCCGGCCGCAGCGCGCGTACGAACCGGCGCGGGTCAAAGCGCGGCCGCTTGGTCATCTTTACCGCCAGGTTGGCGATGCGCACTTGCAGCCCGTGGCGCTCCAGATGGTCGAGGATGGTGACGAACCCCAGGGGGTAGTAGTCGTAGGAAGGGGTGACGTCCACGTGCTTGCTGATCAGCCAGTGCCGGCGCGGGTGCTCCCGGAAGTCGAACAGGGCGGGCGGATGCAGCAGCGCCAAGTGGGGTGCAGCCATGCTCTCTCCTCGTGGGCTCCCGCTCATTTCCCCCCTCAACCGCTCATCCCCTTGCCTGCCAAGCTAACGGTGTTGTCTGATATCCGCACACGCAAGGCTGGGTGGTACGCTATACTTATTCTAGTTATGCCACCACGGAGGTGACCATGAGCAAGACTACCGACAACCTGAAGGCTGCCCTGGCCGGTGAGGCCCAGGCCCGCGCCAAGTACAAGGCGTTTGCCGGGATCGCCCGCAAGGCCGGCCTGCCCACCATTGCCGCCATCTTCGAGGAGACCGCCGACAACGAGTTCGAGCATGCCAAGAAGATCATGAAGCTGCTCACCATGCTGGGCGACACCCCGGCCAACCTGCGGGTGGCCATCGACGGCGAGGACTACGAGTGGCAGCAGATGTACCCCACCTTCGCCGCCCAGGCCAAGGAGGAAGGGGAGGCGGCCGCCGCCCGCTACTTCGAGCACGTGATGGCCGCCGAGAAGGCCCACGCCGAGCGCTACCGGGACCTGCTCAAGGCCCTGGAGGGCGGGACCATGCACACCGCCGATCGGCCCGTGACCTGGCGCTGCACCAACTGCGGCTGGGTCACCACTGCCCAGGAGGCGCCTAACGTCTGCCCGGTGTGCGACCACCCGCAGGGGTACTTCCAGCAGGTGTGCGCCTAGATTCCGTCCCGCTTGGGGCCCGGTCCCTCCGGGCCCCAGGCTACCCGGTGCCCAGCCTGGCCAGCGCCTCCGTCTGCAGGCTTTGGGCGGTGTACTGGTGCAGCTCGATGCGGTTGCCGTCCGGGTCCTGGAGCCACGCCTGCCAGCTCCCGTCCCCGCCCATCTGCACCGGCGTCACCTCCACTCCCTGCTCCCGCAGCCGCGCCGCCGTGCCCTCGATGTCCTCTACCTCCAGGCACAGGTGCCGGTACGACTGCCCACCGGCAGCGGGTGCCAGCTCCCCGGCGAAAAGCTCGATGAAGCTGCGGCCGCCCACGTGCAGGTAGGCCCCCGTGCGCTCCCCCTGCGCGTTGGTGAAGTCGAACGCCGGCCGCAGCCCCAGCTTCCCTTGGTAGAACGCCACCGCCGCCCCCAGGTCCCGCACCGTGAAGCACACATGCGCCAAGCCCAGCCCCATCCCGCTCCCTCCTGCCGCCATGATGCCCTCCACTTCCCCACCCGTCGGAGCGCACCTGCCCTGCAGATAGCCGGCGCACCGAGCGAGATCGCGGCAGGCATTGGCACCCTGCGAGGGGTAGCAGGTATGATGGCTCACCGCCATCATCCTGACCTGGGGAACCTGACGCCATGGGTGACGTTTACCGCTGGAATCTGCACGTGCATACCTACCGCTCGGAATGCGCCCTGCCGGAAATGACCATCCCGGACCTCTGCGAGTGCGGGGCCACCCTGGGCTACCAGGCCATCGCCCTTACCGACCACGTCAACCTGGGCCGGCCCTGGGAGCTGGAGGTGCTGCGGGCGGACGCCGAGGAGCTGGCCGGCTACCAGCCCCCGCTGCGGGTGCTGCTGGGGACGGAGGCGACCATGCTCTCCCCCACCCAGCTCTGCCTTCCCGCCGCGGCCGCCCAGGGGCTCGACTTCGTGATGGTGGCCGCCAACCATTACCACCTGGAATTCGTGGAGCAGCCGCCCTCCCTGGATCCCGACGTGGTCGCGGCCCACTGCCTGGCCATGACCGAGGGGGCCATCGCCCTGGGCTACTGCGACGTGATCGCCCACCCCCTGCTGCGGGGGTCGGTCCCGCTGACCGTGCGGGAGCTCGCCCAGGCCTACCCGGACCAGGGCCTGGCCCAGCTCTGCCGCAAGGCCGCCGCCGCCGGCGTGGCCCTGGAGATCAACCCCCGCCTGCCCCGGGCCGTGCCCGACTTCTTCTCCCGCCTCTTTGCCGCTGCCCGGGCCGCCGGCGCCCGCTTCACCCTGGGCACCGACGCCCACCGCCTGGTGAGCCTGGACTATGACCCGGAACACCACGCCACCCTGCCCGAGCTCTATGCCCTCGGCCTCCGCCCCCAGGACCTGCTCCCGCCGGAGGAGCTCGCCGGAAGACGGGGCAGACGCTAGCCGTTCCCTTCCCCCTCCAGCTCACACCGCCCTCGCCGACGGGTGACCAGGCCCACGGCCGCCAGGCCGGAAAGCGCCATGATGCTCGCCGCGCTCAGGAAAGGGTAGCTGGGGCCCAGCCGGCCGAACAGGTACCCCCCCAGGATGGGCCCGCCCATGCGGGCCAGGCTGCTCACCGACTGCATCACCCCCAGGATGCCGCCCTGGAACTGGGGCGGGCTGCAGCGGGAGACCAGGCTGGAGAGCGAGGGGTTGGCCACCCCGCTGCCGAAGGCCAGGATCGCCAGCCCCAGCAGCAGGAATCCCACCACCGGCGCCAGCGGCACCGTGCCCAGCCCGGCCGCCATCGCCAGCAGCCCCAGCACCACCAGCCGCCGCTCCCCCACCCGCACCACCAGCGGCCCCACCAGCAGCGCCTGGTTGATCACCGTGAGCACGCCCATATAGGTGAACAGGTAGCCGTTCTCGCGGGCGGTGAAGCCGAAGCGGGCCTGGGTGAAGATGGCCATCGTCGCCTCCATGTTGGCGAAGGCGAAGCTGACCGTGAAGGCCAGGCCCAAAAGCAGGGCCATCTCCGGCTGGCGCACCAGCGCCCCCACCTCGCGCCAGCCCAATTGGTCGGCGTGCTGCTCCCGGCGCACGGACTCCGGCAGCAGGAACAGCCCCAGCCCGACATCGAGCAGGCACAGCCCCGCGGCCGCGTAGAAGGGCACGGAGTAACCGTAAGGTGCGAGCACCCCCCCGATCGCCGGGCCCAGGATGAACCCCACCCCGATCGCCGCCCCCACCAGCCCCATGCCCCGCGCCCGCTCCGCCGGTGGCGTGGTGTCGGCGATGTAGGCCTGGCTGGCGGCGATGTTGGCGGCCGCCACCCCGGCCATCACCCGGGAGGCGAACAGCAGCGCCAGGCTGTTCGCGTTCGCCAGCATGATGAAGGAGATGGCAGAGCCGGTGAGACTGCCCAGGATCACCGGGCGCCGCCCCACCCGGTCGGAAAGCCGGCCCCAGAGGGGGGAAAAGATGAACTGCGCGGTGGAAAACGAGGTGTGCATCAGCCCGATCAGCAGCGGCGTGGCCCCCAGGTGCTCGGCATAGAAGGGCAACAGGGGGATCACCACGCCGAAGCTGAGCAGGTCCAAAAAGACATTGACCAGGATGATGGCCAGCCCGAACCGGGACCTCATGGCCGCATTATAGGTAGGCCGTCGCGCCCGGTCGAGCCGGCCGCGAGCCGGCTTGTGCCGCCTGGGATACCGGCGCCCGGCTAGGGCTCCCGGGCCACCACCCCCAACCCACCAAACCGCACCCGGAAGCCCCCTCCCTCCGGGGAGGCGCACATCATCCCCACCTGCACCCGGTCCGCCGGCGCCAGGTAGGCCAGGCGCAGCAGGCGGTAATCCGCACCCGCGGGGGCAGCGTGCACCTCCACAGTATCACCCTGGCGCACCACGCGCAGGCCGACCGCCGGGGGGTCGCCCTCCAGGGGCACCACCGACCAGTCGGAATAGTCCCGGGTCACCACCACGCTCAGGTGCTGGCGGCCGTCAAAGAACTCGATCCCGCATTTCACCCAGTTGCGCTCGTCCAGCCGCACCATCAAGCCTGCCTGGTCATACTGGTCGCGGTACTCCCCGGCCACTCGCACCTCCGCCTGCCAGTCCCCCTCCGCCCACATCCAGCGGAAGTGCCCGTTGTCCCGCACGAATCCGTAATGCGTGGTCCGCCAGAAATCGGTGCGCGGGTCGGTGCGCACCACCAGCTCGCCCCCCTGCTCCTGCCATTCCCGCGGCTCACCCAGCCACTCCATCGGCTGTCCTTTCCCGGTAGCGGTTGCCCATGGATATTGGCTGCCCCCCCGCCCCCTGCGCGGGTGGGCGCCTTTAGGGGGCTTGGTCTATTCCCTCGTAGGGGAGCCGCTCCGCCGGCTCCCCCTCCCCAAGACCACCCGACCTCGCTCATTACTATCGGCGCCTGCCTACAGCCCCACCAGTGCATTCAGCGGCTGCTGGTACCCCTCTACCTTCAGGCTTTCCACCGCGCTGGTCTTCACCGGCTTGCCGGCGAGGGCGGATTCGTACACCGCATAGCACACCGCCTCCGCCTGGTACCCCTCCCGCCCGTCAATCTCCACCTTGCCCTTGCCCCGCACCGCCTGGAAGAACTCCCACAGCTCGGTGGCGATGGTGTCCGTCACCCCGCCCGGGAAGTAGCGCTCCTTTTCCCGCTCGCTCGCCTGCTTCAGGTACTGGCGCACCAGGGAGGCGATGGATTGCGAGCGCTTGCTCCCTCGCAGGCGCAGGCCGCTGCCAAAATCGAGCGACCCCTCCTCCCCGTGGATGATCCGCCGGCCCCACTTCTCGCCGGGCGCCGACATGGTGGAGGTCCACTGCCCCACCACCCCATCGTCAAACCAGAGCAGGGCGATCACCGCGTCCTCCACCGTGGCCTTGATCGGCCCCTCCATCGTCTCCGGCTTCTGGTAGCGCAAGGGTTGGTAGGTGTTGGTGATGGCCGCCACCTCGCGCACCGGGCCCAGGTGGTAGCGGAAGAGGTCGGCGAAGTGCACCCCCCCATCCAGCACCCAGCCGCCGCCCGCTTGCTCCTTGTGGTCGCGCCAGGCCCAGTACCACAGCCGCTCCCCCACGTCAATCCAGTAAATCATCCGCGGCTTGCCGATCTTGCCCGCCCGCAGCGCCCAGTTGATCGCCCGGTGCTCCGGGCTGCGCCGGTAGTTCTCCGCCACCTGCAGCACCTTGCCGCTCTCGGCCGCCGCCTCCAGCATCAGCTTCCCCGCCCGCATGGTGAACCCCAGCGGCTTCTCGATGGTCACGTGCTTGCCGGCTTGCAGGCAGGGGATGGCCACCGCATGGTGGTCCCGGTGCACGATGATGATGTTCACCGCCTCCATCCCCTTCTCCGCCGCCAGCATCTGCTCGAAGCCGGTGTACACCCCCGGGCGCTTGCCCCCCTGGATCCCTACCAGCTCCTCCGCGAATCGGGCCGCCCGCTCCCGGTCCACGTCGCAGGTGGCCACCACCCGGAAATCCCGCAGCCCCGCCTCCCACAGCTTGCGCAGCCCGCGCAGGTGCGCCCCCGCCATCCCCCCGCAGCCAATCAACCCCAGTGCCACCGGTTCGCTCACCGTACACCTCCCTCGCCGTTTGGGCAGTGACTTCTTCCGGGAGAAGCGGAATTCCTATGCCTCCCCTCCATCAGCTTTCGCGGCCGGAAGGAGCCTTCCTCGCCAGGCGGAACATATCGCCAGGAGGCGTCCTGCCGTGCTTATGCCCCACTCGCTCACCCTGCTCGCTCTTCCCCTGCTCCTGGGAGGTCCTGCCATGGCGCTTGGCTCGTCCGGCGGCTACGACCGCGAAACCGACTACCCCCACACCAGCCGCTCGGCCGTGATGGCTACCGGGGGCATGGTGGCCACCGGCCAGCCCCTGGCCACCCAGGCCGGGTTGGAGGTGCTGCGCCAGGGTGGCAACGCCATTGACGCCGCCATCGCCGCCAACGCCATGCTCGGGCTGATCGAGCCCATGAACTGCGGCATGGGCGGGGACCTGTTCGCCATCGTCTGGGATGCCAAGACCAAGCAGCTCTACGGGCTCAACGCCAGCGGCCGCTCCCCCTATGCTACCTCGGTCGAATACTTCACCTCCCGGGGCATGAAGGCGATCCCTGGCCGGGGCCCACTCTCCTGGTCGGTGCCCGGCTGCGTGGATGGCTGGGACACCCTGCTGCGGCGCTTCGGCACCCGCAGCCTGGCCCAGGTGCTGGAGCCGGCCATCGCCTACGCCGAGCGCGGCTTCCCACTGCCCGAAATCCTGGGCGCAGACTGGAGCGGGGCGGCCCAGGGGCTGTCCGAGCGCCCCTCCTGCTCCTGCTACCTGCCCGGCGGCAAGGCGCCGGGCAAGGGCGACCTCTTCCGCAACCCGAACCTCGCCGCCGCCTACCGGCTGGTGGCCAAGGGCGGCCGGGACGAGTTCTACCGGGGCGAGATCGCCCGCCGCATCGTCAAGTACTCGCAAGAAGCGGGTGGCCTCTTCTCCCTGCGCGACTTCGCCGACCATACCTCCACCTGGGTGCAGCCGGTATCCATCAACTACCGGGGCTACGACGTCTACGAGCTCCCCCCCAATGGCCAGGGCATGGCCGCCCTGGAGATGCTCAACATTCTCAAGGGCTATGACTTGGCCGCCCTGGGGCGGGACAACCCCCTGTTCGCGCACTTGGTGATCGAGGCCAAGAAGCTGGCCTGGGCGGACCGCGCCCGCTACTATGCCGACCCGGACTTCGCCCAGATCCCGATCAAGGGGCTGCTCTCGGATTCCTATGCCGAGCGCCAGCGCGCCCGCATCAGTTTCGAGCGGGCGGCCGCCGTGGTGGCCCCCGGCGATCCCTGGGCCGAGAAGCTGGACGACACCGTCTACCTGTGCGCCGCGGACGGGCAGGGCAACGCCATCAGCCTCATCCAGTCCATTGCCGGGGGTTGGGGCTCCTACGAGGTGCCGGACGGCCTGGGGTTCTGCCTGCAGAACCGGGGCGCCGCTTTCTCCTTCGATCCCCAGCGCCCCTCCTGCCTGCGCCCCCATATGCGCCCCTTCCATACCATCATCCCCGCCTTCGTGCTCAAGGATGGCCGGCCCTGGTTCTGCTTCGGGGTGATGGGCGGGGAGATGCAGCCCCAGGGGCACGCACAGGTGCTGATCAACATGATCGACTTCGGCATGGACCCCCAGCAGGCCGCCGACGCCGCCCGCCTCCGCCATGACGGGGTCTCCGACGCCGACGCCGGTGACACCGAGGGGATCGGCAAGGTGAGCCTGGAATCCGGCTTCCCGCCCCAGGTGCGCGAGCGCCTGCAAGCCATGGGCCACCAGCTCACCACCGGCGGCTTCTTCGGCGGCTACCAGGGCATCCAGTTCCTGCCCGGTGGGGTGCTGGTGGGCGCCACCGAGGTCCGCCTGGACGGCTGCGCCGCCGGCTTCTAGCAGCGCCTTTCCCGAGCACGGCTCTCTCGTCAGCTCCTGGTCAAGAACAATCCCCGGGGGGGACTAGTTGCGCCTGGGCGCGGGTATGTGGAATAATTGCGAGGGGAAGACGAAACGAACTGGCCGGGGACTTCGTCTAACTCATCAAAACCAGGCCGGGGACTCTCTCAGGGTTCCTCGTACTCTTAGCGAGCGCTTGCCATATTGGCAGCGCTGATGCGCCCCCCCTGTCCGGCTGCTCTCATGGTGATGGGCTTCGTGCCCGATTCTCAAGAAAGGGGGTGCCAGAGCATTGGAGATTGCCCGGCCAATTCGCATCAGTTCGCTCGCCCTCGCGGCCTGGGCCCTGTGGATCATGGCCACGGGGGACGCCAAGGCCTACATTGACCCTGCGAGCGGCAGCTATTTCTTGCAGATGCTGATCGCCACCCTGGTGGCCGCACCCTTTGTCATCAAGGGGTTCTTCGGCCGCCTGCGCCATCGGCTGCGGCGGGTGGGCCCCGAGGTGCAGGATGAGCGATGAGCTCAGCCCTTGCTGCCTCGTTCCGGGACCCTAGCGGCTTTGTCTTCACCCGGGACGGCGAGCTCTATCGGCAGGTCAATGAGAGCTATCGCGAGGAGTACGATCACCTCGTAAGCTCTGGGCTGCTTGCCGCCCTGGTGGAGCGCGGCCTGATGGTGGGGCACGCGGAGGTGCCCCCGGAGCTGGCCGCCCGCCCCGGCGCCTACCGGGTGCTCCGCCCCGAGCGCATCCCCTTCATCTCTTACCCCTACGAATGGTGCTTCGGCGAGCTCAAGGACACCGCCCTCGCCAGTCTCGCCGTCCAGCGCCTGGCGCTGGACCACGGCATGACCCTCAAAGACTGTAGCGCCTACAACCTCGCCTTCCACTCCGGCCGGCCGACCTTCATTGACACCCTCTCCTTCGAGCGCTACCAGCCCGGCGAGCCGTGGGTGGCTTACCGCCAATTCTGCCAGCATTTCCTGGCCCCGCTGGCCCTCATCAGCTACCGGGACCCCACCCTGGGCCGGCTCCTCCGACTGCACATTGACGGCATCCCGCTCGATCTCGCCAGCCGCCTGCTCCCCCTCTCCAGCCGGCTGCGCCCCGGGCTCTACCTGCATCTGCACCTGCACGCCGCCATGCAGCGCCGCTACGCAGGCAAGCCCACCCCGGCGGCCGGGCGGCGCGGGGGCATG
>Ga0315284_10015932_pt1 | contig 10677 bp, 15 predicted proteins | sample YL17G09_16_MG_FD_203696 | JGI IMG/M metagenome (GOLD analysis project Ga0315284, IMG submission 203696) | Sediment microbial communities from Yellowstone Lake, YNP, Wyoming, USA - YL17G09_16 | ecosystem: Environmental > Aquatic > Freshwater > Lake > Sediment | place: USA: Wyoming | collected...
ACACCGCGGTCATCAAGTGCGTGCTCGGCCGCGGCTACACGTTCTCGGCCTCCCACAAGTTCGTCTCCGACCTGACCAGTCACACGGCCGTCGCGACCTCCGGGGCCCTGACCGGCAAGACGATCACGGGTGGGGTGGCCGACGCCGCGGACTTCACCTACTCCGCGGTCACGGCCGGGGCTGCGTGCCCCTACCTCATCATCTATCAGGCGAGCGCGGTGACGGGCGGCTCCGACGTGGCGGCCAGCGCCCAGCGCCTCATTGCCTACATCGACAACGCCTCGGGGCTCCCGGTGACGCCGACGGGGGCCGACATCGCGATCGCCTTCGACAACGGCGCCAACAAGATTTTCAAGCTCTAGGGGCTCTGCGTTGGCTACCCCGGTTGTCCAAGCGGTCACATCAACGGACGAGTCATCGGCCTCCACTTCGCACGCGATCAACCTGCCGTCCGGCATCGCTGCGGGCAATCTTCTCCTCATCGCTCTTTCGATGCACTACTCCTACTCGTTCACGACCCCGTCTGGCTGGACGTTGGTAACGGGATTTCCGACGTGGGAATCGGCCAACCACAACAAGGCATGGGTCTATTACCGGATAGCCGACGGGAACGAAGGCTCGACCGTCTCGATTACGAGTAGCGGGTCCTGGGCCATCGGCGCCGCCGCCTATCGGATCAGCGGAGCCTCGGGCGATATGCCGAAGATGGCCTGGGCTGTCAGCGCCGGCGCCACCGCCCAGCCCGACCCGCCGCTCATCTACGCCGAGCCGATCCGTGACTGGCTCTACGTGGCTGGCTTCATCGACTACTTCGGCGGCATCCCGATGGCCGCCCAGCCGTCAGGCTATTCAACGCCCACGTCTGGCTACGGGTACAACAGCGGCAACTACTCCAGGATCTACCTAGCCTCCAGGGAGACTACGTCGTCCAGCGCGGAAGATCCGGGGGTGGCTAACTACGTGGCCCAGACCTACTGGGGCACGTTCACCCTCGCGATTGCGCCCACACACACAGACACCTTTCCGGTCGTCGTAGACATCACTACCGGCTGGGGATATGGCTCGAGCGGCTCGTTCTTGATGCCCGCTGGAGTCACAGCGGGCGAGTGCCTCCTGGCGCTTTTCGCGGAACAGTCGAACCACACGATCTCGGCCCCCTCGGGCTGGACACAACTGTTCAGCGTCAGCGGGGGCGGCTTTGCCGGCTTCTACAAGGTGTCGGACGGCTCCGAGACGGGGGCCATCAGTATCGACATGGGGGCAAACTCCTACTACGCCTACATCACCTACCGGATCGCCGGGCGCATCGGTACGCCGACGGCATCCTCCGTCTGGACCGGCGGGCAGAATGACGCCCCCAATCCCCCGAGCTTGGACCCTGGGGTGGGCGCGCAGGACATACTCTGGTTCGCGGTCACGGGGCGCAACTACTATTCCTACACAGCCGGTCCGACCTACTACCTGCGTTTCACTACCCGCCTGGCTGTGACCAACGGCAATCTCGCCGCCGCCCATCGGTACCGCAATGCGAGCTCCGAAGATCCGGGGACGTTCACGACATCGACCAACTGGTACCCCCTCGCCGTCACGCTCGCGTTTCCGCCCCTCTACGAGATCACCGGCGTCGGCGCTATTGCTTCTGCGGAAGCGTTCGGCACCGTCCAGCTCATCTACAACCGCGAGGTCGTCGGCGTCGGCGGGATCGCGTCGGCGGAGACGTTCGGGCTCGCGCAGGTGCTCGCGATCAAGGGCGCCACGTTCCCGGCCATCTCCGCCTTCACGGGCACCCACGCATGGTCGGTCGCCGCCTGGGCGAAGTGGACGAGCAAGACAGCCGGCCGCGTGTTCTCCGTGTGGGACGGCTCGGGCAACGAGCTCGCCAGCCTCCGGGTCGACAACACCGCGAGCTCCGCCAACCGGGCCGCGCACTCTGTCGCCGGGGCCGCGAACGACGGCTACTACCACCTGTACGTGATGACCTACGACGGGGTGACGCTGCGCTTCTACATCGACGGGCGAGCGGCCGGCGCCGAAGTGGCCTCCGCCACGTCGCTCGCCGCCGCGGGTGGGATGCGCGCCGGGTCGGGCTACCAGGGCGCCACGCCGTTCGGCGGCTCGGTCGACGACGTGGCGGTGTTCGACTACTACCTCAGCGCCAGTCAGGTCGCCGGCCTGTTCGTCTCGGGGACGACCTCCGGCGTCGACCTCGTCCACGACAGCTCGGGCAGCTCGATGGTGCTCGCCGGGTGGCAGCCGCACGCCTACATGGCCGGCTACGCGGCGGTCGACACCTACTCCACGGCCAAGGATCTGACCGCGAACGGCGGGTGCATCGCCATCCCCATCGCTCTCGAGGGGAAGATGGCGCTCCGCCAGGTAAGCCTCTGGAACACGGACGCTGCCACGGCCCGCTCGTGGAACTGGAGCCTCTACTACCAGCCCCGGCAGGACGCGATCTCCAACACCCTGTTCCGGGTGGCCGCGGGCGTCGCCGCGGACGCCTTCACGCCGGGCGCCGCCTCGAAGCGGTCGATCGCCGCGGCCGGCGCCCCGACACTCCTGGGCCCCGGCTCATACTGGCTCGTGATCCAGAACAACCACGCGACCAGCACCTTCGGCCTGGGCTCGATCGCCTCGGGTCCGCTCTCGATCAACCGGGCGCAGACCAAGACGCTGACGGTCCCCATCGGCGCTCAGCTCGACTTCACACTCGCGACCTGGACCAAGGTCACGGCGATCTACGCCGTCATCCTCGAGGGCGATGTCCTCGGCCTGTGGGGAGCCTATTGATGACCGACGAGCCGATCCTGCCCGACGATCCCCGCTTCGTCGTCTCCGCGCCCAACGGCAACGGCATGACCGTGGCCGACGTGACCGGCCTGATTGCCCTGGTGGCCGACATGCTCAACAAGATGGAGGGGCGGATCATCGACCGCCTCAACATCAACGCGGAGGGAGCCAAGGATCGCTGGGTCATCCACGACCGGGACGCGGCGAGCGCAATGGCGAAGGTGGACGAGGAGATCGCGCTCCTGCGGGCCGACCTCGCCGGCCATCTCGTCGTCGCCAACGTGCACTTCGACAAGGAACGCACGGAGGAGATCGCGTCCGACGCCCGCGTGCGCCCGGTGCGCACCACGCTCGCGTGGGTCATCGAGCATTGGGGCCAGATCCTCCTGTTCCTGTTCGGGGTCCTCGGTTTCTTCGCCATCGCGGCCGACGTGATCGCCCGCTACATCGGAGGTGGTTCCTGATGCCCAGCCTCGGCTACCTGTACGACCGCCCGGAGGCAATCGCCGCCCGGACCGATCCGCGCAACTACAACATGGCCGACCTCATTGTCACGGAGGTCGCGATCCTCGACGACCTCGACCATGACCTCGGGCCCACCCTCGACCAGGATGGCGTCGGGGCGTGCGTGATCTTCGGGGTCACGGAAGTCCGGATGTGGCAGGAGTTCATCGACGAGGGGACCTTCGAGTTCGACAACAACTCCGCCTTCACGGGCTACAAGTGGCTCAAGGAGGGCCACGGTGCCTGGCCGGGTGACGGCATCAACGCGGAGGGCTCCATCCCGCTCTACGGCTGGCAGCTCGCCAAGCTCGAGGGCATCCCGGGCATCGACGGGAACCCCCGCAAGATCGACGCCTACTGGCAGCTCATGGGCGAGCCCGGCAGCCCGGAGTGGATCGAGACGCAGCTCCAGGTCATCACGCAGTACGGCCCCGTCACCGTCGCCTCGGCATGGCCGGGCAACTGGTGGTCGTGCGGCCCCAGCGGCATCTTGCCCTACCCCCAGGGCACCGCCGGCGGGCACCAATGGGTCAAGAAGGGCTACTGGTTCACGGGGCCCAAAGGACAGCTCGCCCAGGGGATGTCGCCGTCCGGGCGCTACTGGCGGATGCGTCAGAGCTGGGGCGACGTGTACCAGCGTGCCGACCGCTTCGGGCGCAAGGGCGAATGGCTGTTGCCGTTCGAGGCCGACGGCACCTACCCTAACTTCTGGACCGGCGAGATCTGGAAAACGACCGACATCAAGGGTGACGACCCGACCCCAGGAGGCAACATGGTTCCGGCGAAGGACAAGGTCGCTCGGCTCGTGAACGTGCCGGCCAACACGCCGCTCTACGACATCGAGACGGGCGCCGCGCTCGTCAAGCTGTCCGCGTCTGCGAAGCTCTACTCGCCGTTCTCCGTGAACGCGACGCAGTACGCGGTCATCGTGACCACGGGCGGCACGCAGCAGCTCGTCCGGGTCAACAAGGCGGCCACGACGCTCGTCGCGTCCTCGCAGCTCACATAGGAGAGAGGGATGCCCACGATCAGCGAGAACACGGTCAAGGTCATCTTCGGGGCGATCGCCGCGGTGTGCAGCTTCATGCTCGTGCAGCCCGACCTCCTCCTCGAGCCCTGGCTCAAGGTGCTCCTCGGGGCGATCATCGTCGCCCTGGCCGTCATCAACCCGGCGACCACGGCCGCCCGCGCCGGAGGGAAGTGATGGCCGGCCCGCCCGGAGGTCCCACGAAACCCGGGCGTGACCCGAAGGGCCCGCCCGGAGGCAAGAACGTCCAACGGAAGGGTGCCGTGCCGGTCCAGCGGTCCTCCGCCAGCGGACGCTCCACGCCTCCCGTGCAGCCCGCGCGCTCGCGGGATGCCGGGAAGCCGCCCGGGTGGGCGAAGAACGTCGGCGCGCAGATCGAGTCGGCGCTCACCGGCGGCAAGAGCTCCAGGACCCCGCCCCCACCCGCGGATACGGGCAAGGGGAAGTGGACCGGCACGCCCGCCGGGCCCCGGGGCTCCGTCGAGGACCGCGCCAAGGCGCTCAAGGCACAGTCGGGCATCAAGGGCCCGGTAGGCAGGGGCGGCTCGGACGCTCCACCGACGACCACGACCAGACCACCGACGACCACCGCGGCGCCCAAGCCGCCCAACGCTCGCGTGAAGGCTGAACGCGCGGCTCGCGCCGCGTGGGTCGCCAAGAACCCGGGCAAGCGGTACACCCGCCCCACGACCCCCGCCGACACCCGCTCCGCCTCCAACCGGGGCACCACGGCTCCGGCCAAGGCCAAGGGCGGCGTCAACAAGGCCACTCAGGCGGTGCGCGACGCGCGTGCCGTCGCATCGGCCGGCGGCCAGCGGTACGTCCGCAAGGCCGGCGGCGAGAAGTCGGTCAACAAGGCCACTCAGGCGAAGCGCCTGGAGCGCGCCAAGAACCGGAAGGGTCCGGTCGTCATTGCCCCGCCGGCCGTGGGTGGCGTGACCAGCCCGGCCGCAGCCGCGGCTCGCGCCTCCCAGCGCGGTGCGGTCGACTGGCAGCAGAAGGCGGGCGAGTACCAGGCCGTTCCCAACCAGCCCGGGATCAACCCAGCGTGGGACCCCAACAACACGGACGCGCAGTACCAGGCCGACGCCAACGTGAAGTACCGGGACACCGACGGCACCACGGCCCCGGGGGAGATCCCGCGCAACCTCCGGGCGCAGATCGTCGCCGCGATGGCCGACGGCAAGACGCAGGTCGTTCTCCCGGACGGCGAGAAGTGGGCCGCTCACCAGTCGACCCTCGATCAGATCGACCGGAACCTCGCGGAGATGAAGGCGAGCGAGACGAGCAAGGCCGCAAGAAACGCATAGACAGGTCCGCTCCGCGTGCGCTATCTTATAGATCCCGCACGCGAGGAGGACCCATGACCCTCAACATCGGACCCGTCGACGAGATCCCGGACCTGCCCGACTACGAGCCCCCCAAGGTGGGCAAGCCCAGGCGCATCCGCATCAGCTCCCCCGCTCCCGTCGTTGACGGCGAGACAGGGGAGCTCATGCTGTCCCCCGTGGAGCAGGTGCGCCAGTCGACGATGATCGTCGCCCAGCAGGGCGCCCTCCTGTCGCAGGTGGCCGCCGAGACGAAGGGCTACAACGTCGTGGAGGCGTCGCCCGCGGCCCGCGCCGCGCTCGTCGACTTCTACCTCGTCCTCCGGGAGGTCGCGGATCAGCTCGTCGCTCGGTCCCGCTCGATTGAGCTCTCCTGGCTGCGCGGCCTCGAGGAGCTCGACGCGAAGCGTCTCCCGCTGCCCGACGGCCGGGTCGTGGAGCTCATCGCCCCGAGCAAGAGCTACCGGGTGGAGGGGGCCGAGCTGCGCGCCGCCCTCGAGACGCTCGCCCGCGAAGGACTCGTGTCGGAGGAGGACGCGGCGGAGGCCGTCGAGGTCATCGTGTCCTACAAGCCCGACCACCGGGTCATCAACAAGCTCGAGCGCAACGCGCCGGAGGCGGTGCGCGAGGCGATCGCCGCCTACCGGACGGAAGTGCCGGCGATCAGCTCCGGGCGCGTCCAGTTCCCCAAGCCGCTCAAGTGAAGGAGGTCGACCATGACGACCGAGGTCATTGACGGTGAAGCTGTCGAGGTCATCGAGGCTCCACCGATGAAGGCCCTCACGACCCTGCCATCCGTGGCCCACGTCCAGTCCGGGCTCGGGGCGATCGCCCTCCTGTCCGACGATGACTTCGAGCGCAACCTGGTCATCCTCGAGAAGGGCGCGGAGCGGGCCCGGCGCATCCAGAAGGCGATCTTGGAGCCCGGCACCGACTACGGCGCCGAGCCGGGGATCAAGCGCCCGTTCCTGCACAAGCCGGGCGCCGAGAAGTTCGAGAAGGCGTACGGGCTCGCGTCGAGCTACACCGTCGAGCGCCACGTTGGGGACGGCGAGAACGCGCCCGACCTGGAGTTCATCGTCCACGCGCGCGTCCATCTCGGGACCACGGACGGTCCCGTGATCGCGGAGGGGCTCGGAGAGGCGAGCTCGTGGGAGCGGAAGTACCGCTACCGCGCGGGCTCGAAGGCGTGCCCGCGGTGCGGCGCCGACGCGATCCGCCGCGGCACGAAGCGCGAGACGGACGAGGCCGAGTGGTACTGCTGGGCCAAGCAGGGCGGGTGCGGTGCGCACTTCGACCTGAACACGCCCGAGCTGGCCCAGGCGCCCGACGACGTGCAGAACCCGGACCCGTGGGACCTCGCCAACACCCTCCTCAAGATGGCCCGGAAGCGCGCCTACGTCGACGCGATCCTGACCGCCACCGGGACCTCCGGCCTGTTCACCCAGGACGAGGACAGCCCGGCCGCCCGGCCGCGGCCCGGGCCCACCGGCCCGGTCACGGGGCCCGACGGCGCCCGCCCGGCGCAGCCGTCGCGGGCGGAGGCCGACACGCCGAAGGGGCCCGCCGCGTACACCGGGCAGGTCGAGAAGGTCGACCCGCCCGACAAGGTTCGGACCGTGAAGGTGGCATGGCACCCCGACGGTGGGAAGGTCGCCCACAGCAAGGTCGAGGTCAAGACGATGGTGGCCGGAGTCGGGAAGGTCACGGCGATCCTCCTCGATCGGCTCGCGGATGCGGCAGCCGAAGGCAACCTGGCCGCCGGCGAGTGGGTCAGCTTCGATGGCGACTACCACGAGCGCGAGTGGAAGGAGGACGCGCCGAAGATCAAGGAGGCGCGGCTCGTGGCGCACCTGTGGCGCTACCGCGACAACGCGTGGGTCGAGCTCACGCCCAAGAGCGCCCCGGCGCACCGCGTCGAGGACGACCTGGCCGAGCTCGAGCAGCAGCTCCTCGATGGGATGACGGAGGCAGAACAGCTCGACATCCCCGTGTGGGAGTCGAAGGTTCGCGGCCTCGAGAAGGTCGCCGCGCCCGACGGCGAGGTCGTCACCCACGCCGGCTACTTCATGGGCGCCACGGCTGGCACGACCATGAGCGGCTCCCCGATCTGGCAATCCATCGTCGGCGTGCCCGGGGTCGGCCTGTTCCAGCTCGTCATCAACGAGGCCGACGGCGAGAAGGTCGGGCTCATCGAAGGCGGCAAGGCGGGCTACCCGGACGGCACCCTCGTCACGTTCACCGGCAAGGGTTTCAAGGGGCGGGTCATCCCGACCCTCATCGGACGGTCGGCATGATCGAGCCGACGCGCCAGATGGCGCTCACCGAAGCGTTGTCCGATCGTCGGACGCAGCAGCGCAAGATCGAGGACGAGCTCATCGTCAACGGCTCGTGCTCCGCTCACGACATGCTCATGCGGCACGGGATCACCCGCACCGCAGCTCGGATCGACGACCTTCGACGCGCCGGCTGGAACATCAAGACGCTGCCCCAACGATCGGGCAAGATGGCGGTGTACCTCCTGGTCAGCGGCCCCCCGGGGTCGCACCCCTTCGCATGATCTGGTGCGCGATCGTCCTGGCGGTCGCGCTCCTGACCGGGCGGCCGGTCGTTCTCCCCGTGTGTTGGGTGCCGCCGGAGCCGGCGGTATCCGTGGGGGTTGGTGCCCAGCCCCCCCCGACCCGGCGGCCGACCGCCCGGCCAGGAGCGCGGTTCATGGGCCGCGCCACCTGGTATCGGTGGAGGCCCGGCGAGGCAGCGGCGGGCCCGTTGCTTCGCCGGGCCATCCCCGACTGGCGGGGACGATCCGTGGTGGTGATCTCGGGCACCGCCCGGATCGTCGTCCGCCTCACGGACTGGTGCGCGTGCCCCAACGGTCGGATCATCGACCTCGATCGTGCCAGCTTCGCCCGGCTCTCGGACCCCTCGAGAGGCGTCATCCCCGTCATCGTGGAGGTAACGCCATGACCGACAACGGCCTCGCCCGCGAACTGGATCTCGTTCAGCGGCTCGCCCGCGCCGATCATCAGCGTGACACCCTCCGCGCCGCGCTGGACGGCCGCGACAATCTCATCCGTCTCGTGCTCATGCGGCACCACGAAAGCGAGGCGGACATCGAGACGTGCGACGTGTGTCGCGCCGCCCGCGCCGCCCTCGCCGCCGCGAAGGAGACGCCACCCGCTGATTGCGGCGCGACCCATCCAGAGCACCCCGGCACCCACTGCCGCCGCAAGTCGGGCCACGGCGGCGACCACGCCACCGCACGGTACGACGTGCAATGGTCCGCGAAGGAGGCCGGGGGATGAGCGAGGACGAGCTCCTGGAGGCCGTGCTAACCCTCGCCAAGCTCCTGCGCTGGCGCCGCTACCACGTCCGGAACAGCCGGGCCGGGATCATCCAGGGCGACATCGGGTTCCCGGATCTCGTGCTGGTGCGGGCCCCGCGGGTCATCTTCGCGGAGCTCAAGGACGGGAAGGGCCGCCTGGGCCCCACCCAAGCGGCATGGTTGGCCGACCTCCTCGAATGTCCAGCGGTAGGCGTCTACCTCTGGCGCCCGAAGGATTGGCTCGACGGCACGATCGACAAGGTGCTTCGGTGAACGAGCGCGAGCTCGAGGCCGCGTACGGCGGGCCCGACGCTCCGCTTATCGTTGGTTCACCGATCCCGGCCTCACTCCCGGGCTACCGCGTGTGCCTGGGCGTCATGAGCTCGTGCGACACGCTCGTCCCTGAGCCGCGCCGGTACTGCCGGTTCTGCCTGGGCACGATGGCGGGCATGGGAAGGGCCCCGGTGGTGCCGGGGCCCGTGGTGCGGCGGGTGGGCGGCTAGGTCATCTTCTTCCGCAGCCACACGGCCGCGTCGAGAACCCACTTGGCGAGCGCCCACCAGAGCAGGAAGTTGACCATGATCCCCCCCGAGTTGGGGGTGAAGTAGAGGTCATTCTCGGTGGCGTACTGGTACATCCCGAACACCGTGTAGCCCATCACGGCGAGGGCCACGAGCGCGCCGACCTTCGTTGTCCACTTCCAGTCGTTCATTCGGCGTACGCCTCCGCCTCGCGGGCCAGCCGGGCGGCGCGGCCGGCGGCCATGCCGCGGGACCGGCGCCGGTCCTCGGAGTGCTCCGCCCGGTAGCGCGCGGCGTCCTCGGTCGTCGTGATCCACACGGCCCGGCGGCCGGCGCCGACCTTGCGGGCGGCGAGCAGCCCCAGCCGGGCGGCCTTCGCCAGCGCTCCGGGCGTGACGCCAAGCTGCGCGGCGGCCTCGGGCACCGTGATGATGCCCAGCGCGTCGACCTCCTCGATCATCGCGGGGCCGCCATGATCGGGACGAGCACAAGGGCGAACACGAACGCGGCCAGGAACGCGAGCGACACGAGAACGAGCTCTAGCGCGCTGGTCATGCGCTTGTCGGGGTGATCCTCCGCCCATTGGTAGTGGGCGGCGGGGGTGATGGGGCGAACATGGGGCGGGCGGTTCATCGTAGGCGTCCTCCTGCTATGCGTTCGACGATTGCCACGATTACGGCGATGTAGAGGGCGGCGCCGAGCGCGTAGGCGGCGCACCCGGCGATCCCTTCGATGGTCACGCGAACGGTTCCATGAGGCGCATCGCCTCGGCGGCACGCTCGAAGTAGAGCGCGGCGCGGTGGCGCCCGTCCTCGAGCCCAGCGGCGGCGCCGATGGCCGCGGCGCGGGCGATGATCGCGGCCAGGTCGTCGAGCGTCAGCTCGGCCCCGGCTTCGCCGCGTTGGGGATCGGCGTCCATCGTGGCGATGCGGACGGACAGAACCGCCCGCGTGGCGCCATCGCCTCGCTCGTCGTCAAGGTGGACGGCGGCGAACACGGGCGAGGGATCATGGCGGGCCGATCCTTCGGGCGCCACGAGCCACCCGGGGCCCTCGTCGACGACGGGCGGCCAGTCATCGACGACCTGATAGCTCCCGTCCTCGCGCCGGTGGTAGTGCGTCCCTGGCGGCGCTTCGAGGCGCGCGGCCGGAACGAGCGCCACGGCACCGCCGCAGCACGAGA
>Ga0315284_10015933_pt1 | contig 10677 bp, 4 predicted proteins | sample YL17G09_16_MG_FD_203696 | JGI IMG/M metagenome (GOLD analysis project Ga0315284, IMG submission 203696) | Sediment microbial communities from Yellowstone Lake, YNP, Wyoming, USA - YL17G09_16 | ecosystem: Environmental > Aquatic > Freshwater > Lake > Sediment | place: USA: Wyoming | collected...
AGCCCCCAGGGCGGCCTCCGGTCTGCCACCCCCACGGGAGAATTGTGGTTCCGTGCCGACGAGGCGCCATATGTTGTGTGTCGCTTCTGCCTGGTCTGCCAACTGGTCACTCGCTCCCCGCAACTCGCAACAGCTTCTGCTGTGGCTCGCCGGAAAGCTCCTTGTGTCTCTCGAAGTATCTCGCGGCGTACGTCAGGACGTATCCCGACCTGTATTGCGACCTGCGTCGGCACGTGCGTCTCCGCCCGAATCTCAACCTCGACCTCAACCTTGACCTTGCGCTGAACCCGCCGCTGAACCGCGCGTCGTTCAACAAGCCGTTCCAGAAGCCGTTCTCGTCGTCGTTCCGCTCGTTGCAGGGTTTGATGCGCTTCTCGTTGCTGGTTGAGTTGAATCTCGCGCCGAACGGCCGGACAGAGCCCCCGGGGCGGCCCCTGGGCCGCCCACTCCACGGGAAAATAGTGCCTCAGGCTGTACCTGACCACAACATGTAGACCGCCGGAAACCGGTGCCTCCGCCCTCAGCGCAACCCGCAGATGCCGGCGGCAGAGATGGACTGATACGTAGTCTCGCGCATGGCCAGAGACGTGGTCTGATTCACGGCCGCACAAACGACCAGACCAACGGCCCGACACATGGCCCGACAAGTGGTCCGACAGGTGACGGGCTGCGTGTAGGTCTAGCCGTATCGGCAAACGACGTTCTTCGTGGTTCCGCACATCGTCCAGCGCATGGTCGTCGAAATCCCGCTCTTCATGGTCGTCATCATGGAATCGTTCACGGCGCGGCGCATCTGGGCCGAAACCTGGGTCTTCATGGCATCCATCATGGAATCATGTACGTAGCGGGAGACCACCTACCCCATGACGTAGGTGCCGTTCCCTCCGCTGTACCCCGTGCCGCCCACGGGGCCGGGGGTGGTTCTTCCTAATCCTCGCACCCATGGAGCCTTAGCTCCATAGCCGCTCCCCACCCCTGCCAACCGCCGCGAAACGTCGCCCCGAGGGAGTCGGACGAGTCAAATGGACTCTGGATCTGGTCACTGGAAACCGGCGCTGAGCCGCCACGCTCGTTTCTAGGGTCGCGAAGCGTCACGAAGCGAGATGGTCTCTTGGGCCGCGGCTGCTCTCGCGTCAGGAATCGCCTGTTGTGTCACCGGGGCTACGCAGCTACCGCGCAACTTGGGTCTCGGCGGATGGGGCCGCGACGCCTCTTCGGCGCCACAGGTAGTAGATAGCCGGGTACGCCAGCAGTTCCATGATTACCGAAGTCACGACTCCGCCTATCATGGGTGCGGCGATGCGCTGCATCACGTCCGAGCCGGTGCCGCTGCTCCACATTATCGGCAGCAGCCCGGCGACGATGACCGAGGCGGTCATTATCTTCGGCCGTACGCGTTTGACCGCGCCTTCGTCGATGGCGGCTCGCAGGTCGGTCCACGAGTTCATCTTTCCCAGGGCCCGGGCCTTGTCGAACGCCTGGTCGAGATACAAGAGCATCACCACGCCGGTCTCGGCATCCAGTCCGGCCAGGGCGATCATCCCGACCCACACCGCGAGACTCAGGTGATACCCGAGGATATAGAGCAACCAGACCGCGCCGACCAGCGAGAACGGCACGGCCAAGAAGACGATCGCGGTCTTCACCGGGGAGCGGGTATTGAGCAGGATGATTAGCAGGACGATGAGCAGGGTGAGCGGAATGACAAACAGGAACCGCTTCTCCATTCGCCTCATCGACTCAAACTCCCCGCTCCAGATGAGCGTATAGCCGGTCGGAAGCTTGACCTGGTCGGCAACCGCCCGCTGCGCCCCGCGGATATAGGTGCCGATGTCCACGCCCCGGATGTCGACAAAGACCCAGGCATTGGGCTGCGCGTTCTCACTGCGAATCACCATCGGGCCGGTTGTCGGGGTAATCGTCGCGACCTGGCCGAGCGGGACCTGCCGGCCGTCCGGTGAGGCGACCAGTACGCCCTTGATTGCCTCCAGATTGTCGCGCAGTTCACGGCTGTAGCGGAGGCTGACCGGGTAGCGCTCCAGGCCCTCGACCGTAGTCGTGACGGTCATCCCGCCCAATGCCGTCTGGATTACGCTCTGGATGTCGCTGACCTGCAGGCCGTACCGCGCCGCCGCGCGCCGGTCGATGGCGATGTCCAGGTAGTTGCCGCCCACGGCCCGTTCGGAAAAGGCCGACGTCGTGCCGCGCACCCGGCGCACGGCATCTTCGATTTCCCGGCCGATTCGCTGCAGGGTATCGAGATTCGGCCCGGAGACCTTGATGCCGACCGGGGTCTTGATCCCGGTCGTGAGCATGTCGATGCGGGTCTTGATCGGCATCGTCCAGGCGTTGGTTAGTCCGGGGATTTGGATGGCGGCGTCCAGTTCGGCGATGAGCCCCTGCGGGGTCATGCCTTTGCGCCACTGCGTTTGCGGCTTGAGCTTGACCACGGTCTCGAGCATGTCCAGCCCGGCCGGGTCGGTCGCTGTCTCGGCCCGCCCGGCCTTGCCGAACACCCGCTCAACTTCCGGAAACGACTTGATGATTCGGTCAGTCTGCTGCACGAGGTCGCGCGCCCGAGTGATCGATATCCCGGGCAGCGTAGTCGGCATGTAGAGCAGGTCCCCCTCCCACAAGGGAGGCATGAACTCGGAGCCCAGGCGCGACAGCGGGAAGATGGTAATCGCCACCAGGATGATCACCGCCGCGACTACCGTCCGGGGCCGCTTGAGCACGGAGTTGGCGGCCGGGCGATAGATGGAGACCAGGAACCGGTTCACCGGGTTGCGCAGCTCGGGCAGGATTCGGCCCCGGATGAAGTAGCCCATCAGGACCGGCACGATCGTGACCGCGAGAATTGCGGCCGCGGCCATCGAGTACGTCTTGGTGAAGGCAAGCGGCCGGAAGAGCCGGCCTTCCTGGGCTTCGAGCGAGAACACCGGGATGAACGAAACCGTGATTACCAGGAGCGACCAGAACAGCGCCGGCCCGACCTCGCGGGAGGCCGCGGCCACAATCTCCCAGTGCCCGCGCCGCTCGGGCGGCGCGAGGCCGTTGTTGTGCTCCAGGTGCTTGTGCAGATTCTCAATCATGATGACCGCGGCGTCGACCATCGCGCCGATCGCGATGGCGATACCGCTCAGGGACATGATGTTGGCGCTGATTCCCTGCAGGCGCATGACGCCGAACGCCATCAGGATTGCGGTCGGCAGCGTAAAAACCGCGACCAGGGCGCTCTGGGCGTGAAGCAGGAACAGGATGCAGACCAGCGCCACGATGATGATTTCCTCGACCAGCTTGTCGCGCAGGTTGTCGATCGCCCGCTGGATCAGCCCGGCGCGGTCGTAGGTCGGTATGATCTTGACGTCGGGCGGCAGCCCCTGCCGGGCAATCGCCAGCTTCGCCTTCACCGCTTTGATAACGCGAAGGGCGTTCTCACCGGAGCGGATGATAACGATGCCGCCCGCGACCTCGCCTTCGCCGTCGAGTTCGGCCACCCCGCGCCGCATCTCCGGGCCAAGCCCGACGGTCGCTACGTCGCCCAAGAACACCGGTGGATGATTGCCCATCGCGGTCTTGACCGGGATGTCACGGATGTCCTCAATCGAACGGATGTAGCCAAGGCCCCGGACCATGAACTCGGCCTCGGCCAGTTCGATGACCTCACCGCCCACGTCGTTGTTGCTGTTGCGGAGCGCCATCTCGACCATGCTGAGCGGAATGCCATAGGACTGGAGCCGGGCCGGGTTGACCGTCACCTGGTATTGCTTCACATAGCCGCCGATGCTCGCGACTTCGCTTACGCCCTCGACGCCGGTGAGTTGGTACTTGAGAAACCAGTCCTGGAGCGAGCGCAGCTCGGCCAGCGACCGGGTCGGCGACGTCAGAGCATATTCGTAGACCCATCCGACGCCGGTCGCGTCCGGGCCCAGCGTCGGTACGACCCCGGGCGGCAGCTTCTTCTGGGCATAGTTGAGCAGTTCCAGAACGCGACTGCGCGCCCAGTAGATGTCGGTGCCGTCCTTGAAAATGATGTAGACCAGCGAGTAGCCGAAGAACGAGTAGCCGCGCACGACCTTCGCACCCGGGACCGAAGCGAACGAAGTCGTGAGCGGGTAGGTCACCTGGTCTTCGACAACCCGCGGCGCTTGCCACGGATGCTCGGTGTAGACTATGACCTGGACATCGGAGAGGTCGGGGATGGCGTCAACCGGGGTTGAGGCGAGCGCGACAATCCCGACTAGTATCGCCACCACCGTCAGGAAGACGACGAGGATCCGGTGGCGGATCGACCAGTCGATTACCCGTTGCAGCATTGCCGACTCCGGGGTCAGTGCGGGACGCGACGCACCGGCACCCTACATGCCTTTCATCCCGGGCATATCTTCCATGCCGCCGGAACTGTCGGGCGGCGCGGTATCCCGTTTCGGCGGAGCCGGCGCGGGTTGCACCGGCGCCACTCCCGGCATGTTGTCCATACTGCCAGCGGCCGCGGCGGGGCTCTTCGCGGGGCGAGCTCCCGAGCTACTCGGCGCCGGCGCAAGGCTCTCCGGGCTCCCGGACATCTGCATCAGCGCCGCTCTCAGGTTGCTCTCCGAGTCAATCAGGAACTGGGCGGAGACGACGATAGCCTCCCCGGCCTGGACGCCCTGCACTACTTCCGTATGACCCTCGGCGGTCTGCCCGGCGACGATTGCGCGCGGCTCGAACCGGCCGCCCGGCCGGGCGACAATGACCAGGGTCCGAAGACCGGTACGGATTACGGCTTGCTCAGGCACGGTCACGGCGCGGCGGTCCAGGGCGGCGTGAATCGTAATCGTCGCATTCATCCCAGGTTTGACCTTCACGTCCGGCGAATTCGCCAGTTCGAGCCGCACCGCCAGCGTCCTTGAATCCATGTCGAGCTCCGGGGCGACATAGGTCAACGTCCCGGTGAACCGCTCGCCCGGATAGTAGTCGAGTTCGACGTCGGCTTTCTGACCGACCCGAACCAGCCCGACGTCCTGCTGGTAGATCGCGCCGACGACCCAGACTCTGGAGAAGTCGACAATCTTGTAGAGCATCATCCCGGGTTCCACCGTCTGGCCGGCGACGATCATCTTCTCGGTCACGGTTCCGGAGGCCGGCGAGTGAATCGTCACGGCGTGCTCGGGCGAGCCGCGCTGCTCAAGGACGCGGACCTGTTCATCGTCGAAACCCCAATTGAGAAGCCTCTGCCGCGCGCTCTGCCGCAGTTCGCTTGAACCGACCCCGGCGGAGTCCTGGAATGCCTGGAGATACTCGGCCTGGGCCGCCACCAGGTCCGGGCTGTAGAACTCGAACAGGGGCTGGCCCTGGGAAACGGACTGACCGGTGTAGTTGACGTCGAGCCGCTCCGCGTAGCCCATCGTCCGGGCCGTCACGGAGTAGACCCGGCGTTCGTCGGGCATCACGGTCGCGCTGGCCCGGATGTCGCGCACGAGTGCCCGAACCACGGCAGTCTCGGTCTGCACCCCGCTGGCCTGGACCATTCCCGGGCTGACCCGCAACCCCGATGCCGTGTCTTCGCCTTCGTAGACCGGGACCAGGTCCATGCCGTCCGGGGCTTTGCCTGGCCGCGGCGACTGGTACTCCGGGTTCATTGGGTCCCGGTAGTAGAGTACCCGTTTGGCCCCGCCCTCGGCCTTGCGCGGCCCGCGGGTGACGAGGACGATCGTCAGCACTGCCGCAGCCACTATGACCAAGATCAGGATTACTGTGAGCACCCGGGCATTCGTCCTGCGCATAATCACTTCCCTTCCGATTCAGCGGCGCTGCGGTCGAGGTCGGTGCCCGTCGCCTGCTCCAACTCGGCCCGCGCCTGCAGAAAGCTCATCACGGTCATGTGATACTCCATGACGTTCATCAGGAACATCCGCTGCGCATCAATCACCATCGGGAACTCGGTCTTCCCGGTGCGGTACTGGGCCAGGCTCGATTCGTAGGTCCGCTGCGCCGCGGGAATCACACGCGCGTGTTGAATGTCCATCCGGCTCCTGAGCCCGGCGAGCCCGCCCTGCAGGCCCCGGATTTCCGCGAACGCCATGTTCCGCATGTTGGTGGCCTCAAGCTGCGCCTGCCGCGCGGCCAGTCGCCGCTGCTCGTACCGGGACGAAAACTTCGGCAAGGACCACGAAACCGGCATGGTCATCCCGAACATCACCGACCAGTCGTCTTCTCCCTGCAGCATGTTCTTGTAGGTGCCCCGGGCCATGAAGTCAGGCAGGAATTCGGCGAGCTGCGCCGTGGCCTCGGCCCCCTTCATCTTCGCCTCCGCGGTCATCGCGACCAAGTCCGGACGATGGCGGACAGCCAGCGAGCAAAGCGCGTTGTAGCTGAGTTCGAGCGAATCGGGAACGAATTCCGCAACCGGGGCAATCTCGGTCTCGACCGGGCGACCGGCCCACGCGTTCACCATCGCGGTCATCGCGGCAACGTCCTGCGCAGCCCCGACACTGTCGGCCTGAAGCGACGCCAATTCGGTCTGAACTCGCAGCACGTCGGCCTGACCGGTCATCCCCACGCTGTAAAGACTCGACGTCACCGCGGCGAGCGAACGCAGGACTCCCGCGTCCTGTGCCAGGACTTCCTGCCGTCGCCAGAGGTAGTAGAGTTCGGCAAAATCACGCTTCAGGGCACTGACGATTGTTCGCTCGGTCCCGTTCCGTTCCGCCGCCGCCACGGCGCGCCCGGCCCGCTCGGCCCTGGCCATCGCCGACAGCTTCCCGGGAAACGGTATCATCTGCTGGATGGAGTAGTCGATCTCCATCTGGTCCTTCATCGGATTGGGGAATGAGGTTATCGGGGCCTGGAAGAATTCGACCCCGAGCGTTGGCGGATCCGGCGTTCCGGCGTCCCAGGGACGCAGCCCGGCGGCTCTCTCCTTGAGCGCGGCCGCCTGGTATCCCGGATTCGCGGCCCGGGCCGATGCGACTAGCTCTTCAAGGGCCGCCTCGTATTGCGGCATGGGCATGGGTTCCGCAGCCAGCACGATTGAAGCGCCAAAGATCAGCGCGAAGAACACTGATGCACGAAACGCAAAACCGGCCAGTCTGTAGCTCGTCATCTCATTCATGTTCTTTCGTTTACGGACGTTAGACGCCATTCTCGGTCGGCCCGGTCCTGCTCAGAGCCGGGGATGTTGGCGACTGTGGCGCTACTTCGTCGCCTTCCACTCCTCTTTCCACCGGTTCATCATCTCGATGTCCCCCTGCTGGGCGTCGATGATTCTCTGTGCGAGTTCCTTCACCTCCGGGTGAGTGGCCCGAGCCAGCGCTTCTCTGGCGAGCGCGACCGCGCCTTCGTGATGCGGTATCATCATATCCACGTACATCCGGTCGTACTCCGCGCCCTTGAGCGCCTTCATCTGGCCCGACCCCATACCCTCCATCGAGGTCTTCATCCCGGGCATGACCATTATCGTCGGGACTTGCGGCTTTCCCGGATACCACTGCTGGCGCCAGCCCCTCATCTGCTCGACCTCGCGGGACTGGTCCTCGACGACCTTCCGGGCGAAGTCCTTCAGCTCGGGCCGCATGGCGTTGGTGTCGACGGGCAGGGACATGTCGATGGCCGCCTGGTGGTGTGCCACCATCGCGTCAATGAACTGGAGGTCATATGGCACCGCCGGCTGTCCCCTCGTCCCGCAGGCCACGGCCAGCAGCATCGCCGCCGCCAGCAGCGCGACGGCAAGCCCGCCCGCCCTCTGTTTCTCCAGCGTCGGATTGTTCTTCATCTACGTTCTCCTTCTACGATTCGGACTTCCTCTTCCGTCAGATCGTACGGCTCATACACCAGTGTATCAATCTCTTATCAGTAGCGGCAATCTGGCGCTTGATGGATTCCTGCTCGTGCGGCGTCTTGGCCTTCGGAAATGTTCTTCTCTGTAGTCGCCGGAGAGGAAGACCTTACGGTCGGCGAGGTTTGGGACACGATCCGAAATGTCGGACATCTCGGTCATGTCCCGCGCATCAACCAGACGTTTGACGGCGTCGGGGGCGGTACCCATGCGGCAAGAGGATAGGCGCAGCGCCGCGCGAGTCAAGGAGACTCGCGGGCGTGCGAGAAGGCTCACGGCTGACGCCCGGCGGCCGGCAGCACCGCGCCGAGGCCGCGCAAGCGGACAGGCAGGGGCGGGCCGAAGCCCGCCCCGTGGCCTGTGTACTGTTGCCTGTGTTCTGTCTGCCGCTACCGTTGCACCACGAGCTTCTGAGAACTGGTATGGCTTTCGCTGGCCAGCTTGACCAGATACACGCCATTGCTCAGGTGCCGGAGGTCCAGGTTGACGCTGCCGGTCCGGCCCAAAGCCATCGTCCTGGCCATCACCCGCTGTCCCGCCACGTTGTAGACACTCAACTCGGCGACACCGGCTTTGAGCAGGCCGTAGCGCAGCACCGCGAAGTCGGAGACGAGTGGATTCGGGCGGATGGACATGCCCGGCGTGATTGCGGTCTTGCCGGCCAGCACGCCGTCGCGCCGCGGGGCTTCATACACGAACGCGCCCGGCACGTACATCCAGAGCTCGTTCGACTTGTTACCCTTGGTGGCATAGAGCACCGAGTTCACGGCCACGATGTCCGCACCGGCCTTCACCTTCTTCTTGAACGCGCCGCGCGGTATCGTTTCTTTCTCGGCCCAGGAGTTGGTCGCAATCGTGTACTGCCAGAACTCCTGCGTGTTGCCGCCCTTCAAGGCCCAGATGTGGCTGATGTCGGTGTCATCCCACACACCGCAGCCGCCGTCCTTGGACTTCTTGGACCCGGCTGAGCCGGATATCGGCATCGGACTCAACGCAGCGCTCCAGGAATCGCCGTCCAGGCTGTACCGGTAGAACTCCATGTACTTCGCCTTGAAGGCGTAGATATTGTTGTTCACATCGTCATACGCCAGCCAGGAACCCTTGTCCCACTTCTGGCTCGCGCCAACCGGCGCGGGCTTCAGCACTTGCCACGAGTCCATAACCACGTCATACCGGTAGAACTCGTTCTTGTACCCCTTCAGGAGGTACGGCGAGCCGATTCCGCCCTTGTAGGCCCAGACGAGGCCCGAGCCGCCCTTGACCTTCTTGTTCGAAGCCCCGGGCGGGACATCTTTCAGCTGGGTCCAGGCGTTCGCCGTCGCATCGTACTTCCAGAACCCCAGTTTGTTGTTGCCTTTGGTCGCGTAGATGATGCCGTTGCCGTCGGCGCAGCCGGTCGAGCCCTTGCTCGGCGGCTTGCCTTCGGTCCCGGGCTGCCACGGGGCGAGCTTCGTCCAGACATCGCCGTCCGGGTCGTACGAGAAGAAGTCCGGCTGCTTGTTGCCGCGCGACGCGTAGATGAGTCCCGTGCCGTCGGAGGAACCGGCATCATACGCCAGCCAGGCGCCGTCCTTCATTGCCTTGGCCCCGGCCGGCATCTGGCTCTTCAGGGTCCAGCCCGGGTTGCCGACCATGAAGGACTGGCTGACCTTGTTGTTGGCCGGTTGCTGGTCGCCCGCCATCGCGGTCGAGCAGGTCGCCGCGTGACGGCCCGCGATTGCGGTCCAGTTGGCAAAGGTCAACACCGTGTCGGCAATGGGCAGGCCGCCGGGCAGCACCAGGCTGTCTTTGTATGCCGGCACGCAGTCCATCGAGAAGAAGACCCGGCAGGCCTCACGCTGGCTGCCGTAGGTGCGGACTCTTGCCGCCGGCGTCACGACCCCGCCCGGCAGGATGAGCCCGGCCGGCGCGGTTATGGCCAGCGCCGCGATGTCGTGGACCGCGACCGTGACCGTGCCGGAGGTGGTGTTGTTGGCCGGCACCGCGTCGGCGGCCAGGCGCGTGGTGCACGCAGTCACAAATGTGCCGCGCGGAGACGCGGTCCAGTCGGCGAAGTTCACGACCGTGTTCGCGCCCGGGACGAGGTCGGTCACCGTCCGCGTGCTGTTGTATGTCCCGCCGATGCCGAAGGTGACGTCGAAGGTGGCGTTCTGGGTGCCGTTGTTCGTCACCCGGGCCTGGGGCGCCACGGTCGCACCCGAGTCTACTCCGCCCGCCGGCGCAATTATCGCCGTGGCCTCCGCGTCTATCACCCGCACAAAGACCGTGCCGGTCTGCCGGTCGTTGCCGGCTACCATGTCGCCCGCAAGCTCGGTCGAGCAGGCGACCGCGTTGCTGCCGCGCGTGGCGGCGGTCCAGCTTGCGAAAGTGACGTACCGCGCCGTGCCCGGGGCATGGTTTGCGACCGAAGCGGTCTGGTTGTAGCCAGAGCCGACCTTCATCCGTACCTCATAGCTCGCAGTCGAGTTGCCGTAGTTGTAGACCGAGCAGGCCGGGGTAAGCGAGGACCCGGAGTCAATCGTGCCCGCGGGCGCCAGTATCTTCGTCACGCCCGCGTCCTGCACCCCCACAAATACCGTGCCGGTCTGCTGGTCGTTGTCGGTTACCATGTCGCCCGCAAGCTCGGTCGAGCAGGCGACCGCGTTGCTGCCGCGCGTGGCGGCAGTCCAGCTTGCGAAAGTGACGTACCGCACCGTGCCCGGGGCATGGCTTGCGACCGCCGCGGTCTGGTTGTAGCCGGAGCCGACCTTCATCCGGACGTCGTAGCTCACCGTCGTGTTGCCGTAGTTGTGGACCGAGCAGGCCGGAGTGACCGACGTGCCCGAGTCCACCGTCCCGGAAGGCGCAAGCAACACCAAGGT
>Ga0315284_10015936_pt1 | contig 10676 bp, 11 predicted proteins | sample YL17G09_16_MG_FD_203696 | JGI IMG/M metagenome (GOLD analysis project Ga0315284, IMG submission 203696) | Sediment microbial communities from Yellowstone Lake, YNP, Wyoming, USA - YL17G09_16 | ecosystem: Environmental > Aquatic > Freshwater > Lake > Sediment | place: USA: Wyoming | collected...
AAGTGGTCGAGCCAGGCGACCAATAGAAAGGTCAGCCATACTCGTGGCTGGACCGCCCGCCCACTTCGAAAGCGTACTACTTCTCAGTATCGCCTGGGAGAGTAAACCCTTGTACCCGGCCTCGGCGGCCGGCGTTCCAAGGCCTCGAATTAGTCTCCCAGCGTTTCTACCAATAAATCTGGAGACACCTCCAAGACCCCTTACCGCCGACTTATGGAAGAGGGTAAAGAGTGCAATAGACCCAAGTACTGAACCTAGGTTGGCTTCGAGTTTATGTCGATCTTCGGGCTGATACATGTTTAGAATCTACAATCAAAAACGGGAGAAACGGGTTGTCCCCATCTCCCCCGTATCCATAGGCAATATGATTTGTCTAGAGTTCCGCCGGGATAGGCCGCTCCGTTGGAAACCCGGAAGCTTCAAGAATCGCCGGCTGGAGAACATCTAGGACGCCAGCTAGATCATCCGCAACCTGTGTCTCGTACTCCTCCGGCCACACGAGGCATGCCACAACAAGTGATCGCATTGACCGAGCAATTGACATGGCATTCATCTCTTGATCAGAGATATTCCGGGCTTGTAACTCACTGAGGTGGGCTCGTTCTTCCGCGGCGAGCCGTTCAAATTCCATGTTTGTGATTCCTCGATAAACATATTCCTTATCGAGGATAGTGATAGTCCACACCCTGCCATACTTCGCCTTCCACTCAGCGAGTTGTTCGGGCGCGAACTTGTGGTCCCAAGAATTATTCATATACCATTCCTTTCATGTTGTTTTTTCCACCAGAAGATTTCCCAAGATTTGTTTAACTTCACTTCAACCCTTCCTCCCGCACCGCAGGGCCGTAGCCAAGTTTTGCCGACTGCTATCTACACCCATTTGTTGCAGGGGATTGAGTCCGGGTATTTCCGAGCGCGGCCGGTTCTGATCATCCATCCACTGAATCTGCGCCAATCGTATCATAAGCGTTTGGAAGTCAAATTCCATAACCATCTCCGGAGTATACGATGGGAATGCGGAACAAACCAGTGCCGGAATTATATCAATAGATTCCTCAAGTCCGGACCTAATTCTCGAGACCTCTCCTTCTATATATTTATCATCGGAAAACTTCGCGGACTTATCAAAAATAATTTCTCCGACGTAGAGTATTTCTCCCGGAAGTAGGTCCGCGTAAGCTGGTTCCAGAATGGCGCACCTGGTAATGGTTGAGTAGAGACTGAAATATCCCGCGCCCAATTCCCCAATTCTACCCCACTCGCCCAGAGTGAGTTCGCGGAATATCACCTGTCGCGCGCCCAGGTCCACAGTATATCTACGAAATCCCACTATATCCACATCCGTCAGGATATCTCGACACGCACTTCAATAACATTGAGAAGACCATCCACCTCAACTATCTGAGACACGATGGACCCATCGCTCCCAGGTTTTACATATTGCTCGAGGATAACGTTTGCCAATTTCTGCAGAATTGCAAGTCTCGTCGCTGGATTCCTATCCGTTATGGATGGATGCGCCGGGTCGCTTTCGGTCCAATCATGTGGTGTAGATACGACAACCTTGGCAACTGGATTTGGGATGTATGCGCTCTGAGCCGCGTGCCCAGGATCCGTCGAAATACTCTTCGCGGCGAGACCTTTCTGTATAGTCACAGTGATATCAGAAAGGGTGGATGAACTGAAGGTGAGTGTTGATGGATCAACTCCACGTGTTAGATCAATTGTATATGTTCGTAGGATCGGTGCAAAATTCTCGGGATCCGGTCGTCTATCACCAGGTTGGATCGCAAATCCAGTCATGCCACCAATTGGTTCATCCAGTCCGCGAGCAAAGAACCGGTAGGTTTCAATAATGAATCCACTGGATGGGTCGCACGCCTGACCGGATGAGACAATATGAACATCCGTGAGTGACTTCACGGTTGATTCCGCTTCGGGATTTTCTACATTTCCATACGTTATGAGAATATTAAATCCTGAACCGACTTTGGAATAGGATATTCCATTCTTATCTGTGGAAATTATCAAGTCAAGTTCATCGGGTCGAGGAATGCTTTTTGTCGGTTTCAGGTTCTGGAGACCCCAAATACTATCTTCCAACATATTTGCCAGGGAGTCGAAGTTGTATCTACCTCCAAGGATGTCCTCAATTGTATTGTCTGACAATACGATCTGAGTTGTTCCATCAGGATTGACGCCGGCCGCAATGATAGGAGCAATTGCCGGGTTGAGTGATCCGAGGAGGAAGAGTTTCTTATCTGGTGGAATTGCTGCCAACTTCTTGAGATTCTCGGTATATTGCTCAGTATCAATACTCTTTGATTTGATATGTTCATTAATCACATGAAGGTATGCCGTTTCCTTGAATGCGATCGAGAATTCTCCATTGACAATGAAATTTCCCCTCATGATACCATCATACTGTGTACTTGCATAACCATAGACCGGCGTCTTGCTCTGTTCAGCATTCCAACCAATGGTAACCATGTCGACCCGCACATCATTGATATATACCTTAACTTGTGTGCCAGAGAAATACTCCGAAAAGTAGGATCTCATGCGTCGGAGTTGACGAAGAATAACGCTGTCTGGAATAGCGGACGACGCGCTTGCCACATCTGAAGATGATCCGGCATTCACTGTCGGAATGGAGGAAAGATCTGACAGGCGATTCAGATTCCCAGGATTCAGGATAGTAGCAAAACGCGTCATGGAAAATTCCTACAAATTATACATGTTTCCAAGTGTGATAATATATGATCCGGGTTATTGATCCATTTGTAATACCAAACCGTTCGGCCAATTCATCTTAAATATTTATCAATAATTGACGTTCTCGACGTGAAATTTAGAGGTATTTTTTGTTGTGCGGCTTCGCGTTGCAGTGTTCTGATGTTACTTTCAATACGATATATATTCTGTTGGACAGTATCAATACGGTTCTGCTTATCGGTATATGTGCTCGTCCCAAGTTCAACAATCTGGGACTCCATCGTTTCAATTTCTTTCTGCAACTCGGCTATCTGGAAGAGTGTCTTCTTGTACGCATCAATTGCGGCCGTGTTCGGGGCTGCGGCGAAGTCACTTCCAAGGGTGGGATTTGCAGTAAATATAGCCTTTGAATTAAGTCTCCGTTGACCATGAGAGGATTGCCGCCAAACACCATTCTCATCCATCCACATTAAGTCAAGTCCGCGGGCTTTGTATCCCTTTACGTTTTCTATAATCATGTCGCTTATCGACATCGTCTGTCCATCATCAACAATGTCAATGCCATATATAACAAGGGATGAGAGATAACCATCTTCATTCACAAATGTTACTGTTATGTTGAATGGCGGAATCTGGTCGATAAGAATGCTTCCGAAGTCTCCGTCAATTGGATCATCTGGATATACAGTTGCAAATTCCTCGAGAATCTCTCGGTTAAAGACTGTGAAGATCATTGTTCCGGCGATCGTCCTTGGCCCGCGACAGAATGCGATAGGATTTACGCGACCAAGGAGGAGGACGCTACTCTTCTCCCTATGTACAGAGTAACTCAGTGTACTTAACTCGCCAAATACCTTGATCTTACCATCAATGGCGGCCACAGCCTTCATATCGGCGCCAGTGAAGGATGATACGCCCTGGGGGGCATTATAGCTTTGTGGAATAAGACTCATGAGTCATCTCCCATATATACCGCTCGATCTCGTCTACTATACCTTATTATCGACTTTCCTGACTCAAATTTCAAGGGCGCGCTGGGAATAGAGATTTTGCTCGTACAAAATACGGGCCTCGGTTAATCCGAGGCCCGTTTCGGGAGAAAGGGAGCGGTCCCTGGAGGTTACGTGTTCAATTACGTCCCGGGTGGAATAAAGCTCTCGCTTCCTAAATCGGACCACGGATTGTAATTGGGTCGCTGAAGATCCTGAGTCTGAGGACTCACTGTCGGTTGGGGAATCATACCTGTCACATGACGACAAACGAAAGTGCAGTTTGTTTCATTTGTCAGGTCATCGGTAGAGATACCATTTCCTTCATTAAGGATTTGGACTCCCATCAACCGTTCCGTGGCAATTTGACCAGTCTCATTAGCATACGTGATGGTGATGTCAAATGGAGGAATCTGGTCAACATAGATTGGGGCGGCGAGTCTGACTCCTAGCCGCTCGTCGTTGGCAATACCAGTGATTTGGTCGATAGGACGCCAGCCAATTGACTGGAAGTCATCATTCTTCGCGACATAGACGCTCTTATCCATCAAGTCTCGAAGAGCTTGTCTATCAAACTTCTGGAATACCAACGTCCCGGCAATACCTCGCTTTCCTTTGGAAAAGGACCGCGGATCAGGACTGCCGGTCGTGTATATTGGGGCCACCTCGCGGGTAATCGTGTACGAGATGCCGACAAGTTCAGCGATGACCATATTATGGAACACGGCCTTGAGGTCGGAACCCGTGAACGATGTATATGTCCTAGTTACCTGCGAAGTTTGAAGGCCCACACCAGTAGGCATATGTTACCTCCTTCTACAGGGTAGCCTTAAGCTTCAGGGTTACGCGGACTTCCCGCAATTCGAACACCGGCACCAGTACTAGGTCAATTCGTACTATACCGTTGATTTGTTCATCCGGTGTCGATGAGATAGCAAAGTCATAGGCTTGTAATGCTGGGGGTTTCATCTCTACCAACTTCTGTAGTCCAACATTTATTGCCGTATGCATGGCGTTTCTAATCTCCATGGAGTTACCTTCGCCGAGATATGGATCAACAATCTGGCGAATCATGGCCATGACTTGGAATACAATACTCCTCGTCATTTCCCGCTGGTAATCAGATCCACTCGGCGCAAATGTGACCCCAGCCGTAACAACCGGAACTCCGGTTTGATTCAAACGGAAGGTTACATAACGAGCCTTTGTGAGCCGGTCAAGTTGACCATCAACGCCACCCGACAAGGAATATCTAAGTCCCGCGATGCCAAAGATCGGCTTCCCAGTAGGCGATGTATTGATCGGAAGCGAGGCCAGCAAACCAGCATAGAGGCCTTCCGCGGTTCCAACATATGGCACGAAGGCCGCCTCATTCGAGAAGATCGGCTCGGCCGCAAGGATCGTGATGTATTTACTTCCAAACGCCGGAAGGAAGTTGGCCGCGCGCGTGGGATCAGTTGGATCCGGCCTGGTCAAACGATCGACCCAGGTCGAGATGTCCGTGTTCTTATCACTCGCGGCCGGTTGGATTGACATGATACCAACCGTTTCACTGGTTGTGCCGGTTAGGGCTTCGAGATGGGTATGGAATAGATTCTGGAAACCTGCATTCACAGTGGTAGGTGTTCCACTGTCCACGCCATAGATGAGTTTTGTGTCGTCTGCATATATTTCTGCGAGGACGATAATCCCAACTGGATAATCTGAGACGGTTTTGAATGCCGCATCCAGAAGTTCGTACTTCCGGAAATTCGTCATACTGATGCCATCCGTGCCACCATTCAGCGTTTGGACGGTCGATACGTCAACCCACTGTGGATCATAGAGATATCTAAGTCCAATCCGCGCCGGCGCGACATCCGTTGTCCCGGATATCTGCGGCTGTGATTCTAGATTCAGGAATCGAATGGTATCATCGCGACTCGAGTTCGAAGAGGACGATACCAAGAAGTCGGAACCCTCCTCGAGCATATTCTTGAACCTGTAACGGAGGGAGACATCCGCCGGAAGTGTATCACCAAAGGTGATTGTCTTTCCTGATACAAAATAGAGATGCCAGTTCTCCGCGTTCAGAACAGCTGTTCTGGAACCCGCTTCCGCGGTCAGGTCTTCAACAACCGTATCGTAGTCGGCTGTCAGAACCGCCCCAGGTACAAGATAACCCGATAGAGCTGACGTCGGGCCATCAAATGTAACAGTAACCGTATCGGTCGCCGGGGCATACGCGAGGGCATACATCCCGGAAGGAATCACAGTTGTTACATTATTTCGGGTTGCCTTTAACGCCACCGTGGAAAATTCTCCCGCGAGAACCGATCTGGCCTGTAGGGAGTTTATCACGACCATCGATTGCGAGGCATTAAAGTATTTCTGGTTAATGCTATCATCAGGACATACCGGAGACGTGAATGTGTAGGTGTATGTCGCGCCACTCGTGATGGTGCCTATAAGAGAATTGTGGTAATGCAGAATCATCTGTGGAGTGGCATACTCACCAGCAACATTCGCCTCACCTATATACTTGATGATAGTGTCTGTTTCTGCGGCACTGGACCCCTTGATTGGGATTTCGATCAATGTAGCATAGTTCCGCCCAACAATGGATAATCTCTCTGCTTTTTCTCGAATCTCATAGAGTTCAAGAAATTGTTTGATCAGGTTCCCGGTTGTGGGAACGTTAGAACTTCCGCCCGTGACTGTTACATCAGAAATACCAGCCTTGGCGGGCGACCCAGTCGCATAGATAGGAGTTCTCTGACTCAAACATACGGAGAAAAATCCATTACTGTCGGCAGTAACGCCAACCGAATAATCGCCGCCATACCCAGGATCCGAGACTGAGAGAATATAATCAGCCTCAAGCTCCTGAACCGTCGCCTGAATAACCGTATTCAGGTTTGGATCGGCATTGATCTTATCCGCAAGTTCCTGCATGGTATGGACATCCACGTCAGTCGTGAAATTCGCAGCATCATAGGATATCCAACTTTCAATTCCAGTCTTCGGATTGTAGAAGACCAGGTAATTGGAAGCAAGGTGCTTGATTCCATCACCACCCGCATATCGAACAGAAACTTGATTATAGACCTGCCCCGGATATAGTGCTTCAAGGACGAGCGCACTGGCAAATTGTTCCGCGGGAACGACCGAATAATCATAGGATTCTAGATTTGCGGACGTTCCACCAACAACTACTTCCTTCAAGTCCAGTAAACTCTTGTTCCCACCGGATATCCGGAGAAGCCTTATGTCCTTTGGCGAATTATTGGCATTACCACACTCTATTGCCGTATGCAATAGCGACCCTCGGCTTATAGATCCAAAGACTTCGCTAGCTCGGTTAATTCCACCGATATCTGCGAGTCGAATTGGAATATTCACAGGACCATCAGCCGACGTCCCAATAATCAAGATTGATTTTCCAATGCTCGCGCTTGTTGCAATTCGTAATCCCCCATCGATAAGATTGGACCCAATGCGAGACAACGATGAATCAACAAACGGCATATTGTTCTCCTCTGAGGTTATACCTCGAGTTTAAATGTTGCCCGTATCTCACTAATGCGCTGGGTATCTACACACCAGATCTTCTCGACTTGGACAAAGTACTGGAGTGAGATACTCGGTATCATGAACGGTTGAAGCATTTTATCGTCAAGTCGTTCCATAAAGAATAACTCTTTGATACCGAGGGACTTAATGAGACCTGTATATTTCAGGAGGAGTTCTTCCATATATTCGGCAAGTATCTCCACCTCAAATCTCGTTTTTGACCAACAGTCCAACTGGATCGTGCAGTCAAAACGCTGACCATACGTTGAATATATGGCACCACTTGTTACCCCTGCAACCTGTTCCCTTATCATCGGCTTCATCTCAGTTCTTGGACCGTGTGGACCTCTGCCCCTCAGTGTTCCACAGGTCTTCCTTACAACCTTGAATGTAACCGTATTTGAGAGAGTTGCTGTTGGTTCATCCCTTGTGGCGACATGACCCCTGGACTTTAGGATGTAATCGGGATACGCTGGCACAAAGGTTATATTCGGATCCTCCTGCTTCATGATATTATACACGATCGCAAAGAATCCACTAATGTCTACACCCAGTCCGCCCCGGAGTCTAGGGATAGACGTACTTTTTGCTGGTACAGTTGTCGTGCCATCAGGCGCAACCCAGTCGGCGTAGTAGAATCTGGAAAAATCATCCAACGTCACCGGGTTTCCTTTATTTTGACATATAGCAAATAAAACTCGGTTCGTCCATTTTCCGCGTCGCGCATCGGAAAGACCGCCGTTATGTTATACGCCGGTCCATAGGCATCTGGCGCGGGAATTGTGGCGGGTTTACCGCCGCCAGTATATGTGATCTCAAAAATTTCATCATCAATCTTTGGATTTGTAGTATGTCTAAGGAAGAAATGTAGATTTGCATCCTGTACCAATGCCGGCGGTATTGGGAATTCGAGATTTTGACTTTGACTATAGAGTGTACTCCGAACGTCAATCAATTCATCAGTATAAGAGTACTTAGGACCCTGTACCGCTTCCTTCGTGAAGTCCACGAAGTTAGAACTTGGTTTGGACAGATCATATCTCCTATATATCACCCAATGCGCCCGCCCCTCTTTTCGGAAGAGTCCATCCAGAGCGCGCCGGAGATCAATCCCGGCACGTCCGGGAAATGAGGGTCGGTCTACCACCGGGGTCCTCGTTGGTGGCCGCGGGGGCGCCTCTGGGAATAGTTCGGGCGCTCCTCGTATTTTCTCATAGAGGCACGTAGTGGCCACCGAGTGATATCAGCAATAACCCGTTCAAACATCGTCTTGGCTCGAACACCCCACTCCACCCCAGCATATGGCAGGCCGGCATTTACAATGAGTCCACTTGTGGTTTTTATACAATCCCGGAGTTCATCAAGTTTTGCATTGAAGAGAGCCCCAATATCTGAGTGAGTTTCGACACTGAAGTCCCCGAGCGTCTTCGATCTTACTCCATCCACGGCCAATCCTTCCATAACTCCAGTCAGGAGTCCGTAAGCAACCCGACAGGTGACGAAGCGGGTTACATACCACGGAAGTTGAGATGTAATCTCCACCGGAGTAATACTATCGACAATCAACGATATATGATAAATTTCTCGATTTATTGTATCAATAAGAACTGAATCCAGCAACGCGCCACCGGTCTGACGAACGAGGATGTAACTCGAATACATTGGGTGCATTCTGGTTGTAAACCAGGATCTAAAGTCCTCCGGAAGTGGTTTAAGTATCGGAGACTGAAGTCCCTCAGTTATTTGGATGCGAATCTCCTTATTCAAAGGGAACGTGGTATATGGGTAGATATATAGATCCGATCCATCAACAATGAACCGTCCGGAGATCTCGCACTCCCGTTGACCGGTGAGGGTGCCAAATTGTTCGACTATGACGTGATCGTGTATATCAAAACTCATGAGGTTCTCAATATTTATTTCTGAGGTCAAGACTCATCATCATGTATTTTATTTACAATACCTCACATTACAACCATTGTGTGATAAAGTAGAGCCCAATACCAGTCAAAAGAGGAATGAATGATCCGATGGCACCCCAAAGAATCCGACTCTTAACTTTGAATGAGTTGAGGTCAAGAGACAAAGTATGAAATCCCGCGCTCATGTCAGCTCGAAGCTCTGTGATGCTTTCGGTCAGCTCAACTCGAAGGTCTGTGATGCTTCTTTCGATTCTTGCGTGGGCGCCAGCGTTATTCTCTATTAGATTATCATGTTTAAGAACATTTAGAGTCACTCCGGTCTCTAATGCGGTCAACCGATGCAATACGTTCTCGCGCCAGTCATCCCATGTGTCAATATCAGTTGGAGTCATTGTTACCCTCGCTTAATCGTTAAAGTCGTCTAGGAGCGCTGCATTAAATTTTATTTTGATTCGTTCGGGGGCAACCGCTGACGCGCCATTTTCTGGATCAATTGACAGCACCGCCAAATATTCTGTTGCCGTCTCGCTTGGATACTCCGCAGAGATTGGGGGCGCAGAAAATGTTCTTGTTGTAATGATCCCCGTCAACACTACAGATGGCGCGCCGGATGTCGGAGATGGAAAGACCACTAGAGAAAGAACGGCCGGCCCTTTGAGATTTGCGACATATGAAGTTTGAATGGATGTGCCAACTGCTCCGGAATTAGTAACATCAAAGGTCGCATCCTGCATCGTTCCCCAGTCTAGGTTGTCCTGACCGTGAACATATATTCGATGTTGGCCAAGTGTCAGTCCGGTAGTATCTACGGGTGCATAGAATGGTTCCCACTCCCCATCAAATCTCCCATCGGATGGAAGGATCACGAGGCCGGTTCCCCAAACACCTGTGACATCTATGAAGTACTCCCCACCAACAACATACGTTCCACTTGGAGGTGGGATGTATCCCGAAGTTGTAAATGATATTTTATAGCTTCCCCCTGAGAGGTCGTTACCATATACATCCCGGACTCCACCAATATCACCAACAACAAGTATAGTATAGGCGGTTCCTGGAAGAAGGTCCGCGTCAGGATTCACTAGGATTGTCTTGCGCGCAGTGATATATTCGAGTGATACTGGAATAACATCATATGGCGCTCTATAGAGTATCACCGAAGAGATTGAGATTGTGCTCTCGTCAACAGGATCAGAGAAAACAATCTCAATCGCGTTATCCAGCGCAAATCCAACTGAGCCGGCTATCGGATTAGTACTTGAGATAATAAAGTTATTCATTTTCGCGAATATTTTCTACCCGATATTCTGGTTCGACAGCTTCTACCCTAACAACAGATAACTCGGCCAGGCGTTTTTGAATACTCCTGAGAACAAGAGTGCGCTTTCCCGATTTTTCTTCAAGAATATGGAGGGTTTTCAACCATTCGATGTCGATTTCGTCTTTGATCGTTTTTTGAAGGCGTTCCCGCGGATAGAGAAGAACATCTTGATGATTG
>Ga0315284_10015938_pt1 | contig 10675 bp, 8 predicted proteins | sample YL17G09_16_MG_FD_203696 | JGI IMG/M metagenome (GOLD analysis project Ga0315284, IMG submission 203696) | Sediment microbial communities from Yellowstone Lake, YNP, Wyoming, USA - YL17G09_16 | ecosystem: Environmental > Aquatic > Freshwater > Lake > Sediment | place: USA: Wyoming | collected...
CCTGGTGCTGTTTGCCGCTTACGGCGCCTACCTGCACTTGTGGTGGGGCTACGGCCAGGTGTTCGTGCCCTTTGTGGGACTTGTGGAGCTGGGCTGGTGGTACGTGCCGGTGGCGGCCCTGGTGCTGGTGGCGGCCACCAACAGCGTGAACCTGGCAGACGGCATTGACGGCCTGGCAGCCGGCAGCGTGGCCATCGCCTGCTTCTTCTACCTGGGCCTGGGGCTGCTCACCAGCGTGCCCACGGTGTCCCTGCTAGCGGCGGTGACCATGGGCGCCAGCCTGGGCTTCCTGGTGTACAACCACCCGCCCGCACGGATGCTGATGGGCGACACCGGGGCCCTGGCGCTGGGCACGCTGCTGGGGGCCATGGCCCTGCTCAGCCGCACCGAGTGGCTGCTCATCCCCATCGGCGCGGTGTTTGTGATGGACGCGGTTTCCGTGCTCATCCAGACCGGCAGCATCCGGCTGCTGCGCGGCCCCCTGCGGCTGCTCCGCTACCAGAGCACGGAGGTCTTCCGCCCCTTCCTGTGCACCCCCATTCACCACCACTTCCAATGGCTGGCCTGGCCGGAGAAGCGGATTCTGCGCCTGTTCTGGGGGATGGGGGTGGGCGGCGGGGTGCTGGCCGCGGGCGCCCTGCTGCTCTCGCCCTGGTGCTGGGTGCTGGCGCTGGCGGGGATGGTGGTGTTCCTGGTGGCCAGCAGCGTGCAGAAGGTGCTGCGCGCCGGCTACTTCCTGGGCTTTCTGACTGGGGAAGGCGGCCGCCGGCTGGCCGTCTTCCAGGGGCTGCCGGTGCAGGTACTGGGCCGGCCGCTCTACCGGCTGGACCGGGCCACGCCGCTGCTCGAGTCTTCCCTGGGGGGGATGTCCACCGAGGTCTTGTGGCGAGCCAGCTCCGAGATCGAGATCCGGGTGATCCTGGGAAGGCTGTTCGCCGACCGCAAGCAGTACGAGGAGGCGGTGCAGGAGTGGGCGGACATCCCGGCCCGCAACCTGCTGTTGCGGGTGAACGTGCTGATGCAGCTCGCCCGCATCTACTACGCCCGCGGCCAACTGCTGCAGGCGGTGCAGCTGTGGGAGCGGCTGCCGGTGCGCGTGGCACAGGAGCACAAGCTGGACGAGATGGTGCGCCGGGCCAAGGCCAGGCTGGCCGACCTGGCGAGCAAGGCTTACCGGCAGGGCAGCCGGGCCTACCAGCAGTTCCGCGGCCAGCAGCCGACCCTGTACGGGCAGAAGGCTTCCGAGCTGGCGGCGGAGCTGGCCCAGGCGCGCCTGCTCAACAGCGACCTGCTCTCGCTGCTGGTGTACGAGCGGGAGAAGCTGGAGACCCCCGGCAGCGGCGAGGCCGCCCAGACCGCGGCCCAGCGCTCCCTTTTCAAGCGCATGGAGCGCTCGGTGCTGGACCGCATCACCCAGCTCGACCGCGCCCTGGGGCACGTGGACCCCTCCGGGCGCTCCCGGCCGCGGGCCCGCCCATCACCCTCCGCGCCCCGGCAGGTGCCGGAGGACCGGGGCACAGAGGAGGCCTGCTCCTACCTGGGCATCACCCCCGACCACCTGGCCGAGGCCCTGGGCTCCCTGGGCTACGGCCCGCCGGTGATAAAGAAGCTGTCCGCCAGCCGCCGCGGCTCGCGCAATGCCATCTACCGCATGACCATGGCCTGGGCCGGGCCGGACACCATCATGGCCAAGGTTTACGACGACGAGCGCATCAGCTTCTTCTCCGCCTGCTATCGCCGGGAGCGGGGCATGCTGGAGCTGCTCAAGGCCTACGGGGCGGCGGTGCCGGGGGTGCTGGGCGGGGTGGGCGTCCCCCGGCGGGCGCTGCTGTTCATGGAGGACTGCGGCAGCCATACCCTGCGCCAACTCCTGGCGCGCCAGGATGAGCAGGCGCGCGCGGACATGCTGGAGAGTGGGGTGGAGGCCCTGGTGGACCTGCACGGCCGGGCCCGCAGCCACCTGGCCGAGCTGCAGGAGGAGATCCTGAAGGTGGACAAGGAGTCGCTCAACCTGGGCTACTACCTGACCACCATGGCCATCGCGGTGTCCCGGATTCGCCAATTGGTGGGCCGGGAGGCGCTTACCGAGCCCGAGCAGGAGGATATTAAGGCCGCCTTCCAGCCCGCGGCCGAGCTGCTGGCCCTGCAGCCCAAGACCTTCGTGCATTTCGAGTTTGCGCCGCACCACATCCTGGTGGGCGACAACCGGTTGGTGGTGTTCGACTTCGAGCAGGCCACCCTGGGGCCGCCCGAGTTCGACCTGATGACCCTGCTGCGCTGCCCGGAAAGCGATCTCGCGGAGCGGCACATCGAGCGGCTGGTGAGCATGTACCACGAGGGAGTGCGGGCCTTCAGCGCCGAGCCCATCCCGCACCGGGCGCCGGAGGCGGCGGACTATGCCGCCTGCTTCAAGAACCTGTTCTACGCGGGGGCGGCCGCCAACTTCTACCGCAAGTTTGGCGGCCACGTGCACCTGCGGCGCATGGAATGGTACGTACAGGACTGCCTGGTGCTGATGGGCCGGCACGAGAGCCTGCGCCGGCTGCACGAGCTGCTGGCCGCCACCCTGGAGCGCGCGCTGAGCTGGGCGCCCTGATTCGCTTGACCTCGTATGCTATAATCGACCTACCGCTATCCCCCGGAGTCGGCCATGGGCGCGTACGGAGTGCTGCTGATCCTGGTGCTGGTGGTGGTCAGCGGCATCATCGCCTACCTGGGTGACGTGATCGGCCGCCGCATGGGGCGCAAGCGGCTCACTCTGTTCGGCCTGCGCCCCCGCTACACCGCCATCGTGGTCTCCGTGTTCGCCGGTATGCTCATCGCCGGCTGGACCCTGGGGGCTGCCATGTTGGTGAACGAGAACGTCCGCTTGGCCTTCACCAAGGTGGACTGGCTGCGCCAGCAGAACTGGCGCCTGGGCCAGCAGGCCCACCGGCTGCAGGGGCAGATCGAATCTGCCGATCGCCAGCTCTCCGAGCGCACCTCCCAGCTCCAGGCCCGCACCCGGGAGCTGGCCGCCACCCGGCAGAAAAGCGGCCAGCTGGTCGCCCAGGTGGCCGCCCAGCGCCAGACCCTGGCCCAGCTGGGCAGTAACCTCGCGGACAAGAAGCGGCGCCTGGCGGAGACGAGCAAGGAGCTGGCAAGCGGGGAAGCGGCCGCCAAGCGGGTGTGGACGGTGATCCGGCGGGCGGATATGCAGCGCCAGGTGCTGGAGGAGAACGTGCGCGACCTGCTCACCTGGCAGCAGCGGGCGCTGCGCACCTTCAGCGAGGTGCGCACCGCCCCGGTGACCTTTCTGGCGAATGAGGAGATCGCCACTGCGGTGTTCGAGCAGGGGCTCACCCGGCCCCAGATCACCCGCCGCCTGAACATGCTGGTGAGCGCGGCCAACACCCTGGCCATCCAGCGCGGGGCCAAGCCCAGCGGGGAGGGCAGGGCGCTGGTGATCATGAAGAACGTGTTGGATGAGAAGAGCAGCCGGCTGGTGCCCTATAACGAGCAGGCGGTGTTGGCCGCAGTGGCCGACAGCATCGCCGACGCGCCCGGGGGGATCGTGGTCCGCCTGCTGTCCCTGGGCAATGCCTTCAAGGGAGAGCAGGTGGTGGCGGACTTCGACCAGCTCTTCAATAACCGCAAGATCTACGACCAGGGGCAGGTGGTGGCAGAGACCACCCTGGACGCCTCGCTCTCCCCGGGCCGGCTGTTCGAGGAGCTGGTCTACCTGCTGCGGGACCGGGTGGGGACCCGGGCCCGGCGGGACGGCATGATGCCCACCGCCCGCCGCCTGGGCCCGGACGGGCGGCTCCTCCCCCAGCGCGAGCAGGGGGTGGGGGAGGTGAGCGAGGAAGCCCTGTTCGACCTGGTGGGCAAGATCAAGCAGCTCGGCGGCCAGGTGCGGGTGGTGGCGGTGGCGGCCCAGGAGGCCTGGACCGCGGGGCCGCTACTGCTGTCGCTGGAGGCCAGCAAGAGCTAGCGGAAACGCACCGTGAGCGCGGCCACCGTGCCCTCCACCTGGGCGGTGACCAGGGCTTCCGCGGGCTCGTTAGGGGCGCGCAGGGTGGCGGTGGCGCGCCCTTCCCGGTCGGTGGTCACCGACTCCTCAATGGTCCCCGCGGTCGTGGCCAGCCTTACCTGCCGGTCGGCCAGGGGCTTATCATCCGGGCCTACCAGCAGCACCGTGACGTTGGCCGTGGCCTTGCCGTTGGCCGCCAGCACGCTGGGGTTCACCGCCAGCCGCAGCACCGGGGAGGGAGTGGTTACCTCCGGCTCCGGCCGCACGAAGTTGATGGTGGCCTGGTCGCTGGCCCCCAGGGCGGAGGCGGTCACTACCGCCCGCTCCGGCTTCTCCGGGGCGGTGATCTGGGCGGCGGCGATCCCCCCCACCGTGTTCACCCGGGTGCCCGGCCCCTCCGTGGAGGCAAACGTGACCTGGGTGCCGTCGGCCACCGGGGAGCCGTTGCTGTCAGTCACCCGGGCCACCAGGCGCACCACCGCCTTGCCGTCCGCGGGCGCCTGGTCCTGGTTGGGGGTGAGCTTGACCATGATCGCGTTGAACTGCACCGCCGCCTGGCCGCTGCCCAGGCTGGTCCAGGCGGTGACCAGGGCGGTCCCGGGCTGGGTGGTGGCGCGCAAGCTGGCCATCGCCCGCCCATAGATGCCGGTCACGGTGTAGTTGGTGATGGCCCCGGCGGTGGCGGCCAGCCACACCGGCTGCAGGGCCACGGCCCGGCCCAGGGGGTCGAGCACGATGATGTTGATGGTGGTGGTGCTAGCCCCGTCTGCGGGCAGGGAGGAGGGGCTGGCGGTGAGCAGCACTTGCCCCTGCAGCACGGGCATCGGCACCGGGTAGTAGGGATACGGCCGGCCCTGGGGCACGAACTCCACGAAGGCCCGGGCCACCAGGTTGCCGCTGCTGGCGGCCACCGTGCCGATGCCGGCGCTGGTGGGCGCCCGCAGGGTGGCAGAGGCGACCCCGAGGCGGTCAGTGGTGGCGCTCCCGGTGACCGTGCCCAGGGTGGCGGTGAAGCGCACCAGGCGCCCCTCCAGGCCGCGCAGGTCCCCCAGCCGGGCGGTGACCCGGGCGGTGCTGCGGCCGTCGGCAGGCAGCCGGTCGGGCTCCACCCGCACCGTGAGCTCGCCCACCGCGGGCTGGACGGAGCGCACCGTGACCACCGCCACCGACTGCCAGGGGGCGTCGTTCGCCCCCGGCCGGCTGCCCACGTCATCGGCGCGGGCGGTGATGGTGTACTGGCCCGGCCCGGGAGCGCTCCACACCATGCGGTTGGGGTTGCTGGTGGAGGGATCCCGGCTGAGGATGGTGCCGCCGCTCACCGACCAACTGATGCGCACCGGGTCGGTCACGGTGGACACCACCAGCCCTTGGTGGTCCACCAGGCTGTCTTCGTCGGCCGCCCGCGCCTCGAAGCTAACCCGATCTCCCGAGCGGACCTCGGTGGCGCTTTGCACCAGGGTGCCGCCAATCGGCGGGTCGGCCCGATAGGCCGCCAGCGCGGTGCCGGCCGCCAGCAGGAGCAGGGTGGCGATGAGCAGCAGTCGTGCGGTCATGGTTGTGGCCTCCGCCCGCTTTGGTGATTCCCGCTCTATCTTAGACCATAAACCGGCGGCCGGCGTTCCCCCTGCCTAAAAAAAAGGCGCCGGGTGTCCCCGGCGCCCAGCCGCAGCTACGATTGGATCGGCACTTTCACCGGCTGCAGGCGCTTGGCCTGCTCCGACTTGGGTAGCTCGATGGTGAGCACCCCGTCCTTGAAGGTGGCCTTGGCCTCGTTGGGCTTGATTTCCACCGGCAGGGGAATGGTGCGCTGGAACAGGCCGTACCGGCGCTCCCGGCGCAGGTAGCCGGCCTCCTTCTTCTCCTCCTCCTTGCGCACCTCGCCCTTGATGCTCACCTCCTCCGGCATCACCTGCACCTCCAGGTGCTCCTTGTCCACGCCGGGAAGCTCCACGGTGAGCTTGAGCTCGCCGTTGGTCTCCGACAGGTCCACCGAAGGCACCCGCAGCGCGCTCAGCTCACCCTCCGCCGGCGTGCCGAAGAACTGCTGGAACATGCGGTCCATCTCGTCCCGCATCCGGGTCAGCCCAGCCCACGGTTCCCATCGCATGATGCTCATGGCTTTCCTCCTTGTCGGGGCCCTCCCCCGGGTTGCCTCCCGGCAGCGCGCGGGGAGGGCGCCTGCTTTTTTGCGTTATACTCTACCTTGAGTATTGTCAAGGAATCTTAGCGTATGTTGTGCAGTAGCAACGATAGTGGTACCCGCGACGGCGGGGCGGGCTGCCTGCTCGGCGCCCCCACCGGGTGCCCGCCGCGCCACAGCGTGGAGATTATGGTCGTCCCCGGCTGAACCCGGGAAGGTGGCGGGCACGCTTGTTGTAGTAGTAGTGAGGCACGGGGGTGGATACTGTGGCCAATTGGGCTCAGCGGCTGCACCCAGCCCAGCACCAGCCGGCCGGCGAGCCGGTGCTGGTGCTGGTGCCGCTGGGGGAGGTAGCGCCGGAGCTGCTCGGGGCGTTGGCCGCCCGCTTGGGGGAGCTGCTGGCCGCCCAGGTGCAGGTGGGCGCGCCGCTGCCGGTGCCAGCCTCCGGCCTCCACCCCCGCCGTGGGCAGTACCTGGCGCCCGACCTGCTCCGCCTGCTGCGCCAGTACCTGCCCGCCCAGGCCGACCTGGCCCTGGGCGTGACCGAGCTCGACCTCTACGCCCCCCGGCTCAACTTCGTTTTCGGCCAGGCGGAGCTGGGGGGCAAAGTGGGGGTGATCTCCCTGGCCCGGCTGCGCCCGGGGTGGTACCGGCAGCCGCCCGATCCGGAGCTGCTGCTACTGCGTGCGCTGAAGGAGGCCGTGCACGAGCTGGGGCACCTGCGGGGGGCCGAGCATTGCCCCCGGCCCACCTGCGTCATGCACTTCTCCCACGCCCTGGCGGATACCGACCACAAGGACTACCGCCCCTGCCCCCGCTGCCAGGCGTACTACCCCCTGCGGCGACCGGGCGGCTGACGCAGGCCTTTGCCGGGCCGCGTGGTATACTGGGAAGCCAGCGTACGCCCGGAGGCTCGCCATGTCCTCACACCCTTACCAGCGCCGCTTGTCCGCCGAGGAGGCTAGCGCGCGCTTCCTGTTCATCACCAAGTCCGCGCTGCCCGGCCTCCCGCCCGTAGGCTGGCCCTTCCGGCTGCGGGTGGGGGAGCGGGAGCTCCCGGCCGCGATCAGCGCGGTACCCTGCGCTTGCGTGAGCACGCCCCACCACCATTACCACCTCCAGGACACCGGCTTCACCCGGCTGCTGCCCTGGCAAAAGGGGCGCGTGGTGCGGCTGCAGCCGGTGGCGGGGGAGGAGGACCTGTTTGAGCTGGTCTGGGGGTAGCCTGCCGGCAGCCCTGGCGGCGCTCGGGCCCGGCAAGCTGGCCGCTGCGGATCCGGCCGGCGCGGCGGCGGCCGCGGACCTCCAGCGGCTTGCTTACCACATGGCCATGGCGGCGGGCTGCCTGGGCCTGGGCTCGTTTTGCGCGGGGGTGCTGTTCGGGATGCTGCTGCGGGGGCGCGGGCCGGCCCTGGGCTCGCTGTGCCCGCTGGCGTTTGTGGTGGTGGCCGGGCTGATGCTGCCCAAGGGAGTGACCGAGATCTTCCCCCCGCCTGCGGCCTTCGTGGTGCTGGCGCTGCTGTGCGCGCTGGGGGGGCTGGGGGGGTGGCTGGGGCAGCTCGTGGCCGCGCGGGCGGGGGGCGAGCCGTCATGAGGCTGCTGCTGTTCTCCGACGTGCATGCCAACCTGGAGGCCCTGCAGGCGGTGATCGCGGCCGCGGGGCCGGTAGACCGCTGCCTGTTCCTGGGCGACGTGGTGGACTACGGCCCCTCGCCTGCCGAGTGCTTCCGCCTCTGGCGGGAGCTGGCCTGGGCGGCGGTGAAGGGCAACCACGACGCGGCGGTGGCCGAAGGCTTCGACTGCGGCTGGTACGGGGGGATCTCCGGCGACATCCGCCGCTTCCAAGCTCAGCAGCTGGACCAGCCGGCGCTGGCCTTCCTGGCCGGGCTGCCCGAGACGTGCTCGCTCCAGATCGCGGGGGCTCGCTTCTTCCTGGTGCATGCCCGGCCGCGCCAGCCCCTGGAGGGGTACCTGCTGCCCTCGCTCGCCGAGGACGAGCTGGCGGCCGAGCTCGCCGGGGTGGAGGCCGACTTCGTGCTGCTCGGCCATGCCCACCACCAGTACTGGCGCCAGCTGGGGGGGATGACGGTGATCAACCCCGGCAGCGTGGGCCAGCCCCGGGACGGCGATCCGCGGGCCGCCTACGCCCTCTGGGAGGACGGCGCGGTGAGCCTGCATCGGGTGGAGTACGACCTGGCCGGCACCTGCCGGCGGCTGGCGGCCGCGCCCATCCGCGAAGGCGATCAGGAGGTGCTGTGCGCCATCTTGCAGGCAGGCGGCTAGCGGCGGAGGCGAGCAGGGAAGGAAGGGATGGTGGGCGGAGCTGGTTTTGAACCAGCGACCTCATGCGTGTAAGGCATGCGCTCTCCCACTGAGCTACCCGCCCGGGGGGTGAGTGGTGGGCGGAGCTGGTTTTGAACCAGCGACCTCATGCGTGTGAAGCATGCGCTCTCCCGCTGAGCTACCCGCCCACTCATTGGACACCCAAAAAGATAGCACGCGGCCCGCCGGGGTGTCAATGCTGCGGGCGCCGGGACGGGGGGCATTCCCCTGCCCAGCGGCGGCCCTGTCGCCGGGCGGAGCCGCCCGCGCTTGTGGTCTCGGGTCCGGATAAGCTACTATGCCGCTCTGATGTGCTATCATCATTGCGCAAACCGGCCCGCCGGGCCCGCGAGCATTGCAGGGGGACCATGACGCAGAAGCTGATCATCGTCGAATCGCCAGCCAAGTCCAAGACCATCAAGTCGTTTGTCGGCCCGGACTTTGAGGTGGCCGCCTCCATGGGGCACGTGCGCGACCTGCCCGCGAAGGGGCTGGGGGTGGACATCCCGGCCGGCTTCCAGCCGGAATACCAGCCCATTCCCGAGCGCAGGAAAGTGCTCACCGACCTGGCGCGCGCGGTGCGCCAGGCCCAGGAGGTGTACCTGGCCTCCGACCCGGACCGGGAGGGGGAGGCCATCGCCTGGCACTTGGTGGAGGCCCTGGGCATCCGCCACGCCCGGCGCATCGAGTTCAACGAGATCACCCGCCGGGCGGTGCTGGACGCCCTGGCCCATCCCCGGGACATTGACCTGCGCCGGGTGCACGCGCAGCAGGCGCGGCGCATCCTGGACCGGCTGGTGGGATACCAGATCAGCCCGCTCTTGATGCGCAAGATGCGCCGCCGCTCGCTCAGTGCGGGCCGGGTGCAGTCGGTGGCGGTAAAGCTGGTATGCGAGCGCGAGCGGGAGATCGAGGCCTTCGTCCCCGAGGAATACTGGAACATCACCGCCACCCTCACGCCGCAGGGTGAGCAGGCGCCCTTCGCCGCCCGGCTGGCGGAGATCGGCGGGAAGAAGGCCAAGGTCACCAATGGCGAGCAGGCGCAGGGCATCGTCTCCGATCTGCGCGCCCTGCCCTACGCGGTGGCCTCCATCAAGCAGGCCCGGCAGAAACGCAACGCCCCCGCCCCCTTCATCACCAGCACCCTGCAGCAGGAGGCTTCCAGCCGGCTGGGGATGTCACCCAAGCGCACCATGCAGATCGCCCAGCAGCTGTACGAGGGGATCGACGTGGGCGAAGGGCCCACCGGGCTGATCACCTACATGCGCACCGACTCCACCCGCATTTCGGCCGAGGCGCGGGCGGAGGCCCGGGAGCTGATCACCAGCCGGTTCGGTGCCCAATACGTGGCGGGGGCCCGCCAGTTCAAGGCGGTCAAGGGCGCGCAGGAAGCGCACGAGGCCGTGCGCCCCACCGCCGTGGGGCGGGATCCCGAGGCCCTGGTGGGCAAGCTGGAACGCGACCAGCTCCGGCTCTACCGGCTGATCTGGGCCCGCTTCCTGGCCAGCCAGATGGCGGCCGCGGCAGTGGACGTGACCACGGTGAACGTGAGCGCGGGCAGCTACCTCTTGCGGGCCACCGGTTCCGTGGTCGCCTTCCCCGGATTCCTGGCGGTCTACCGGCCCGAGGAGGAGAAGAACGGCGCCGCGGAGGAGCAGCTTCCCCGACTGCAGGAGGGGCAGCCCCTGGACCTGGTGGACTTGGCCTCGGAGCAGAAGTTCACCGAGCCCCTGGCCCGCTACACGGAGGCCAGCCTGATCAAGGCCCTGGAGGCCCAGGGCATCGGCCGGCCCAGCACCTACGCGCCCATCCTGGGCACCATCCAGGATCGCGGGTACGTCTTCCTGGAGAGCCGCCGGCTGCGGCCCACCGACCTGGGGTTTGCGGTCACTGATCAGCTGGAGGCCTACTTCCCCCAGGTCATGAACGTGCAGTTCACGGCCGAGATCGAGGGCCGGCTGGACGCGGTGGAGGAGGGGCGGGCGGACTGGGCGCGGCTGCTGGAGGAGTTCTACGGCCCCTTCCACCAGGCGGTGGAGAATGCCGAGCAGACCATGCGCGGGGTGCGCATGCCTGCCCGCGAAACCTCCGAGGTATGCGAGGCCTGCGGGCGGCCGATGGTGATCCGCACCGGGCGGCGGGGCCCGTTCCTGGCCTGCACCGGCTACCCGGCCTGCACCCATACCCGGCCGGTGCCCGGC
>Ga0315284_10015940_pt1 | contig 10674 bp, 9 predicted proteins | sample YL17G09_16_MG_FD_203696 | JGI IMG/M metagenome (GOLD analysis project Ga0315284, IMG submission 203696) | Sediment microbial communities from Yellowstone Lake, YNP, Wyoming, USA - YL17G09_16 | ecosystem: Environmental > Aquatic > Freshwater > Lake > Sediment | place: USA: Wyoming | collected...
GCTACCTGGATCGACGCCGATGACGATGGTGCGGTACTTGGTGCCTCCGGCCAGAACGCAGCGGGCCAGATCGATGGCCCTTTCCGGGTCCTCTTCAGCCACAACCTCTTCGAATTCCACCGCCCCTCTCTCCTTGGGCGTGGTGATCACCACTCCCACCGATGCGGGCACTTTTCCATCCTTACCCAGGGAGATGAACTCTTCCCCTCTCGCCTTCAGCCTCCGCACCACTTCGTAGAAGAAGCGGAAATCCTCGGTGAAGACGCCGATGACCTTCATCCGCTTCTCTGAGGGCTCCTTGCTCGCATAATCCTTTCTAGGTCTTGACCGGCTTCATGCCCACTCGGTCCTTCTCCTCGGGCATCTGCTTCCTCAGCGCCAGGTAGCCGACCGCACTGGCTAGCGCGAACATCGATATCCCGCCCCAGAGCAGGTAGGGCACCTTCACGAAGGCGTCCATGAACACTCCGCCGACGAACGGTCCCATGCTCCAACCGAACGATTGGAACAGACCGAAAACTCCCATGTACCGGCCACGCTCGTTCTCCGGGGACATGTTCGCCACCAAGTTCATGGAGGAGGGCGAGGTGACGATCTCGCCCATGCTAATGACCACCATGCAAATGGCTAGGGTGAAGAAGTCATAGGAGAACGCCACCGCGAAATAGCCGATGGCATAGAGCACCGCTCCCCAAGCGATCGCCGTGGTCATACGGTATCTCGCGATGAAGCGAGCCACGGGCATCTGCAAGAAGACCACCATGATGCCGTTGATGGCGTACAAGTAGCCGACCTCGTACACGTGGATGCCGACCACGCTTTGCGAGTACACTGAGTACACAGAGGACATCTGCGCCACCACCAGGAAGAGCAGGACCGAGATGAAGCAGAAGGCGGCGAAATTCCTATCCTTCCGAATGCCCAGCAGATCGGACACACTGTAGTCGTTGCGCCTGAAGCTCGACCGGATGGACTCGCTCACCATGAAGAGGATGATGAAGGCCACGATGGCAGAGGTCATGGCAGTGAGCAGGAAGAGGGAAGAGTAGCCCATTATCGCCAGTAACCCTCCCAGCAATGGGCCCATGGTCCAGCCCAGGTTCTGACCGATGCGCAATAGTCCATAGGCCTCCAGCCGGCGGCTGGGCTCGCACAGGTCGGCCACCATGGCATTCGAGGCCGGTTCGAATAGCGAACCCAGGATGTTGCTGCAGACCACCAGCAACGCGATGAGCAGGAAGGAGCCGGTGGAGGCGATGACCACGCTGATCAGCACGAAGACCATGGCCCGGCTGCCCATGGAGGCGATCATCACGTTCCGCCTGCCAAAACGGTCCGCAATCTCGCCACCGATGAGCTGGCCCATCGCCCCCGCGACGGATGAGATGAGGAAGACCAGCCCGATGCTGGTCATGGATATGCCCAGGGAGGAGTGGAAGTAGATGGAGAGGAAGGGCATGACGATGGAGAAGCCCGTGGCGGAGATGATGCGACCCACGAACAGGACCCAGAGCCTCCGGTCGAAATGACCCCCGAACGCCGAGCTCCAAAACGTCATCCCGTTCTTCTCCTCCACTTGTTGATGATTGAGGACCTAGCGACTGGAGATTGACTGCCATACAAAAAGGCTTGCCTATGCCAGCATGACACGTGCTCCCGTTGTTCGCGCCTTTTCGCTATTGGTCATCGAAACCTTTGGGATAGGCAGGGTTATCTTGCGTGGCCTCGAATTCATTCTTCGGAACGAAGGGGGAGTGACCGCATTACCGAGGAAGATTCCCTTGTCATGGAGCTGGCGGAGCACCCGTGGCTCATGCATTCCCTGCACAAGCCCGGACAAGTGGTGGTCGAGAACGTCGACTGGATGCCAGAAATGACTGCAGAGACAAAGGCCTGGTTGATAAGGAATGAGACGAGTTCCGCGGTGATCGCGCCCGTGGTGGTGAGGAAGAAGATCTCGGGCATATTGGCCGACTTCGAGCGCGTGCCCCGCGAATGGGATGGGGGCTCTGTCAACCTCATAAAGCACCTGGCGAACATCATCGGCCTGACGCTGGAGAAGAACCGGGTGGAGGAGGAGGCGGTTCAATTGAACGATTCGCTCCGGGTCAGCAACAAGGTCCTGCGCCATGATGTCCGCAATGAGCTGATGGTAGTGTCAGGCTCCATTGGACTCTATGAAAGATCGAAAGACGAGGAGCATCTGAAACGAGCTTTGACCTCAACGGAGAAGATCAACGCGCTCATCGACGAGTTCAAGCGCCTGGACTCGTTCCTGCTCTCGGGCAAAGGCCCATTCTCCTGCCAACTTAAGGAGCTGGTAGACAAATCGATGACCAACTCCCAAATGTCGTTCTCCATCCAAGGGAAGGGAGCGGTCCTGGCCGATCTTGCATTGGGGTCTGTCATAGACAATCTGATCCGCAACGCCAGGGTGCATGGAAAAGCGACGAGGGTAGATTTCATCATCGAGACCACTGGCCCCTATACCGAGCTAAGGGTCGAAAATGATGGCAAGGGTGTTCCAGAGGATATCAAGGGAAAGATCTTCCACGAGGGCCACAGCTTTGGAGAGACCAAGGGCACCGGACTGGGTCTGTACCTAGCCAAGAAGACGATAGAACGATACGGTGGGAAGATCCGAGTGGAGAACACCGTGCCTCATGGGGCCACGTTCGTGCTCTCCTTCCCCCGAATGGAGAGCTTTCCGGGCTGAACCGATCAGGTCCCCCGGAACCGGTCCAGCAGACCCTTCTTGCTCCCTTCCAGCTCCGCGAACTTCTTCAGCAGTGCTTTCTGCTCCGAAGTGAGCTTCTTCGGCACCCGGATCTTGATGCGCACGAACTGATCGCCCTTGCCTCGGGAATTGACCTTGTTCAGGCCGTTGCCTTTCATTCGGAAGACGGCGTCGTCCTGCGTTCCTGCCGGAAGATTGAGCAAGGCCTTGCCGTCGATGGTCGGCACTTCCACCTCGCTGCCCAGGGCCGCATCGGAGAATGAGACCGGCCAATCGAGCCAGACGTCCGCGCCGTCGCGTTTGAATAACTCGTGCGGCCTCACGTGGATGACCACATACAGATCGCCGGGCGGTCCTCCGTTCGGGCTGGCATCGCCTGCTCCAGAGAAACGAAGTCGCATCCCATCATCTATGCCAGGGGGCACGTCGATGCTCAGTTTCTGGGTCTTGACCTCCTGCCCCCGACCCGCGCATTCGGGACAGCGTGCCTCTGCCACCTGCCCCTTGCCGCCGCAGCGCGCGCAAGGAGCGATGCTGACGAACCTGCTGTACCCGCGTTGCTGCACCTGGCTGGTCTGCCCTTTGCCGCCGCAGGTCGGGCAGGTGGAGATCTTCCCTTCCTTGGCGCCCGTCCCCTTGCATGCTTCGCAGCTGACGGCGTGCGGGATTGATATCTCCCTGGTTCCGCCCGCCGCCGCCTCCTCAAGCGGCAGCTCGATATCGTAACGTAGCGATTGTCCTTTCTGCGGTCCAGAGCGTCCGCGCCCGCCCATACCGAAGAGCATGTCGAAGAGGCCGCCGCCGAAGCCGCCCATGTCCCCGAAGATGTCCCGCAGGTCCGAGGCGTGGGTGAAGTCGCTCCACTGGAAACCTCCGTTGGAGAACTGGCCGGTGAGGCCGGCGTGGCCATATTGGTCGTAGAGCTTCCGTTTGTCCGGGTCGACCAGGACCTCATAGGCCTCGGAGACCTCCTTGAACTTCTCCTCCGCCTGTTTCTTCTCCTCCTTGGTCACATCTGGATGGTATTTTCTGGCCAGGGTGCGGTAGGCTTTCTTGATGCCGTCCAGGGAGGTGTTCTTGGCCACCCCTAGGACCTCGTAATAGTCGCGCTTATCCATCGTTCGACGCTCTCACTTCTTCTCGTCCTCGTCCACTATCTTGTAGTCCGCATCCACGTACGAATCCTTGTCCTCGGCGCTCTTGGGCTCCTGCGCCTGATCGGGGGGAGCCTGCTGTGCCTGGTCCTTCTGTGCTGCCTCGGCGTAGATGCGCGCAGAGATCTTGTAGGTCTCTTTGGTCAGAGCCTCCATCTTGGCCTTGATCTGCTCCACGTCGTTGGACTTGAGGGCTTCCTTGAGCTCGGCGATAGCCTTCTGGATGGCCTCTCTCTCCGCTGGCTGGACCTTCTCCGCCTCGTCCACCAACAGCTTCTCCGTGGAATAGACGAGGGTTTCCGCCTGGTTCATGGCGTCCACTTTCTCCTTGCGCTTCTTATCGTCCTCGGCGAAGCGTTCGGCCTCTGCCACCATGCGGTCGATCTCACTCTTCTCCAGCTTCTTGGAGGCGGTGATGGTGATCTTCTGCTCTTTTCCTGTGCCAAGGTCCTTCGCATTGACATTGAGGATGCCGTTGGCATCGATGTCGAAGACGACCTCGATCTGCGGAACTCCTCTTGGTGCCGGGAGGATTCCAGGCAAGGTGAACCTGCCCAGGGAGACGTTGTCCGGGGCCATCTCTCGCTCGCCTTGCACGATGTGTATCTCCACCGCCGGTTGGTTGTCCGATGCTGTAGAGAAGATCTGGGATTTGCGCGTGGGGATGGTGGTGTTGCGAGCGATGAGCTTGGTGGCCACTCCGCCCAACGTTTCGATGCCCAGGGAAAGAGGGGTGACGTCCAGCAGCAGGACGTCCTTCACTTCGCCCGCCAGCACCGCTCCTTGGATGGCGGCGCCCATGGCCACGCATTCCATCGGGTCCATGCCCCGCTGTATCTTCTTGCCCGCATAGCGTTCCACAAATCGCTGCACCATGGGCATGCGGGTCGGTCCCCCGACCAATATGACCGCGTCTATCTGTTCCTCGGTCAGGTTGGCGTCCTTCATGGCGGTCTGCATGGGCCCCCGACAGCGCTCGATGATGGGATTCACCAGCTCCTCCAGCTTGGCCCGGGTGATGTTCGTGGAGAGATGCTTCGGCCCGTTGGCGTCCGCGGAGATGAACGGCAGGTTGATCTCGGTGGTGGTCGTGGTGGAGAGCTCGATCTTAGCCTTCTCGCACGCCTCGCGCACCCTCCACATCGCCATCTTGTCCTTGGAGAGGTCGACGCCCGTCTCCTGCTTGAACAGCGTTATGACGGAGTTCATCAGGACCTCGTCCATGTCCGTTCCGCCAAGTTGAGTGTCACCGTTGGTGGCTATGACCTCGAAGACCCCGTGGGCGAACTCCATGATGGTCACGTCCAGCGTACCACCTCCCAGATCGAACACCAGGATGCGCTGTTCCTTCTCCGACTTGTCCAGGCCATATGCCAGGGCAGCGGCGGTAGGCTCGTTGATGATGCGCACCACATCCAGGCCAGCGATCGTTCCAGCATCCTTGGTCGCCTGCCGCTGGTTGTCGTTGAAATAGGCGGGGACGGTGATGACCACCTTGCTCACCGACTCTCCCAGATACGCCTCAGCGTCCCGCTTTATCTTTTGAAGAATGAAGGCGGAGATCTGCTGCGGAGTGTACTCCTTTCCATGCACGCGCACCTTGTGGTCCGTTCCCATCTTCCTTTTGATGGCGGCCACTGTGCCCTCTGTATTGGATACCGCTTGCCGCTTCGCCGGTTCACCGACCAGCAGTTCGCCTGATTTGGTGAAGGCCACGTAGGACGGGAACGCTTTCCCGCCCAAGCTCGTGCCTTCCGCGCTCGGGATGATCGCCGGTCTGCCGCCCTCCATGACCGCGGCGGCTGAATTGCTCGTCCCCAAGTCGATGCCGATTGTTCTAGCCATCTATTTTCACCTCTTCCACGCATTTTCCTACCATGACCTTCGCGTGCCGGAGCACCCTCGGTCCCAGATAATATCCTTTCAGGAAGGTCTCCAATATGGTGCCTTCCTCACCATCGCCCACGCACAATGCCTCATGCAGGTTGGGATCGAACCGCCCCGTCAGAGGCATCTCCCGTAGGCCATATGACTGCAGCAACGCTGATAGATTTGATTGGATCTGCCTCACCCCGGAATGGATCTCGTCCGGGTTGGAGTTCGCGCTTAGAGCCCGCTCCAGATCGTCCAGCGTTCCAAGGAGATCCAGCACCAATCGATCGTTGGCGCACCTGACGACCTCTTCCTTTTCTCTCTGGACACGCTTCTTGAAGTTGTCGAAGTCCGCCTGGATCCTCTTCGCCAATTCCAGGTGTTCCATGGTCATGGCCGTCTGCTCATCCAGTAGACCGCGAAGCATCTTCACCTCTTCTTCCAGACGCTCGAGCTCCGCCTGCTGCTTCCCTTCGCAGGCCTTCGCGGCCGCCGAGTCGTTGGCGCCTTCATCGACCATGACCCTCGCCTCTGGGATATCGACACATCTCATTGTCTAAAACCATTGTGGATGAAATTGTTTCGAAGGAGGGCTTGCGCCCTCCGGGTTCTTTCGCTCAGTCCACGTCGCCCAGGCCTTCGTCCCCACCCATGCCGCCGGGCATTCCACCGGGACCGCCGCCCATGCCTCCGCCCCTGGAAGCGATGACATCGTCGATCCTTAGGATCATGACCGCTGCGTCGGTGGCAGAGTTGATGGCCTGCTTGCCCACGCGGAACGGCTCCAGCACGTTCTGCTTGAACATGTCATCGACCTTGCCCTCGTAGACGTTCAGGCCGGCGTTCTTCTTGCCGTTCTTGTGCGCCTTTCGCAGTTCTATGAGGATGTCGATGGGGTCCAGGCCCGCGTTCTCCGCCAGGGCGATAGGGACGACCTCCATGGAGGAAGCGAACGCATCGATGGCGATCTGCTCGCGACCTCCGACGGATGCGGAGTACTCGCGCAGCCTCAGGGCGATCTCCACTGCCGAGGAACCGCCACCAGTGATCATCTTCTCGTCCTCAATAGCTACCGCGATCACGCTCGTGGCATCGTCCATGGAACGCTCGATCTCATCCACCACGTGCTCAGTCCCGCCGCGTATCAGAATGCTGACCGCCTTGGGGTTCTTGCAGCCGGTGACGAAGGTCATCTCTTCCTCCTGGATCTTGCGCACCTCTACCAGGTCCGCGTTGCCCAGGTCGGCCGGGTCAAGCTCGTCCAGCTTGGTAACGACACTTGCGCCAGTAGCTTTGGAAAGCTTCTCCATGTCGCTCTTCTTCACGCGCCTTCCGGCGTATATCTGCTCCTTGGCCAAGAAGTGCTGCACCAGGTCATCGATGCCCTTCTGGCAGAAGACCACGTTCGCGCCTGACTTCTTGATCTTATCCACCATAGTGTGCAACATGCGCTCCTCCTCCTTGAGGAAGGCCTGCATCTGCGAAGGGTCGGTAATCTCGATCTTGGCGTCGATCTCCGTCTTCTTGATCTCCAGAGCCGCATCGAGAAGGAGGATCTTGGCCTTGGCTATCTTCTTGGGCATGGCGGGGTGAACTGGCTCCTTGTCCACGATGATGCCTTCGATCATCCCGGTATCGTCCATTGACCCACCCTGCTTCTTGACGACTTGAATATTGTCAGTGTCCACGTACCAGCGGCCGTCGGTCTTCTCCGCCACCTTGAGCACTGCGGCCACGGCGACTTCCGCCATGTGCTCGCGGCTGCCGACCACGGACTTGGACATCATAGATGTCATGGCGATCTTCTTCAGCGTGGCGCGGTCCTTGATATCGATCGGCAGTGACACGGTCTCCAATATCTCCAGCGCCTTGTTCGATGCCAACCTGTACCCGGCGGTGATGATGGTCGGGTGCACGTCGGCGTCGATGAGGTCCACGGCCTTCTTCAAAAGCTCTCCTGCCAAGATGACGGCGGTGGTAGTGCCGTCTCCGCATTCCTCGTCCTGGGTCTTGGCCACCTCGACCAGCATCTTTGCGGCCGGGTGTTCTACGTCTATCTCCTTGAGGATGGTGACCCCGTCGTTGGTTATGACGACGTCTCCCATGCTGTCAACTAGCATCTTGTCCATTCCTCGGGGGCCGAGGGTACTGCGGACCGCGTCAGCGATGGCGCGCGCGGCCATGATGTTGTTGTACTGGGCGTCCTTACCCTTGTCCCTCTTGGTGCCCTCCTTGAGGATTAGTATAGGTGTCTGGCTCATTCCCATATGATTGCCTCCCAATTCAATTCACAAATAGGTTTTCCTAGCTTTGAGCTAGCGGCCGTGAGATGTTTGTTCTTCTATATAACTCTATCTCGAACTGCCAGATGCCTGAGGCTCGACCGCCATTCCAATGAACGAGCGCCAGGCAATGGTTATTACCACATAATACATTGGAACAGCGCGTCCATGACCCTAAGATCGTGCAGCATCTGCCGGGCGGTAAGCGGTGACCTGGTGGGAGGGAAGAAGATCGCCATCCTTGGCTCTGGAATCTGCAATGGCTGCCAAGATGCCCTCCATCGACTAGAGGACATCTACCGACGCGATTTCGAACGGCGGACGGAGACCAAGATCGAACTGGTCGTTCCTTGGCCGGCCATCAAGCAGTTCAGCTGGCCTCCGAGAGGCTCGGTCATGCTTTCTGGATGGGCGGTGGACCTGCGAGAGTTCGCCATCGCGCTTACCGGTGAGCACTTAGTCGGCGGAAGAAGGTCCTACGAATCCTGGCGCAGCGAGAACCTAGAACGAATAGTGACCTTGGAAGCGGAGAAAGACCAGGGCGACGCCAAGGCCAAGATCGGCAGGGATTCGGAACTGGATGAGCTGAAGCGCAGCTTGGCCAAAGCGGAGAAGCGCAAGGGGTCGACCGCCGAACACCCCCTCTTTTCCTTGGCGCTGGAAAGGGTGGATGATTGGAAGGTCCAAGAAAAAGGCCAGTATCTCGACGTCACCTTCTCTTTTCGGATGCTAGTGGACGGATTCAGGGGGGGGTCAAAGGAGAAGACAGAGAGGCATTTCCTGCTGGTGTCGAAGGAGTATGCGGCGGCGATAGACGTCATCGGAGAACGACTCCGGGATCTGAAAGCCCGGGCGAGCGCGTTAGGATTGATAGCCTAGGCGCTCTCTGCCGGGTATCTCAGTCGTGTTGGTTGGGGGCAGACTTGCCTTTCAGGCAATATGTCTTCAAACGGATTCTTTATCAAGTGATGATCTTTTATGTGAAGCGGTAGAAGCGCGGGAGCTCCGAAGGAAGCAACATGGGCGATCTAGAAACGTGCCTGGCACTGCTGTTCAAACGCAAGGGCAAGAACGTTCTCACCGAGAAGGAGTTCGTTTTCTCCGCCTCCATGGATTTCCGCTGGTTCTCGCCCAAGGAAGCGCAGTTGCTTCTGGAACTGGGTCTGAAGCGCGGCCTTCTGGAGCGAACCGATGGCTATGTGAAGCCGGTGTTCAGCCACAAGGAGATGGAGATTCCGGTCAACTTCCGTCCCTGCAAGGAGATGCTCAAGGACGCGGAGCCGGAGCCTTCGATGTTCTCCCAGATACTCGATGAGGTGACCAGGTCCACAGGACAGAAGAGGAGGGAGGTCGTGGCCCGGGTCAACAAGGTCCAGGAACGCCTGGGCGTGGATGTGGAGGTGGCGGCCCTGGCAGTCGCCAAGGAATCAGGCGTGGACATCTCACCCTACCTGGGCAAAGTGAAGACCGAGCTGCTGCAGCGCTACTGATTCTTAGCCTTCTTGATGAAATGCTCCATCGTCATTCCCGAGGAGGCAATCGCTCGCTTGTCCGGCTTGATCAGGGGGACTTTCTCCATGAGCACGATGTTGAGCTCCTTCTCCAGCTTGACCACGAGCTCGTCCGTAGGCTTCATGTTGCCCGCCTCCAGCTTGGCTAGCAGACTGGCACGCTCGTTGATTTTCGCTGCCAGGGTCTCGACCTTCCAGTCCCGGCCCTCGCGCGCCTCGCGGATGCGCTTGGAATAATCCTCCGCCAGTTCCCAATTCTCCTCTTCCTGGTAAACATCACGGGTGCGCATGCGTCGTTCGCGTTGCTGGAGCCGTGACTCGATGACCACCTTGGTCGGCGATTCCTTGACCCCAGGCTTGACCTTGTCACCGAACTTCTGGCAGTCGCGGCACAGCTTGAGCTGGGTCCCCTCGATCCATGTGGGCCTGGTCTCAGGCACATCCTTGCCACATAGCTCACAAACAGACGCCATCGGCCCTCAAAACATCCCTTCGCTAGATAATCCTTTCCCATTTCGAACAAAGTCGTGTTCGACTAGCTTCTTCTGAGGTCGGGTGCTTGTTCGTCACTCGACATGAAGACGTCATTCTGGTCGTAACAAATACCATCATGGAATTCGAAGCTTTCAAATAGCATCCCCCTTTATATTGAGAGCCGGTAGAATTGACCGAGGCAAAGAGCATGAAGGAGCCGCAGGTGGAAGAGCTCACCAACGAGATGCGCGAGAAGATCGAGGTCCTCGAGCGGAGGAACACCGAGCTCCTGGAAGAGATAAGGAGGGTGGAGGGCGAGAAACGCTACGTCGAAAGCGAGCTATTCCGCCTGCAAAAAGAGCTCAAGCGCATTCGCTCGGAGATGGAACGCCTCAAGTCGCCTCCCCTGATCATCGGTTCAATAAAGGACGTGCTTGCCGACGGCAGGGTGGTAGTGAAGAGCTCCACCGGTCCCGATTTCATCGTTTCCACTTCAGAGTATGTGCCAGCGGAGGATCTAGAGGTCGGAGCGCGAGTGGCGCTCAACAAGCAGACCCTGGCGGTCATGGGCGTACTCCCGCCTTCCTTGGACCCTGTGGTCATAGGCGCGGAGATCGTGGACAAGCCCAACGTCAGCTACAAGG
>Ga0315284_10015942_pt1 | contig 10674 bp, 7 predicted proteins | sample YL17G09_16_MG_FD_203696 | JGI IMG/M metagenome (GOLD analysis project Ga0315284, IMG submission 203696) | Sediment microbial communities from Yellowstone Lake, YNP, Wyoming, USA - YL17G09_16 | ecosystem: Environmental > Aquatic > Freshwater > Lake > Sediment | place: USA: Wyoming | collected...
ACCGGATCCCCGTACTTCGGAGATGGCGTCCACCCTGAAATATCTGAGGAGATGACATACGAGGAATGGAAACGCTATGAGACAATTGTCGGCGTTGTTGACTTTGACCCAGACGTTTTGAACCTTAAGCGTAAGGGCCAGTACGTTACGGCCTATATTGAGCTCCCGGAAGGTTCTGATGTCGGCGACATTGTAGTGTCCAGCCTCAGGTTGAACGCCTCTGTTCCTGCACTGCCAAACCCGACGAACATAGGCGACCATGACGGGGATGGGAAGGCGGACCTGATGGTCAAGTTCGGCGGTGATGCGGTCAGCGCCTTGCTCGCCCCGGGCACACGGTACATCACGGTTGGCGGTCGTCTGAATGACGGGAGACTCTTTGTCGGCACGGACGCGATCAAGGTCATCAATGGGAATTAGCATAATATTACGACGCTACTATGGCTCAAGAATACCTGAGGCGCGATCCGCTCGGCGCGACAGATCGCCACCTGGCAGCGGACGACCAAGGCCACCATGTCCCTGACGATCCCGACCAAGGGGCTGCCCAGGAAGGAGAAGAAGGGCACCACGACCACCAAGCTCGCTGACGCCTACCGGTCGAAATCCTCGTACCAAGAGCATGAAAAACGCGGACGCGCGTTGAACTGGGTCAAGTCACTCCGCCGAAGGTCGCGGGATGTGCAACGCGCAAAATCAGATGCGACCGGATGCTGGGGAATTCTTTCGAGAAAAGTCTTGCATTCTTTCGGACGATATGTATAGTTGTAGTGGTTATGAGCAATACGGGTACAACTCGAATTCACCTCAACGGCCTCATTGGCTGGCTCGCCCTGCCGCTGCGCCGCTAAGGCGCAGACGACAAAAACACCCACAACTCGTTTCCCCTCCTGTACTTACGCAAAATCGTGGCGTTTTGGGCGCACTTTCGGCATAATGGCCGGCTACGACGTAGCACGGGCATCCTGCCCGTGATCCCAAATCCATGGGCGGGACGCCCATGCTACTTGGAGAATGAACAATGTCTGGAGAAAAGGTAGTCATCTTTGATACGACGTTGCGCGACGGGGAGCAGTCGCCCGGGGCGTCCATGTCGATCCCACAGAAGCTCGAGATCGCGCGGCAGCTCGCGGTGCTCGGCGTGGACATCATCGAGGCGGGCTTTCCCATCTCGTCGCCCGCGCAGTTCGAGGCCACAAAGCTGGTCGCCGAGCAGGTTAAGGGCCCGGTGATCGCGGCCCTGGCCCGCGCCAACAGCGCCGATATCGAGGCCGCCGGCAAGGCCATCGCGCCGGCGAAGAAGAAACGCATCCACACGTTTATCGCGACCTCGCCGATCCACATGAAGCACAAGCTGAAGAAGGAGCCGGGCGAAGTCATGAGGATGGCCGTGGAGGCCGTCAAGTTCGCGCGGACGTTCACGGACGACGTGGAGTTCTCGCCGGAGGACGCCTGCCGCAGCGAGATCCCGTTCCTCATCGAGGTCCTCGCGGCGGTGATCGAGGCCGGCGCGACCACGCTGAATATCCCCGACACCGTCGGCTACGTGCTGCCGTACGAATATGGGCAGCTCATCGCCCGGCTCAAGAGCGACGTGCCGGGCATCGGCAAGTGCATCATCAGCACGCACTGTCACAACGACCTCGGCATGGCGGTGGCGAACTCGCTGGCGGGCGTGCGCAACGGGGCCCGGCAGGTCGAGTGCACGATCAACGGGCTCGGCGAGCGCGCGGGCAACGCCGCCCTTGAAGAGGTCGTCATGGCGATCCGGACACGGGCCGACTTCTTCGCCCAAGCCGCAAAGGACGAGCGTGTCGCGGGCTTCCAGCCCGCGATTCGAGGGCGGGATGCCCTCGACACGAGAAGGGACGGGCTATATACGAATATCAATACAAAGGAGATCTTCCGGACGAGCCAGCTCGTGTCGCAATTGACCGGCTTCGTGGTCCAGCCGAACAAGGCCATCGTCGGCGCGAATGCCTTTGCGCACGAGTCCGGCATCCACGTGGACGGCATGCTGAAGGACCGCAGCACGTACGAGATCATGACGCCGGAGACGATCGGGCTGGTCGGCTCGCGCATGGTGCTCGGCCGCCACGCGGGCCGGCACGGCTTCGCCGAGCGCTGCAAGCAACTCGGCTACAAGCTCACGAAAGAGGAAATCGAGCAGGCGTACCAGCGTTTTGTCGAGATCGCCGATAAGAAGAAGGAAGTATTCGACGCGGACGTCGCGGCCATTATCAATGACCAGATCCGCGTCGTCGAGCAGGTCTACATCCTCGATTACCTGCACGTTACCTCGGGCACGGGGACATTGCCGACGGCCAGCGTGAAGATGCGGGTCAAGGGCGAAACCCGGGTCGCGGTGGCGCTCGGGGATGGGCCGGTGGACGCCGCCTACGAGGCGATCCGCCAGGCGATTGGGCTGACGCCCAAGCTGGAGGAGTACTCGATCCGGGCCGTCACCAGCGGCACGGAGGCGTTGGGCGAGGCGACCGTTCGCATTCGCGAGGACAGCCGGACCTTCATCGGCCGCGGCGTGTCCACCGACATCATCGAGGCCAGCGCCAAGGCCTACGTCGACGCGATCAACCGCATGGTCGCCGCGCAGGCCGGCGAAGGCGAGCTGAAGATCGAGCTGTAGCAACCTTAGTTAGTGGAACGGCAGAAGGCAACGTAGGAGCATAGTCCGAATCGAGGCAGAGATGGAATACGATGTGTTCATCTGTCACGCGTCAGAAGACAAGGACTTTGTCGAGCCCCTTGCTCAAGCCCTGCAGGCCAAGGGACTTAAGGTCTGGTATGACCGCTTCCAATTGAAGCTGGGTGATAGTCTGCGCCAGGAGATCGACCGTGGGCTGGCCAACAGCAAGTACGGGATCGTCGTTCTCAGTAGAGTATTCTTCGAGAAGAACTGGCCCCAGAGCGAGCTAGATGCGCTCGCAAACCGCCAGAATGAGGAAGGTAGGAAAGTGATTCTCCCCATATGGCACAAGATCGAAGCTGATGAAGTGCGACAACACTCGCCATTGCTACATGGTTTGCTCGCGGCGCGGTCGGCCGATGGCTCAGAAGCCGTAGTAGGTCAGATATTGGAGGTGTGCCAGCAAAGCAGGACCTGTCAAACGTCGGTCTTCCAGACAACGGAAGAAAGCAGCTTGCGGGAGCAGTGCCTCGAAGTATTAAGGCGGGATGATAAGCCTGGGTGGCAGAAACTGATCAGCAAGCTCAATGACTCCCTTGAGGCCGATCTTATTAAGTGGAAGGAAGATGGTGAGGCTGCGATAGCAACGAGGTCGGGGGAGGCATGGAGGTCCTCCGTGATTAGAGCCATAGAGATTTGTCTCCCTCGATTCGTGCCATTGTTTTCTGCTATCGAGGGCGGAAAGAAGAGCTATTGGAGTGACTCCACACGCGTGCTACACCGTCTGAGTCTCCTTCGGGACAAGATGGGCGGTGGGACAGTGAGTGTCCTCCAGATCGGAGAAAGCATGCTCTATGTCCCTGGAACCATTGGGATGGCGATAGCTGTTGAGATACGCCAGCACGAGTTCATTTGGGATTGGATGGCTCTTCGTATGCCTGGTTTTCGCCTTGGTGAAGAGACCGTCTGGGGGGACGTTCGTGCCGCCTTCTGGCCACCGTTCGGGTCGGACTTTCAGTTCGCGTTGAGTCTGTATGATTATGAACATGTAAGAAGCTTCTTCCCAAGCAGAGAACGGATGAAGGAACTCCTCTTCAAGTCAAATCTGCTCCAATCGATAGCAGAGCTAAGCATCCTAACGAAGACGACGAGCGGATCAAAGACGGTTGAAGCACATGACAGACAGTATAAGGTGAATCTTCAGGTCATGCCGTTGTGGTGTCTAACATCACCCCAGGACTTCCACACATGGGCCTGGGATTTGTTTGGCTCCTCCGAAGGATTCCTCCGGTTCTTTCGGAAGGATAGATCGGGAATCGACGAGGCGAGTATATGGATGTGGTGGAGAGGTTGGAAAGAGATCTGTGAAGCATGCATGTATGCGATAACTCAGGGCGGATGGCGCGCGCACACCGGGTGGTTGATGTTGCCAGGAGAGCCCCAATAGAACATTCGATTTGAACTGAGCAAGTGGCGAACATGTGAATAGATGCGCGCACCCGGACGTCGCTTCTCGCAAGTTCACCATTTGCTGAATAGACAGGTGCAAAAGGTGAGATCATGGGAATGACGATAACGGAAAAGATTCTGGCCCGGGCGGCGGGATTGAAGGAGGTCGCGCCGGGACAGTTGGTGGATGCGAGCATCGACGTGGTGATGTGTCACGACGTGACGACGCCGCCGGCGATCTCGATGCTCGTGGAAAAGGGAATCGACCGCGTGTTCGATCCGGACAAGATCGTGGTGACCCCGGACCATTTCCAGCCGGCCAAGGACGTCCAGAGCGCCGAGCTGCACAAGCGGCTGGACACGTGGGCCAGGCGGCACGGCATCAAGCACTATTATAAGCTGGGCCGGGCCGGGGTCTGTCACGCGCTGCTGCCCGAGCAAGGCCACATCCGGCCGGGCGAGGTCATCGTGGGCGGTGACTCGCACACGTGCACATACGGCGCGTTTGCGGCGTTCAGCACGGGCATCGGCTCGACCGATCTGGCGGCGGCTATCGCCACGGGCAAGCTCTGGTTCAAGATCCCGGCGTCCATGAAATTCGTGCTCAATGGCTCCCTGCCGCACGGCGTGTACAGCAAGGACGTGATCCTCACGGTCATCGGGCGGGTTGGCACGGATGGTGCGCTTTACCGGGCGATGGAGTTTGTCGGGCCGGCCCTGACCGGCATGTCCATGGAAGCCCGGATGACGATCACGAACATGGCCATCGAGGCCGGGGCCAAGAACGGCATCATCCCGTTCGATGACGTCACCAAGGCGTACCTCGATGAGCACCTGAAGGACAAGACCGACTACACCGTTTTCGAGTCGGACAAGGATGCCGAGTACATCGCGACGGAAGAGTTTGACTGCTCGAAGCTGGAGCCGACGGTGGCGCAGCCGCACCTGCCGAGTAACGCCGTGCCTGTCCGCCAATGTGCGGGCAAGGTGATGGACCAGGCATATATCGGCAGTTGCACGAACGGGCGCATTGAGGACCTTCGCATCGCGGCCGGGATCATGAAGGGCAAACAGGTGGCAATCCGCACGATCGTGGTGCCATCCACGCCGGAGGTCTGGAAACAGGCGGCCGACGAGGGCCTGTTCGATGTCTTCTACAGCGCCGGCTGCGTGATCTCCGCGCCAACCTGCGGCGCGTGCCTCGGCGGCTTCATGGGCGTCCTGGCGGCAGGCGAAAAGTGCGTCAGCACGACCAACCGCAACTTCGTCGGCCGCATGGGACATCCCAAGAGCGAAGTCTACCTCGCCAGCCCCGCAACAGCCGCCGCAAGCGCCATCGAGGGCAAGCTCACAGACCCAAGAAAATACCTGTAGGAGCCCGGTCCCATGGACACGAAGAAGCCATCCATGTTTACAGCCATCATCTTTACGGTGGCAGCCGTATGCAGCCTGATGACGTTCCTGCTCGTGCTGACGGGCGGGAGCACAAGCGCAGGACTGGTGGGATTCGCGTTGCTTACTTCAGTGCTGCTGGTGATCTCGGCCATCGGCAACTGGGTGACTTACTTCAGGAAACGGATTGATTTCGAAATCGAGAGTCGACAGAAAGACGTAACCACGAAACAGTGAGGTCTTACGACATGGCAAAGGCACACGTATACAAGCGTGATCACATCAATACGGACGAGATCATCCCGGCTCGGTATCTGAATACGGACAATGAGGCCGAGTTGGCCAAGCATTGCATGGAGGATTTGGACAAGGATTTTGTGAGCAAGGTCAAGGCCGGCGACGTGATTGTCGCGGGCGATGACTTTGGGTGCGGGTCCAGCCGGGAGCATGCGGTCTGGGCGATTCGCGGGGCGAAGGTGCAGACAGTGATCGCCCGGTCGTTCGCGCGAATCTTCTATCGCAATGCGATCAACTGTGGCTTCTATCTGATCGAGTCGGCGGACGCAGTGAACAAGATCAAGGACGGCGACGAGGTCGAGATCGACTACGACGCCGGCGTGATCAAGGACAAGACGAGCAAGGCAACGATCAAGTTCATGCCCCTGCCCGACTTCGCCTTGGAGATCATCCGCGACGGCGGCCTGCTCGACCATATCATGAAGACGAATGCGTAACGATCTGGAGGCCGGGGCAAATGAAAGGCGGTTTCCTGAACAGGCGGGCATTTCTCAAGGCCACCGGCATCGCGGCTACTCTGGGCTTGGGTGGCATCGTCAAGGCCGCAGGCCTTGGCGATGGGCGAGGCCAACAGCCGCCGAGACGGCCAAACTTCGTGTTCTTCCTGATCGACGACATGGGCTGGAAGGACCTGGGATGTTTCGGCAGCACATTCTATGAGACGCCGAACATTGACCGGCTGGCGGCGCAGGGGATGCGGTTCACGAACGCCTACGCCGCCTGTCCCGTCTGCTCGCCGACGCGGGCGAGCATCATGACGGGCAGGTATCCGGCCCGGCTTCGCCTGACCAACTACATCGCGGGCGCCCGCAGTGGCAAGTTGCTCTCGGCGGAGTACTTCCACTACATGAAGCTGGAGGAGGTGACGCTCGCCGAGGCATTGAAGGAGGCCGGCTACAGGACATACTTTGTCGGAAAGTGGCACTTGGGCGATGAGCCGTACTACCCGCAGAAGCAGGGCTTCGACGTGAATGTCGCGGGCGATAGCTCCGGGGCGCCGCCGACGTACTTCTACCCGTACAAGCGGGGCAACCGCTCGATCCCCGGCCTGGAAGAGGGCAAGGGCGGCGAGTACCTGACCGACCGGCTCACGGATGAATCGCTTACGCTGATCGAGCGAAGCAAAGACGAGCCGTTCCTGCTGTATTTATCCTTCTATGCGGTCCACGTTCCTCTGGAGGCGAAAAAGGAGCTGGTGGAACGCTACAAGGCTAAGGCGCAGCGGCTGGGACTGGAGGATAAGCCGCATTTTCTGACGGACGAGCAGTGGCCGAAAACAGCGGCGGGCGACGAGAAATGGCGAGCTACGCTCAAGACCCGCATCCTGCAGGACCACGCGGTCTATTCGGCCATGATCGAGAGCGTGGATCAGAACATCGGCCGGGTGATGGGCAAGCTCGATGAACTGGGCATCGCCGACAACACGATCGTCATCTTCATGTCCGACAACGGCGGCCTCTCGACGGCCGAGGGCCATCCCACGTGCAACCTGCCGTTGCGAGGCGGCAAAGGCTGGCTCTATGAGGGCGGCATCCGCGAGCCGATGATCGTCAAATGGCCCGGCGTGGTCAAGGCGGGCAGCGTCTGCGAGGAGCTGGTGATCAGCACGGATTTCTACCCGACGATGCTGGAGATGGCGGGTGTGCCGCTCAGGCCGCAGCAGCACATGGACGGCGAGAGCATGGCCCCACTGCTCAAGGGCACGGGCGGGCAGCAACGCAAGGCGATCTACTGGCATTACCCGCATTACAGCAACCAGGGCGGCAAGCCGGGTGGGGCCGTCCGCGCCGGCGATTTCAAGCTGATTGAATTCTATGAAGATGACCACGTCGAGTTGTATAATCTGCAGGCCGACCTCGGTGAGCAGTACGACCTGTCGGCCGAAATGCCCGACAAGGCCGCCGAGCTGAGGCAAATGCTGCACCAGTGGCGTAAAGAGGTTGGAGCCGTGATGCCCGCGCCGAACCCGAGTTACAGGCAGTGACGCGCGTTGTGACCGAGGTCTTCGCAGTACGCCAAGCGCTTCTGCGTGGCGGAATGACAAGAAAGTCGCGTATGGCAAATACAAGACAAAGAGGGCTGCGATATTTGGACGGCTTCCTTGGGCAGGCACGGCCGGTCTGCGTTGCGGTATCGAAGTTCTTTCCACCCAAGGAATCTTGGACCGGCAAGGAGACGTGGTGGTTCAATTTGCCCATCAAGAAGATAAGAGAGAACAAAGGAGAGGCTTACTACTTGCTCGGTGCTCGCAAGGAGCAAGGCAACGGCTTTGTAGTTCTGAAGGTACCCAATGATTTCGTCATAGACAACATAGAAGGTTTTGAGACCAGGTACGATGACAAGATTATCCTCCATCTGGCTGCATACAGGAGGAACTGGTTAGTTGATCAGCGAGGAAAAGGTAGAGTAGATTTCTCACGCTTCGAGATTTAACGAATGGATTCCCGCCTTCGCGGGAATGACACTGAAGAACAAAGGTTGGTTCAATGCGAAGGAGTAGAAGTGACGAAGAGTCATAAGATTGCAGTGATACCTGGAGACGGGACGGGGCCGGAAGTGATCGGCGAGGCGGTGAAGGTTCTGAAGACCGCGGCGAACAAGTACAAGTTCAAGGTGGACCTGACGACGTTCGATTTCGGCGGCGAGCGATACAAGCGGACGGGCGAGACGCTGCCCGACAGCGCGGTCGAGGAACTGCGTAAATTCGATGCGATCCTGCTCGGGGCAATCGGGCATCCGGACGTCGCGCCGGGGATCCTCGAAAAGGGCATTCTGCTGAAGGCTCGCTTTGACCTGGACCAGTACATCAACCTGCGGCCGGTGAAATTGTATCCGGGCGTCGAAACGCCGCTGAAGAACAAGGGGCCACAGGACATCGACTTTGTCGTCGTTCGCGAGAATACGGGCGACGCGTACACGGGCACGGGCGGCGTGACGATGAAGGGCACGCCGCACGAGGTCGCCGTGCAATCGGCGGTTTACACGCGGTTCCAGGTGGACCGCTGTCTGAAGTACGCCTTCGAGTACGCCCGCAAGTTCGGCAAGAAGGCTCGTGGCCGGGGCGAGAAGAACACGCTGGCCCTGTGCGGCAAGACCAATGTCCTGACCTATATCTACGGCCTCTGGGAGCGGGCCTTCCATGAGATGGGCCAGGCCCAGTACCCCGATATCGCGCGCGAGTACTACCACGTGGACGCGACCTGCATGTGGTTCGTGAAGAACCCCGAGTGGTTCGACGTGATCGTCACGGGCAACATGTTCGGCGACATCATCACGGACCTCGGCGCGATCATCCAGGGCGGCATGGGCATCGCCGCTGGCGGCAACATCAACCCCGAGGGCGTCAGCATGTTCGAGCCCATCGGCGGCAGCGCCCCGAAGTACACCGGCAAGGGCGTCATCAATCCCCTGGCGGCCATCTGCGCCGCCCAGATGATGCTGGGCACGCTCGGCCAGGAAAAAGCGGCCAACGCGATCGAGCAGGCGGTGATGTACGTCACCGCCAACAAGCTCAAGAGCCTCGCCGCCGGCAAGATGGGATTCTCGACCTCCCAAGTCGGCGACCTCGTCGCCGCCAAAGTCGCGGAGTAGTGACTCTACACAAACATAGAACGGGTGGCAGCGGCAAGCGCCAGCTTGCCGATGGTTCTACACGAATATGATGGAGCCATCGCCAAACCCTACCCTGAGCGAAGTCGAATGGGGCCTTGGGCCTTGCCGCTGCCACCCGTCGATATTGTGGCCAAACATTACCGGATTTCGACAATCTTCAATCGCGCTGATCCAACTGGCAGATGTGCAAGAACGACCTGCCCAACCTCTGCGCCGAGAAGCGATTTGGCGATGGGCGTATCTACATTCACTGTGCCCCACTCGATGTTCGATTTGTCGGTCGTTATCAATGCCTGGCATTCTGTCCCGTCATCTTCATTGACATAGACAACCGTAGAACCTACGCAAACCTTGATGGCTTGCTCCGTGGCGTTGTTCCTTTGATCCGTTTCCTCGCTCTCGATGCTGTCGGCGTCCTCACAACTGCCCACTGCCTTGTCAGGCTGCACAGTCGTTTGAGGCTCAAGCTTTTCGCTCCTCACGAAGGGGTGGATGCCTCTTTGTTCCAGCATGCGCCATAGCCCCTCCAATGCGGTCTCCTTGTTCGAATAGAACGCCGACTCTCGGACCCGGAAGAATTCCCAACCGCAACGCTCCAGCATTCGTTGGCGCTGCATGTCCGCCTCGTAACGGTCGGCCCCGTGCCATTCATCGCCATCGCATTCGACCGCTAAGCGAGATTGACCTCCCTCGACGACAAGATCGATCCGCTTGGCAGCAACCTCATGCTGTGGAAGCACGACAAATCCTTTGCGAAGCAGTTCAAGTGCGACATCTACTTCAAACCAGCTATCGAAGGGTTGTGGACTTTTGACAACGGCTCGATTGTCTTGTGCCGCCCTGCGCTCAAGTTCCTCTCGATTGATCCCGGCAATCTCCTGCGGTCTTGTGTTCTCAAAGAACTCGAGCAGTCTCTTTCTCAGGAACGCATCGCTAAGGTCTTCACACTTCACGGAATGGAACAGCCACATTTGATCTCGCGCGCGGCTTGCCGCCACATTGTAGCGTTGCTCATCGATTGGCCCTTCTCTGAAGTTGCCGTCTATTTCGGGCGCCGCGACCATTGACAGAAACATGATGTCGCGTTCGTCACCCTGGAAACTGTAAGGGTTCCCACAGATCAAACGCCTGCGCTCCATCTCTTCAGCACCCAATCGTTCAAGCAACCGGCCCTCGATCAATCCCGCTTGTGCTTCACCTTGAAGGACGACGACCCCCATCGACTTGTCTGCATATCGAGGGTCCTGACATAATTCCACGATCTTGGTGACTACCGCTTC
>Ga0315284_10015943_pt1 | contig 10674 bp, 11 predicted proteins | sample YL17G09_16_MG_FD_203696 | JGI IMG/M metagenome (GOLD analysis project Ga0315284, IMG submission 203696) | Sediment microbial communities from Yellowstone Lake, YNP, Wyoming, USA - YL17G09_16 | ecosystem: Environmental > Aquatic > Freshwater > Lake > Sediment | place: USA: Wyoming | collected...
AGATTATATAACGTGAATTTTGGCAACTTGATCCTAGAGGTCCTAAAGGCGTAAAAAGAAGTCCTGTACGTTTCAACGAAGTAAAGCGTCCATCGTGCTGGGAATCCTATCGGTGTTCGCCCATGGAAAAGAGAGGGAAACCCCATGCCTGACTATTCTCAAATCGACCACTCTCCGCTTTTAGGATTCCTTTTCTATCCCCGCAGGGACTACTCCCCGTCTCCCGAAGGAGCGTTTGACTTCTTTGTGCCGGTGGATCAAGGTGTTTCCATCGGCTGCCGTTTCTACGTAGGGGATAGAAACTGGCCCTGGATTTTATACTTTCACGGCAATGGAGAAGTGGTGAGTGACTATGATGAAATTGCGCCATTTTATCACCGGAAAAGAATCGATCTGGTCGTGGCTGATTTTCGGGGGTACGGAGCGAGCGGCGGCTCGCCTACTTTTACAAACCTTGTGCAGGATGCCCCGACCCTCTTTGAAGCGGTAAAAGAAGAACTTTCCCGAAAAGGTTTTCAACCGGATTTATGGGTCATGGGGAGGTCGATGGGGAGCATTTCCGCGCTGGAGATTGCGGATCATTACCCGGATAAACTGAAAGGGCTGGTGGTGGAAAGCGGTTTTGCGAGCGTGACGAGGCTGATCAAGCATCTGGGCCTGCCTTCCCGCGGGATCAACTTAGAACCCATGGAGCAGGAACGAATGAACAGGATCCGTAAGATCTCCGTGCCGGCTTTAATCATCCACGGAGAGTTTGATAATCTCGTTCCCCTTCAGGAAGCCAAAGATCTATTTGCCGCCCTGGGTACCGCTCAAAAGCAACTGATCATCATTCCCCAGGCGGACCATAATAACATCATGTTTGCCGGCCTGGAACAGTATTTTGAAGGCATCCAGAAATTTATAGAGATGACGAAATAAATCTATTTGGGGTTGACAGGCCTCTGTTCCTTGACTAACCTGAAATTATGAACCCATTATTGGGGGGCTAGCCCCAGGACATCCCATCTATTCACATAGGAACAGGAGGAAGTACCATGGTAGCGGAATTGACCAAAGGCGTTTACTGGGTAGGCGTTGTAGACTGGGGACTGCGGCATTTTCACGGCTATGAGCTGTCCACCCACCGGGGATCGACCTACAACTCTTACTTGATGGTCGATGAAAAAATCGCCCTTGTGGACACGGTTTGGGGCCCCTTCCAGGATCAACTTATCGAAAACATCCGAGAGGTCGTTGATCCGGCAAAGATCGACCTCGTGGTGGCCAACCATGCCGAGACCGACCATTCCGGCAGCCTTCCGGCGGTCATGCGGCATACCCCCAACGCGACCGTCGTCGTCTCCAATCGGGGAGAGGAAAGCGTCGAGGGGCACTACCACCAGCCCTGGAAATTCAAAAAGGTCAAGACGGGCGAAAAGATCAACATCGGCCGCAGTGATTTGATCTTTGTCGAAGCGCCCATGCTCCATTGGCCGGACAGCATGTTTACCTATCTCACGGGCAAGGACATTCTCATGCCCAACGACGCCTTCGGACAACACTACGCCACCGCTTTCCGCTTCAACGACCAGGTTGACCGGGAAGAATTATACCAAGAAGCGATCAAGTATTACGCGAACATCCTCACCCCGTTCAGCAATCCGGTCACCAAGAAGATCGAAGAAGTCTTAGCGTTGAAACTGCCGGTGAAGATGATCGCCCCGAGCCATGGAGTGATCTGGCGCCAAGACCCATTGCAAATCGTGAAGAAATACCAGGAGTGGGCAGCCCAGGTCCCGGAAAAGTCCGCTGTCATCCTCTATGACACCATGTGGGAGGGCACGCGGCGGATGGCCAAGGCCATCGGCGACGGACTGGCTGCGGAAGGAGTTCCATCCAAGATATTTTACATGGCCGTCTCAGATCGAAACGACGTCATCACGGAAATTTTTAAGGCCAAGGCCATCATCGTTGGATCACCGACTTTAAACCAGGGTCTTCTGCCGACCATTGCTCCCATTCTGGAGGACCTCAGGGGATTAAGATTTCAGAACAAGATCGGCGCTGCCTTCGGGACTTATGGCTGGAGCGGGGAAGGGGTGAAACTGATTGAGGAACACTTCAGCCGCTGTAAAATTCCAGTGGTTGCCCAGGGGATACGGGCCAAATGGCAGCCGAAGTCAGCGGACCTGGCCGACTGTGAGAAACTTGGGCGGACTGTTGCCCAGGCCGTAAAGTCGGCTTGATCGAAGGCCATCAGGAGAAAGAAGAGCGCTGGATGATGCATCCGACCGAGAGGAGGTATGACCCGTGATCCACGTGATGGCCACGATCGAGGTAGCCGAAGGGAAACGGAATGATTTTTTGAAAATAGTTCATACGCTGGTGCCAAAAGTAAACGGCGAGAAGGGCTGCTTGGAATATGGGCCGACCATCGATATCCCAACGGGCTTCAAAGCCCAAATACCGGTCCGGGAGAATGTTGTGACCATGGTGGAAAAATGGGCTGACCTTAAGGCCCTGGAAGCACATCTGAGCGCACCCCATATGGTTGAATACAGAGAAGAAGTGAAGGGTGTGGTCGTCAGTACCAAACTGCAGGTCCTGCAAACCGCCTGAATCTTCCACCGGGCATCATTTCTTTCTCAGAGAATCCTGAAGATAGGCTTCCCACTCCATGGGAAGCAGGTATTTTTTTTTACTGTTGCAATCCTTACAAACCGGGGCCAGGTTTCCCTTTGTGGTCTTGCCGCCCCGAATAAGCGGAACGATGTGGTCCATGCTCAACTCGGAAGGCGGGAAATGCCGGCCGCAATAATGACATATGCCCCGCGCCAGCTTCTGCTTCCACCAGCGGGTCTGGCGCAGAACCCTCGCCTTTTCCCGCTCCTTTCTGATCTCCTCTTTACTTACCTGAATGATAAAAGGCTCTGGCATGTTTTTTCCCCAATTTGCGGCCAGGAAACTCCGAAGGACACTCTGCGCATCCCCAGAAGGATTTTAGTACGTGGAGACCTCCCGATCAATAAATTTTTGAACCTCCAGGGGCAGAAATATACGTTAGGAGCCTTATTTTTATCTTGAAAAAGCATTTATTTTTAGGCTATAAGATTTTTCATAAGACTCGGAATTTTGCGCTTTTGAAACCCGAGTAAATTTTTTATAGGCAGTTAAAGAGAACCCTCAACCCTAAAAGGAGAGCGCTGATGGAAAAACCATGGTACAAATCTTATGTTAAGGGTGTTCCTCACCACCTGGAATATGAAAAGATCACTATGTCTCAGGCCTTAACCCGGAGCGCAGCTCAATTTCCGGACCAAACGGCGCTCATCTTTCTCGATGTCAAGATATCCTACAAACAACTGAATGACATGGTGAACCGTTTTGCCAACGCCCTTATCGACCTGGGAGTTAAGCCGGGCGACAAAGTCGCCATGCTCATGCCCAATATGCCTCAAATCGTTGCCGCCACATATGCGGCCTGGAGGGTTGGGGCAGTGGTCGTCATGAACAACCCTCTATACACGGATAAAGAACTGGAGTATCAGTTTAAAAATTCCGAATCCTCCCTCCTGATTACCATCGACCTCTTGGGGCCCAGGATGATTGCCCTTCAGCCGAAAACCCCCCTTAAAAAAATCGTGATCGCCCACATCAGGGACCATCTAAAATTCCCCAAGAAACAGCTCCTGCCCATTGTGGCCAAGGATAAGCACCGGGATATTCCACCCCAGCCAAGCGTGTATGAATGGATAGATCTTTTGAAGAAATATCCCTCCTCGACTCCAAATATCTCAGTTGATTTTGAAAGCTTGGCTTCCCTACAATATACGGGGGGAACGACCGGAGTGAGCAAGGGGGTTATGCTTACCCATGCCAATCTTGTTAAAAATGTGCAGCAAACCCTTGCCTTCTTCCCCGGTTTTAATAGAGGAGAAATTACTCTCCTGGGAACCCTTCCATTTTTCCATTCCTTCGGACTGACCACCTGCATGGACATATGCATCTGGATGGGGTGGGCGGATGTCTTAATCCCCCGTCCCGAGCCCCAGGTGTTACTGGAAGCTGTTCATAAACACAAAGTGAACTTCTTCCCGGCCGTACCCACCATGTATGTGGGCGTCCTCAACCATCCCAAGGCTTCTCAATACAACTTAACCTCCATCAAGGGCTGCTTCTCCGGGGCTGCCCCTCTTCCTGTGGAAGTGATAAAGGAATTCGAATCCAAAACCGGCTCTCAGATCTGCGAGGGGTACGGACTTTCAGAAACCAGCCCGGTGGCCACGACCAATCCTTTCGGGGGAAAGACCAAGGTCGGGTCGGTCGGCCTGCCCGTGCCAGACACGGACGTCAAAATTGTCGACCTTGCCGAGGGGACAAAGGAAATGGCCGTGGGGGAAGCGGGAGAAATCATTATAAAAGGCCCTCAGGTAACCAGCGGGTACTACAAAATGCCCGAGGAGACCGCCATCGCCATACGGGACGGATGGCTTTACACGGGGGATATCGGCAAGATGGATGAAGAGGGATATTTTTTCATCGTAGATCGAAAAAAGGACATGATCATTGCCGGAGGCTACAATATCTATCCCCGAGACATTGACGAGGTTCTTTTTGAGCACCCCAAAATCCTGGAGGCATGCGCGGTTGGGATTCCCGACCCCTACCGGGGGGAAACCGTAAAAGCCTTTGTGGTCTTAAAACCGGGGGAAAAGATAACCGCAGAAGAGGTGATAAAATATTGCGAAGAAAAGCTGGCCAAATATAAGGTTCCCAAAACGGTCGAGTTTATGAGTTCCTTGCCCAAGAGCGGAGTGGGCAAAGTCCTCAGAAAAGAGCTGCGGGCCATGGAACTGGCCAAGACGAAAAAATAATAGTATCCGTTATTGATCCAAACGCAATAAGAAAAGTGTCATTGCGAGGAGTCCGGCGCTTCGCGGGACGACGAAGCACCCAATAAAAACGAGATTGCCGCGCCCTTCGCCCTGTACACCATGCGGTGCAGGGCTTCGGGCTCGCAATGACTTGTAATGATATTTATTGCGTTTGTATTAGGGGCAGGGGTAGTATAAAACTCACCTAACCACTGACCCTGAAACTTCTATTTTTCAACAATTTTAACCTTCATTTCTACCCGCTCAATTGGGTTATCCATTTTATCCCTGGCCTGACTGATGATCTGGTCGGCCACATCCATTCCTGAAACCACCTCTCCGAAAACAGTGTATTTTCCATCCAGGAAAGGCGCATCTGCCACACACAGAAAAAACTGTGAGCCGGCACTGTCAGGATTTGCCGACCGGGCCATGGAGAGCGTGCCCCTTTTGTGCGGTTTTTCATTAAACTCCGCCTTAATCGTGTGCCCCGGGCCACCCATCCCATGCCGGGGGCGATCCGGATTCTTTGTATTAGGGTCTCCACCCTGAATCATGAACCCGGGGATCACCCGGTGGAAAGTCGTTCCATCATAAAATCCCTTTTTGGCCAGCTCGATAAAGTTATGCACATGGTTTGGCGCCACTTGGGGGGAAAACCGGAGGTCGATATTTCCCCACTTTGTTTCTATTACCGCGCTTGTTTCAGACATCTTCTTAATCTCCTCTGGGGTAAATTTCTTATGCTTCATCTCCGCCAAGGCAGAATTCATGAATAACATACAGGCCACCAACACGAACCCAATTTTAAAAAAATTCATTGAAACCTCCCGTTTCGTTCTTTACATTTTTACCCATTTTGTTAAGAAAAGAAAGGAAAAGATGGTGGAACGATACTATTACCTCTCTCGGAATTTTCACGTGATCCTTCAGGCGCGGGCTGGAAAGGCCTATAGTTTCTGGGGCCGCGGTTTTCGATAGCCATCGATTATCTGAAGCTTAGATCGAATCTTACCCTAACTTCATCTGAGGCCAAGGACCGTTTTGTCCAAATCCCTTCCCTTTTCGAAACTCTCGATCCAGGCCAAAATAAACTTTCCTACCTCTTCCATTCCCTCTTTCTCCAGGTGAGCGGCTGTATCATCAGCTGTATGAACCTTCAGAATCTTCTTCGAGGGACAGGCCAAGGTGACTGCTTGATAGCCCTTTTCCATGATGGCCTGGTGATCCATCAAAAAGCCAAAAGAAAAAGACCAGAGCCCAATCTTGAATGGTTTGCCGATTTCTTTCAGGCGGGAGACAAAAATGGATTCTTTTCCGACGGGAAAAAATCCCTTCCGGGAAAAGATCCTGGTTCTTCCTTTGACCCCCACACAATCTAAATTTACAAAGTAAGATTTTTCCTTTTCGATCTCCTTCCGGTGCTTTTGCAGATAAGCAAAGGCTCCTTGCAATCCTAATTCCTCCGCTCCGGAGAACAAAAAGATCACCTGGGAACGAAAAGTCCTCTTCTGTTTCAAAGCTTCGGCCAGATGCAAGAGGACTCCCAGGCTTCCGGCATTGTCCAGACCTCCTGCGGACCGATTACCCGTTCTGAGGAATAGGAGGGTAATCATTCCCAAAAAGGCCAGAGCCAGTGGGAAGTCCACTTCCCAGGATGGGAAAAAACTCAGCCTTTCCCCCGGAGTCCAAAGATAAATGAACCCCACCCAGAGCGAAGCGAGGCCCGCAAGGAGGAGGGAAAAGGCCCTGTGCGGGAGCGAAAGACTCTGGCTCTTTGAATCATAATGGGCGATCAGGTAAAGGTACTGCTCGGCTTTTTCATAGGCGGGTAAGCTCGCGACGACGTTCTGCGAAACAAAGAGACCTTCCTTTTTCTTTCGACCTCTAAGCCATGGAAAGGGGAATTCCGATCCCCCAAACTTCATCCAGAAAGAAGGGTAGAATGCCAGGAAAGCAACCATCAACAGCATGAAGATGCCGGCACTCATGGAGGAAAAAGTGGAAAGTCCTCTGGCCAAAATGGAAATTAGGATAGCCAAAAAAACAAACCCCTTCATCATTGTCCAGGGGGTCAAGGGGATCATAAATTCTTCTCTCTGCGGATGGTACCCCGCATCGATTAGTTTCTTCTCGATTAAAGAGGCCGCCTTTTCCTCACCGGGGCTGCCTACTAAACGAGGAAAAGATAAAGATTTGGCGATTTTCATCGCTTCCTCAGCCTTAAAATCCACTTCCCTTTTTCCTTTCAAAAAGAATCTTATTATCTAGTGTCCATCCGGAAACGCCACTTTTTTCCTCCCCCTCGATGGGGGAGGGCAAGGGTGGGGGTGATTAAACCTTGGAATTTTAAGACTTTCTATTTTCATCCCCCTCACCCCGCCCCTCTCCCGCTAGGGGAAAGGGAGTTTCCGGATGAGCACTATGTAACAGTTTGCGGAAAAACCCACAAACAGGTCATTGCGAGCGTAGCGAAGTAATCTCGCTTTTAAAGATTTCATTAAGTTATCAGATTGCTTCGTCGTCCCACGCTTCGCGGGACTCCTCGCAATGAGGACGAAGGACTTTTTCCGCATCCTGCTAAAATGTTAGCGGAATTGAAAGTTCGGTCAATGTAATTCCTGTCCAATTTTTCATGTCAAAAATCTAGCATAGCATGAATGGGAATCTGAAATGCGAATTTAGACCTTTTTGGTTATCATGGTCGGAATAGGCATGGTAGCCCGAATCATCCAGGGGGAAGAGAAAGGAAAAATTCCGCAGATGAAGGCCTTTCAAATTGTTGAACCCGGAAAGATCACCCTCGTCGACGTCCTCCAGCCTGAGCCGAAGGCGGACGAGGTGCTTGATCGGTATTCAGATTTTCTTGAATCCCACATTTGACAGGTTCTTTAAAAGAGTGTAAATTTCAACCTGTTATCTTTGATCATTCATGATCTTTCGGAAACAGGATAGCTTCCCATTTTTAAGGAGGAAAGGATGAACACACTTATTCTTACAAACGCAGCGATCATCGATGGGACAGGGGCTGATCCGATTCCCAATGGGTACGTGGTCGTCGAGGGGGAGCGGATCAAAGAAGTTCTTCCGGGTTCACCCGGGCGAATCCCTTCTGAATCCTTGACCATCGATTGCCGAAAACAAACCTTGCTCCCGGGTCTTATCGATGCCCATGTCCATACCGGTGCGGTCGACGCCAACATTATGGAACAGCAGAGGTTGTACCATACCTCCATGCTCGTTATCCGGACGCTCGGAGTCATCCGGGAGGCCTTGGATCAGGGGTTTACGTCGGTGCGGGATGCGGGAGGGGCGGACCCCGGTTTCCGAGAGGCGATACGTCAGGGCTTGATTGCCGGGCCGAGAATGTTCGTTTGCGGCTGCGCCCTTTCCCAATCCGGCGGGCATGGGGACTTTCGACTCCCCACCGAAAAGCGTTCTCCCTCCGCGGACCTGGCAGGGGTGGCGACGCGCGTGTGCGACGGAGTCGATGAAGTTCGGCGGGGCGCCCGGGAACAGTTGCGGACGGGGGCTGATTTCATTAAGGTCATGGGAGGGGGAGGTTGCATGTCACCCAGTGATGAAATCGACACTTCCCAGTACAGCCCGGAAGAATTGCGAGCGGCAGTTTACGAAGCGGAAGCAGCCGGCACATACGTAGCTGCCCATGTTTATTCCAGTCGCAGTATTTGTAACTGCGTGTCCGCAGGGGTCCGAACGCTGGAGCACGGCAACCTCCTGGATGAGACCGCGGCCACGGCCATAAGGGATTCCGGCGCCTTCCTGGTCCCAACTCTGGTCACTTATGAAATGATCTCCCGCATGGGGAAAAGCCTCGGGATTCCAGACAGCAATGTGAGGAAGATCAATGAAGCCCGGGAACGAGGGCTTGAGGCGTTGGCCATTGCCTACGGGGTCGGTGTCAAAATCGCTTCCGGATCGGACCTTCTTGGCCCGATGCAGCGATTTAAAGGAGTCGAGTTGGAGCTTAAGTCCCGCGTTCTGGGTCCGATGGGCGCCATTGTAGCCACAACAAAAACGAATGCGGAACTTCTGAGGAAAGAAAAAGATCTGGGCACCCTTGCCGCAGGAAAACTGGCTGACCTGATTCTGGTTCAGGGAGATCCCCTGAAGGATATCAAGCTATTTCAAGAATACGGGGAGAAGATCCCCCTGATTATCCAGGGAGGGCGGGTGTACAAGAACATTTTATAAGGTTAAGCAAGACCCAACCTAACCACATAACCCTTTTCAACGGGGAAAAGGAATTTAAAGACCAGGGGGTGGGTATGTTGGGAGTTCGAAAAATATCATTCATTGTAGCCCTACTTTTTCTGATGAGTATGTGTTTGGTGCCGTCAAAAGATACACAAGCACAAGCAGCACCGAAAAAGGGGGATATCATCGTCGAGGCCATGGGAACGGAGCCTACCAACCTCGATTCTTTCAAAGCGAGACGCCAGCCGGAGCTCAGGATTTTACACCTCATCTTCGAGCCTCTGGTCGTCATCAACCCGAGCTTCAAGATTGACCCCCTCCTGGCAGAATCCTGGAAAACTTCAAAGGATTAAACTTAGAATTATCTCCTGAGCCGGTAAACCAGGGTCGTTTCCGTCCAGCTTCCCGGGTCGATCTGGTTCAGGCGCTTCACCAGGTCGCTGATCAAGGCCGTGGATTTGGCGTCATAGACCTGGAACATTCCTTCTCGAAATCCCAGGGGAATCAAATCTTCTTTTTCCTTGGTGGCGATGATCTTGATTCTCTCCTCGGCAACGGAATGGTTAAAGTCGGGAAGAAACATGGCCCGCAGGCGGATCGGGCTTCCCTGCTCTGGGAATTCATGGACTTTTCCGGCGGCCATGAAATGTTGGAGGTGCAGGGAATTGGGGAAAAGAAGCGTGACCGAGCCATCCGCGGCGATCGAGAATATGTAGATGTAACAATCCCGATTCACCCGATAAAAGATTTTGACCTCCTCCCCTTCTTTCAAGTCTGCTTTGGAAAGCGCCGGTTTGATCTGCAGCCCCTCCCCCTTCTCTGGGAGGACAGGCCTGATCAGAGCTTTGATTTTCACCTTGTAAACATTTTTTTCCCTGATGTCCCAGCCTTCCTCCAAAATTTCGATCTTCTCCACCTGCCCCCGCACGGCGGCATAGATGAGATCTTCCATGAGCTGGCTGTTTGACACCAGGGTATGGGACTGGATGAAAACACCCTGGGCATTTTCCACGGCCCTGGCTGCCGCTTCCTTCCGCGCCCGCTCCCGAACCTCTCGCAGCGTGTCGTTATCCCCCAGGTAGGCCTGGCCCGTCTCTTCGACCCAGACCGGCTGGCCTTGGGCAAAAGTGGCGTCGGCGCCCAGGAGCCAACAGAGCAAAGCCATGGCCAAAAAGGAAAATTTCATTTTTCTTTCCAGCGGATTATCCTCTTTCAATAAAGCTCCCCAAATTTTCGGGCATCCATCTTCTCCTCCAGGAACGCCTCCAGGGTCTTGGAATGGGTCTGGCTTTTCAGTTCATCCAGGGCGCGATTCAACTGGTCGATGGTTAGGAAGCCGCTCTCGAAGGCGCTTTTCAGCCTGGCTCTGGCTGCTTCCACATCGTGGAACCTGGCTTTTTCCCAATTCCTGGCCACCGGGAAATTTCCCTCGCCCGAGACCTGCGGAATTTGCTCCACTCCTTTCAATTTTTTAGCAGCCCTGGGGACATTCTCTTTCACATAAGCCGCCAGATCACTGATATTCGTCCAGGCCCCCTTGCTGGCCCTGCCCGTCAGTCCTTCGATCAGAAAGTGGGAGAAGATTCCCCCTTTGATTTAT
>Ga0315284_10015944_pt1 | contig 10673 bp, 7 predicted proteins | sample YL17G09_16_MG_FD_203696 | JGI IMG/M metagenome (GOLD analysis project Ga0315284, IMG submission 203696) | Sediment microbial communities from Yellowstone Lake, YNP, Wyoming, USA - YL17G09_16 | ecosystem: Environmental > Aquatic > Freshwater > Lake > Sediment | place: USA: Wyoming | collected...
GACAGGTGGGGCGCGCATTGCCGACGCCGGTCGTGCTCCGCGCCGTGGGTTCCAGCGGCGACGGAATCGAAGGCCGCGCGATTACGCTGCTCATCGGGACCGGCGGCGGCACTATCACACCGACCGGGGAGGAGACGGACTCCACGGGCGAGATCAGCGCGACGTGGACGCTCGGGCCCAGCGCCACCACGCAAGCGCTGCTCGCGACGGCGCCGGGGCTCGACCCGATCGCCGTGCGGGCGACGGGGATCGTGCCCTCACAGGTCATGATCGTGCAAGGGAACAACCAGACGGCGAAGGCCGGCATTGTGCTCCCGACCGGGATCGTGATCCGCGTCCTCGGTGCCGGGAACGTGCCGATGATCGGGATCGCGCTGGCGCTGCAGGTGACGGCGGGGGGTGGGTCGTTCACACCGCAGACCGTGCTGACGAACGCCACCGGCGAGGCCACCGTGAGCTGGACACTCGGTTCCGTCGCCGGGGTCAACACCGCGTCCATCCAAGTGTCGACACTCGCTCCGGTGACGATCAGCGCGACCGGGACGCCGTAAGCGAGGCACTCAGCCCGCTCCAGTCGCCACCGCCGATGACGGAGCCCCTCGAACGGGCTGCGTTCCGCGCGGATTCACTGCCCCGTTTCCCTGTACGGCTGTAGCGGACAGTTGACATCAACTCGCCAGGCGCCGCCGCCCCCACAGCCGGTCCCACCGTTCGCAGCGGTCGCACCGCCCGCAGCGGCCCGTATGCTCGCCGAAGTGCCGGAGCAGCATCTCGCGGCGGCAGGCGAACACCGTGAGGTAGCGGATGAGCGGATCGAGCTTGGCGTGATCCGGCACGATGGCGCGCTGCAGCTTCAGGTCGCCCAGCGTCCACAGCACCTGGCAGCGCGCCGGTTTGCCGTCCCGGCCCGCGCGCCCCGCCTCCTGGTAGTAGGCCTCGAGGCTCGTGGAGAGCCCGAGGTGCACCACGGTCCGCACGTCGGGCTTGTCGATGCCCATCCCGAAGGCGCAGGTCGCCACCACGCACTCGAGGCGGTCGGAGAGGAAATCCTCCTGCACCGCGCGCCGTAGGGAGTGCTCGAGTCCCGCGTGGTAGGGCGCCGCGATGACGCCCGCGTTCCACAGGCTCCGCGTCCACCGCTCCGCGCTGCGCCGCGTCGGCACATAGACGAGCGAGGGGCCGCGGAAGGGGCGCAGCAGATCGAGCAGGCGGCGCCGGCGCTCCTCGTCATCGCTGATGCGCGAGGCGCCGAGGCGCAGGTTGGGGCGATCGAAGGAGCCGATGATGCGTTCCACGGCTCCCAGGCGCAGGCTCGCCACGATCTCGGCCCGTACCGCGGGTGTGGCGGTCGCCGTGAGCGCCAGGGTCGGCGGCATCCCGAGAGCGCGGCGGACGGGGCCGAGCTGGCGATAGGCGGGCCGGAAGTCGTGACCCCACTCCGCAACGCAGTGCGCCTCGTCCACGGCGAGGAGCGCCACGCCGGTGCGGCGCAGGACGCCGATCAGATGGCCGCTGGCGAGTCGCTCCGGGGCGACGTAGAGGAGGCGGAGGCGGCCCGCCGCCACGTCCTCGAGGATCTCCGCCCGCTCGGTGCCCGACTGCGAGCTGGTGAGCGCCGCCGCGCGAATTCCGCGGGCGCGGGCGGCGCCCACCTGGTCCTGCATCAGCGAGATGAGCGGCGAGACGACGACGGTGAGCTTGTCCAGGACCAGCGCGGGTATCTGGTAGCACAGGGACTTCCCGCCGCCCGTGGGGAGGACGACGAGGGCGCTGCGGCCCGCGAGCGCGGCGCGCACGGCGCGGCGCTGGCCGGCGCGGAAGTCCGGGAAGCCGAAGCGTGCCCCGAGTTCGGCCCGGGCCCGCGCGAGTCGTGCGGCGAGATCCGTCACAGGGGCCCACGTTAGGGCCCCGCGTCGGATCCGCGTCGTCGGAATGTTGCGAGGGGGAGCGGAATCGTGCGGAGACGCCCGACCCGCGAGCTACTGGTACTTCACCGGGACCGGAGTGGGCCTCGACGTCCTCGTGCCGTCGCCGAGCTGACCTTCCCCGTTGCTCCCCCAGCACCAGGCGGCGCCCGCGGCCGTCATGCCGCAGGTGTGGCGGCTACCCGCGCCCAACTGCGCGAAGGCGGGACCGCCCGTCACCACTACCGGCGTCGAACGGTCTCTGGTGCCGCCGTCGCCGAGTTGGCCATGGCCATTCCAGCCCCAGCAGTACGCCACGCCGGCGCCCGTCCGCCCGCAGTTGTGGTCGCCACCCGCGGTCAACTGGGAGAAGGTCAGACGGCTCGATACCGCCACCGGCGTGGAGCGATCCGTGGTGCCGCCCTCACCGAGTTGGCCGACACCGTTCTTGCCCCAACAGTACGCCACGCCCGCGCCCGTCAGCCCACAGGTGTGGCCGAACCCCGCGGCCATTCGAGTGAAGGTCAGACCACCCGAAACCGCGACCGGCGTCGCGCTGTTCGTGATGCTTCCGTCGCCCAGCTGCCCGTCGCTGTTGTAGCCCCAGCACGAAGCGGCCCCGGCGGTGGTGATGCCGCAGGTGTGGTCGCCACCCGGAGTCAGCTGCGCAAAGGCCACTCCGCCCGCCACCGCGACGGGCGTCGAGCTATTCTCGTTGCTGCCGTCACCGAGTTGGCCATAGGGGTTGTAGCCCCAACAATACGCCGTTCCACTCCTGGTCCGGCCGCACGTGTGGAAGCTGCCCGCGACCAACTGCGCGAAGGTCCGATGGCCCGCCACCGCGACAGGCGTTGGACTGTTGTCCTCACTGCCGTCGCCGAGCTCGCCGTCGGAGTTGTTGCCCCAGCAGTACGCCACTCCGGCAGCCGTCAAGCCGCAGGTATGGCTCCGCCCCAGCGCCAACTGGCTGAAATGGAGAGCGCCCGCCACCGCGACGGGAGCGGCGCTGCTTGAATCGCTTCCGTCGCCGAGCTGGCCGATGGAGTTGTCGCCCCAACAGTACGCCGCGCCGCCGGAAGTCAGTCCGCACGTGTGATCGGCCGCGAATCCGGTCCACACGGAGGCCAACACCAGCCGCACCGTGAACGAACCGCTCGAGGCACCGAGAAGTCCGGGCGCAGTCGCGCTCAACGTGTAGTCGCCGATCTCGTCCAACGTCAGATCCGCGAACGTCGCCACCCCGCTCACCGCCGACCGCATCCGGGTCCCGCCCACCGTGGCGCCCGCCGTCCCCGCACCAGCGGTGATCGCCAGGGTGATGCGCGTCGTCGCGCTCGTGATCGTGTTGCCCCTCGCATCCTGCACCGTCACCTGCACGGCCGGACCCATCACCGCTCCAGCCCTCACCCGGCTCGGCTGCACGGTGAACGCCAGCTTCACCGGCGCTCCGACCGCAAGGCGAGCGGCGCCCGCGGCCGGAGGAACGGGGGCCGGCGCTGCCTGCGGGGGTCCGAGCCCCAGCGAGTCGCACCACAATCCGTCCGAGCCACCCGCCGAGCCGGGGGCGATCGGCGCGACACTAAGGGAGCCGCGCGCATTGGCACGCACGACCTCGGCGTTGGCCCGGCGCACTTGCGCCAACTCGGGAGAAACGCGAGCGAAATCGGATGCGACCGCACGATCGAGGGCCTCCTGGAACTCGGCATCGACCTGCTGGCGCACTAGCGCCTGCGCCTCGGCGTACCGCACCGGCCACTGCCGTCGCATCGCCCTGTAGCGAGACTGGTCGCGCACCAAGCCCACGACGTAGCCCACCACCGCGCCGGACGCCGCGCCGATGGTCGGCCCCACCCAATCCGATGTCCGCGGACCGAGGAAGAAGCCCGCCGCTCCCCCCGCCACGCCTCCCAGCAGCGAGAGCCCCAGGCGCGATCCCGCGGGTGCGCGAGGTGCCGGTGGCAGCGGTGGGGCAAGGCGGGAGGGGACGAAGGTCCGCCGCACGTCCTCGGCAAGGCTCTCGCGGGATCGCCGTTCGGGCCACGGCGCCGTGTCCACGGCAGGCGCGGGGAAGACCCGCGCGCCCCATCCGGCCGGGTAGACTATCGAAACGGTATCGAGACCGCCTTGCCGCTGCAGCACAAGGCGCAGGATCGCATCCGGCGGCACGGCCTGGGCAGCCAGCCTACAGTCGAGCGGCGTGTTGCCGAGCGCCGTCGATCCCGCCGCCGTGAGGAGTCGCACCATCGTGCCCGCCGGCACGGTCTCCACCACGAGGCGCCGCGGCTGCGACCGCGCCGCCAAGCGCGCCTGTTCCCATTCCTCCACGAGATGGGAAAGAGAGCCGACGCCGAGGTCGCGCAACTCCCTGATGCGAGCGTCCACGCGGGGATCGTAGCGGGCGGCCCGGGCATACCCGTCCAGGGCGCGGGCGCTGTCGCCACCCTGAATCGCGCGCTCACCCTCCGTCACGTACCTCGCGTAGAGCTGCCCGCGAATGAACTCCCGCTGGCCCGCGATCAGCTGGCGATAGTAGGGACTCGCGCCGGCCGCGAGGGACGATTCGTACAGCGAGTCGGCGGTCTCGAGCTGGCCCTCGGCGAACGCACGCTGGCCGGCTTCATAGCCGTGGCGCGCAGCCGCCGGCATGGCCTCGCGGCCGGCCTCCTCGGCCAGCGACACGAGCACACGGTCGCGCGGGAACTCCCGAGCGCGCTGGCCCCAGACCCGCGCCGAGTCCCAGTCGCCGGACGCGCGCGCATCGATGATCGCCTGCGTCAGGAGCCCGCGCAGAGCCTGCGGGGCGACATCTCGCCGCAGCGAATCGAGACCCGCCGTATCGAGCGGCTGAGACCGCAGGCTCCCCGCGAGAGCCCATGCGTCGCGCCAGCGCCGTGAATCGAGGAGTGCGCCGAGGGCCTGAGCGCTGCCGCGACGCAGTGCCTGGGTGGCCCAGTGACGAACCGCTTCCCACTCCCGGCTCAGACCTGAGGAACCCGGTCGTCCGGCCGCGCTCCCGAGACGAGCCGCGGCCCGTTCGACTTCCGCGACGCCGACATCGCTCTGCCGTACGCTGCGATCGAGAGCCTCGGCGAGGCGTTGCACGATGGCGGCCTGAAGGGCCAGCGAAGTCAGGGGGTGAGTCCTGACGAGATCCTCGTTGCCGAGCAGGCGCGTGAGGCTCGCGGCACCGGTGTCCGACGCCGCTTGTCCCTCCCGCACGGACACCCAGGCCAGAAACCCCTCCAACCGCGCGGCAAGCGCCTGCTCGCGTGCCGCCGGTGCGCGCAGCAACTCGGTCAGTCGCTGACGAGCCAGGCTCCATCGCCCCGCGGCCGCGTGATCGACCGCGGCGTTCAGGTCTTCCGCGGCGCCCGCGTCCCGCAACTGCGGAGGCGCACGGAGGATGGAGTCGCCGACGACGGCGGGGAGGCGGAAGGTGGTCAGGGGTTCGGCGGTGCTCAGCCTGGAGAGCAGCGGCGCATCGGGCGCGCCGGCGGCCAAGGCGACCACGCCGAGGTCGAGCACAGGCACGCCTTCGTATCCCGTGCCGGGAGGGCGCGCGAACTCCGTGGGCGATCCGACGATGGGGACAGTGCGAAGGACGGAACCCGCGGAAACGACCTCGACCAGCTGGCCGCGCACCGACGCCGGGACACGCAGTTCGAAGCGGCCGTCGGGAGCGCTTGTCGTCCGCGCACCGCCGTCATTCTCCGAGGCTCCCGGGCGGACACGGACCTCCGCGACGCGAGGCGGACCGATCCGGCCCCGTACCACAAGGAACTCCCGATGGAGCGGGATGGTCAGGAGCTGACCGGAGCGATCGGGCCCGACCTCGATCTCCTCGCTTCTCCGGAAGTAGCCAGGCGCCTCGGCGCGCAGCGCCAAGCGTCCCGGCGCCGACTGAATCACGGCGGACGGCGCCGCATCCGTCCCCACGCGCACCTGAGCGCCCGGCAGGGGAAGCCCGGTCTGCGCATCAACGACTTGCACCGCAAAGCGGACCCGCTGGCGCCGCACGAGCAACGGCTCGCCGGGCGCTCCACCCGGCTCGAGGAAATCGGGCTCCTGTCGCCCACCGGTGCGGTCTCGCGTGTAGCGGGCGGCGAGTTGGACGAGATCGCGGAGCGACCCATCGCGCCCCGAGCGCGAGAGGACCTGCGCCGCATCAGCGATCGCGCTCGTGAACGGTGACGCCGCATCGGCGCTCGGAGCTTCGGCGAAGGCGCCGTTACGGGTGCCCCACCACTCCCAATCGGCCGATGGCGTGAGAGTCGCCGTTTGGGGAGGAGCCAGCGCGCCCACTCGGCAGGCATCGACGATGAGCAACGCCTGGAACGACGCGCCGCGGCGGCGCGCGGAAGCCTTGGCCTCGATCAGCCACCGATGGAGTTCCGTGCGGCGGATGACGGGCTCGTAGGCACCGCCGTTCTCGTCGGTGTAGTAAGTGAACAAGACGGGCTCGCCGTCGGCGCCGACCCAGGCGTGCCCGGTGAAGTAGAGGATCAGGAAGTTGCCCGTGCCGCCGCGGAACTGTTCGGCGGCCCGCACGATCGCGGCGCGCAGCGCGTCGCCGCTGGCGCTCTGGCCCTCGAGCTCTTCGCGCGCCTCGTCGGCGACTCCAAGCTGCTGACCCAGCACGGCCCGCATCCGGCGCACGTTCTGCTGTGCGAACGCGACGCTCCACGCCGGCCGGCCGGCGTAGCGATCGGAGATGAACAGCACGGCCCGCCGCGTGCCGCCGGCGGCGGAGTCCTCGCGCGAGGCGTCCTGCCACCGAATCGCCGGAGTGGCGAGGTCGGAGAGGCCCCACTCTGCGCGAGCCACGGGGGGACGCGATGGCTGCTGCGCGGACACGCCTGGCGCGAGCGCGAAGCCAAGGACCGCGCCCGCGGCCAGCGGCGCGAGGAATCCCCTCATCTCAGGGCTGGCGTTCCCGGCGCAGAGCGTCCATCCGGTCGAAAGCGCGTTGGGCGTTCGCCCTGATGAACTCGCGCACTCGCGCATCGAGCTGACCGGCGCGCTCGATCGTCTCCGCGACCTGGGCAAGATCCAGCCGCGCCAGCGCGAACAACGTCATGCTCCGGGGATCCTCCCAGAAGTTCACGATCCGCACGCCGGTGAGACTCTGGTCCGTGTACTGGCGGAGCGTGGCCTCGATCGACTGCCCCGCCTCCGACTGCCGAGTGTCCCCGATGGAGGATTGGTACGATTCCACCAGAGCCTGCATCTGAGCCTGCACCGACTGGGCGACCGCGGCGCGCGCCCTCGCCGTCGCCGTCTCCCGCCTGAGCGATGCATCGGCGATCCCCGAGGCCGACCCGACCCCATAGAACACACGCTCGCCGTCGTTGAAGGCGCCGGATTCACGCCTGACCCAGTCCGGGGCGCCCCGCGGCATGGCCGTGCCGGCTACCGGCTGGCCGGAACTGGCACATCCGATCATCGGCGCCGCGATCGCCGCGGCGAGCAGCCACGCATTCGCCCTGGTCGTCCACGTTCTCATTCGCATCTGGACGCTCCTCGCGTTGTTGGTCTCAATCGACCCGGTCTCCGCCGCTCCCGTCCCGCTACTGGAGGCGCACGGATACAGTCGCCGCCGCCGAGCCCGAATCGCGCGTCAGGATCGCACGCACCGCCTCCAAGACACCCTGAAACACCGCCTCCCGCTGTCGCATCTGCTCCGGCTCGCGGCCACCCGGCCGCCACCGGGGAACGAGCAAGCCCTCACCCTCCGGCCGCAGTCGGCGCAGCGGCGAAACGTCCGCCGCCGCGATGGCAATCACCGTCAGGACTCCCGCCCCGCGGCGACCGGTCAACGTCAAACCGTGTGCGCCCCGCGCCACGAGAGCTTCGGCCGCCGGCAACTCGAGTCCCACGCCGGAGGAATCCAGCCAAAGAACCGCGACCTGCGCAGGCGCCTCCTTCACGTCCAGCAGGAACGGGAGTTCGGCCTGGGCACCAGCCGCACGCGACCGGGTTCCCTCCGAGAAGATGGCCTGCAGGCGAAGCCGAGTCGATGAGACGCGCGGTTCGACGAGACGAAGAAGGTCGGTCTCGTATTGCGCGAAGTCCCTCCCCGGGGAGGACAGCAGGGACCGCAGCCGCGCGATCTCCTCCCGCAGCTCGGGAGCGAGGCGCAGAGGGGCGCCCACGGCTGAGAGCGCTCGGGTCGCCTCGAAGATCCGCCCCTGTCGCTGGAGGAACCACGCCAATGTGACGATGGCCCGAGCGCCACTCGCCGAGTCGGCAGCTTCGATCGCTCGGAGCAGCGCGAGTTCCGCGAACTGCACTTCTCCACGGGTCTCGAGCTCTGACGCCGCTCTCAGCAGCCCTGTGGACGTAGCGTCGCCGCGCGGTCCGAGCGCCGCCGTAGCGACGCTCCAGGGGAACAACACCCCGCGTTCGACGCGGATCCGGGCCCAAGCGACGAAGCGACCTCTGGCGACGGAGACGACGACCGGGCCGTATGGGAGCACGCCGCGCAGCGAGGACGCCGCTCGTTCCCGCGTCGTGGAGGCGACCCGTTGCCACGCGAAGGATACCGAGTCGCCGCTCGCCGCCGCCCAGGCCTGGCCTGAGAGGACACGCAGGTCGCTTTCGATGCGCACCATTTGCGCCTGGGCAGCAGCCTGGCGTGCGGACTGCAGCGCGGCATCACGAGCCTCCGCTTCCGCCGTTCCCTCCGCGCGACCCACGAAGGTCAGGTACGCGCCGGCATCCACTACCGGCGTGCTCGCCCACTCCGGGGCGCGCACAGCGGAGGCGCACGCCTGCACCGAGAGTGTGCCCAGCAGCAGCGGACAGAAGAGCCGCGAAGCTCCGCTCACGGGACGACGGCGATGCGGTGCCATACGCAAGTGTCCGGCCTCCGGAGGCGTGCGCAAGGCTCGGCCTCATAGATCGCGTCGGCATTGCCGCCTCGCACATTGCCCGGAGCCACAACAATAGTCTCCGAGCGTCAGTCGCTGTGAGGATAGAACGGCACAGAGACACCGAAGCTTGAGTGCGAACAGACCGTCGGGCCGCTGGCGGCCGCGCGCCTCGGCGCTACGAGCGCGTCGCCTCGCCCCGCCGACGCGCCCGCCGCTGCGGGAACCGCAGCAGGAAGCCGACGGCGATCAGCCCGATACCCGGATAGGCGATCCAGCGCACGCCGTAGCGGTCGGCGGCTACGACGAGCGCGATGCCGGCCAGCGCCAGCACATACTTCGCGATGGTCCAGCCGTTCACGGGGCGATCGCGGCCCGGAAGTCGGGCGTCTGCCGGGCGAGCGAATCCACCTGCGCACCGACGCGGATACCCTCCGCGAACGAGGCGGCATCGAAGCGGTAGAACTGCCGCTTGGTGAGGGCGAGCGCGGAGACCGGGAGCGCCGCCAGCGAAGCGAGCAGCTTTGTGATGCCGGCCTCGAACGTCTCCGCGGGGAGCACCCGCGAAACGAGGCCCACCCGCAGCGCCTCCTCGGCATCCAGCACGCGCCCGGTCGCCGCGAGATCGAAGGCGGTCTTCTCGCCCACCGTGCGCCGCAGCATCGTCATCGCCATCGCCGGCACGAAGCCACGATCGATCTCCGGGTAGCCGAACCGCGAGCCGGCCCGCGCCACGACGAGGTCGCAGGCCGACGCGAGGCCGCACCCGCCGGCCAGAGCCTTCCCGCGCACGACGGCGACGGTCACCTTGGGGAGTGCCCTGAGCGCGAGGAACACCTCGCCCAGTTCCAGCGCCCGCCGCTCGTCTTCCTCCGGCGGAAGGTCGGCGGAGGCGATCAGCTCGTCGAGGTCGAGCCCCGCGCAGAAGTCCTTCCCCGCCCCGCGCAGCGCCACCACCCGCACGTCCGCCGCGAGATCGCACTCCGTGATCGCCGCGCGCAGCTCGGCGATGGACCGGCGGTCGAGCGCGTTCCGCTTGTCGGGCCGGTCCAGCGTCAGCGTCGCCACGCCGCCCTCGCGGTCCACCAGGACCCTCGGCCCGCCGGTGTGCCCGTGTGCCGGTGCGACGGGACTCCCGTGCGACGGTGTGCCGGTGCGTCGGCGCTTCGGCAGTTCGGTGCGCCTAGATTGTGCCATCGGGCACCTCCACTTCCATTCGGATCAGCGCCGTGCCGAGCGTCTTCCCCCGCGCGTCCGTCGGCTGGACCGGAGCGACCCTCACTTCTTCTCCAACAGCGCGAGCTTCTTCTGCATCTCGATCGTGCGCTTCACGATGAAGCGCGAGATCTGCAGCGCCCCGAACGCCAGCACCACGAACACCGCGCCGAGGACGAGCATCCGGAGGCGGAAGAGGAACAGTCCCGCGATGAGCGCCAGGAGGACGGAGCGGATGCGCCACCCGAGCACCTCGCGCTTCGCTTTCTTGACGATCCGGGCGTCGCGCTCCTTGTCGCCCAGCAGGGTCAGCTTGGGGAAGCTCATGGGGCCCGGTGCACGGCGATGTAGCGCTCCAGCACGACCCAGTCGGTGCGGCGATCCACCGCGCGCACCCGGATCCACTCGTCCCATCCCGGAGCGGGCGGCAGGGGGCGGAGGGCCCCGATCGTGACGGAAGCAGTCCCGCCGCCCGGGATGCGGACCGACGCCGAGTCCGACCCGGCCGTCACGTCGCGACCCGCCGACACCTGCAGCGGCCGCGCCACTCCCACGAAGGTGACGCGCATCCGCACGTCGTAGCGCGCCGGCGCGCCCTCGTGCGCGAAGGCCGGGAACAGCTCCACCCGCACCGGGAACGGGCCGGCGCGCCGCTCGGGAAGCTCGACCCTGAAACGGTGGAAGT
>Ga0315284_10015945_pt1 | contig 10673 bp, 7 predicted proteins | sample YL17G09_16_MG_FD_203696 | JGI IMG/M metagenome (GOLD analysis project Ga0315284, IMG submission 203696) | Sediment microbial communities from Yellowstone Lake, YNP, Wyoming, USA - YL17G09_16 | ecosystem: Environmental > Aquatic > Freshwater > Lake > Sediment | place: USA: Wyoming | collected...
CTTCCAGGCGCTTTCGGTAGCGGCGGAAGGCAAGGCAAGCCAATCCGGTGGTAAGGCGCCTAACACGGACGTGAAACTCCTGGACGATACGCCATCCCCGGCTGCAACGCCGGCCCCGGCGCCGGCCACCAAGCCCGCGGGAGGGCAGAGCGTCGGCGCGCAGCAAGTGAACGTATCAGACAGCGGCACCGTCGAGATCCACGTCAACGAGGCCAACCTCGTCGAAGTCCTCCGCATGCTGTCGCTTCAGTCGCAGAAAAACATCATCGCCAGCAAAGACGTCCGCGGCACGGTCACCGCCAACCTCTATAATGTGACCATCCGCGAGGCTTTGGAGGCGATTCTCAAAGGCAATGGCTACGCCTATCGCGAAAAGGGCAACTTCATCTATGTCTATGGCGCCAAGGAACTGGCGGACATCGAGAAGGCCGAACGCCAGATGACCACCGAGGTCTTCCGCCTCTTCTACACCCCCGCGGCCAATGCCGTGAGCATCATCAAGCCCGCGATGAGCACCGAAGGCCAGGTGTCATTCACCGTGCCCGCCCAGATCGGCATTGAGAGCAGCGCCAAGGAAGCCGGCGGCAATACCCACGCCACCGAGGACATCCTGGTGGTGCGCGACTATCCGGACAACATCGAGAAGGTGAAGAAGATCCTCAAGGAAGTGGACCGTCGGCCGCAGCAGATCCTCGTGGAGGCGACGATCGTCGCCGCGAGGCTGAGCGACGACAACAACCTCGGCATCGACTTCAACATCGTCGGCGGCATCGATTTCAGCAAGATCATCAACTCCAGCGGCCAGTTCACCAATGCCAACCTCACGGATCCCGCAGGCCCAAAGGCGCACAGTGTCGGCACCGGCAACAACATGACGCAGAGTCTGACCCCCGGATTCAAGGTCGGATTCGTCACACAGGATATCTCCGTCTTCCTCAATGCCTTGGAGCAGGTCACCGACACCGTCGTGCTCGCCAACCCGAAGGTCCTCACCCTCAACAAGCAACGCGGCGAAGTCCTCGTCGGCCGTGAAGACGGCTACAAGACCACCGCCGTCACCGAAACCACCACCATCCAGACCGTCGAGTTCCTCAAGACCGGCACCCGCCTGATCTTCCGCCCCTACATCGGCGATGATGGCTACATCCGCATGGAAATCCACCCTGAAGACTCCAGCGGCGGCCTGAAAAACGATCTGCCGTTCAAGACCACCGCCGAAGTCACCACCAACATCATGGTCAAGGACGGCCACACCATCGTCATCGGCGGCCTCTTCCGCGAGAGCACCATCACCAGCCGCAGTCAGGTCCCCGGCCTCGGCAGCCTCCCCGTCGTTGGCGCGCTGTTCCGCAGCCAGCAGGACACCACGCTTCGCGAAGAACTCATCATCATGCTCACCCCCCACATCGTGAAGGACGAGAAGGCATACACCAAGGCCTCGGAGGAAGAGCTCAAGGACATGGAGAAGCTGCGAGTGGGCGTACGCCGCAGCCTGATGCCCTGGGCTCGCGAGCGGCTCGCCGAAGGCGCCTATGACAATGCCGTCAAGGAAATGAGCAAGCCCACCCCCAACCCCAAGAAGGCCATCTGGTACCTCGACTGCGCGACAAATCTGAACCCCAAGTTCCTCGAAGCCATCAAGATGAAGGAGGGCCTCAACGGCCAAGAGCTGACGTCGGTCGACAACAGCTCCATCCGCGGGTTCGTGAAACGCCAGGTCCTCGCCGAGCGCGGCGTCACGGCGGCCGTCGAAACGCCCAAATCCGCTCCGGTTTTCCCGGCCATGCCTGCGACTCCCGCGACGCCTACGATGCGGCCAGTAGCTGCGGCGCCCGCGGCGCAACCGGCCGTGACCCAGGCCGACGCTGATGACGACGCATGGGAGACCGATTGCGTGGCCGACGATGAAATGGTCGAAACACCCACCACGCCGCCGGCCGTCGTCGAGACGCCCGTGACCGAGCAGTCCGCCGCAGCGCTGTTGGAAAAGAGTGAGTCCAAAGAGAACGGGGTTGTGGCTTCCCAGTCTCCCGTGCCGGCGCCGACGACCCAGCCCACCGCCCAGGATGTGACCGTCACGGAGCTTCCAGTCGACGAGGTGGAAGGGCAGTCCTCGAGTGAGCGCGACCAGAAGTAAACCCTCGCAAGTTGTATTTCGCGGAGGGCGCGATTACCTGAGGAGTTCCCATGGCAATGAAGCATCTCATGGCAATGCTGGTTCTGGCTCTCGCTGCTGGCTGTGTCAACGGGCCCAAAGAACCCACCCAGAAGGAAGCGGCGACGCAAAGGTGGCACGCGGCCCGGTCCGACGTCCTCTACGGCATGGCCAAGCAGCAGTACCAGAACGGCAACTTCGCCGAGAGCCGCAAGGCGATCGACGACGCGATCAAGCTCAATCCGAAGCACGAGCCGCTCTATGTCCTGCTGGCCAGGCTCAACATCGAGCAGGGCCAGCTTGAGTCGGCCGAGAAGGCGCTGCAGCTTGCCCGCTCCCTTGACAGCAAGGACTTTGAGGTGGATTACCTCTTCGGCGTGATCTACGAGCGGTGGCAGAAGCGAGATGTCGCGCTGGAATGTTACACGCGAGCCTCGGAACAGGCGCCGTCGGAGCTGGCGTACCTGATGGCCAAGGCCGAAATGCTTGTGGCCATGGATCGCCTGCCCGAAGCGCTGGGCCTGCTCCGCGACAAGATGGCCTACTTCGAGTACAGCGCCGCCATCCGCGACGCCGTCGGCCAGATGCTCGTCCAGCAGGGCAAGCATGCCGAAGGCGCCACGATCCTCCGCCAAGCCAGCATTCTCGCGCCGGACGAGCCGGCGATACGCGAGCACCTGGCCCTGGCGATGTTCTATGCGGGCGATTTCCGCGAAGCGGGTTCCCTGCTGAGCCGCCTGGTCAAGGAAGACAAATACAACTCGCGAGCTGACCTGTTCATCGCGCTCGGCGAGTGCCAGATCCAGACCGGCCGTTCGACCGAGGCCCGCGAGAGCTTCGAGACCGCCTCCCAACTCGATCCGTCCTCCGCAGGCGTCTGGCTGAAGCTCACCAAGGCTGCCCTGCAACTCAACGACCTGCGCCGCGCGGACCTGTCGGCCCGCAAGGCCATGTCCCTCGATCCGGCCAGCAGCGAAGTGCATCTGACCCTCGGCTACGTGCGCCTGCGGCAGAACCGGCTCGACGATGCGCTGGCGGCATTCCGCAAGGCCATCGCCCTCGACAGCAACGACCCCGTCAGCCTCTGCATGTGCGGCCTGGTTCTCGAAAAGCAGGGCAAGCACACCGAGGCGATCAACTACTACGCCCTCGCCATCAAGCTCAAGCCCAATGACCAATTGGCTGCAACGCTGATGGCGCAGGCGCGGCCTGAAGAATGAACTCGCCGATCTCCAGGCCCCGTCCAACGATGGGGCCTGGAGGCGGCCTGAGTCCTCCGGAGGGGACTCATTCCACCCATGCCACGGGAAACATCGCGTGCGACGCGCTTCCTTCATCCTGATCCTCTGCTTCATCCTGCTGGGCGGCGGCCTGATGGCGCTGTCATTTGCTCCTGCCACCGAACTCGAAATCGGGCCTTTTTTCCGTTTCCGGCCCAACCGCATCGCCGCCATGGTGCTATTCCTCTTTGCCGGCTTCGTGGGCATGGTGGGGATGCTCTCGCTATCGAGCGCTTGCCGCCGTCTGACACGTGGGCTGTCCAACGTGCAGAACCTCGGCCTGCTCCATCGCCTCCAGTCCCCGCATCCGACGCTCAATCCTTTGGTTAATGCCTTTAATGGCGTGATCGCGGCGGCAGAGGAGGAGGTCGCCGCGGCCCGCCTGCGAGTCAAGGAACTCGATATCCAGCTCAAGGTCGCCACCGCCGAACGACAGCACGCCGAAGCCATTATCTACAGCATTTCCGACGCCGTGCTCGTGACCGATCCCTTCGACGAGGTTGTTCTGGCCAATGACTCGGCCGCCCGCACGTTCAATTTCGACCTCAGCCGCGCAACCCGCGCTCCCATCCACGACGTCATACGCGACAGCACCATGATCTCGCTGATCCGCGAGATGCGAAAGAGCGACAGCCGTAGCGGCCGCCGGATCGTCGAGCACAAGGTCCAAACCCCCTCCGGCGAGCGAATCTACAAGGTCACGCTCTCCTGCGTCGCCGGCCGCGAGGATACTCCCGCCGGCGTCGTCGCCGTGCTCCACGACATGACACGCGAAAAGGAAGTCGCAGAGATGAAGAACGACTTCGTCTCCAACGTCAGCCACGAACTCCGTACCCCCCTGGCAAGCATCAAGGCCTACGCCGAGATGCTCATCGACGGTGAAGCTTCCGACGACAAAACACGCACCGAGTTCTACGAGGTTATCCAGAACGAAGCCAACCGCCTCGGCCGCCTCATCGACAACATCCTCAATATCTCGCGGATCGAGTCCGGCCTCATCAAAATCAACAAGAACCCCCTGAGCCTCATGGTCCTGCTCAAGGAGGCCGTCGAGGTGATCCTGCCGCAGGCCAGGCAGAAACAGATCGAGATCGTCGAACAGATTGCCCCGGCTGTCGATCAGACCTGCGCGGACCGCGATATGCTCTACGAGTCCATTCTCAACCTGCTCTCCAACGCCGTCAAATACACCCCTGAAGGCGGCACGATAACCGTCCAAACCGTCGTCGATGAGTCCAGGAAAAAGATCGCCGCCCAAATCTCCGATACCGGCGTTGGAATTCCGCCAAAGGACCTGGCATTTGTATTCGATAAGTTCTACAGGGCCGAAGCCAACAACCGGATGGCCAAGGGCACCGGCCTCGGACTGTCGCTGGTGAAGCACATTATCGAAACGGTCCATCATGGCCGGATGTTCGTGGAAAGCCAGGTCGGCAAAGGCAGCACGTTCGGATTTGAGCTCGATCTGGTCGAATGAGGCTGATCCAACAGGCCGGAAACAACTGCCCCGCACACAATGCAGGCAGTCGAATCGCTGGCCCGGAGGGAACATGACTGGTAAGACGATCCTGGTTGCCGATGACGAGTCGCACATCCTTTCCGTCGTGTCCGTGAAGCTGCGAAACGCCGGCTTCCGCGTGGTGACCGCCCGCGACGGCCGCGAAGCCCTCGAAGTGGCCCAGCACGAGCACCCGGACCTCATTATCACCGACTATCACATGCCAGAACTGTCCGGCATCGAACTCTGCCGCGCCCTGAAACAAGATCCGGAAACCTCCAATATCCCCGCGATCATGCTCACGGCCTGCGGCTACAGTCTCGAACCGCACGACACCGAGAACAGCGGCATCCTCTGCATGCTCAGCAAGCCTTTCAGCCCAAGACAGCTTCTGGCAATGGTTAACGAAGTGCTGCAGAAGGCAGCCGCGTAATGCACGCGCAGTCCCGAGCAGATGGTGGCAGTATGGCGGCAAACCAACCGCATATTTCTGCGACGACCGACAGCAGCCAAACCTGGATTCCCTCAACCATCCAGGCATCCCTTTCGCTGCACAGTCACGCCGCCGGTCTCTGCCTGCTCCTCATTCAAAGCGACGGCTCTATTCAGCATGATGCCGCCGCCAGCCCCTTCTTCGATCGCTATCTCATCCCCGCCCTCCGTTGCCCCGAACTGGCCGGCAACCAACTCCTCTCTCACGCGGGAAAATTGACCGCCCGGTCGAGCCCGACAGCTTGGCATCTCGTCCCCGGCGTCGCAATTTGTGCCGTGCCCTACGTCGAACGCCGGCAGGTGCAGGGTGTTCTCGCGCTGGCTGCCAAAAGCGGCGATTTCAGCCTTGGCGAGGATCTGCTTCGCCTCTGCTGCCGTCTCGGACTCGATGCAACCTGGCTCCGCCAGCAGGCCGACATCCTGCCCGCGCACAGCCTCGAACGCCTGGCCAACCAAGCGGCATTGTTCCTCAGCATGCTCACCGACCGCCTCCGCCAGACCTCCCTCGAACTCGAAGTCAACTCCCTCTCGACTCAACTGGCCAACGCCTACGAGGAGTTGACCCTCATCGACCAGATCAGCGGCGGGATGCGGGTCAACCGCCGCAGCACCGACTTCTTCCGACAGGCCTGTCTCGACGTCATGCAGGTCCTAGGCGTCCGCGGCATGGGCGTGGCGCTGCGCACCGAGAAGACACACGAGGAACCCGCCCTCTACGGCGAGCTTGTCTTGTCGCCCGACCAGGTGCAACGCCTCGCGATTCAACTCCTGCTCACCCTCGACGAGCGAAAGAGCTGTTTCCTCATCAACGACCTCGCGAAGGACAAAGCCTACGGCTGGCTCAGCGGTTCGGCATCTCGCTTGATCGCCGTCCCTCTCCTTCGCCGCGAACAGGTCCTGGGCTGCCTCTTCGGCCTGGACAAGCTCAACGGCGACTTCGACTCCGTCGACAGCAAGCTGCTGAGCGCCATCGGCAATGAGTCGGCGATCTACCTCGAAAACGCCATGCTCTACGGCGATGTCCACGACCTGATGATGGGGCTCCTCCACAGCCTCACCAGCGCCGTCGATGCCAAGGACGCCTACACCTGCGGCCACAGCGAACGCGTCGCCCTGTTGGCGCAATACATGGCCGCCAAGGCCAGCCTCGTCGATGCCCAGGTCGAACGCATCTACATGGCCGGCCTCCTCCACGACGTCGGCAAGATCGGCATCCCCGAAAGCGTCCTCCAGAAAACCGGCCGCCTCACCGCTGAAGAATTCGAGCTGATGAAACGCCACTGCCAGATCGGCGCCAGAATCCTCGCCGACGTCAAGCAGATGGAAGACATCGTCCCCGGTGTGCTGCACCACCACGAACGCTACGACGGCCGCGGGTATCCCATGGGATTGTCCGGACGCGACATCCCCGTCATGGGCCGCATCATCTGCCTCGCCGACTGCTTCGACGCAATGACCTCCAACCGTACCTACCGCAAGGCGCTGCCGCTCGAGGTGGCGCTGACCGAGATCCGCCGATGCTCAGGCACCCAGTTCGACCCGGCCCTCGCTGAAATGCTCCTTCAGATCCCCGTCGACCATCTTCATCGGCTGCTTCGCGACCCCGAGCATCTGGCCGCAAAGCAGCTCCTGTTCCAGGAGACAACTCGAGCAGCCTGAAAAAGGCGGAGGTTTACAGAACCCTATGCCACTTCGATGCGACGAGTACAACCGTGTCTGCGTAATGGGTATCGACGGCGACCTCGGCGGCGACAACGCCGCCGCCCTGCGTAAGAACGCCGAAGAACGCATCGCCACCAAACAGGTCGCCGATTTCGTTGTCGACCTCGAACATTGTTCGTTTATCGACAGCGAAGGCCTCGAAGCCCTCCTCTGGCTCAAACGCCGCTGCGAAGACCTGTTCGGACAGATCAAACTTATCGGGCTCGACGACAACTGCCGCAAAATCCTTGAAATCACGCGGCTGGAACCACGCTTTGAATGCCAGAAAGACCTCGCTGCCGCGCTCAAGATGATGCGATGAACCGGGAGAGACGATGATTGCCACCCTGCAACGCAAACCGCTAGGCCAATTGCTGCTGGACAAAGGCGTGATCCAGCAGGAACAGTTGGATCGCGCTCTGGCGGAGCAGAAACAAACCGGCAACCAGAAGCTCCTGGGCGAAATCCTCGTCGATCTGAGCATCTGCACCGAAGATCAGATCATCGAGTCGCTCGCGCAGTGCTATGGCGTGCCCTATGCCCGCATCAGCCCTCGCGTCGCCGACCCAAAGGCCATCGCCACTCTCCCCAAGGAATTCCTCGAAAAACACCAGATCCTGCCACTCTTCCTCGTCGAAGGAATCCTGACCGTCGCCATCCCCGAGCCCGCCAATGTCTTTCTGATCGAAGAAATCGAACGCGCCAGCGGCTACCGCGCCCAGGTCGTCGCCGCAACCGTCCGCGATATCCGCGCAACCCTCCAAGCCTACCTCCCCAACGAGAGTGTCTTTGTCATCGACGACATCATCGACGAGGTCAAGTTCGAGGAGTTCGCGCTTGTCGAGCAGCAATCGGTTGACATCAACAACCTCGAGCAGGCCGCCGGTGACTCCCCTGTCATCAAACTGGTCAACTACTGCATCTACAACGCCGTCAAGGAAGGCGCCAGCGATATCCACATCGAGCCCGGCGACCACTCCCTCCGAGTCCGCTACCGCATTGACGGCCGCCTCGTCGAAAAACTACGCCCGCCGTTCCAGATGCACCCCGCCGTCATCTCCCGCTTCAAAATCATGGCCGCCCTCGACATCGCCGAACGCCGCCTGCCTCAGGACGGCGGCATCCACGTCATGATGGACAAACGACCCATCGACCTCCGCGTCAGCACCCTTCCCGGAAAGCACGGCGAGAAAATCGTCATCCGCATCATCGACAACGACCGCGGCGCCGTCAATCTCGAACGCCTGGGCTTCGGCTACGATACGCTCAAACAGTGGCGAAAGCTCATCGCCCTCCCCAACGGCATCCTCCTGGTCACCGGCCCCACAGGCTCCGGCAAAAGCACCACCCTCTACGCCAGCCTCCATGAACTCAATGAGCCTGACGTCAACATCTGCACCGTCGAAGACCCCATCGAATACGCCATCGCCGGCATCAATCAGTTCCAGGTCAGCGACAAGATCGGCTTCACCTTCGCCAACGCCTTGCGGGCTCTGCTCCGCCAAGACCCCGATATCATGATGGTCGGCGAAATCCGTGATGCCGATACCGCACGCGTCGCCATCCAGTCCGCACTCACCGGCCACCTCATCCTCAGCACGCTCCACACCAACGATGCCCCAGGCGCTGTCACTCGCTTGTACAACCTCGGCATCGAGCCCTATCTCGTTGGCGCAACCGTCTCCGGCGTCCTCGCACAGCGACTGGTCCGCAAGCTCTGCCAGGCCTGCAAAGAGGCCTACGAGCCCACCATCAACGAAAACCGCCAGCTTGAAAAAGTCGTCGGATCTGTCGAGACGCTCTACCGGCCCCGCGGCTGCCCCAAATGCCGCAACCGCGGATTCGCCGGACGCGTCGGCATCTACGAACTGCTCACGCTCGACGATACCATGTTCGAACGCGTCAGCCAGGGCGCCAGCCTCAATGAACTCAAGGAACTGACCAGGGCCGCGGGCATGAAGCCCCTCCGTGCCGATGGCCTCGAAAAGGTCAAGGCCGGCCTCACCACCATCGAAGAAGTCTACCGTGTGACCGCATAACCGAGCTTGCCATGCCCAACTATGCTTACAAAGCGCGAGACACCTCCGGCCAACCGGCCAATGGAACCATCGCCGCCGCCAACCCCGCCGAAGCCCTCAAGCTCGTCCGCGCTGAAGGTAAGTTCCCGATCTCCATACTCGAAGCCGCCGGTGAAACGCCCGAAGACATCTCCCGCGGTGCTGCCGGCGCCAGAATCTCCCGCGCCGACGTCATCCATCTTTCCACCCAGCTCGGAATCATGGTCGAAACCGGCGTCACCCTTAGCGATGCCCTCGACTGCATCGCCCGTCAGGCCGACAAGCCCAACGTCCGTACCCTCGTCACCGACCTCAGCGAACAACTGCAGTGTGGCGCCAGCTTCAGCGAGGCGCTCGCCCGCCATCCCCGCAGTTTCCCCATCCTCTATATCTCGCTCATGCAGGCCGCCGAAAAAACCGGAATGCTCAGCCGGTTCCTCAACCGCGCCACCGCCTATCTCCGCGATGAGCAGGAAATCCTCCGCAAGGTCAGGGGGGCCCTGACCTACCCCGGAATCATGTTCGCCTTTGCAGTGACCACCACCGTTTTCCTCCTCGCGTTCGTCCTGCCTCGCTTTACCGTCATCTACGCCAACAAAAAAGCCGCCCTCCCGCTCCCCACTCAGGTCCTCATGGACCTGAGCGATCTCATCGTCAATCGCTGGCCGACCCTCCTCGGCTGCCTCCTCGCGATTGCCGCAGCCAGCTTCGCCTACTTCCGCACCAATGCCGGCGCGCGCGTCTGGCACTACCTGCAACTTCACCTCCCCATCCTTGGCACCCTCTTTCGACAGGTCTTCCTCGCTCGCGGCCTGCGCATGGTCGGCACGATGGCCGGCGCCGGCGTCAGCCTGCAGGACTGCGTCAGCGTCGCACACGACCTCTGCAGCAACTCCTACTTCAAGGATCTCTGGAAGAGCGTCGCCAACCAGATCCAGGCCGGCCGACAGTTCTCCGAGCCGCTTTTCTGCAGCGCCCTGGTCCCACGCTCCATTGCACAGATGATCTTCAGCGGCGAAAAGAGCGGCAAGCTCTCCATGGTCATGGAACAGATCGCCTCCTTCGCCGAGCACGAATTAAAAGAGCAGATCGCCCAGCTCACTCGCTACATCGAGCCGGCCATGATCTGCGTCATGGGCCTGATCATCGGCGGCGTCTCGCTGGCGATGCTGCTCCCGATTTTCACCATCAGCCGCGTCATTGCCGGCCGGTGAACCGTCAATACCGCTGTCTCCACCCGCCCCGAATCTCATGCCCGCCCAGGTTCTCGATAATCTGAGCCCCACACTTCTTTACCCGCCAAAAAAGGCAAGTCACGAACGCCATCGGCCATGCGCAGTGCCCTTTCCCAAGTCAGTCGAATCGTATCGGTAGCCCTGGATGCACGGAGATCAGCGAGGATGGGTGAAGGAGTTGCGTGGGAAATGGGTTCGTTTTGTTGGGACGGAAGCGGGGGTATGGATGGGGTGACGGGCAGTGTTTGGAGGCAG
>Ga0315284_10015947_pt1 | contig 10672 bp, 10 predicted proteins | sample YL17G09_16_MG_FD_203696 | JGI IMG/M metagenome (GOLD analysis project Ga0315284, IMG submission 203696) | Sediment microbial communities from Yellowstone Lake, YNP, Wyoming, USA - YL17G09_16 | ecosystem: Environmental > Aquatic > Freshwater > Lake > Sediment | place: USA: Wyoming | collected...
ACTCTCGGCTAACGTTGATCGTTTTTACATTGGATGAATCGACGTTCGCGCGCGAACTAGCCCCGCTGGCTGGGCATTACCCGGCTGTCAAACTGGGTCCACCTTGGTGGTTCCACGATAGCATCAACGGCATGAGACGCTATTTTGACCGAGTGGTGGAGACGGCGGGACTCCATAACACGGTGGGATTCAATGATGATACCCGGGCGTTCCCTTCCATTCCCGCACGCCACGACCTCTGGCGCCGTGTAAGCGCCAACTGGATCGCAGGACTCGTTGTACGAGGAATCGTGGATATAGAAGATGCAAAGGAGATGATCTTGGACATGGCCTACCGGCTCGCTAAGAGAGCTTATAAGATCCCGTGAATGCGAAGCCCGCTGGGAAAGTCTCGCTTTAATGCCATCAGGCTCGGTTGGCGGAAGCGTTATCTCCAGGGCTTTCGACTGTATGATCCTCATTGTCTTATGGGACACTTTTAAGGCGTGTTTCTCCTGGGTGCCCATCACCTATTGCGCAAGTGGCAGGCGGCCCAGTGGCTGGGTTTGACCTCTAACCAGGCAGGAACCTCTTTCCTGCAGACGTCCATCACATAACGACAGCGTGGATGGAACTTGCATCCCGGAGGCGGAGCAGACGGATTGGGAACATCTCCCTGTAAGAGGATGCGCTGGGTGTGCGCTTCGGGATCGATGCTGGGCACTGCCGAGAGGAGCGCTTCCGTATAGGGGTGGAAAGGCGAAGCGTATAGCTCGGCCGGAGGGGCCAACTCCACAAGGCTCCCGACGTACATGACGGCAACCCGGGTGCTGATATGTTCGACGACAGAGAGGTCGTGGGAAATGAACAGGTAGGTCAATCCCAGCTCCTTCTGCAAGTCTTGCAGGAGGTTGACCACCTGTGCCTGGATGGACACGTCCAGAGCGCTCACCGGCTCATCGCAGACAATGAGCTTCGGGTTCAGAGCCAGGGCCCGTGCGATTCCAATCCTCTGGCGCTGGCCACCCGAGAAAGCGTAAGGGTAACGGTTCATGTGCTGGACCCTCAAGCCCACCATCTCCAGCAGCTGCCGGACCCGCATCTTCAATTCATCGCCCTGGGCGATTCTGTGAATCCTGAGTGGCTCCGCGATGATGTCCATCACCGTCATGCGCGGGTTGAGCGATGAATAAGGGTCCTGGAAGATCACCTGCATGGAGCGCCTGAGTTCCTTCAGCTCTTTTCCCGAGAGTCCGCTGATGTCCTCCAGATGGCCGTTTCTGCGGAAGAGCACCTCACCCGATGTGGGAGGATAGGCCCGCAGGATTACCCTTCCGGTGGTAGTCTTTCCACACCCGGATTCCCCCACGAGCCCGAGGGTTTCTCCCTCACGGATCTCAAAGCTCAAATCGTCAACGGCCTGCACATATCCCACCACTTTGCGCAGGAGGCCGCGCTGGACGGGAAAGTACTTCTTCAGGTTCCTCACCTCGACGAGAACGGATCGCTCATTTTTTGACAAACCGTGTGTCTGCACGCCCTCACCTTTCCTAGGTAACCTTCACCTGCCCCCTAAGACTGCTCGTACAGGCGGCACCGAACGAAGTGCCCATTCTCTACCTCGACCAGCGGCATCGTTTCACGCTCAGTACAGCCCATCTTCTTGAACACGGGACAGCGCGGCTGGAAGGCGCAATGCTCAGGTATGGAAAACGGGTCGGGGACACTCCCCGGGATTGGCAGAAGCCGGGTCTTCTCCGACCGGCCGATTCTAGGAACCGACTGCATCAGACCTACCGTGTAGGGATGGAGGGGTCGCTTGAAAATCGTACGGACTTCCCCTCTTTCCACCAGCTGTCCCAGATACATCACCGCCACCTCGTCGGACATTTCGGCAATGACACCCAGGTTGTGGGTGATCATAATGATGGCCATGCGGAACCGGTCTTGGAGGGACTTCATCAGGTCCAGGATCTGGGCTTGGACCGTGACGTCCAAAGCCGTGGTGGGTTCATCCGCGATCAGCAGAGAAGGGTTGCACGAAAGTGCCATGGCGATCATCGCTCGCTGCCGCTGGCCTCCGGAGAGCCGGTGGGGATACTCATCCACCAGGGCTTCAGCCATGCTGATTCCCACAGCTCTCAGCATCTCTATGGTGTGCTCCCGAGCTTCCTGTTCACTACTCCCTTGGTGGAGCTGAATCGCCTCCTGGATCTGACTTCCCACCGTATGCACAGGCGAAAGAGAGGTCATCGGCTCCTGGAAGATCATGGCAATCTCGTTGCCCCGGATGCTGCGGATCAGCTCTCCCTGAGGATCCACTCTGGCGAGGTCCACTACCTCTCCGCTGTCCCTCCGCCTGAAGAGTATTCTCCCCTGTTCGATCCGGCTGATCTTGGGCGGAAGCAGTCGAAGAATGGAGTGGGCGGTCACGCTCTTGCCACAGCCCGATTCACCAACCAGGCCGAGGGTTCTTCCCGGCTTCACCTCCAAGGAGACACCGTCCACAGCCCGTACGATCCCGTCGAGGGTGTAGAAGTACGTCTTCAGATCCTCAATCTTCAGGAGGTAGTTCCCATTCTCTTCCATTCGATCATCCATCCCGCAAACCATGAGAGATCGCTACGTGCGCCATTCAACTCATAACGTATAGGGGTCCGCCGCGTCACGCAAACCGTCCCCAAGAAAATTGAAAGCAAGGATGGAAACGGCCACGAAAAGCCCCGGGATCAGCAGCCAGGGATACAGGACCAGCGTCTGAATGTTCTGTGCTTCCTGCAGCAGAACCCCCCAACTGGTGAGGGGAGGCCGGATACCCAGACCCAGGAAACTCAGGGCCGATTCCGCGAGGATCATCGATGGCATGGCCAGGGTTCCGATGACGATGATGTGACTGAACGTGGCCGGAATGAGGTGACGGAAAATGATCCAGGTGTGGCTTGCGCCCGCCAATTGCGCAGCCATGACGAAGTCCTCCTCTCTTAAGGCCAGGACCTTGCCCCGGAGCTGACGAGCAAGCCACGTCCACCCGATAAGTGAAAGAATGACACTGATCGTAAAATAGACCTTGAGGGGGGACCAGTGGTTTGGGAGCGCTGCCGTGAGGGCCATCCAGAGAGGAATGGAGGGGAACGAACGCACCACCTCGATCAAGCGCTGGATGATCTGGTCGGCCCAGCCACCGAAATAGCCTGAGGCCACACCGAGGATCGCGCCAATGACCAGGCTCAGAAACACCCCCACCAAACCGATGGACAGTGAGATTTGACTTCCCAGGATCACCCTCGAAAACATATCTCTGCCCTGACCATCGGTTCCAAGGAGAAAGACCCCGGATTCTTTTACGCCAAAGAGATGCACATTCATAGGGACCAGCCCGAAGAGCTTGTAGGGATGTCCCTGGATGAAAAACCGGATCGGGATCTTCTCAGCCGTATTCTCCCTGTACACTTTCTTCAGGGTCACCGAGTCCCGCTCGCTCGTTATTCCGTAGACAAAGGGTCTGAACATGCCGTCGGCAAAGAAGTGCACCCTCTGAGGAGCCATATAGGCATACTGTACCATCCGTGTCTCGAGATCGTAGGGTGTAATGAAATCGGGAAATGCCGCGCCGAGGTAAAAGAGAAGGATCACTGCGCCGCCAATGATCGCCCCACGGTTGCGTATGAACTTGTGCCAGATGACCCGCCACTGGGAGGAGGCGAACCGGGACTCCTCGGCGGCAAGCAGCCGCTTCGCAGTGGTATCCTCCTCCTCACCCCTCTGTTCGTAAAGGGCTTTAAGCTCTTTGTACTGATGGTCCAAGTCTTTCATTCGTAGCGGATCCTTGGATCAACCCAGGCCAGGGCGATATCGGCAAGAAGATTTCCGATCAAGAGGAGCACGGTCATGAACATCAGAAGCGCTCCGGCGAGATACATGTCCTGAGTGGTGAGAGCGCGTAGAAACAACGGACCTACCGTGGGTATGGACAGCACCACACCGATGATGATCGAGCTGGAGATCATCTTCGGTATCTGCATGCCCAAAACGCTGATCAGGGGATTGATTGCAACCCGAACGGCATACTTATTGATGACCACGCGCTCGTGCAGGCCTTTAGCACGGGCTGTGGTGATGTACTGTTCGCCCAGCACGTCCAGGAGGTTCCCTCGCATGATCCGGATCAGCTCAGCCGTCCCGGCGGCTCCCATGATCAGAAGGGGCGCCCATAAGTGGTTGAGCATATCGAGGATCTTCGCCAGGCTCCAGGGAGCCTTTTCCATCGCCGAGGAGAACATCCCGCCGGCAGACATATTGAGCAGCAAGGTAGCTCCCACGAGGTAGATCAGGCCGAGCATAAAGTCCGGCACCGACAACCCGAGGAACCCCAAAAGCGTCAAGGCGTTGTCTCCTAAGGAGTACTTATGTGTAGCGGAATAAACTCCGATGGGTATGGATACAAACCACATGAAGACCAAAGCCAGGCCGGATAGGAGTATCGTGAAGGCGAGACGGTCGGCAATAAGGTCCCAGACAGGCGCGTTCCATTCAAGAGAGTAGCCGAAATCTCCCCTGGGGAAGCCCGCGATCCACTTGAGGTACTGGATCGGCAGAGGCTGATCCAATCCATAGCGGTGCCGCAGGTTCTCCAGCATGGCTGCGTCCTGTCCGCCGCCCGAGGAGGCGACATCGGCCTGTAAGGAGGTCGCGAAATCCCCGGGAGGAAGCTGGATGATGATGAAGATCAACATTGAAGTGATGATAAACGTGGGGATCATGAGGAGCACACGCCGTACGATGTATGCCAGCATGGTAAGCACTTCCTGCAAGGACCTTGCCCACCCCTTAGAAGGGTGGGCAAGGTTTACGATTTTGGGTTATGGTTATTTGTCGAAATAAAACTGCGGAGGATCGAGGGTTCCCGGACTCATGATGATCCAGTCGGTGGTGAAGTCTTTGGGTACGTTCTTGAAGTTATTCTTCACTACCACCACGTTGGGTACCATGCCCACAGTCCCGATCACCCACAGATTCTCGGCCTGGCGTTTGACGAGCTGCTTTCCAATCTCCAACTGTCTCTTAGCATTGACACTGGTTTTGTACTCGTCGTAGAGCTTCATGGATTCCTTGAAGATCGCTGGTGGTTCTTCACCCATCTTGCCTCCGCTCTTGTACCAGGTTCCGTAGGCAGGGGCCATCCAGGAGCGCTCGTCAAAGGGGAAAACCCAGATCGGATCCACCATTGGATCGATGGCTCGGCTCTCGGTCCAGGTAGTTACCTGCGCCTCGTTTGACGTAGCCCTGGGCCAATAGATCTCCCGGGACATCGTCTTGAGCGTGGTCTTGACCCCGACTTTGTTCCAGTATGAAACGACTAATTCCATCTCGTCTGTTGTGGCCTTGTCCCAGGTCATAGCCTCCACTGTGATCTCAAGCCGTGACCCATCCTGCCGGGTGCGGAAGCCGTCTGGCCCCTTTTTGAGGCCGATCTCATCGAGGAGTTTGCCCGCTCTCTCCGAATCATAGGCCGTGGCGATCTGCTCGAGCTTGGGGCTGTAATAGGGACAGTCGGGCACGACGGTGAACGTCCGGGGCCTCCCCAATCCCAGATAGGAAACCTCGTTGATCTCCTTGCGGTTGATGGCGAGGGACATGGCTTCCCTGAACTTTTTGTTCTGGAAGATCTCCCGCAGGCCTTTATCCGCAATGGACATATTGAAGAAATAGCAGAGCTTGGAGGGGATGGCATCCGGCCACGGGAGGATGGTGTAGCCGTACTTGGCCTCATTCTGCTTGAAAACCGGGTAGTTCGAAAGGCTCATCCGCCGGAACTGGAAGTCGATCTCGCCGCCAATGGCTTTCAAGTTCAAAGCCTGGTCGTTCTCAAACAGGGTCAGCACGATCTCATCGATGTAGGGGAGCTGGTTTCCCGAAGGGTCCACCTTCCAATAGTAGGGATTGCGCGTCGCCACCACCCGAGTAGCCCCAGGACCCCACTCCGTGATCCTCCAGGCCGTCATGGCGGGCCGTTCGGTATTGAAATCAAATGCCTTCTCTTCAAAAAGCTTGTAGTCCTGCAGGCTCTTGTTGTATTTCGGGTGGAACTGCTCTAGATAGTGTCGAGGGGCAAAGAAGCCGAAGCGTTCGAAACCCAGGGGCCACTGATTTCCGTGAAAGGCGAGTCCCACCTTCTCCGCAAGCCCGTTGGGTTTGGGGAACTTGAGTCGGATGGTGAGGTCGTTCACCACTTCGAGCGTCATGGGCTTGCCGTCGATGACCCACTCCGTATGGGGGGCCGGGGTTATGTTCTTGTCCAGCTCGATATCCTCCCACCAGAAGGTGATATCCTTGGTAGTGAAGGGATGCCCATCGGACCACTTAAGCCCTTTGCGCAGGTAGAGAGTTAATGTTTTGCCATCCTTGGACCACTCCCATTTCTTGGCAAGACCGGGCTGGATGGGATCCTTGGGATTCCGAGGCCAGCGTAGGATCGGGTCGTAGACGTAGCGGCCAAAGGCGTGAAAATCCTTGGTGCCAGTAAACCCGCCCCGCCAGCTTCCACCATACTTGCCAATCTTCTCAATCGGCTTGACCACCAAGGGCTCCTCCGGAAGGCGCTGTTGCACCGGTGGAAGCTTGCCGGCCTTGACCATCTCAGCCAACATGGGTGCTTCTTTGGACTGACTTTCTCCAAAGCTGGGAAAAACACCAATCAGTAAAAAGGCCAGAAATACAATCCATGCTCGTTTCATAAACACCTCCTTGTCAGTTGGTTTGTTTCGGGGATGCCTCATGATTATCCCCTGAAAAAAATTAACCATATTACCTCGAATACTTTAGATCTGATCACCGAGGATGTCAATACCTAATGGGGCCTTAACACCTCTGCCAATTCCTACTATCCTTTCCATCGCTGGTCACTTTTGGGGTGCATTTCCTCCTCTATCCCTAGCCAGGGGTTGCCACTCTTTTACGGGTTGAAGAACGCGTTCTTATTCCCAAGGAGAAACCCGATGAATACACGGGAAAGGTTTCTGTCTGTGATGGATTTTGAAAAGGCGGATCACACCCTCTTAAATCGCGCGGATATATCCCCCACATTGACCATCACGTTCATCCTAATGTGTCTTGGGAGGACTTTAGGTACTATCGGGGCCTTCTTAGAGAATTGATCCTGAGAGAAGAAAAATAATTCGCAAAGAATCGTTACTCACAGAGGAATGGAGATATAACAGGCAGACCGTTATTTCAGTATCCCATATTCCTTTGCCAGATTCTCGTTGAACCGGGCTTTTCTCCCTTCGCAGTGTTGTCGTGAGCATAATTGACAGCTATAAAATGTAACTTCGGTGGGAAAATAGATACCGGAGACTGACTTTCTTGGAATCATAAGCAGAGACTCAGTAAGTCTCACGCCAATGGATACCTCCGCACCCTTTAGAATTGAAAATAAGGGCTGTTGTTCCTCAATAGGCCAATCCGCCAAAGACCCTGGACTCATATACGATAGGCCGTCAAGGGCAAATTTTGAGCGCAAATAATCTTCTAGATGCTTTCGGGCTTTAGATAGGGCTATATTCCCAATTTTATCGAGATAATATTTTTCTAATAAATCCTTGGATGCATCAGCCTTTTGTTCAAGCCTTGTTCCAATGGTGATGACATCGGGGAAAACTCGCCCCACCTTTTCCAAATTCTTCCTCAAGACGCGACTGCTTAAACGAATCCCATCAATGATCACTGCATCTTCAAGGTTTTCCTCAATATAACAGACTTTATAAACTGCCTGGGCTGAAATCAAGGGTTTGGCGACCTCAAGAAGGGCTTGAATTTGCATCCCTTCGGTTGCCCGCAGTACATCCTTGACCTCCCCAATGTCTAAACCGAGAGATATCTGTTCAAGTTTCTCCATCTTTCTTATGGATCACACCTTTTCTTCAGTCGATCTAAATACCTATGGATAAATATTAAAATGTGATGGGATAGGGACCGAATTCTCTAATCGCATTTCGCATCGCATAATAATTCTCAAGTTGCGTCCCCGGCTGGATTACGTTGCTGTTTGTGACAACCAAACCACCACCAGGCCCTGCGTGCTTGATAGCATACCTGACCTCTTCACGGACGGTTCCAGGAGTCCCGGCAATTAACGTCTCGCAATTAACTCCACCAAACAAACATAACTTATCTCCGAACTGTTCCTTGAGCAATGCCAGATCCATCCCGATGCTCGGCTGAATCCCATGCCAGCCGTCAACTCCACTGTCGATCAAGTCGTCGAGGATATCCCACAGATTCCCATCCGTATGTTTGATAAAATATAGTCCCAATTCATGAATCGCTTCACTTTGCCGCCGAATTCCCGGAAGGATAAATTTTCGGAAGAGTTTCTTTCCCATCATCGGTCCACGATTATCACAATAGTCGTCAGTGGTCATAATGGCATCGACCCCCGTGTCTTTCATGGCCTTAAAGTATTCAATGGAGTGGGTTACGTAGACTTCTATGGCGCGGTAAACAAAATCAGGATTCGTAATCATGGAGATGAAAAATTCCTCCATGCCAACAGTCTCTAACCACGGGAACGTGCCGTCGAGCGGTGATCTCGCGATGATGAAATGGGTTTCACCCAATTCCTCGACCGCATACCGGATGGCTTCTAACTGGGTGGTGTCGACAGTAAAAGGTTCTTTAGGATCGGGCAAATCATCCACAGTCAAATTTGGAAACTGCTTGCGAACGATCACATTCCCAGCATCAGGATTGAAGTGAACTTCATATCCTGCACTATCGATCCAGGAATAGGGACCTGTCATTTGGGGCCGCTGATATTTAGCAGCTGCCGGCACACAAGGCACTCTGACGTAATCCCATTCTAACTTGCGTGCCAGGTCCACATGCGCTGTACAATAGTCATGGACGACCTCTTCACGCCTTCCATCCCATAGAGCTTCTAATTCCTTCATGCCCATGTTGAATAAAGTTTGACGGCCGAGTATTTGTTCCACGAGCCTTCCATCTACTCCATTTTCGCCCGTAGGAACCCGATCCGGCTCAATATGCCGAAGGGCTGCAATAACTCTCTCTTTGGGAGTCATCATTTGCTTCGTCCATTTTTATGTCGTTTCTGTTACCTCCACTAAGGCGTCGATATTTTGGGCCGGGGTATCGGGCGATACCCCTCCTCCTGCCGAGAGAATGAGGTTCTGACCACCCTTCGTCTTAATGATACATGCCTTCGCCCAGGACCTGACCTCTTCAGGATTTCCTTTCGCTAATACCTCCAGGGGCGGGACATTCCCCATCAAGCAAATTCTATTTCCAATCCTCTGCCAGACCACACCGATATCAAGGTTGTGACTAAAATTTAACACATGGAACCCAGTATCGGCCAGGTCTTCTAAGATATGGTTGATGTTTGAGTCATTATGATAGACCTTCACCATGTTTGGAAAGGACGAGAATATCTCTTTAAGAAAAGGATGGGCGAACTCCAAGTAGTCGCTGGGCGATAAGAACCCCACAATATCATCAAGAACCATGACCCCCTCGATCTCGGGGAGATTGCGGATCTGCGCCTGGAGCCATTGGATCGTTGTCTGGGTGGTGATTTCCAACAGCCTTCTTGTTTCGGTTGGAAAGAGCTTAAGATCCATCATGAACTCTGTCACACCTCGCAAATGGGCCGCAATGGCAAGAGGTCCCCTTGCCGCCACCATTTTGATATGTTCCCCGCGTTCTCTCAGCGATTTTTCAACGTAACGATAGAGATTCAGAACAAACGGCATCAGTCCATCGGTAGGGGGGTTAGGGACCTTTAGGCGTGATACTTCAGACGCATCGTGGATCACGGGGTTCATCGAAGGGGGACTGTTTTCCCACCAGGTTATTTTACACCCAAATGCAGAAGGTTCTACAGCCATCCCATATTCAGCCCAAAATCCGGGTAGAAAAATAACGCTCGGAAAGCGTTCTTCGATGTAGAGGTTCGCCTTCGCCCACTGATCAGGAAGGGTGAAGTAGTCTATGTGGGAGATCCCCATAAACCCGGGCAACCAGGGACTATCCACAATAAGGGCAGTTATGACCCCATGTCTCTCACCAGAATTTGTAGATAAAGCAACGCGCTTAAAACGTTCCCAGGCTTCTGATTTCATCCTGACCCACTCACGCTTTTTACGGCTTCATTTTAACATAGAAACGTAATGCCAAGTCAACACCTCATGATGGGAATAATTGACAAAACTGAGGCAATTGATAAAATGAGGGCATTCCAAATACCAGTCAGAGGCTGATTCGATGGTGAGACATCTGAACGAGGTAGACGTTTCTGATCTTTGTGCGGGAACGACGGTCCTGGGGACGGGGGGAGGAGGGTCCCCTGAACTCGGGCTTTTTATCTTAAATAGGCTTTTGGAAATGCGAAAGAAGATCAAGCTAATCTCCGTCGAAGAGGTCCCGGATGACGAAATCGTGGTTCACCCTGCCATGGTGGGGTCTATCGCGCCCTCAAAAGATGGAACAATGGCGATGGAGGAGTATTGCTCAAGAATTATCTCCGAAGAGGGGCCTCTTTTGAAGGGCCTAAGGACGTTGGAGGAGGTTCTCTCCAAGAGGGTTCATGCTACTGTGCCTGTGGAATTGGGAGGATATAACACTCCGGTGGCGGCCATCCTTGCAGCATTGGCTGGTCTGCCCTTTGTGGATGGGG
>Ga0315284_10015948_pt1 | contig 10671 bp, 19 predicted proteins | sample YL17G09_16_MG_FD_203696 | JGI IMG/M metagenome (GOLD analysis project Ga0315284, IMG submission 203696) | Sediment microbial communities from Yellowstone Lake, YNP, Wyoming, USA - YL17G09_16 | ecosystem: Environmental > Aquatic > Freshwater > Lake > Sediment | place: USA: Wyoming | collected...
AACCGATAGCTGCGATCCCGGAGAACACGAAGACCACGAGAACGTTCCACAGTGTGAGTGAGGGCATGGACTAAATTTAGTCCGCGGACTCTTTTTTGCGTAGGTTGGTCAACGCCTCAAAGTCAACGACGACGCTGTTGTCGACCATGTACGACTTGAGATCCTGTTTCTTGGTCCAGTCGTCAAAGAACACCTGAAGCTCCTTCAACGCATCGCCTGAGATGTTCTCGAATGCGTCTTCGTAGAACTCCTGGTTCTCGAGCTGGTCAGAGATGATCCTGTCAGCGTCGAGAGAGAACTGCTGTTCCGTGGTGCCCCATGCCCACGTCGGCGGCTCCTCATCGTCATCGTGGGCGTCGAGTAAAGAATCGACGTCGGGGTAGTACTCGTCGCAGTGGTCGCAGCACAGCCAGTCACCCGCGTACTCCGAGAGCATCACTTTCTTGGCCTTGTCGTACTGCGCCTGTTCTTTGGCGAACTGCTCCTTCTTCGAGCAGTCCTCGCAGTAGCTCTTGACCTCCTTGCCGCACTTCTCGCAGACCCAGGGGGCGCAACAAGCAACGGCTTCCTCTCTCGTCCTCGCGGAAATATGGCAGGTGCCACAGCCCCACAGAGCGATCTTTTCAGGGTCTCCGCCTTTGAGCACGAGCTCGAGGGGCGGAGCTGCTTTTTCTAGGTTCTTACCCAAAGGGAATCTCCTCTTCGTCAGCGACCCAGACCCACGACTGAACGTAGGCCCCGCCACCTTCGGGGGCCCAGCTCACTTTGGCATTGTCATCGATCTCACAGGTGCCGTCTTCGTGAAACTGCCCCTTCGCTTTTTCGACGTAGCGCGCCTCCTCTTTGCGAGTGAGCTTTGTCTTCGTCTTTGCCTTCTTCTTTTTCGTTGTCATGTGTCCCTCGCCATCAAGCAGTCTTCACAAACGGCGTACCCCTGGTGCCACGCGTCCCTGGGGCTGAGCACTACGGCGATGTTTCGCTTCGGTGTGTCTAGGCTGCACCAGACGTGGGCGACGCCTGCATCTCCGAGATCTACTCTCGCGAGAAGATGCGCCAGAGGTTTCAACTTGCTGCACTTGGCGCAGGTGCCCCCTTTGGTCCGCGTCTTCTTGCACCGCGTACACCGCGGATGCGTGTCCCAGGCTTTCTTCATTTGATCTTCTCCGCTGAGATGTTCTTGAACTTCGTTGAATCGAAGGTGCACTTCTCGTCTTCCATGTGCGCGTCTTGGTGTTGCCCGCAGTTGTCGCAACGGAACTTGAGACAGTCCCCGCAGATACGGACAGCGTCCTTATCCGTGATGTCCATCTCGTTGTCGCAGTAGCCACAGCAGACCTGGTATCGGCCGTTTTCTTCGATCTGCGCCTCTACGAAATCTTTCTCTTCGTTGCAGGCGTTGTCGTCTTCAACGGTGTAGACCCCGGCAAAGTCGCAGCCTCCCTCGGCGTACCAGAGGCGAAAAGAAAGCTTCGGGAACTGAGGACCGACTTTAGCCACCCACTCCAACGGCGGAGCCCAGGCCGAATCGAAGCCGTACTCAACGAGCTCTTTGGCTTCTTGCACTACCCTCGACTCCACGTCCCACTTGGTACCCCAATGAGCGAGGCGCCAGCTGTACCAATCGGACCCTTCCTCCTTGAACTTCGCTGGCTGCGGGACAAGGGAGTGAAGCGATAGAGGGTGACTCTTGTCCCCCTTCTTCGGGTTGGGCCCCCTACCCTTTGCCTTCTTCTTGAACTTCGCTATCTCTTTTGCTGGGCCTGTGACTTTGAGCAGGCACTCGCACCAGTTAGGCATCGCGCTTGTACACCATGCCCGAGTTGGCCCCAGCGACAAGAACTTCAAACTGTTCGATCAGTCGTTGCTTGTTGCCCTTGAGCCCGTACTCCTTCTTCACGCGGGTGAAGCAAGAGGGGCCTCGAGTCAGCTTCATCCCCGTCTCGAGCTCGAACTTCATTCCCTGAAGCAGGGTGTTCATGCGAAAAAAATCAACAGCCTGCGGGCCATCGAACGCGTAGGGCGTTCCGTCCTTCGTTACGCTGATAGTCAATGCAGCCTCCTTTGGGTGCAGAGGCTTATACCCAAAACGACCTTCTTTTACGGGGAAGACGCCTACACTTGAGACGTGAAGACCGTGCTAGTCGTCGACGACGACGCCCTCATTCGGAGGATGGTCCATGACGCGCTGACCAAGCGTGGCGGTTGGACTGTGCTCGAAGCCGAAGACGGGGTTGACGGAGTCGCGCGCTTCATGCTGCACCAGCCAGACGTCCTGTTGACGGACATCTCTATGCCCAACAGTGACGGTTTGGAAATGATCGACGTACTCAAACGAGGGGGGCTTCTCAAAGATGTTCGAGTAGTAATCATGTCCGGCGTACTGAACGTAGAAGCAATCCGGGCGAAGGACACCGGAGCGGCCGCGTTACTGAGTAAACCATTCAACCTTCACGACTTGTACGCTGCGGTAGAGGGCTGATGTATGCGCCGAACAAAGAAAGCAGGGATCGGGGAAGAAAAAGTGAAAAAGATCACCGTAAAAAGACTTCCCCGTAAAACATCTTTCGTGGTTCAGTACTCAGACGGACGGCGAATCGAAACAACGTACGTTGAGATACAGGGGCATGCTACGCTGTACCTGGACCCCAGCACCAAGGAACCGGTCATCCGCACAGAGGCGAACGTGAGCCTGGGACACTCCGAAGGAACGTGCGCGGTATGCGGCGGAGGAACAGATGACCAACACGCCCATGCTTGAGCGGTTCAAGCTCGCCAAAATCACGACGACGCTGAAGCCGCACCAGCAGAGGGTCGTGGACCGCATGATGGACGACGACCAACCCGGACTGGTCGCGGCTCACGGTCTTGGTTCTGGAAAGACGCTCACCAGTCTCGCCGTACAAGACGCCCTCAACCTCCCAGCGGACGTGATCACCCCAGCAGCGCTACAAACAAATTACCGCAAGGAAATTGCGGCGCATACGAAGAACGCGCCGCATAGTGAGATCCAGAGCCTCGAAGGGGTGGCTCGTACTGGGGGAGCGGGGCTCAAAAACCCTTTTCTCGTCGTGGATGAAGCGCATCGAATGCGCAACCCGGGCAAAACAAGAACGGGCATTGACGCGTCTCCCGCGAAAAAGAGACTCGCTCTGACAGGGTCTCTCCTTTACAACCACCCCGCCGACGTAGCGGGGCCGATCAACTTTGTAGCGGGGCAGCCAATTCTGCCTACGAATCAGGCGGAGTTCGCCAAGAAGTACATGCAAGAAGTCCCCATGAGTCGGAGCTTGTGGGAGCGTCTTCGGGGTACCCCGACCTCCTATCAAACACGCCTCAATCCAAAGACCGTAGGTTCTCTTCAAGACGCCTTGGACAAGTACGTGGACTACCACCCAGGGACCGCGGAACATTTTCCAACGCGAGAGGATGAAACCGTACGCGTCCCGATGGCTACGAACCAACTCAAGCTGTACGAAGGGATCATCAACGACCAGCCTGAGTGGGTACGTAACAAGGTCCTGAAAAACCTCCCTCCAACGAAAAGTGAGGCCAAGCAGCTCAACGCTTTCCTAAGCGGAGTACGGCAAGTTGCGAACACGACTCAAGGGTTCGACACACGGGCGGGGAATCTACACCAGCCGAAAATTGATCGCGCGGTGACGGAACTCCAAACGATGTTGAACAAGAATCCTCGAGCCAAGGCAATCGTCTACTCGCACTACCTCGAGTCAGGCGTCAATCCGTACAAGAAGAAGTTGGAGGAGCTCAACATCCCTCACGGCACGTTCACTGGGGAAATGCCGAGGCCCGAACGTGAGCAAATGGTCCGGGACTACAACGAAGGGAAGTTGAAGGCCCTGCTTCTTTCAAGTGCGGGTGGTGAAGGGCTCGATCTCAAAGGCACCCGGCTCATTCAGCTTTTGGAGCCACACTGGAATCAGGAAAAGTTGAAGCAGGTGATTGGACGCGGCATTCGGTACAAGAGTCATGAGGGGCTACCTGACGATGAGCGAAAGGTCCTCGTTCAACGCTTCTTAGCCACACGCCCCAGGCACGGGGCCATGGAACGTCTTCACCTTCGGAATCCCGGCTTCGGCGTCGACGAGTACCTCGATGAGATGGGCGCCCGGAAAGAGCAGATGAACGAGCAGGTCCGCTCTCTTCTTCGAAGAGAATAGCCCTTGACCCCCTGATATACAAATGGTACATGGGCGCTTCCTCGCGGTACCTTGGGAGTGCCTATGTGGAAACCTGTAGCTCGCGGTGAGTGGCCGTTCTGGGCCTTGGACCTGAACTCCTTGTGGGCGCACAAAGGAGGTCACTGGCTCTCCAGCACGACCAACGAAGGGTCAACACTCTGGGAACTACGAGCGAACGACGGGAAGGTCCTCACCAACCAATTGGACCTCCCTTTCCGAGAAGGGCTCGACGGCGCTCCCGTAGCTTGGGCGAACCTCGAACTCCAGCGAGAAAGGGGGAAAGCCCATGCTCAACCCTGAAGAAAAACTGAAGCGGGCGGCGATCAGTTTTGGCGCCTGGCGGGAACGAGCTAACAAGTCCAAAACCATGCCCGACAGAGTCAAGTTCGTTCACGCGGAGACCGCTTTGGGGATGGCCGCACAAGCGTTCTTCGAAAACTTCGCGAAGGAGCAAAGCCGTGAAAAGCGCCGAGGAAACAAAAGCTAGATCTCGCGCGGCCTGGAGAGCATGGTACCGTCGGCACCATGAAGAAGCCAAGGAGTACTACCGCTCCAGGTACGCGGAGAAGCTGAAAAAAGAAACAGCCGCAGAAAGAGAACTCCGATTGGCGCAAGCGCGCAAGCATCAAAAGACGTACGCAAGCCGTAAGAAGAAGATCAAGGAGTAACACATGTTCGTCGTACTCGACCTGGATGAAACTCTCGCTGACTGCGCTCACCGTGCTCACTTCGTGGAGAAGGGCCCCAAGAACTGGGACGCCTTCTTCGCGCCTGACCTCGTATTCAAGGACCCCGTAGTGAAGGGAGCGGAGCGGGTCCTCGCTCACTTCGCGGACCTGAAGTACGACTTGGTCGTGTTGACAGGCCGAGATGAGGATCTCCGCGACACGACGATGCGCTGGCTACTCGAGAAGTTGAACATCTCTCTTCCAGACGGGCACCTGCTGATGCGTCAGGTCGGCAACATGCTCAACGCCGCGGAATATAAGCGGGAGCAGCTGATGAACTTCAAGAACGGCCTCGAGAACAAGAACAACGATTTCTTGATCATCGATGACGACGCCGACGCCGGCGTCGCTCTGAGGGACCTCGGAACCGTGCTCAAGGCCCCGGAGTGCTGGGCCCTCTTGTTCTCTGTTCCCGTCCCGGTCTCAGACGAGGAGTAACCTATACTGGAGCATGCCGCTGACTGGGGCGTACGCATGGAAAGACGCAGATCTTTCTCCAGAGGAGTGCATTGACCGTTTCTTCAACTTGATTGATCACGCGGTAGAAGGTGGCGTACCTCTCGCGGATTTGTACTCACGGGAGCACGTCAAAAACTTCCTGTTCTATGTCTTGCGCCGAACCGCCGAGCCCTGTAAAACGCGAACCTCCGACTACTACAAGGATCTACACATGCCAAAATTGAACTTGACCAGCACGTTCGTTTCATCAGTAATCGTTGGAGACCCCGGGATCATCACGGTCACGCTTCCTCCAAAGGAAACGAAGTCTGTTGACATCACCGAGATTCAACTGCGTCAGCTGATGCCGCAGCTCGAGAAGCTGAAAGCCGCCAACTGGCTCACCTTCTCCATCTCGGATGCAGCCGAACCCGCTCCCGCTCCCGCCCCGGCTCCTCCAGTGGTCGTGGTGGCCGCACCCGCTCCGGTGGTTGTCGTGGAAGAGGTCAAGGTTGAAGCAGTACCGGTGCCTGTGCCTTCTCCAGAGCCTGTCCCGGAGCCTGCGGCTGAGCCCGAAGCCGTTGTCGCTGCGCCCGAGCCTGTCGCCCCTGCGGCTCCCGCTCCTTCAGCGCCGAGGCCCCAGAGCTACGACAAGAAGAACCGTCGGTAGTCGTCTAAACCTCGCAGCTCCCCTATACTGCGAGCATGTTCACGACGCCCTCCGCTGCGTACGCCCACGGCCAAGAGACAGCTCTCGAAGACTTTGGTCTCACCAAAAGTGCGGGCATCGGGGGGCAGATCGCCGGTCTCGCAGGCAAAGCTTTGAAGTGGGGCGGACGGGCAGCTGGGACAGTGCCCATGTTGGGAACAGCGGCTAACGCTGTAATTGGCGGCGCTGGAGGGCTGGTCACCGGATTGGCGAACCAGGGCATGAACGCCAAAGGCCTTACCGAAGGACTTGCTCGCGCCGGTACGAACATCGCCACAGGGTCGATTCCTGGAGGTGGTGGCATCGTAGCGGGTCTCGCGGGTGACATGGCCATGGACAAGATGTTCGCGCCCAAACCCCAAGCGGGGCCTGCACAGGCCCCAATGCCCGGTGCGATGGGACAAGCGCGTCTTCCCGGCATGGTGCAGTGATGCTGCGAGATCTAGCCTACAACGACGGCTGTGAAGCTGCGAAGGTCGCGTTCTTCGGAGAGCTCTACGACAAGCACATCAAGGGAAACATAGGTCCTCTCGCAGCGGGACTACTCACCAGTGACCCCGTGTCCGCGGGACTTGGCGGAATGGTTGGGCAGCTCGCTGATACTCCACCAGAAGGGTCTCACACCATTCGCGCTCTGGGCATTGGAGCTGGAGCCGCGGGGGCCAACTTGATCGCTAGACCCGTAATGAACGCCGTCCTTGGTGGGATTGTTACGGCTGTCGGGGGCATTGGGCACCCTATGGCGCAGATGGCCCTCTTGAGTGCGATGGAGATCCCAACATCCATCGCCCAAACCTACGCTGCTAGCCTCGGACGAAAAGGCGCGGTCCACGCTGAAAATTACCTCAAGGAAAAAGGAATCAACATCCCATGATGACCAAGTGCACGTGCAAAGGCGGAAAGACGACTCCGGGGTGCCCTGTCTGTTCGAAGAAGGACATCAACCTCGACAGCTTCCACAAGCTGAACCCTGAAGCCAAACCGAAAACCGCAGAGCAGTTCAAGCTCGCGTTCGCGGTGAACCCGCAGCTGATGCAGCGTGCGGGGCAAATCGGAATGGCGGGGCTCAAGAGCTCCGTTCCTGGGATGCTCGCTGGTGGCGTCATCGGAGGCCTCTCCGCCGAAGACGGCCAGGGCATGTCCGGGGCCATGCGCGGTGCGGCCATCGGAGGACTCGGTACCGGGCTCCATGGAGCAGCACACCACGCTGGAATGACCGGGACCGGGCAGATGGCGCAGAACTACCAGAAAGCAGTCGGTGAGGCGGGGCACGCGGGCAAGGTGATGGATCGTGCCCAGAACATCGACTATATCCGCCAACGCAAAATGAACGCTGCTCCTCCTGTCGCGGCGCCAGAGGTCAAAGCAGCCGGGTACTACGAGCTCGGAAAACGAGCGGCTCTGACCACTTTCGCGATCTGAGGCGGTAAATGCCGTTCAAAAGCGAGGCTCAGCGAAGGCTGTTCCACGCCAAGGCGGCGAAGGGGGAGATTTCGCCTGAAGTTGTTCACGAGTGGGAGCACGCCACGGAGAACAAGAAGAAGCTCCCAATGCACGTCAAGAAGTCGGACGAACAGGAACTACCTCCTGGTCCCCCCGTTGAACTACCCAAGATCAAGCTACCGCGGTTTACAAAGAAGAAGCAGACTGACCTAGGGGCACGGTTCGACCACCTCAAAAATCTTCTTCGTGAACATGGCGCCTTGGTTGGGACCGCGCACAAGCGCCTGCTCATCCCGAAGAACAAGCTCACGGAGCAGGACCTCGCCGAGCTCAAATTTGAACCGGTCACCGTCGCGATTCCAGAGGCGGGCCAGGACCGCTTCCAATCATACCGAAACCCGAACAACCTCTTCCACATCCACTCGCACCCCGAGGGATGGACGATGCACGAGGATCGGCATCCTGCGGCGACCATGTTGTCGCGAGGAGTGAAGGGGATCGCGGCAAAAACAAAGACGATGATCCAAGGGATCCCCCACGTCAGTGACGAGGGAATTCCGGGCCTGTACTACTACGGCAGGGGTCTGCTCTCGGGGGCAAAGTCGACCGCCAATCGTCTGATGGCTGACCTCCATCCGACGCTGCAGAAGCACTTGAACAGGCTCCCAGACTCACCAACGTTCAAGAAAGAAGACCCGAAGACTGCGGCCTACGACGCCGGGGCTTACGCAGCGCTGGCTCTGTTCAGCAAGGTCGCCGACCATGCCGACGACCGCCTCAAGGAACGCATCCGGGCTGCCTTTCCACCAGACGTCTTGGAGCAGCTCCGAGAGCAAGCGGGGGAGCTCGAGGTCGCTCCTGGTCGCTACTACTTCCCGATGCACGACGCGGGAGGGAACACCGCGGCGATGGCTGCTTTCAAAACCGTCGGCAAGGACAACAAGCTCGTGTTGGCCACAGTGCTCAAGCCCAAGAGCAAACCGCCGCCGGGCACTTCACTGTCGCACCTGATGAAGCAGCCCTCGGCTAAAAAACTCCCCACTGCTCCGGGGAGTACTACGCCGCTCGCAGACGCTTGAGCGTGTGTTTGAGCGGATCCGTCTTTAGGTACTCGCACATCTCGTCGAGCTGCTTCTGTGTGATAGTGAAACGCTTCTTCGGGCGTTTCCCAGGACCCGTAAACGTCTCCACGCGCCAGATTTGTTTCAGCGCGAACCGGGCACGCTGAAGCTGGTACTCGTGATACCCCGTGACCTTCTTCGCGCGCTGCTCTGAGTAGACCTCGGTCCGTGTTTTGATCCGAAGGTGTTGCGTCTTACGCCGAACCTCCCAAAGCGTCCGATTCAACTTCTTCGAGATGATGTGCGGCCCGTACCGTTCGACGTACAGGTACAAGTCGGCTACCTCTCGCTTGGTCCAGGGCCGGCTCACGTACTTTCGTTCAAGCTTGTTCTTACGGAGGTACGATCCCACTGACGCGATGCTACGCTCAAGAGCCGTCGACAACTCTGAGATGGACAGACGTCGGTGATTCTCCCCGAGATACTTCTTCTCCTCTGCAGTCCAATTTTTTCTCGACATGTCCCCTCACCACTTTGTTTTCACATCCAGTGCCTGGCGACATCAGTACGTCGGCTAGGCCGGAGTACTGTGTCGCCAAGCCGTAATCCACGCCGACACTACGTCGGCTTTACTCAGTATTCTGGTGGGGGTCAAAAGCCGTCGGGCCAAATCTTGTTGTTCTTCCACCAGCCGATCATGGCCTTCTGGAACACCTTCATCTGCTCGTCAGACGCCTTCATGTCGTCTCGAACCGCGTGCAACGAGAGGATGATTACGTCTTGACTGACGAGGTTTCGGAGGATGTTTTTGACGAAGCTGACAAGGAACGCAAACGCAAGATCATCGCTTCGCGGTCCGAATTGAAAAGGGATGCGCTGCAGCCCTCCCCGATCCCCATCACTTCCTCCATCCGTTGCTTCAACTCCGGCCCCGCGTCGATGTACATCCCGCAGCGCCACTGAATCCCCACCTGGCGCAGGTACGGGCAGCCCACTTTCTTGTCCCATGTCTTTCCCTCGAGGTACATCTGTTCACCGCTGAAGCCACAAGGGCCGCGGCGGCATTCGAAGCCGCAGCCGACGCACTGGGCTACCCCGTCTTCTCTTCTTCCTGTTTCGGGTGACACAAGCCCTCCTTGATGAACCGCTCAGCGGTTCGTCCGTAGTGCCCTTGAAGCGTCCAGGCCATGCCGGTGTCGATGAGCTTCTGGATGAAAACGACCTCCTCCTCGTTGGTCATTTCGTCATTTTCGTACTTGATGAGGTCTTCCGTCTTGATCTGCTTCAAATGTTCTCCCTCATGCGTAGCGCCACCGGGAACCGGGGGACGCCGTTCTTTGCGGTATACCCTTGGAACTTCACCGTCAGCAGTTTGCCGATGACGCTCCTGGGATTTTCGAAGTACTGCTTCAGGCTCTCGAGCTCGCCGGTCATCTTCGCCCGGAACTCGACTTTGTCTTTGGTCTTGCAGACAAAGATGCCGTGGCCTGCCAACTTGCCACGACCCTCTTCAACACCGACGACCACGAACTCTTCGTCGATGAACTCTTTCACCTTCTGAAGGTCGTACGAGCGCTTGTTGACGTACTCGCCCGCCATGTTTCGGACCATCAGTCCTTCATATCCTTGTACCAAGAATCGGTCGAAGGCGAGCATGAGATCATCCTCATCCGAGACTGCGACGGTCTCCACCTTGACCATCGCGCCAACAAGAGAGAACGCTCCGAGAATGGCATGACGGTCAGTGAACGGCCCAGGACCCGCAACGTCGTAGATGTGGTACTGCACGACTTCGTGTCCCGGCTTGGGGTCGGCGTTTCGAATGAAGCTGGTGAGCTCCTCAAACTTCGCCCGGTAGTCGTGGTTGTAGAGCTCGCCATCCAGCGCGATGTTCTTCTGCCCCGTCTTCTGTGCCCACTCCTCGATGTCCCGAATCAAGTGGGGCAGGCCTGTGATGGGCTTCCGAGTGCGTGACCAGAGCTCGCAGAAGCCCTGGTCGTCAATCATGGCGATGCACCGATGCCCGTCGAACTTGGGCTGCACGAGGGCGGGGTACACAATCTTGTGCCCCTGCTCGTCGAAGCGTTGGGCCA
>Ga0315284_10015949_pt1 | contig 10671 bp, 7 predicted proteins | sample YL17G09_16_MG_FD_203696 | JGI IMG/M metagenome (GOLD analysis project Ga0315284, IMG submission 203696) | Sediment microbial communities from Yellowstone Lake, YNP, Wyoming, USA - YL17G09_16 | ecosystem: Environmental > Aquatic > Freshwater > Lake > Sediment | place: USA: Wyoming | collected...
TCCAGACCACTGCGCCGCCCGCGAATACCGGCGCCTACGTGCAGACCTGGCTGGTGAATGGCTACTATCCGAATTCCGTCCAGAGGACGCGGTTGACCATGAACTACATCGGCAATGAGTCCACCATCTACCCGGCCGAGGGCATGATCAGCGGAAGCAGGAAGTGGTTCCGCGTGGACGCTCCGACGAACTATCTCGACATGTCGAAGGCGTTCAAGAATCGCACGTATTGCGCCGGATACGCGGCCGCCTACGTCTACTCGCCGGCGAAGCAGACGGTCCGGATGTGGATCGGCAGCGACGACGGCACGAAGGTATGGTTGAACGGGAACGTCGTGTGGTTCAATGATGTCTATCGTTCCTTCGTGTTCGATAGCGACAAGACCTCTGTACAGCTCAAGGCAGGCTGGAACAGGCTTGTGATAAGGATGTCTCAGGGCCGCAGAACTTGGGGACTCTCGGTGAAGTTCTGCGATTCCGCGGGCAACCAGATCCCGGGCATTGTCTACTCTATATCGGCACAGCCATAGCTCACTCCTGTTGACGGGCCGTCCGCCGCGGCGGACGGCCCTTTTTTATGCTCCTCCGGCGTGCGCCGGGTTGAGTGTGCATGCCCCTGTGCGGTACAATGCCTCAGCTAAACACGGGTTCTGCCCATTCTCCGACGGCGTCACCATGACCGAAGCATGCATCACAATCAGCCCTGAGGAGCTCGACCTCGATCACACGCTCACGCCCGGCCAGTCGTTCCGATGGAAAAAAGACGCATCGGGGCGCTGGACCGGAGTCGTCCGGCGGAGAGTCGTTCGCGTCCGACGAGAGGGCGGGGATATCATCTGCGAGCTTCTGCCCGAAGGAGATGCCCGCGCGTTCATCGAAGATTACTTTCGGCTCGACGTGAGCCTGGCATGTCTCTACCGCGATTTCCGGCGGGCCGACGGGCACATCGTCAATGCCATCGAGCGGTTCAAGGGACTCAGGGTCCTGAGGCAGGATCCCGAGGAGACTCTGCTCTCATACGTATGCTCCGCGGCCAACTCGGTTCCGCGCATCTCTGCCGCCATAGAAGCCATCTCCGAACGCTATGGCGAGCGGATCGCCGAGCTAGACGGGTGCGCATACCATGCATTCCCGACCGCGGAGACTCTTGCGAGAGCCGATCCCGAAGAGCTTGCCGGCGTCTGCAGCCTCGGATTTCGATGTCCGAACCTGATCTCGGTCGCGCGCGATCTGCTGAATCGGCCCGAGGGATGGCTGAAAAACCTTCGCGCAGCGGACTACCAGACGGCGCGGGCGGAGCTGCTGAGCGTTCGAGGCATCGGGCGCAAGATCGCCGACTGTGTGCTCCTATTCTCGCTCGACAAGGACCGGGCGTTCCCGGTGGATACTCACGTCCGCCGAATCGCAGTGAAGCATTACCTGCCCGAGTTTGGGCAGAAGACGCTCACGCCGGCTGTGTATCAGGAGATAGTGGACTACTTCCAGGCGAAGCTCGGAGCCTACGCGGGCTGGGCTCAGGAGTATCTTTTCTACGACGACCTCCTCCGGGGGAGGCTTTCCGAAAGGGACCTGTCATGCTCTCCATAGAGGGACTCACGAAGTACTACGGCAAGACGCTGGCCGTCGCCGACATGAGCTTCGCGGTGGCGGACGGCGAGATACTCGGCCTGCTCGGCCCGAACGGCGCCGGCAAGACCACGATCCTGCGGTGCGTCGCCGGAATCGTGCAGGTGAACGCCGGGCGCATTACCGCCGGCGGATACGATCTGGCGAAGGACGAGCGAAGAGCGAAGAACAGCATCGCCTTCGTGCCCGAGACCCCGAATCTCTATGACATGCTCACCGTATACGAGCATCTGCGCTTCATCGCTATGGCCTATGACACGCTGGACGGATTCGATGAGCGGGCGTCCGACCTCCTCGAGAGGTTCGATCTCAGTGAGAAGCGAAACGAGTTGGTTCTCAGCCTTTCGAAGGGGATGAAGCAGAAGCTCGCGGTGGCGTGCGCATTCATCCACAATGCCAGGGTGCTGCTCCTGGACGAGCCGCTGATAGGCATAGACCCGAAAGGCTCGCGAGAGTTGAAAGACATGATGATCGCCGCGAGAGATGCCGGGTGCTCGGTGCTCGTCAGCACGCACATGCTGGATACCGCGGAGCGCCTCTGCGACCGGATACTCATCATGGATCACGGGCGGAAGCTCGCTGAGGGCACGCTGGAGGAGCTGCACGACCGCATGCAGATGGGAGAGAGCGCCCACCTCGAAGACCTGTTCCTGAAGCTGACCGAGGACAACAACACCCATGAAGCCGATTCTGTATCTTGAGATCCGGCAGTTCGTGAACGCCGTCAAGCTCACCATCAGGTCTCCGAAACGCCTGATTCCCGCGATCGTCTTCGCAGTGTGGTTCTTCTTCGTCTTTCTGTCCAGCCACTTTCAGCGGGGTGATCTTCATCATATACCTGCGGGGATCATTCCTGAGACGTGGGTGGAGAGGCTGTGGTCCTCCGTATTCGCCCTGGGGGTTCTCATCACGATCTGGCTGCTTCAGAGGGCTTTCTCGGAGAGCCTCATCGTCTTCGGCATGTCGGAGGTTGATTTTGTCTTTCCGACGCCCATTCGCCGCCGCGTCGTGATGTCGCTGAAGCTGCTGAAGATGTACTTGAGGCTCGGCTTCTACCTGGCGTTCATCATCTACTTCATCTCCGGCCCCATGCAGCTTCTCTCGACGCAGGGCGGGCGCGGCCCGTCTATAGCGGTCGGATGGCTCGGCGCGCTGCTGTACGGGATCTTCCTGCTGAATGTCTGCACGATCATCAACCTCATCGTGAGCTGCCGCGAGGACGGCAAATGGTGGCTCGCGTACGTGATCAGAGGGGTGGCCTACGGACTGATTCTCGTCGCGGTGGCAGCAGCCGCCGCGGCATACCTGCGCACCGGGGACATCGCCGGCAGTCTGGCGCTGGCGGTCAGCCAGCCCGTCTTCATCGCACTCATGCTTCCGGTGAGGTGGGCTGCCGATCTGATGATTAGCCCTTTCATCGGATGGCAGAGAGTTTTCGGGATCGAGCTCGCCGGGCTGGGTCTGATCGCCGCTGCGTCGTACGTGCTCGTGCTGCTTCGGAAGGAGAATCCCTACGAGCCCTCGCTCTCGATCAGCGCCCGGTCGTCCGCGGCTCGAGCGGCTATCAGGTCCGGAGACTGGACGAAGGCGCGTGCCGAGCTTTGGAAGTCAAAGCAGAAGGCGTCCAGGCCGAAGTTCGGGATTCCGCCGTTCGGGCGCGGCGCGGTCGCGATCGTCTGGAAGAACCTGAACGTCCTCACGAGGAGCTCGGGCGCTCAGATCAGGTTCGCAATAGCGCTCGTTGTGGTCGCGATCATCATGTCGCACGCGGTGGTCGGTCAGAAGGTGACGCCCAGGGACATAGAGCTGTTCGTGGTGTTCGGCCTCCTGTATGTGATGTGGCTGTTCTCCGCGTTCATGATGCAGGGATTCCGGGCCGATCTGAAGCAGGTGAACACCCTGAAGCCGATGCCCATCCAGGCGTGGAAGCTGATCCTGGCCGAGATCGCGCACGGCGTCATACTCGTGTCACTGGGCTCGTGGCTGCTCATCGCGCTGGTGGCGATTGTCTACGGCATGACGGAGAGAAGCCTGCTGCCGCTCGCGGCGATCGCCTTTCCGTCCATCGCTCTATCCGTCGTCTCGTCGCAGGCGGCGGTTACGGTGCTCTATCCCAGTTGGGAGGACGCGTCTCAGCGGTTCCTCGGGAGCATGCTGGGAATGCTCGCCGCGGGACTGGCCCTCGGGCCTCCTGTGGCTCTCGGCGCGCTACTGTGGGCGTTCCGGGCAGGCACGATTCTCACCGCGCTGGTAGTGACGCTGAGCGCGCTCGGCATATCCGCCGGCGGAATTGCGCTCGGGAGCCACGCATACAAGCGCCACGACCCGACCTCGGAATGAGTCAAGAGGCTCGCATTGGGGAAACCGGACAAACCTCATCTTGGAAGTGTGCGTGCTCGCGCGTATCTCATCGGACTCGCGCTCGTGGCGCTCGTCTGTCTCATCGTGGCCTACAGCGAGCTCGTCGCCAGCCGGGGCGGGAGCATGGATGCCATCCTCCTCGGTTCGAGCCATCTTCCGCCCGCAGCGATCGGCGTCCTGCTCGCCCTGATACTGGCGAACTCCCTCGTGAAGAGGATGGGCCCGAAGCTGGGGCTCTCGCCCGCTGAGCTGGCCGCGATCTACGTGATGATGGTCTGCGCGTGTCTGCTCTCTTCTTTCGGACTGGCCGCGCAGCTGCTGCCGAACCTCGCGGGCGCGAACTACTTCGCCGACGGGCAGAACGAATGGGGCAAGACGTTACTCCGCCATCTTCCGAAGTGGCTCGTGCCGTTCGACCCGAAAGGCCCGGATAAGCAGTTCGTCGCGAAGGCGTACTACGAGGGGCTTCGGCAGGGCGAGCGCATTCCATGGGGCGATTGGCTGATCCCGCTCGCGGCATGGACGGCTCTCGCGCTCCTGCTGATGTTCCTCATGGCGTGCCTGGCGACTCTGCTTCGAAGGCAGTGGGTGGACAACGAGAAGCTCTCGTTTCCGCTCGTGCAGCTCCCTCTCGAAATGGTCGAGGGCGGATCGTACCGCATCGAGAAGGATCGGAAACTCCTCCTGCTGGGCGGACTCGTGCCGTTCCTTTTCCACAGCCTCAATGGGCTTCACGGCATCTTCCCGAACGTGCCGGGGATTCGCTCGATCATCGTCCTGAATGAATACGTCGTCGGCAAGCCGTGGAGCGACGTGATGTTCACGCCGATCGCGGTCACATTCTCCGTGATCGGGTTCGCGTATCTCCTGCCGCTCGACGTGAGTTTCTCGATGTGGTTCTTCCTGCTCTTCTTCAGATTCCAGGATGTGGTCGGGAGTCTGATGGGCTACCAATACGACGGCATGCCGCTGTATCCGGCGCACTACTTCATCGGCTATCAGGCGGCTGGGGCGGCGGTGGCGGTCTGCGTCTCCATGCTCTGGCTGGCACGTCCGCATCTCAGACTCGTCTGGGAACGCGTCCGGACAGGACGGCAAGAGGGGATAGATGCGAACGAGATGATGCCCTACCGCACGGCGTTCATCGGCGGGACCGTCAGTTTCGCGCTGATCATCGTCTGGTGCAATCTCGCGGGGTTGAACCTCCTCGTCGCGGCGTTCATGATGATCTGCTTCATCTTCTTCGTGGTGATCGTGATGACGAGGTGCGTGGCGGAGATCGGCCTGCTGATGCTCCAGGGGCTGTTCCGACCGATGGATCTCTGGGCTGTCGGCGCCGCGAGGGCCTCGCTCGGCGCGGCGAATCTGGCCCCCCTCGCGCTGCTGAACGGCATATTCATGCGCGATCCGCGAAACCTGATGCCCGTCTTCATGGACGGCATGAAGCTCTCGGACGGCGTGAAGCTCAAGAAGTCGAGTCTGGGATTCGGCATCGCACTGGCCATCCCATCCGCCGCCCTGATCGCCTACGCGATTCACCTTTGGATCGTTTACCGGTACGGGGCGATCCGGCTGAACTCCTGGTTCTTCATGACGAATCCGACGCTATACTTCGGCGAGGCCAAAGCGATCCTCGTCTCTCCGAAGCAGTTCGACATCCGCGCGCCGGGGTTCTTCGCGGTCGGGCTGCTCTTCACGTTCTTCCTGTACTTCATGAGGGCGAGGTTCTGGTGGTGGCCGTTTCATCCGCTGGGATACGCGATGGGGGCCGCGTGGCCGATCATGGTTTACTGGAGCGCGTTCTTCGTAGGATGGTTTGTCAAGAGTCGGGTCATCAAGTACGGAGGCATCCGAGCATTCCGGACGTTCCGTCCGTTCTTCATCGGCCTGATCCTCGGGGAGTTTCTCGCGGCGATCCTCTGGGCGACCCTGAGCGCGATCCTCGGCTGCAGCTCCCCAGCGATTCCCTTGACCTGACTGCTCGATACTCAGACTAAGGCAGCCACCCGCGGTTGACAACATCCCGTGCTCGGCGGGATAATCTGGATGACTTCCGAGATCCCCTGGGGGTGAAATGATGAACTCTCTGACTCTCCTCGTAGCAGCGCTGTGCATTTTCGCGCTTGCTTACCGGTACTACGGCGCATTCCTCGCGGCGAATGTCGCGGTCCTCGATGCGAAGAAGCCCACACCGGCGCACGAGCACCGCGACGGGAAAGACTATCATCCCACGAACAAGTACGTGCTGTTCGGGCATCATTTCGCCGCCATCGCGGGGGCGGGGCCGCTCATCGGCCCGGTGCTCGCGGCACAGTATGGGTATCTACCCGGCGCGCTGTGGATTCTCATCGGGGCGGTCTTCGCGGGCGCGGTGCAGGACTACATCATCCTCTACGCCTCGGTCCGAAATCGGGGCGAGTCCATCTCGAAGATCGCGCACAGATACCTCGGACCGGTCGCGGGATGGTGCACGGCGTTCGCGGTTCTGTTCATCATCATAGTGGCGCTCGCGGGACTGGCAGGCGCGGTCGTGAACGCACTCAAGGACAGCGCGTGGGGTGTATTCACCATCGCGTGCACGATCCCGATAGCGTTTTTGATGGGCCAGTGGATGTACACGATCCGACCCGGCAAAGTCGCCGAAGCCTCCGCGATAGGGGTCGTCCTCCTGTTCGCGGCCGTGATCCTGGGCAGCCCGATCGCTCGGAGTTCAGCGGCATCGTGGTTCACGCTCAGCGAGAACGGGCTGAAGCTCGCATTGCCCATATATGGTTTCATCGCGGCGGTGCTCCCGGTATGGATGCTTCTCTGCCCGAGAGACTACCTGTCAACCTACATGAAGCTGGGCACGGTCGCGCTGCTGGCGGTCGGGATCTTCGCCGTTCACCCGAAGCTGGTCATGCCCGCGACGACGAGCTTCATCCACGGCGGTGGACCGGTGATTCCAGGCCCGGTATGGCCGTATGTGTGCCTAACAATCGCGTGCGGCGCGATCTCCGGGTTCCACACCCTCATCGGCTCGGGAACGACGCCGAAGATGATCAACAGCGAGGCCGACATCAGGCCGATCGGATTCGGCGCGATGCTGGTCGAGGGGTTCGTCGCTATTCTCGCGCTCATCGCGGCCTGCACGCTCTTCCAGAATGACTACTTCGCGATCAACGTGAGGGCAGGAACTCCCTTCAGCACCGACGTGACCCAGCTCCCGATGCTGACGAAGATGGTCGGCGAACAGAATCTGGTGGGGCGAACCGGCGGCGCCGTCACGTTGGCGGTCGGGATGGCGCGGATATTCAGCGGCCTGCCCGGCATGAAGAGCCTCATGTCGTACTGGTACCACTTCGCGATCATGTTCGAGGCGCTGTTCATCCTCACGACGATTGACACCGGCACGCGGGTCGCGCGGTTCATCCTTCAGGAGATGGTCAGCCCCATCCACAAGTCGCTCGGCAAGGGCACGAATGTGCCGGCGGTGATAGTCACGAGCTTCGCGGTGACCTACGGATGGTACTATCTGCTGAAGGGCGGCACGATCAGCACGATATGGCCGATGTTCGGCATTGCGAACCAGCTTCTGGCGGTGATCGCCCTCGCCATAGGGACTTCGTTCATCCTCATCCGCTCCGCGAAACGGTCATACGCGCTCACGACGTTCGTGCCGTTCGTCTTCCTGGCCATCACGATCCTGACGTCCGGAGTCCAGTACAGCCGGAAGATGCTCAGTCTTCCCGCGCCCGACGGCGACCCGGTGAAGGCCGTGCTCACCATCGTGATGATGGCGCTGGCGGTGATCGTGATCTCGATCTGCGCGGTGAAGTGGATTCGAATCCTCACCGGCTGCGAGAAATGCGCCGAGGAGACCGAACCGACGGGCGATCTCATGGCCCTCGCGGAAGGCGTGGACGTGAGCGACTGATTTCAAGTGCGGAGTGCGGAGTGCGGAGTGCGGATTTGGGGATTGGAACGGCCAAGACGCCAAGGAAGGACAAGGCTCAAACATGGGGCGAGAAGACATAAAATGAGCCTGAGGCGTCTGGGCACACCTCAGGCTCGATACTGGAAAGACTAGCCTGGCCACAGGTTTATCTTTCACAGCGCAGTAATTCTAGCACTATCACTCACAGACCGCAAGCCTTTTTGCCAAAAAAACTCTCTCAAACAAGAAAATTCTTTCTTATTCGCCCTCTTCGTCCAGCTCTTCGATGCCCGAAGGCGCGTAGCTGAACGAGCTGACTTCCTCGCCGCGGAAGACCGTAACGAGCATCTCCTCGCGCTCGAAGCTCGGCAGATACGACGAGACGATGTCCTCATCTATCTGGGCGACGAGCTCCTCTTCGTCCGACATGGCGATATCCACTTCGAGCATGAGCACGACGTGTATCGTGTAGTGGGCGAAGTGCAGGTGAAGCTGTCCCACGCGCTTCTCGCCTTCCCAGATCACGTATACTTCGGAAGACACGGTGCGCACAAGCCTCGATAGTTGGAACTTGTCTGTCAAGGAAGTCTCTCCTTCGTCGCTGGCATGTTGTCGGGAAACAAGATGAATGGGTGAATGGGAGAGTGGGAGAACGGGAGACCCGCCGGATCGGCGTGCCCACTCCCCGTTCCGGCGTCAGGTCACGTGTTCCTCGAGCTTCTTCCGGTGCTTCGCATAGCGAAGCTTCTTGATCGCCTTCGCCTCGATCTCCCTTATCTGCTCGCGAGTCATCACGAAATGCCGACCGACTTCTTCGAGCGGGACGGGGAAGCCGTCACTGAGACCGAACCTCATAGTGAGCACCGCCTGTTCCGTGGCGGTGAGATCGGAGAGCGTCTCACGAATCCGCTCGCGCAGAAGCGGGGCGAACGCGCCGTCATCCGGCGAAACCGAGCGCTGATCCTGGATGAAGTCGCCGAGACAGTGCTCTTCCTCCTCACCACCTGGCGCGTCCCACGAAGCGAAGGGGCCATGTTCATCAGCCAAGATGGGCATCTCTAAGGAAAGCGGCTCGCGAACTGCGGCCATCATCCTCTCAACACGCTTGACCGGTAGCCCCATTTCATTCGCGAGTTCATCGGTTGACGCCTCACGGCCGAGCTCCTCACGCAGGCGCTTCTCCACCGCTCGCAGGCGGTGTATGATCGGATGAAGGTAGGAGGGAATCCTGATTGTGCGGCCACGATCCTCGACAGCACGGCCTATCACGTGGCGTATCCACCAGATCGCATAGGTGCTGAATCTGTTTCCTCTCCCAGAATCGAAGCCGTCGATGGCATGGATGAGGCCGATATTGCCCTCTTGGATGAGATCCGGGAGTGGCAGGCCTCTGCTGGCGTACGTCTTTGCGATGGCCGTCACTAGCCGCTGGTTCGCCTCGATCAACTGGTCCCTCGCCAGGCGGGCCTCGGGCGTCTGTCCATCACCGCGCTTCATGGCGTCAAAGAGTCGGGCCTCGTCCTCCTTCGTTAGCAGCCCACGCTTAACAGCCACGCATACACCCCTCCTCGCCACATCTGCGTCGGAAGTGTCTGGGATGAAGTGACAATCCCGTGTGCGTACGGCACCAGTCCGCACCTCAGCCCCTTCCCTCACGACGTCAGGTCAGGTATTCCTCGAGCTTCTTGCGGCGCTTCGCATGGCGAAGCTTCTTGATCGCCTTCGCCTCGATCTGCCGTATGCGCTCGCGGGTAACCGCGAAATGCCGACCGACTTCTTCGAGCGTGCGCGGATAGCCGTCGTCCAAGCCGAACCGCATCCGGAGGACGTCGCGCTCGCGGTTGCTCAGCTCGGAGAGGACTTCGACGATCCGCTCGCGCAGAAGCTGCTGCGAGGCGGCGTCGTCGGGCGAGACCGAGTCCTGATCCTGGATGAAATCCGCGAGGTGGCTGTCCTCTTCCTCGCCGATGGGAGTCTCGAGCGAGAGCGGCTCGGGGGCGATGCGCTTGATCTCGCTGACGCGCTCCACCGGCATGTTCATCTCCTTCGAGAGCTCGTCCAGAGTCGGCTCGCGGCCGAGCTCCTGGAGCAGGTGGCTCGAAGTCTTGATGAGCTGGTTGATCGTCTCCACCATGTGGACCGGGATTCGGATCGTGCGGCCCTGATCTGCTATGGCGCGCGTTATGGCCTGGCGTATCCACCAGGTCGCGTAGGTGCTGAACTTGTAGCCCTTCGTGTAGTCGAACTTCTCGACGGCGCGGATGAGGCCGATGTTCCCCTCCTGGATGAGGTCCGGGAACGACATGCCTCTGCCGCTGTATCTCTTCGCGATGCTGACGACGAGGCGGAGGTTCGCCTGTATGAGCTTCTCTTTCGCGGACTGGGCTTCCGGAGTCTTCCCGCAGCCCTCTTCTATCGCCTTGGCGTACTGGACCTCCTGTGCCATGGTGAGAAGCGGAGTCTTGCCGATCTCTCTCAGCCACATGCGGACCGAGTCGTCAATCGGCAGGCCTTCCATGGCCGCGATCTCTCCTTCGTGCGCCTCGGCTTCGGGCGCGTCTTCCTCTTCGACCGCCGGGATGTCGTCAACGAGGACGACGTCCTTGACCTTGTCTACTACCTGGATGCCTTCGTCCGCGAAAGTCTGCAGTAGCTCCTCGATCTGCTCGGCGTCGAAATCCTCCTGCTGGCTCAGGGCATCGTTGATCTCGTCGTACGTGAGCACGCCCTTGCGCTTGCCCTCTTCCAGCAGTTTGCGCACCTCGATA
>Ga0315284_10015950_pt1 | contig 10671 bp, 9 predicted proteins | sample YL17G09_16_MG_FD_203696 | JGI IMG/M metagenome (GOLD analysis project Ga0315284, IMG submission 203696) | Sediment microbial communities from Yellowstone Lake, YNP, Wyoming, USA - YL17G09_16 | ecosystem: Environmental > Aquatic > Freshwater > Lake > Sediment | place: USA: Wyoming | collected...
CATAGTATCAAAGGAGCCAACGGGGGCAAGTAGTAGGTCACGTCTATCAGGCATAATTGCGAGGGATAGATCGGTATTTTGTTGTGGTCTTTGTTGTAGTGATTGGCGTTGGAAGAGAGCCAGTTCTGTATTACGATTTTGAGAATCTTGTGCATTTTTAAACATAGAATCGGCATCAATCCGAGATTGTAGACCAGCTTCAGCTTTGATAAGTTCAGTATTTTGTGAAGCGGAGCGGAGGGCTTCAAATTCTCGTTGTTTCTTGGCACGTTCAAAGAGTTCAGCGGCGGGAGGGCCATTTTCATTCAAGTCAACACGGAAGTCGGGCATAGATGGAGGAAGTGCCTTAACTTCATTGCGTTCTTGTGTGAGGTTAGCGAAGCGTTGTGATGTTTCCTGAAATAGGCCTTCATCCATAACGGTTTTAACGGGGGAAGTATTTTTAGTAAGTTCTTTGCGTTGCATATATTGTGAGAAGTCTTTGGCAGAGGCGGATAGGACTTCTTTGTTTAAATTTTGAAGGGGTTTGTCACCTTGAACCTGATAGACTTGGTTAAGATAGTGGTTTAAGGTTTTAGATAAACGGTCTATCTGTTGGTCATTGAGAGGTGAACCGTTTCTTTGCTGAAAGTCCTGAATCAGTACAGTCTGAAGAGTGTTATAGTTTTTATCACTAAATAACACTGTTTTAACAGAAGTGTTTCCTTGTTGTTGTGGTTGTTGCTGTGCTAGAACCGGACGATACATTGCTAACTCTACTGTATAAATCTTTTATATGCCTTTTAAACCACCTCATTTGGCAGAGTGGAGGGTGTGATTTATAGAGTAAAATAATTCCAGATTAATGAAACGATTTATTGAATCAAAACAACTAAAACAGGAAAAGATCAATAAAAGAGTAAATTAAATTATTTAGAAAATAGTATTTTACGTAATTGTAACATATAATCATCATTAACGGAGTCTTTACAGAAGTTTTTAAATGATATACCACACATCATACAGATAATAAAGTACATACTAAACATACCACATTCAGAGTCTCCATATTGAAATTTACGAGCATTAAATCCCAATTCACAGCTACTAATTTGTAATTTAAAGCTACGCATTAGTCTTGCGATAAGTGGAGGAGTTTTATAGCCATAAGAATCAAAGTAGGCAACGAAGGGTTTTTTGATATTTTTAAGGTTGATATAGAGGCCGACCCAGTGACTACCGCCTTTGAAGTGAGGATCTAAGTTAAAAATCATACCGATACCTCGTATTCCTTTAGCATATTCACTTTTAAGGTTAATGTTACATGTTTCCTTGTATAGGCATTTACTACTGTTACTATTGTTACTACCGTTACTACTGTGATTATATGGATCAGGAGCTGAGAAATCAATGGGGAAAACACCTAAGAATTTAAACCATGGATATGCTTCTTGATATTGTTTCATAACACCAAGAATGTTATAGTTATCGAGCCACATATCGGGATCTGAATCCCAAGTTTTGGGGCGACGGGATCTGAGATATTGCTTACGGAGTTCCTTTTTGAAGTTTTCATCGATAGGTGCTTTATCAAGTAAGCAATGTTCTTCCCCTTTTTGACAGCCGACGCTTTGGAATAGTTTATCGCTGCTACTATTGCCTTTGATGTGAAGCTTTTTAGCGATTTCGGAATAAACTTTGGCGGGTAAACATTTATTTTTAGATTTACGAGTCGATGAAGGATTACATCGAGAGAAATCTTTTAGAGACAATTTCTTCTTCCGAGTTTGCTGTGGCATATTGCTCTGCTAATAATTACATACATAATAAATTATAAGAATATAGAGATGAGTGCAATATTAGGGCCAGGTGGAACACAACAGATCTTTGATTTTTCAAAGTCAAACTTGGTATTAATGGTGGGTGGTCAAATACTATTTATAGTATTTTTACTAATGATAGTATTTTTTGGTACGGCTCCGTTATCATTTCCAGCCGACGCGGTAAGAAATATGATAAGTAGAAATAATTCTAAGTCATAATAGAATGTCCTCGAATAGTAATTCTAAACCTCCGACTAATGGTGAAACAGGTGGTACGCTTGGTTCGAAAATGGCATCCGCTGGAAGTGGTATGATAGGTGTTATTATATTCAGTTTAGTTTCGGTTGGTATGTTTATTGGCGCTTTTGTATCAATGTCTAATTTTGTAGGAAGTAAGGATGATTGGAATCTTATTAAGCCACAAATAACTAAAATATGGATTTTAACTCTGATAGGTACATTTGGTCTAATTATTGCAGCGCTATTATATTTTATTCAGGATTCAGCGCGAACAATTTATTTTATCTTAGTACTTTCTTGTCTAACTCTTGGTTTATCATTTAGTTCATTGGCGATTGCAGCGATATCGCGTTGATAACTTGTTAAAACTTGTTAAAACTTGTTAAAACTTGTTAATCAGAGGTAATTGACCATATAGAAGGAATAGAGTGTTGTAGACGAAGACGAATGCCATATTTTCCTCGAACTTGAGAAATACCTTGAAGGCGGATTACGCATCGAATCATATCACCCTTTGTAAGGTCTGACACTTTACACGTAGTTCCATCTGCTTTTTTAATAATGGATGTTGGAAAGATATATAAGCATAGTATGGGTCCATCAAGAAGAAAGTGAAATAGTTCGCGAATATTTTCGTGAGTATAGTTCTTTTGATTAAGGAAGCTTTGTTGATGTACATAGAATGTACTTACTAGATATTCCTGGAGTGTATTAAGTTTGACTTGAAAGTTAAATTGGTCAGATAAATCTATACGAAGACGTGAATTTTCAGGGTTATAGTCGATAATCTTAATGGCTGGTGAAAGAATACTTACATCTTGAAAGTCGATACTGTTATCTTTGTATGAAAGTCGAGCAACTGCTTTACCGTATTTATCGGCTTGAAAGGGTGTGAGGTGAATATTTCCTATTTCTAATGCTTGATATGGGATTGATAGAAGCATTATATATAATGGTTTGATAACCTTATATGGTATATGTTTTATCTATTTAAATTGTTTTGAAAAGGAAATATAATATGTAAAAGGGATTGCGTCTTCAGGGTGCTTAAAACTATGAAAAGGTGTAGAGGTAATATGCAGCCGTGTTCGTATGCGTGGAGAGGGTTTAGGGGGGTTGGTAAACGAACTCAGTTATTAAAGTTTCTTGAGACACAGGCTGATAAGATTGGGGTTCCATTTGAGATTAAGAAGGGTACGTGGTTTTTGAATAAGCAGACGTGCGCAGGTGGAGATCCAGATGAGGATGATGATGAGGCGACTGGAAAGTCGATTCCATATGAGGAATCAAATCTACATTTGGGGTTTGATGTGGCGCGAATGTCGATGTCAGATAAAGTATTTTTACAGAGTATTTTAACGCGTTGGACGGGGCAGCAAGACGTATGTCTAGTATCTTCACTTATTAAAAGTAGATATTTGGTGTTATATCACGCGCATTTCTTAACAGATGAGTCGGTATTACAGTTGCAGGAGTGTTTAGAGCAGTATCCGACGTTTGCGATTCTTCTTACGACGGAGCTTCCTTTAAGTGGTCGATTACGTGATTTTTGTTTTGAGATTCCAGTGGTTGGTGAGGATAATTTACTGGCTAATTATACAAAGAAGATAAAGTTAGCTGAGAATGATGTTTGGTTAATTTTTTTTAGGAAAACGATAAATGATTGGTCAGATGGTTGGGGCGCATCAAAGATTGCGGATGTAAGAAATTGGATTTATATATGTCTACAACGTAACTTAAGATGGGTCGATGTTATAATGTATTGGGTTGAGGCAATTTATTTAACAGAATGGATAACTCCGAGTATGAAAGCTAAACTAATGGAGATATTATGGAATGCTGAGTCAGGTTCAGGTTGGGTATTAGTAACTTCATATAGAATTCCTATTTTATGGGAACACGTTCATTTAAAATTAGCACATCAATTATATAAATTCAGAAGTGAATTAGCTACTCGGGTTATAGTGCCTTTGGCTTAAAACCTTTGGCTTAAAACCTTTGGCTTAAGACCAAATAATCTAGTATAAAGTTTGTTATAATCTAATAGGGTAAGAATGTCTTTAATACTTAATACCGTGTTGGATAGAATTAAAAATGAGTTTGAATTACCTGATATAGAATGGGAAAATACGGAAATTAATAAAGAAGATTTGAAGTTTCTTGAAGAGGAATGTAATAAGGATTCTGAGTTTGATCCGCTTAATAAACGTCAATGGATGTATAGTAATATAGTATCTGGTAATGCGTTTGTGGTAGTATCCAAGTGTAATTATGGGCAGGTTATAGCGGCATTTGAGACAATGGAGCAGATGGCGGAATTACCATGGGATTTATGGGGTCGTATTTTGAGAATGTTTTCTGAGCCACAAGGCACCAGGCCCCCATTTAAGGTATTCTTTTTAGCAAATCGTAATATTCGTGAATTTCCACCCAATTATGAACCAATTAAGCCTCAAAATATTAATGGTGGTTATACTTACAGATGTAATCCTGAAACAATAATTATTTATAGGGCAGAGGATGCGACGAGAGTATTATTACATGAGTTACAGCATTCGTGTTGTTTGGATAGGACTGAGAATGGAATAGATATGATTGAAGCGGAGACAGAGGCGTGGGCTGAATTATGTTATGTGGCAATTTTGGCACAAGGTAAAAAGTATATATTTAATGATTTACTTAAAAGACAATCTGAATGGATGAGAAAGCAGAATACAAAAGTAAGAAAGCATATGGCTAATCCATATTCAATGGAGTTTCCGTGGAGATATACGATAGGAAAGGAGGATATTTGGCGTGAATGGTCTATTTTAAGTAGTATAGATTTAGCACCAGTAATTAGAGTGGGAAATTCATTGCGTTTAACGTATCCTCCAAGTGATATATTAAAACAGCGTTTTAAAGTGATAAAGGATTCGACGATTTTATAAAGTGCACAGAAATCTAGGCGGCTTTAAGTCCCCTCGAGCTTTAAGTCCTCCCGCGTGGAAATCCAAAATTGATTTCCAGTCCGTCTTAGAAATTAGTCAGAATCATATATAAATTATAAATGGGCGTAAAAGGTCTCTTTCAGTTCTTGAAAAGATTTGAAAAAGATGTTAATATTCCACAATTCATTTCAGGTAAATCAGTTGGCGTAGATATCTTCTGGTTCCTCCACCAATCCAAAGGAGATATGTTTCAGCTTCAAAATAACCTACTGCCAATTATTAAACACGCACAAAAAGTTCATTGTGTTTTCGATGGAGCTCCAACCGAAGAAAGAAAACAATCACACCAAGAACAGACAAAAAAAAGACAGGAACTCTATCAATCAATCAACCAAATTGAAAAATTCATAAAATATCCCTTTAATCATCTAACAGGGTCTGATCGTCATCATATTAATAGTTACTTGAATCAACTAAAAAGACAAGCGTGGCAGCCTCCTCCAGACTATGTGGAGTATGTTAAGAATTGGCTAGCAGGAAAGGGGTGTGAAATATATCAAGCCCCAGATGAAGCTGATCATACTCTTATCGAGCTCGAACAAAAAGGTACAATTAGTATAATTATCACAAATGATTCTGACTTACTTATTCTCGGATCAAGTACTGTTCTACGACCTGTATCCCCACTAAGGGGTGCAGTATTTAGTAGGGATTATATTTGTGATATTTTGGGATTTACGGCACAGCAGTGGGAGGATTTTATGTATCTCTGTAATAATATGAAAGATAAAGATGTACTTCTGGCATATTCACTAATAAGTGTGTATAAAGAGTTGGAATATGTACTTCAAAAATACTACATACTTTACAAGGATGAATTAGTCTCATAAAGTCTTAAATATTTTATACTTTATTTGTAGAATGAATACTAATAATGAAATGGGAAATGCTTCTGGCGCTTCTGGCGCTTCTGGGCGAGCACCTCCTAAACAATTTATTAAGAAAACCATTGAGGAATCAGTTACAACTGGTCCTGGTCAACAATACCCTTATCCTATGAATGCTACTACTGGTAAGTTAATGAAAAATGTTGATATGGGCAATGGCAAGGGTAAATTTTCACATAGTTTAACTGATAGACTATCACAAGCTGCTATGTCATCTGGAGAGGCAATTACATACAGACGTTCATATAAAATAAATGCTATAAATCCAAAATATAAGGCAGCACAAACAAGAGCTAAAGTTAATGAACTTAGCACTCTTTTTAGTAAAATGGGTTCAATGGGTAATAATGCAGGTGGTGGCAAACATAGAAGACACCGTAATACCAAGAGACACCATAACAAGTCTCATAAAAGACATACACAACGTAGACACACTCATCGTCACTAAATTAAATATTATATATAAGTTTTTAAAAACTATTTTATAATATTTTAAAAGTACATATAGATCCAAGACCCGAGACCCAAGACCCAAGATCCATATTGTTTAAAGTATTATATTAATTTATTTTTATAAATCTAGATGTATTTATAAGGGCCTTCACCTTTTATATTAACAGCTGATTTAAGAGGTTCAACATTTATATCACCGCGTTTTCCTAGAGCAAGCCAAGATGCTTTTCCTTTTGGCCCATATATTTTGAATTTATTATTTACTATTTTAGTTGTAGCATATATTTTTGGTTCTGTATCAATTTCTTCATCGAACTCGTGTGTAACATATACAGTAAAATCGGTTGCTAATGTTTTTACATATTCTGGTAATTCTATTTCCAAATATTTATCTAAAATTTCAGCGGTGCCTCTGTAATATACTCCTACTTCAGGGCCTTCTAGACAGGCGTGAACTAAATACTTATTTTCATCTAATGGATGATTTATCACAAATGTTTTTGCTAAATATGTGATTTCTTTAGTAGTATCATTATAATGTAGTATATTATTGTTTATAATATTTCTAATTGGTGCTACATACAATCCTACTGCTGCTGGTGGAGTTATTACTACTCCCGCTTGTGAATTTATAACAATTGAATTGGAGAAGGCAGTGCCAATATTTTGTGTTATACCTGATGCGTTCAATATAATACTATTATTTGCCTGTGTTGTAGCACCAGCCCGATTTCCTATTGCTATGGAATCTAATCCTTGACCAGAAGCGCCAGCAAATTCTCCAATAGCAATTGCGCTTCTACCTTGGTTAGTAAAACCAGCAGTTGTCCCAATAGCAATAGCACCTGTGCCCTGATTCGTTTGTCCAGCATTTGACCCAATAGCAATTGCATTGTCTGACTGGCGTGTTTGACCTGCTGAAGTACCAACTGCTATTGCTCCAATACCTTGGCGAGATTGACCTGCTTGATAACCTACTGCTATTGCGAAACCCCCTTGTGTATTTTGACCTGCTGAAATACCAATAGCAATTGCGTCACTACCTTGGGTATTTTGACCAGCGAAAGTACCAATAGCAATTGCACCGTCTCCCTGAGTATTTTGTCCAGCTTGAAGTCCAACTGCAATTGCTAAAGCTTGTTGATTAGATAAACCAGAACTTAGACCAATAGCAATCGCACCGCCGCCCTGACTAGTTAGTCCCGCACTGGCCCCAATAGCAATAGCACCTGTACCTTGATTACTTTGTCCCGCAAAATAACCAATAGCTATAGCTCCAGAAGATTGTAAGTTTTGCCCTGCTTCATTACCAATAGCTATAGCATTGCGCCCTTGTGTACCAAAACCAGCTTGGCGGCCAATCGCAATTGCGCCACTTTGTTGGTCACCTGCCCCTGCATTTTCCCCAACTGCAACCGCACTTTGTCCTTGACGAAGCTGTCCAGCTTCATAGCCAATAGCAGTTGCATATGTTCCTTGCGTTTGATCACCTGCTTGATTACCAACTGCTGTAGCTCGAAGCTGTTGACCATTTTGACCAGATTGATGGCCAATAGCAACTGCATATTCTCCTTGTGTACCTGTACCAGCAGTATTTCCAATAGCAACTGCATAAGTTCCTTGGTTAGTAAGACCAGCTTGATAGCCAACAGCAACTGCGAAACCCCCTTGTGTATTTTCACCTGCTTGATAGCCAACTGCAATCGCATATGAACCTTGTCGCACTCGTCCAGTATTTTCCCCAATCGCAATCGCTGAACTTCCTTGTGTATTTTGACCTGCTTGAACACCAATAGCAATCGCATATGAACCTTGTCGTACTTGTCCAGCATTATTGCCTATCGCAATAGCTATAAAGTGTTGACCAATTTGTCCCGCAGTATTTCCAATAGCAATAGCATTTGAACCCTGAGTATTTTGTCCAGCAAAAGTACCAATAGCAATTGCATCACCATCTTGGCTAGTTTGACCAGCTTGAACACCAATAGCAATCGCACCTGTACGTTGGCTTGTTCGACCAGCTTGAAATCCAACTGCTATTGCTCCACTACTTTGGCTAAATTGACCCGCCTCTCTACCAATAGCAATTGTTAGACGACCTTGGCTATTCTGTCCAGAGCTCTCTCCAATAGCAATCGCACCATTGCCCTGTGTATTTTGCCCTGCAAAATATCCAATAGCAATTGAGTATTGTCCCTGGCTAGTTTGACCAGCTTGAATACCAATAGCAATCGAATCTGTACTTTGGCTATTTTGACCTGCTTGAAGTCCAACTGCTATTGCTCCACTACCTTGAACACTTTGTCCCGCTAAATTACCAATAGCAACTGCAAATTCCCCTTGTGTATTTTGACCTGCTTGAAGTCCAACTGCTATTGATTTTTGTCCTTGATTGTTTTGTCCTGCGATTCTACCAATAGCAATCGCATCACTATCTTGGCTTGTTTGACCAGCTTGAACTCCAACTGCTATTGATGAAATACCTTGGCCAGTTAGACCTGCTCGAAGTCCAACTGCTATTGCTCCACCACCTTGAACACTTTGTCCCGCTAAATTACCAATAGCAATTGCGGTACTACCTTGGCTAGTTTGACCTGCATCACTGCCAATAGCAATTGCGGTACTACCTTGGCTAGTTTGACCTGCTTGATTACCAATAGCAATTGCCTCTGTACCCTGAGTATTTTGTCCAGCGAAAGTACCAATAGCAATTGCGTCACTACCCTGGCTTGTTTCACCTGCTTGACGTCCAACTGCTATTGCTTGTTTTGCTTGATTATTTTGTCCCGCCTCTCTACCAATGGCAATTGCTTCATCACCTTGGGTATTTTGACCAGCAGATGACCCAATAGCAATTGCGACACTACCTTGGCTTGTTTGTCCAGCTGATACTCCAACTGCTATTGCTTGAGCTCCTTGATCACCTTGTCCAGCAAAATTACCAACAGCTACTGCTTGACCGCCTTGGGTATTTTGACCAGCTTGACTACCAACTGCTATTGCTTGAACTCCTTGAGTACCTTGTCCTGCAAAATTACCAATAGCTATTGCAACACTACCTTGATTAGTTTGACCTGCCGCTGACCCAATAGCAATTGCGACACTACCTTGGATAGTTTGACCTGCTTGACGTCCAACTGCTATTGCTTGTTTTCCTTGGCTATCTTGTCCTGCGACTCTACCAATAGCAATTGCTTCACCACCTTGGGTATTTTGTCCAGCGGAAGTACCAATAGCTATTGATGAAATACCTTGGCTTGTTTGTCCTGCTTGAACTCCAACAGCTACTGCTTGAGTTTTTTGATCACCTTGTCCAGCAAAATTACCAACAGCTACTGCTTGAATACCTTGATTAAATTCTCCAGCATTACAACCAATATGTACTTCATTTTGACCATTAACCCAAGCTGGTGGAAGAATTTGATCATCCCAATAAAGATAATCAGAATAACAGGCTCCAAGAGCCTGTACAGTTCCTGGATCGCCTGCTGGTCCAGTAGGACCAGTTGTTTCAATAAGAACTGATGGTCCAGTAGCACCAGTACAACAGGGTCCAGTTGGTCCAGTTGCTTCTGGTCCAGTTGGTCCTGCAACACCCGTATCACCAGTACAACAAGGTCCAGTATAGCCCGTAGCGCCAGTCATACCCGTAGAGCCTGTAGGACCACTAGGACCAGTTCCAACACAAATTAGTGGATAGTATGGAATGCAAGGTTGCGGTGGGCAAGGTGAAGGACAATTACCTCCATAATTATAACCATATGGATTATATTGTGGGTTACAAGACATTCTAATAATATATAGAGTATTTAAAAAATATTAAATACACAATACACAAATAAAAATAAACTAAAAATATATTTTATTTTCATTTTGAAGTTAATTAATTATTGTAATTAATTTTTGGATTTTGGGCATTTAAGCGTAAGGCCTCGCCTTAGGGAATCCTAAAAGTTCTAAGCAGTAACAGGCTTCTTCTTCTCGGGTAGGACATAGAGCTTGTAGAGGTAGCTCTGGATGTTGCGGTACGTGAGCGTCTCACCCTCCTTGACGCCAAGAACCTTACGCATTGCTACGTCAGGGTGGATCGTGTGTCCCTTCTCAGCATCCTTGAGCTTGTGGCTATCAACATAGGCGCTGAAGGCACGCGTTACATCCGCAGGCGTCATCTGGGAACCTTGCGTCTTGCCAAGGAAAGTGCAGAGCTCGCTCTTAAGCGTTACAGGGGTCGTGAAGATCGTGGGGCGCTTCTCCTTTGGCACACCATCCTCACCCTCCTTCTTACTGCGGCGGCGGCGA
>Ga0315284_10015951_pt1 | contig 10671 bp, 11 predicted proteins | sample YL17G09_16_MG_FD_203696 | JGI IMG/M metagenome (GOLD analysis project Ga0315284, IMG submission 203696) | Sediment microbial communities from Yellowstone Lake, YNP, Wyoming, USA - YL17G09_16 | ecosystem: Environmental > Aquatic > Freshwater > Lake > Sediment | place: USA: Wyoming | collected...
ATTGTTCGGTTTCCTTAGACCGTAAGTTAGCCAGAGCGCAAGAGGTGTTACTATGGCTCTTGATGTTAAGATACAAAATATTGGTGGTTCCTACTTCCGCCTAAAGGCCAGTGACTGGCAGTTTTCCTACAGTAGGACAGTGACTTCTGTTCCACTTCCTGGTGGGACTGTATTTCAGATGGACCTCCAAATGGTTCAACCGTCTGTTAAGGTGAGTGGGACATGTGATAAGGATGGTACTGGGGGTGCTAATGGGATTGCTCATCGGCGCGATTTTGATACTATCCTAAATACTTGGTGTGCTGATGATATCTATCTGTATGAAAATGCCACCACATCCTATCTGGGTAAGATTCGTAGTTTCAATATGCGTCGCGATCCTGCTCAAGACTACTTTACCTGGGATCTAGAGTTCCTCATTAACCCCTCACCGTAAGGGATTCTTTTAAGGGTTTTTACACATTCGACATGGGCTTTGCAGTTGTCAGTTAAGGGAGATTTATGAGCTTCAATCAATCTAAGGTACAAAGGTGGTCTGGTGGATCTTGGGTTGACTGTACCCAGGTGCTAGGGTTTACGTATGTTGACAATTTATTCAAGCCTCGTTACGTTGAGATCCAAATATCAGACCCTCTGAATACTCAGCAGGGAAATTACTCTGCATTTCAGTATATACGCATCTCTGAAAAAGTAACGGAGGATGTACTATTCTTTGGGAGAGTAACTTTCATAGACCCAAAATATGATGAGTCTATGGGTCAGATGATGATTCTCGTATGTAAGGACTTCGGGGTAGAATTAGAGGGTACTACCTGTGATCAGGACTATACTCTTGAACTTGCGGGTGCTTGTGGCACTGATGAAGTCATTAAGGAAATTATCAAGGATTACACCTATGAGCCTCCCTCTTACATAGCGGATGGGGACACAGGTACAGTTACTGGGTCTCCTGTCACTATTCAAGCACAAACTACTCAGAAGGTTGTTACTGTAACTGGGCTGGGTAATTTGACAGTAACTCTCCCACTCGGCTGTACTGGGTTAGCTGAGAGTGGAGTATGCACAGTAAACGGTAGCCCCAAGGCCCTGGTGCCTGGAGTACAGACTATCATTGCCCAAGGTGTGGTTGGCACTATTCTTATCACCATTTATGAAGCATCAGGGAACATTCGGGATAGCGATATAGAGGCTTCAGGTACAGACCTGAGTGGTGCCCCCAGTTTTGCTGGGGCTAAACCGAGAGCCTGGGATGCCATTATGTGCCTATCTTGTAAGGATAAGAGACTAGTAGGCTCTAATTACGGATGGGTATTCAGAACTGGGAATGGATTAGATTTTGCTCCAGCACTTGTATCTAATGCTATCTACTACCCTGCTGGAAAGTACGTGGGTACCAAGAGTGGGGATGAAACTCTGGAGCCCATTACTACTGATGTTCCTGCTGATGGCTTAACCATTGCCTTTAGAGAATCTTGTGGTACTCTTGCAGATCTAACTGGTACTGCTACTGGTAGTCCGGTGACTCTTAAACCAGGAGCTAATACCATTACTGTGACTAGTCTAGGTACCTTCACCGTTACTCTTGCCGCTGGGGATACTGGTACCGCAGTGAGTGGAGTGGCCTGTTTAGTGACTGGTAGTCCCCTAGCACTACCCGCAGGTGCCACTGTGATTGATACAAGTGGCCCCGGTAGTGTTCCTGGTACGATCACTATTAATGTAAGCCAACAGAAGTTGGACATGTATGGCCCCTATGAATTTCCTAGTTATCCCAAGGAGATTATCACAGAGGTTTTTGTTCCATATGATGATGCGGGAGTATACAAGATATATGGACCAGACAGAATAGTGTACTCTGCTGGACCACCCATAGTGTACCTAGACGAATACTTAGGGGTTAAGAGGCCCAAAACTGTCTATACTACGGGGGCCAAATCACTGGCCGATGCTACCACTGCTGCTACCGCATGGTTGATACAGTATGGTCAGGCGACCTCTCCACAAAAAGGAAAAATTCAACTATCTCACTACCCCAAATTTGTTAAGGGAGGAGATAACTACTTTGTTAATGCTGGACACATAGTTCATATACATCACTCTTTACTGGCCTCTGTAGATAATACTAATATGATAGTAACTGAGGTCAAGTATTCTGAACCTGAGTGTATATCGGAGCTTCAGCTGCTGAGTGAGACAGCTGGGTTTGATGCAGAGAATGAAGATCTATGGTCCTCATTGAGTGATCAAACAGACAGGAGTTACGGAGTAGCTGAGATGGCTCCTGTGTCTTTTGATGAGTTTACTATTCCTGCCGGGGCGTTGCATACTTGGACACAGCCCTTCTCCCTTTCCCTTGTATGGTCATCAAACAGTCAGGACGAGATTGCCTGGGTTACGGACGCTACTGCAGGGGGCTATTCGTTAGTGTGTCAAGATGGCTCCACATTTATTATTAATGATGGTCACCTACATGTTGGGGCCATTCCCGAATATTTTTACGTTGACTTAACTGGCCATACATCTGGGCAGAATATTGGGAATATGCTCACCACTACTGATTTTAGAGTAGCCATCGGGACTGGGCATGCTTTATGTGCCGTGGCTGAGAAAGGCCCAACCACTGACGATAAGGCTTGTGTATTACCTGCAGGTGGCAAACACGGTCTCCTGAATGTGGGTCTTCTTACAGCTAACTGTGTTCAATCTGATACTATAATGGCTAATTCAGTCACTATTAACAAGTTGGCTATGCAATGTGTAGATGCTCAAATTGACAACTATAACTTTGAACTAGGTAATACTACTGGATGGACTGAAGCTGGAGGTGCTAATGCTTCGGTTCAAGGAACTTATGTCATACATGGTAGTTACTCCCTCAAAATTCCTGTCACTCTTAACCACCACTATATGTATCAGGATATACCTGCTGTTGAGAATGAGATATGGACCGCAGAGTGCTGGTTTGATGAGTGGGATGGAGTTAGCACCATTCCGGTTGTGAATTCTAGACTGTATATCGCCGCTATTAGGGCAGATGGGGTTGAGATTACCAACAGTTATGTTGAAGTAGTTCCAGCTGGTGCCACTGTCGCTAGACGACAATCCATATCCCTTAAGATGCCAGCCCTCACTAAGTGGGTTAGAATTGCTCCGTGGGTCTCTGGAGATGGGGCTGGTGGGTCAACTACTTTCTGGGTCTTTGATGACTGTAAGCTTATCAAGTCGTCCCAAATTATCATGCAGGGAACTCCAGGTGGAACTAGGATTGAGTTGACTGACTCTCAAATAGCCGGTTATAATGGAGCTACAAGACAGTTTTATTTACAAGCTTCAGATGGCAAGGCATACTGTGGTGGAGGTAATGTACTACTAGATACCCAAGGAGTATCTTTAGCTGGTTCTGGTAGGTTGAATCTTGTAGCTGCTATAGGATCAGCAGCCCTAGGATCACTAGGAGTTGTGGGTAGTACTGTTTACTTTGATAGTAACGATGGTAGTTATGATCTAGCATTTGGTTCAGCTAGAGACATCTATCTCCAAGCCTCTGATGATGTGATTGTAGATGGTAACCAGATGAATCTATATACCAATAGTGTTCAGTTAACTATCAGATATGCATCTGGTGGGGTTCCTGGTAGTACATCTAATAGTGAGATAGTAGCCTTTAAGTCTATAGGTGATTACTACTTAGCGTGGCAAATCCCTGGTGGTGCCCTAATGAGAACAGCTGCATTAGTTCCAGCGTAGTAAAGGAAGGTAGGGTTACTATAAGATGCTGTTATTAACTAAGTTAGTTAATTCGGAACTATATTGGGAGTTCCACCAGTCATTGTCTCGGAGCTTAAAATAGGGGTCGGAATGGGTTATAGTTTTTCCTGTATAAGTAATTGTTTGACACACATAGAGCATAGAGGTTGCTTGTGGGGGGGGGAAATGTACTTTTAGATAGCACAGGTATCACCATAAGATCTGCCTCGATCTTTCTAAAGGATGGTGGTGGAAATGTTATGGGTTCTATTTATGACGCATACGGGGCTACAGGTGGATTTACTTTGGTGGGTATGAATGGATTCGGTATAACAATGACAGAGAACACCAGTAATAATCACATCTATATTGATCGCAACCAATTAGATTTGTACGATCTTAATGGACCTATTACCCTGAATGCTAGCACGGTAATTAACCTAACTGCTGGTGGGGCTAGTGCTATTCATATGTATGCAGGGCATATAGAAGCTAATGACACAGCATATATTCTCTTACCACAAGACAATAGCGACCCTGGTTCACCAGTTGAAGGTACAATGCTTTACCGAACAGATACACATGTATTGCGCCTATATAATGGTACTGATTGGTGTACTATTGATATGATTCCTGATCCGTAGAAAGAAGTTGGTTAAGTGTATCAGAATATGGGCTGTTCCACCAATCGAATTGACCCCTGTTGATGGCGATGAGGAATCGAATGCCACTAAATTTAATATATTCATTATATTCGTTTCTATTGGTCTTAACTATTTGTAGAATAGTAGACTCTACAAGGATGGTCGAACTCTTGGATTGAATTAGAATCCAACAGGCATCCTTGACTGCCCCGTTATCGCCAATAACAAGATAGGTTTTATAATGGCACTTGTAGGTGAAGTAATACCAAAGATAGGAGGACATTTCAGAGCAATCAAAATGTCCCTCGTCATAAATGTCACCGAAATCTCCGCCCATCGGGGATTGCCTCATAGGCAGACGGAGGTACTGTAAGTCGTCTGCGACTTGGGACTGAGTAGGATATACGTTAGTAACTATAGGTGAGTCGTGATTAGGGATAGTGTTTAGAACACAAACTGGTCCTAGTACGAATGTCCAAATGGCTATGATGAGAATGAGTTGTAATGTAAGTAATTTCTTCATGAATTCAGTATACCATACAATGGTTAATAGGTGTGTAAAAATAGAGTATAATAATAGCAAAGGAAGGTAAAATGTTATTTACACTAGATTATAATGAAAAGACAGGAGAATCAAAATATATCTCAACACTCCCCCTCCAGTCAGTTTTGATGATAGTAAATCAATTGATTGCTAATGAGGCTGTCAAGAATGCTTTAGAGGAGCATGACAGAAAGAAGTCTGCGGAAAAACAGACCATTCTTAATCAGGCTATTGAAATGGCAGGAAAGGAAGATTCTAACAATGGATAAGTTCCTAGATAAACTCTCATGGATATTTGTGGCAACGATAGGGTTCGGATGTTTTTATGCCATCCTAGCTACATGGCTAATCTTTACAGTAGGGGCATCTGGTGTAGTAGCATTTCCAGTCTCCCTAATGTATTTTTGTACCATGTGGTATGTAGTAGATAGACTGTGGAGTCACACCCCATGAGTAGAAACCAATCGTGGACAGATATAATGTGGGTGGTAAAATGTGTTGATATGGATGGGCATGAGTGGGTGAGAGAGATGGGGGAGTGTGATCAGTGCCACAAGCCCTCCGACAAACTATTTGTGTGCAAGGAGATAAGTAAGAAGTACTGTACGGCTTGCATTAAGAAGGATAACCTGATAAAAGTCCTGTTGTGATTGACTTTTAGTAGGCAGGGTGGTATAATATAAGGGGAAGGAGTTTTTGAAATGGACATAAATAAGGCATTAGGAATTTATTCTGATCTGGCCAATAACAGAGCCAAAGAATCTGATATAGATGCTTTGTACAAGGATCTGTCAGAGAAGTCTGATGGGACGGAGTATAAGAAGTTCTTAGATAACTGTCAGAATAGGACGGACAAAGCCCTGGCTGTGGATAGTGTTTTTGCAGCTATGCATCGTGATCCATCAATAGCCAATCTGCTGTACGGATGGGATGTAGATACAGAGGTAGTACGAAAGTCACTAGATGAATTGTCTGGTAATGAAGTGGATGTTGATGTGCGTAAGATGAGTCGTGGATATTTTTCTACGATGAGGTCTGGCAGTAGGTTTGAAATCTTGGAGTAGAAGTGAAGTACAAAATAGTCTATGTTGCTCATAAGCTCCCCGAGGGGTTTATCGGAAATAATTATTTTGCAGCTGCTGCCCACCGGATTCCATTTCCATACGGGAAGGACACCGTATTAGTGGATAGTAAGGTCGGAAAGGAAGTTAAGAGACACAGTAAGAACCATGAAATTTTGGAAGCAACGGCTATGTCTAAGGAATATAAGAAGAGTATGAGTCATACAGAACTCATGGACTTGTATCATAAGTGTCATGCCTTTGCTCTCAAAAATGAAAAAATTGACGTGGAAACCTCTGAGGACGCAGAAAGACTTATGGACAATAAGATGGCTAAGTTTTTAGAGTATTTGAAGGGCAACATGAGTACTTCTGAGGTCATGGGGATTAGAAAACAGGATCTCCCAGGTATGACGTCGGGTGACCATAGCGCCTATGACAGGGCTGGATTTCTGTCTCGTGAGAAAGATCCCAAGGAATTTCCTCAGATACCTCAGAAGAAGGACGAAGAGATGGTTATACAAAGTGATGTGACTGGAATGCCAATAGACAGGTTTCCTATCTACCTCCAAGAGTATGAGGCTTTATACCATGCCCAACTATCAGTGCCAGATGTCGATATCATCTCCCACGCAGAGTTACTAACTCTCCACAGGTTTAGTGGTGACTCTAAATATATGGAACTCATAAAACAAAGGGGTATGGTAGGGGAACCAGTTATAGCTTGGGGACCGGCCTGCCTTGACCAAGAGACTAGGATATTCACCAAGAGGGGTTTGTTATCGTATAACGAGGTAGTGGAGGGGGACGAGATATTTTCTATAGACACAGAATCTGATAGTCTAGTAGAAACTACTGTTGGTAAGATCCATATTTATAACCACGACGGTATGATGTGGAGGACTGGTAGTAAGAATGTCGATTTGCAGAGAACCATAGATTCTTGTGTTACTGGTAATCATAGAGTCCTACAACGTAACGGGTCCTACAAGCAGGCAGATAAACTGTTCCCACTAGGGGAGACTGTAGATATTCCTACTACTGGGGTATGGGAAGGTAATGATATTAGTCTGCACACCTCTGACTGGATTGACCAAAGTCTCCTAGGCAAAAACACTAAGTATAGGCTGCCTGAAGTGATCCCACTTAGACCTTTCTTAACCTTGGCCGGATGGTATGTGTCTGAGGGTAGCCCTTATTATGATGGTGGTATAGTGATATGGCAATCTCAAAAACAGCATCCGCAGTATGTAGAGGAAATAATGGGGTGTGCTAAGGAGCTAGGATTAAACCCTATAGTTCATAAAAGCCACAAAGAAGATGAGCTTGGGGACCGTATTTTTGTCTCCTGTGTAGCATTGAATAGAATATTGGTATCAGAATTCGGAGCGGGTTCTAGGGGCAAGAGAATACCCAGATGGCTACTAAACTCTAGGAGGGAGTATATCCAGTGGTTTATGGAGTCTTGCTGTAAGGGGGACGGTAGATACAGGAGTAGAGTGTCGCAGGAGCTGGCTACGGTGTCTAAAGAGCTTGCTAGAGATTATGCCGAGGCAGCTTTGAAGCTCGGAAAAACCACCAGGATTCAAGAGAACGAGTGGGATATGAAACGTATGGAAAGTTTAGGTCACCTACCTAAGAGTAAGGGATACTACTTGGTCTCTCTATGTGGGTCTGATGAAAAGGGGTGTGTTAATAAAGACAATAGAGATCAGGTCTATTACAATGGGAAAGTATGGTGTGTTTCTGTATCCAATGGTCCATCCAATTTTTTAGTCCAACGGGGAACTCATATGTTCTTTACTGGTAACTCCGTGGAAGTAATAGATCGACAAGGACATATGATCCCGTTATCCCCTCTTAAGGATGCGTTCTCTAACTTCATGAGGAATTTCAGAATGAGAAATGGAATAGTGTTACATACAGACGCACAAGTAGCTAGCATTATTCCATGCTACATTGATAAATCGGGCAAGAAATATGCCAGTGGGGTTAATCATTATGGTTTGTATATTCTGTGCGAGATCAGACGTGATGGGAAAATTGCAGAGAGAGTGCGAAATGAGGTTCTCAAAGGTAACATACGTTCATTTTCTATTGCTGGTATAGCCACAGATAAGCATCAAGTAGTTGCCAAGAGTGGTAAATCTTTCCTGCAAATTGATGCCCTGGAGCTGTCCGAGATTTCCCTAGTGGAGAGGCCTGCTAACCAAGATGCCAACTTTAAGCTCATTAAGGAAAGCGACCATCTGTGGACAGACATTATGAAGTATCTCCCTACTGAGCAATGTGATCTGTCTGATGGGGTGGTCTATACTGACGAGAACACCATCTGGATTAGGACTGAACCAGGGTCATTGATGGGTGAGTACATCAAGAGTAAGTTGCTTGAAAATCTACCCGACGATCTTAAGGCTCAATTGCACATTGTAGTTACTCATGACTTCAATGAGATTCAGAAGTCTGATTACAGAGCTATCTACAAAGCAGCTCTGTGTCCCATAGCAAAGGTTGGGGAGGGTATTCCTGAGTCCAAGAAGATATACCCAACACAGGTACCAGCTAATCTCCCTAGAGACATACAGGGTAAGACTATCGCTAGAGTCTTTAAAGATGAACCTGCACCTGTTCAGAAAGCTATTCCCGTGTTAGGTGCTCTGCTTGGTGGAGCTGGCGGAGGTGGGGGGGCTGCTGGTGTGGCTACTCAGGCAGCTGGTGCTGCAGCCAGTGCTGCGGGTGGGGGCGGAGATGATGACGAAGTAGAAAAGCAGACTCAGCTTACTCCTGCCTCTTGTGATATGGCTAGTGAGAAAGATGTTGATACTGTTCGTCCAGACCTAAGCTCCGATGGTACTCCCAGAGGGGATAGAGATGCTCGTGGTATTGGAAGAACTCTTGGTCAGAGTAGCCTATCTCCAGAACCTAATGAGCCTGTTCCTCTGAGAGATCAGAATGAATTAAATAAGGCTGGTCAACCTAGTCAGCAAGATCCGTGGGCTAGTGGAAGCTATCAAGTGTCTCCAGTGCAAGTTAATGCGGTTAAGTCAAAAGGCGATGTGGATGCTGATATAAAGGCTGAAGAAGAGAAAAAGAAGAAAGAGCAGGAAACTAGTAATTTTGAGGGTGAGGAAAGAGAGAAGACTATCATTCGTCCTAATAGTGGGATGCCCTTTATTGAAGAAAAGAAACCTGAGCGTCCAAAGGATGGAGCCGCCATCATGCCAGCTACAGCTTCAACGGGTTACACGGGGTCTACGAGTACGTAAGTCTGCTCTAAACTAATCCCGCCGCCTCAAAAAGTTTATGGTAACACCTAGCGATTAACCAATCTTCATTACTGTAGGGGTCATTAAGCCAGATAATTTCTAACTCCTCATTGTGAGTCTTGGTGTGTTTATGAATTAAATTGATCATAAAGGTCTCATCCCACGGGAAAGATACCCACATCAATAAGTCTTCGGGAAAAGTCACGAGTGCCCAGCCATCTTCTGACAACAAGCAGATATCACTGTAGTAACAATCGTAAGAGGTTATCTCTTCGAGCCACGCATAGACCCTCACCCTTACATTATAACATACTACTTCTTTTCCCAGTTAACGTCAACAGGCCACCACCCGTGTTCAGTAATGGCATAGTACTTTTTCTTGAGTCTGTAGAAGTAGACTTTCATTAGATTATCTCTAATGGTACACCCATAAATGTCATGCATTCTCTCCCTGATGGACCAACTACTGGGCCGCCCATGTACCTCATCTGCTGACACAGTTCTTTCTCTATGACAAAGTAAGTTCCCCAATCCACATAGGCTACTTTTTCTGCTCCCTTCCTGTATATGTCTACTGCTGGTATAGTGGGCCATGAACATCTGACCCTACTGAGTAGGATGAGACCCATTAACTCCTCATCATTTTCTGGGTTAATAGAATGCCTCAGCAGAGTATATTCTCTGGTCTTTAGGAGACCGTTTCTGACATACTCAAATATATAGTCATAGTTAGTGGCCAGCATCAGCCTTCCACCCTCATCTATGATGTAGAATGTCTTCTTATAGTCATACGGGATGATAGCTGTATCATATACCCAAGAGTAGATACCAATGCTCACTTAGTAAACATCCCCATTCTTTTCAATTGCTTCTACCTCATGGGGAATAATTATACGTCTTGTAAACTCATCCTTGGCGCAAACTAATGCTCCCACGATATCGTTCATAGTAGAGTACTTCTTCGGATGATTCATAAGGTACTCGATACAGAGCCTAGTGATCTGGTAATTAAGCTCCCCTGAATTTTCTGCAGCTGCAGCTGTTATCGGTTCTAACAGGTCTCTGCGTGAGTTCTCAATGTACGGCAACTTATAGCTCCTTTCCCCAATTGTATTTATGGTCTAGGGTGAACTCTTTCTCTGCAAATTTATCGATCATATTTCTAAAGGCGTCCACTAAGATACCCTGGGCATTCTATGCCTCCTCAGTATCTTTCACTTTAATAACGACCGGCATGTTAAAGATAGTGTACCTGGGGATATTAATAACGAGTTGCAGGTCTTCAGGTTTTGTACCAGTCTTAAGAGCTTCTTGTCGGGCTACAGCAATGGCATTTAAATTCAAGTATATAACTAGGATATCTTCCTCTAGCTTGGAATTTGACTGAGTTACTATATCCATGTTAAATT
>Ga0315284_10015953_pt1 | contig 10670 bp, 16 predicted proteins | sample YL17G09_16_MG_FD_203696 | JGI IMG/M metagenome (GOLD analysis project Ga0315284, IMG submission 203696) | Sediment microbial communities from Yellowstone Lake, YNP, Wyoming, USA - YL17G09_16 | ecosystem: Environmental > Aquatic > Freshwater > Lake > Sediment | place: USA: Wyoming | collected...
TCGCCCAACACTAAGGCCCCAGACCCTTGCTACCCTACCGGTGAGGCCGGGCGGCGCTGGGTCCGGGGCCAGAGTGTCAAATTAGCCGCCTCGACCTCACCACGGCCAATCTAGCATACTCCCCTAGACTCACCAAGAGCCATTCGGCAGGGCCATTCGGCCTGTCTTTGGGACTTCGTGTGCACTTGACACTAAGTCGGATACACGCAAGCCCCAAGCTCCAGGTTCAGGCAGCAGGCAGCAATGGGCACACGCGCAGAGCCAGGAGCCCCCTGCCCTGAGTCTGAGAATGAGTATACCCGGACGGACGCCCGCTATTCATGCACACTAGCTCCCTAAGCAGGCTTCCTTGCCACGCTTCCAGACTCAATCTTTACATAACTACCATAATCAAGAGGCTGGCAGCACACGCCCAGGCGAGCAGGCGGTCGGGCTCGCGATCCTATGCAATCTGCATAAGGTCCCCCAGCCAAAATTGGGCTTGCCCCTTGACACGCCGTACGTACGGCATTACACTCTTAGTAACGGCAAACGTACGGCGTGACAGGGGAGGTTGGGAGTGCAGGAATTCGCCCACTACACAATCAAGGTAGGTTGTCCAGACGAAGAGATTGAGGTTCCGCGTCAAGGAAGGGAGGACTCGAAGAACTGGCTTGTAGAGAAACTGCCGGATTCGGCGAAAGTCCTGTGGGCCTTCCTCGGCCTCATGTCAGACATTCCACAGTCAGTCACGTTCTCTGTGTGCGTAGACGAAGGCACCCTAGCCAGTTCTGCCGGAGCGGACTTTGTATCCGAGTTTCGTGAGCCAGTGGAACTTCCCAAATGACAATCGACCAATACACAAGTCAGTTGGCCGACGAACAGGGATGGGCCACACGAAGTTCCGCAGAGGATCGCATCGCGGTGATGCTCCATAGTGAGGGGTTCCGCCCTGGTTCTGGTGTCGAGACACAATTCAAGATTGGCCTGTACCGAATTGACTTCGCATTTCCTGCGGCACGTGTTGCCCTAGAGGTTGATGGGTGGCTTCATAGGCACCCCGACCACGTAGCAGCCGACAAGAAGCGCGACAGAAAGCTAAGGGATTGGGGCTGGGACACGTTTCGGATAAATGCTGAGGCCCCAGAGGAAGAAATCCGGGTGCAGATAGGTCGTATAGTAGAATGGGTAAGGCGGGGGACACCGACAGGGTACATATTGCCGGGTTTGAATCCGCTACTGACAGTGGACAAGGTGGCAGAACTTTTGTCTATCGGACGGGTGCATGTCTACAAGTTGCTGAAGGATGGCGCGTTCAGTTCGATCAAGTTAGGACGATGTCGGCGTATTCTCCGGGCCGATGTTGAGGCATTCTTGCGCGCTCAATCTATTGGTGCCAGTGAGCCAGACGATGGCTAAGACCTGCTCCTGCGGCAGTCCCATGTGCCCCATCTGCAACCCAAAGGGCAAGAGTGAAACGGCAAACGTACGGCGTAACAAGAATGTGACGCAAAACGTACGGAATGAAACGCCAAGCGTACGCCCCGAAACGGAAGTCATACAGGTGCCCGTCGTGGTGAAGTTAGAGGAGAAGACCTGGACCGTCGATTCTGGCTACTGCCCCACCTGTAGTCGGCCCTACTGCCCTGAGTGTGGGAACCCCATCCCTGTGCGGGGTGACTATTGCAAGCCTGCCTGCCGTTCGCGGGCATGGAGGAAGAAGAAGGCAGAATGATGAACTGGGCGAGGGAAGCGATTGACAGTGGTGAGATACCGGCTCTCGTAGCCCATTCGATTGAGGAAGGCTGCGAGGTCGTTCCTGCGGAAGATGCGGCGGAGTTCCTTGACGGAATGATAGCGTTCTACGAAGCGTGGGGTGCTTTGTTAGAGAAGACCGTGAGGGAAGCGATTGACGCCGGCGAGATACCGGCTGCCGACTTAAAGGGGGGCAAGTGGTGCCCGATGAGGGGGGAAGTGATGAGCGAGCACACACCTGGCCCTTGGCAATGCATCGTGCGCGACAACGATAGCCGTGACCAATGCTCTATTCTTCCCGTAGGCGATGAGGTAGAGTTACTACGTGTCCGCACAGGGTCGATGTTCATCTGCCACACGCCCAACGGCCATCGTCGCCGCGCCGAGGCAGAGGTCGAGGCCAACGGTCGCCTTCTCGCGTCTGCCCCCACCCTACTCCGTGCCCTAACAGCGGCCCCTGACCCACTTGCCGGTGGTTGTGCCAACTATCCGCGTTGCGGCCATCGGGCAGCGTCTTGCTTTGAGGAATCATACCAAGAGTGGTACGACTCAACACGCCAGACTATCAAGGAGGCATCATGCGAGCAACAATCCTAGTCCTAATCTTGGTCGTCTGTCTTCTGTTGTGGGGAATCGTGTTTGGGATGATGTTTGGCGTTCTGGACGTCCAGGCCAAGCAACACGGGCCGCCCCACTGGTGTTGCCAGGCGAAGGTCTGTCGCGTGTGTCCAACGCCGGTCCCCTACTGGCCGTACCCGTGATGCGTAACATCGTGCCCTACCAGGAGACCTTCGGCCCGATGCCTGGCTTCAGGGTGTACCGCAAGAGTCTGCCCCTGGCAGTGTTTTGGGATGAAGGGTTGGCCTACAGGCTAACCCCAGACTATCGGGGTCAGCGCGTGGTGCGGCAACCCGTCCCGTCGTATAAGCAGATGTGCGAGAGGCGGTCTCAACATGCCTAACTGGTGGCATAGGCTGTGGTGCAGGGATTGTCGGGTCGCCTCCTGGCTCATCAAACCGCATGGGACTTACACCATCAAGGATTCACGGTTCCTCTGGAACTGCGCAGCCATCATGGACTGTCTTGATGCCAAGTTGCGGGTGATCCAGAGGGGGCACGAGTTCCGCGACTGGAGTCCCGACTGGAACCGATTGAGGACTGAGAGTCCCCTTCCTGAACCTGCCCGCTTCTTCCGCAGCGACGTTACTTGACATGCTGAAATCCTAGACTTACACTCACCGTAAGAGGGGTCTGGTCCTTCGGGCTGGACCCCTCTTCAGCATGGCCGGGGAGACCAGACCTCCCCGGCCAAACTAATATGGTTAAACTCGGCGGTTCACGTAACCACTTCTACGGCAAGCACGCCGATGATCTGCGCCAGCTCATCCTGACGCACTACGGGTCGGCTTGGCCCGAGATCATCAAGATGCGGCACGAGCATGTGAAGCGGAAGGGTGGGTGCCACGTGTGTGCCGAGGCGCTGGAAAACAGGTTCTTCGGCAAGGTTCCCGTCACCGTCACCCACACGGGCAAGAACCTCCAGCCCATCATCCTGGTTAGTGTGAACGACCGCCCCAAGATTGGGGTTGAGATACCCGAGTTGGCCGAGGGCTCAGAGGAGGGTGAATACGAGGAGGTAGATGAGGGCGAAGAGATTACTCCTTGACGTTGGCCTGCGGGGCGAGGGGGAACCCTCCCAGCAGGAAGAGTTCGTCATGGACGACGAGACCCCTCAACTCCTCTGGCGAGGAGCGCGTGGCAGCGCAAAGACGACGGGCGGGTCTGCACGAATGACCAGACGGCGGTGGAATTACCCGAAGACCAGGGGTATCTGCCTGGCCCCCGACTACAACAAACTGCGCGACGGCATCCTTGAGACCCTCCTTGATCTGATAAACCCCGACACTATCCTCTCTTACGATCGCAGCCCACCTCAGAAGTTGGAATTCGTCAATAGGTCAACCATTACCTTCTACACAGCCTCCGACCCCAATGTGACCCGTTCCCTTGAGGCTAACGATGTCTGGATTGATGAGGGGCCTTACTGCCCGTATCAGTCCTACCGTGTCGCCCTCGGTTGTATGCGGCTTAAGGCCCCGAAGGGGATGGTCAACAGCCTGTGGGTGACGGGAACCCCCAGGGGCTATGACTGGACGTTCGAGGTCTTCGGCGAGGAAGGGAAACCAGGCTTTAAGGTATTCCACACCACGATCTACGATAACCCGCACTTGCCTAAACGTTACGTCCAGGCGATGGAGCACGAGTATACGGGCACCGACTTCGAGCAACAGGAACTGCTGGGCGAGTACACCCTCTTCGAGGGCCTGGTCTACCCACAGTTCGACGGCGGGAACGTGTGGACGGGTACCCCGCCCGACTTCGAGATCGGCGTCGGAGGCATAGACCTGGGGGACATCGCGCCCTCCGTATTGGTGCCTCTAGGCGTCCAGAATGGCCTTCTCCACTGTCCCGAAGAGTTCTACGGGCGGCGGGTTGCGACCTCGACCCTCCTTGAGAACATGGTTGACATGGAGAAGCGGTACAAGATCGCCGCCTGGTTCTGTGAACCGTCTGCCGACTTCTTCATCACGAGTGCAAGGGCGGCGGGGTTCGACGTTAGACCGTGCCCTGTTAAGGACGTGGAGAGCGGTGTGCGGATCGTCCAGCAGTGCTTCCGCGATAACCGCATTCTAATCAACCCTGAACGGTGCCCTAACGGCGTCAGGGAACTGCGGACGTACCAGAAAAAGGCTACGAACTTGGGCGAGAGTTTCAGCGACACCCTCATCAAGGCCAACGACCACTTCCCCGACGCGCTCCGGTACGCAATCGTCGGGTATGAGCGAACGCCGGTTATCCCCGTTAAGGACAGGGACTACAGGCCCGCCGACCCCCTGTTCGCTTGGGACGTGCCGCAGCCCATTAGATCGCACGCATTTGGACGCAGGCGCGAAGAGAAGCAGGCTATCGGTACATGGTGAGTTAGATGGCAGGGTACACAGACAACGAAGCAGCGGAACTAGCCCGTGACCTTCAGGGCAAGTGGAGCGCGACGAATAAGACGAGGAGTGACCGCCGCCAGTTGCGGCAACGCAAACTCGACCCATCGCTCCCGCCTGGCTGGTCGAAGAACATCCACATCAAGCACCACACCTACGAGATTGACGACTCGGCCATCGTGCTCCGCAACCGCCTAGTCGCCGCGCAGGTGTCGATCCGGGTCTTCGCCAAGTCCGGTAAGGCTCAGGCGCAAGTCGATGCTTCTAACATCCGCCGCTTCCTCGACAAAGTGTGGCTCAACTTCAACAGCGGGTATCCTAGCGCGCACTTCCTTGGTACGGACTCCCAGGTGGCCGATGGCGTCTGGTGCGCACACGTGGCCTGGGACCAGGCGTGGATCGATGCGGGGTTGGACACTAAGGACATAGACGAATACCTGCAAAATGCGGGCCTCCCCTTCATCCTTGAGACGCACGATCCCCTCAACGTCTTCATGGACATGGACAGGATACAGAACCCGCTCCGTGTCGTGACGATTGAGGAGGTCGTTGTCGGCGATCTTCTGAACAAGCGGTACAAGAACACGGAGACCGGCGATGAGTATTCACTGGTCTACGAGAACGGGAAGCTCGACTGGTCCTCGGAGCCCAAGAGCTATGACGATCTCAGCCACGGGTTTGAGCAGACCGTGACCATCGCCTCGGTTGAGGACGCCAACTTCGTGCATCGTGTCCTCATCGAGGGCGAGGAGGGTAACGACCGGCCGTTGGGTCTGGGCAAGTGGGACAACCTGTTCAAGCGTCCTGCCTGGGTCTTCATGGCAGGTGACTTCTCGATCTCTACCGACCCGTTGGAGCGGTGGAAGCCGATTATCCTCGGCGGGTACGCAATGGGCAACGAGGTCAACATGCTCCGTTCGGCCCGCCTCAACGCGGGCATCCTCGTCGGTCTTCCCCGCCTGATCCTGGTGCCCGATCCCGACAAGGGACTCGGCCCAGTGGGGCCAAAGGTCCAGCCTGAGTTGATTTTCAACGAGGATGGCACCGTTGTCGTCCCTGATGGCTGGAAACTCGCACCGATGCAGTTCCCGACCGACACCGCCGAAATCCTTGATAGGGCCATTGTCTCAGTGGAGGCTGAAAACGCCCGGTACAAGCCCGCAGCCGCCCTCACCGGCACGAGGGAAGAGGGCGTGAGTTCGGGATACCAGCAGACCGTCATCGCCGACGCCGCCATGACCCGCCTTGATCCGCCCCTCGCCATCCAGAGCCAGGGCATCAAAGACATCCTCAGCCTCGTGCTGGACGGCGCGAAGGCCATTGACGAGATCACCGACCACAAGATCGACACCCTCTACGTCAGGACGCTGAACAAGGGACGGGCCAGCGAAGGTGGCAATACCTCCGAAGTCCTGGCCCTCAAGGCCAAAGAGATAGACGACTTCGAGATCACCGTCCACCAGGACTCCATGAGCCCGACCACCCGCATGAGCATCATAGAAGCGGGTCGCCGTGCTCGTATCGCGGGGGAGATAGACAACATTGAGTTCTACGAGAACTACTGCGGGTACGAGGACGGCGTAGAGATGGACCGGCGGGCCACCATCCAAAAGATGAAGGACGGCATGGTTGCCTGGGCTATCGGGATGGCTACCGAACGCGCCCTTGCGCTGACCACTACGCAGGTGCCGCCGGTTCTTGGGGCAACAGGGCAACCCTTTGGTAGTCCATTCGCGGAGCCGCCGCAGGCACGGGGCCAGCCAGCGGGTTCGGCCATACCAGGCTATGATGCGACCCTGAGCCAGCCCCAGCCGCCCAAACCCGCACCCGCCGCGCTTCAACCGAGCGGCGGCACGGCGGGCATGGTGAGGACAGCATGACGCTGGACGCGCATTTTTGGAATCCGATAATCCGCGACGTGAGCGACTGGGCCGTGGCGACCGAAAAGTACCTCGAGGACGCCATCGGCGCAGCGGGCTACAAGCCTGGCACCGAGCCGCCCGCCCCTGCCATGCGCGAGCTCATCTACAGTATGCGCCCGCTGGAAGAGTGGCGGCTGCTTGCGAGAAGCGACCCCAACGAGGCGCTAGAGCAGGTGCGCGACTGGGCGAATATCGCGCGCAGGAACGACCGGCCGGAGACCGTGGTGGCGGCTGCGCGGGCTGTGATGGCCGAGACAGCGGCCCAGATGGGAGGGTAGGAAGATGGCGACGCCGGATGAGGTCAGGGCTAGGCTTAGAGAGGTTGAAGGCAGCCTTCAGCCTTATGGCCCGCCAGGCGCAACGGCGGTGCCTGGCTATGGCCTAACAGCGCAACCTGTCAATCTTGGCCCTCAGAGTGCCGAGGAGCCCGTGTATCTCGGTTATGGACTGTACTTTGTCCAATCGACACAGACTTATGTCAAACGGAGTGTTGACCAGTGGGGCGACCAGCTATGGGTACCCGCGACCCCTAGCGAAATAACGGCCCTGGAGAAGACGCTAGGAGCGGGTGCTGGCGGCGGCGGGGGTGGCGCTGTCACAGACCCCGCGTTAGAACGACTGCAAATGGATCAGGCTCAACAGGCATTGGAAATAAACGCTTCCGAAGAGGCGCGTGCCGCCGAGATGCAGCCCTACGACATCGCAGAGTCCCAGTCGCTGGTCGAGTCGCGGAGAGTACAGGAAGACGTAGCCCAGCGCGACCTAGAGCGCCAGATGCTCAGTGATCAGTTCTCTCGTGCTCAGGAAATCTTCAATGCCTCCTACCTTGCTGATCAACTGGCTCAGGAGAAGAGGAAGACAGCGACAACCCTGCTCGCCAGTATCGTGGACAACCTCGTGCCGCCAGGGATGACGAGTCTCCCTGGCATCCCAGGCTCGACCATGCCCACCGTGGGTCAGATAAACTGGAATCAACTCGGCGGTCCGGCCTTGAGTCCAGAGACCGACCAGGCTGTCCGGTACATGCAGGGTATGCGGTAGTAGGGGGTGTGACATGGCTTTTCCTCTAGGAGCTAACGCAAACATCTACAACATGCTGCTGGCGCGTACCCCTGAGACGCCTGTAACGGTTGAGGAGTACAATGCGGCCGTTGACTGGATTCTTGCCAGTGACCCGTCCACGGCCTCGCAGCCAGGGATGCATCACTTCACGGCTGGTGGGGGTACTACGCCAGCCTACACGCCCCCCGCTGGCGGTGGCGCGACTACTCCGCCTACGGGTTACAACCCCGAAAGCGGTTGGAGTTACAACACGGGCACGGGCCAGTGGGAGTATCTGGGTCTGGGGTTGCCGGTGGGCACAACGGGGGCCGCAGGCGGTGGGACAACTGGCGGCGGGCTGGCGGTCACAGGGCCAGGCGGTGCGGGAACCTCCGATGTCTTCAACCAATTTCTTGCTGAGATGCAGTACAACCTGGAACAAACTCGCATCCAGGAGGAGGCGGCTGGGTCACGAGCCCAACTCGCGGCCAACACTCAACTTGCCGCCGCCCAGGCAGCGGCAGCCGCCCAACTCCAGGCTCAACAGGAGGCCGACCGCGCCGCCCTGGAGCGCCTGCGCTACCAGCTAGGCAACGACCTGGCGAGCGCCCTCATGGCGAATGACCAGAACATGTTTCAGCGCACGATGGACACAGCCGAACTGGCCGCTGACCCGCGCTCCATCGTGGGCTTCTTGGAGTACACGGCTCAGGCAGGCGGCGGGCCAACCGCGCTCTCGCAGAACCTCGCGGCGGGCCTGACGCCCAGCCCCGTGTGGGAGTACATGCCTGCCGCAACAGAAATGAGTCCAGGGATTCAGCAGCTTATTGATCTCTTGCAGGACTTCGTCGGCGGCGGAACACTCGCAGGCGCGGCGGGACCAGGCGCTACGCCTGGAGGCGGTTACACGCCGGCCACCTACGGACGCGCCAGAGTTGGAACGACAGGAGGAACAAAGACATGGTAAGTCCATTCGCAGGTATAGGCAGACCTAACATTGGGCTAGGCAATGTGCAGGGCCAGGCTCAGGCCCTCGCCGCAGCACAGGCAGCGGCCGCAGCGGCAGGAACGCCCGCCGACCTTGCCTCTGTCATAGCGGCCAGCCCAGGGACCTACGGCGTGTTCATCCCCACCCTGCTCTCGCGGTTCGGGCCAGCATTCACCCAGAACCTCGTGAGCATCATCGGTGGTGCCGCGTCAGCGACCCCGACTGTGCCTACTGCTGCCGGCGGCTGGGGCGGCCCAGGCGGCGAGAATCCGGCGTACAGAGGGCAGGGCAAGGTGTCCACCAGCCCCATGTATGGTTTTAGCCAAGCTCCCGTCATGGGTCCTGACTGGGTGAACCCTCAACGCCCAGGGACGAACTATGATCGTTTCGGCAACCTGATACCGTGGCCTGCGCCGACACCCACCGTTGCGCCCGGCGCAGCAACGACTAGTGCGGCCCCTGCCGCTGCCCGCCAGGCGCGCCTACGGGCGATCCTGGGCATGGGGTCAGCGGCGGCGGGGGTGACAACTAGACTGAGGGGGTAGGACATGGCATATTCACCCGACATCGTAGCGCAGGCCACCACGCCAGGAGGGTTCTTCGACGTGGGATATGCTGCTCTCCTAGCGGCGGGCACCCCAAACATTGAACAGACCATTGCCTACCAACAGTTTCAGCAGCAGATCGCGGCTGAACAGGCGGCTGGGGCCCAGGGGGGAACCTGGGAAAGTATGACGGGCCAGGGCCTGCACTGGATTGGAGGGGCAAACTACGGTGGCCGCCAGGGTTGGATGACCCCGGAGCAACGGACTGCCGCCGACCAGGCATACTTCGCTGAGTCATGGGCTCAAGCCCGTGATCCCGGTCACTCCGTAAACGGCGTCTGGTATCCCACGGGGGTTAACCCTGGCGGCGGGACTACGGCCACACCTGCCACCCCCGGCACCACGTACCCCACCGGCCAGACTGCCGCCCAGCGCGCCGCCACCATGCTCTACAACGCCATGCGGGGACTGCCCTTCATCTCGCCGGAGTTCCTGATGGCGCTCCAGGCGGGCCAGGCACCCGCGCCGCGCACGGTCACGCCGCAGACACTGGCCGCGCTGAGTGCGGACAGTACGCTGAGCGATGCGTTCTTTAGTGTGATTAGAGCGAATGCGTTGTATCCTGAGAGCTACCTAAGTGAGATCGCACGGTACATCCCGAGAGGGCGGGAGGCTACGCCGAGCTTCATTTGACGGGCAATTAGCGTTCGGGGTTGATGTTGGGCCAGCATCCCTCTGGCTGGATCACCATCAGGATAACGAAGACGAGAATGCCGACAATCAAAAGCCAACGAGGCGGGACACTCCAAAAATCAATGAGGTCGCCTAGCCCATGCCTTACCCATATCTGAAACCGCTGCATGCCTTTCCTCCTGGCGGGGTATAAGTAGGAGGATTATACCACAGTTGTTGACCGTCGATCTTGTCCTCCATGACCGCCTACAGCGCGAGGAAGAGGAACGCAAGCGCCGCCTGCGTACTGCGACTGACATCGGCGAGGGCGCGATGTCCAACCTCCTCACCCTCCTGGGCCAGCGCGACGTTGCCCAGCAGATGCAGCAGGTGAAGGCGGAGGCGGGACTTGTCACGCTCAAGCGCGACTACGACCGGCTACAGGCCGACGGTTACACGATGTCGCCCAACACCTACGCCGATACCCTCACGGAGTATGTTGACCCCGGGCATCTGAGGAAGAGTCTCGACACCGCCATCAACACGGGCCTCATCAAGGATGACGAGTTCGGGCAGAAGACGGTCAACCGCTGGGGCTCGATAGAGACCCTAACTGCCCATCGGCGGAACGACCCCCAGCCACTAGATGACGCGGCCTACTGGCACCAGATGTCGATGGCCGACCAGGGGCAAGACCCACTCACGACTGCGAAGATACTGATCGGGATGCAACCTGGTGGGGCACGCAACTTTCAAGAAGAGACCATCA
>Ga0315284_10015955_pt1 | contig 10668 bp, 21 predicted proteins | sample YL17G09_16_MG_FD_203696 | JGI IMG/M metagenome (GOLD analysis project Ga0315284, IMG submission 203696) | Sediment microbial communities from Yellowstone Lake, YNP, Wyoming, USA - YL17G09_16 | ecosystem: Environmental > Aquatic > Freshwater > Lake > Sediment | place: USA: Wyoming | collected...
ATCAACAATTTCCTGTAAATCCCTTTTTCGATCTGCCATTCCGCAATGGACATATTATCTATATGATAGGTAATTCCGTAGTTCCGTAGTTCCGTAGTAGTTCCGTAAACCTCCCGTTTATACTATGTAGTAATAGACAAATCATGAAACGCAAATGGATCTCGATAAGGATAGATGATACAGTCGAACAGCGCTTATCGGAGAGGGGGAAATTCAAACAGTCTTATAATGATGTTATTGCCGAGATACTCGATGAGCTTGAAACATTGAAGAAAAAGAAATCATAATATTAAATCCTCTTTTATCGTCGTGAAACAATAAAAACAAATAGACTGTTTACAGTCGTTAAACTATTAGTACTAATGAGTACTTGAATAATTGACTAATTGACTAATTGACAACGTCGTGAGTTTATATATTCACTGACGTAAAACAATGTATCATATTATTATGAGAGATAATATTAATCTTATATGTCCTATCACTCCCATCCTATTATTTCAGGTCGATGTTCAGGCGGTTTATACTATATAGTACTAGTAACCACTGTGAGAAGCGAAACACTGAAACACTGAAACACTGAAACACTATCGTCCTTTTCTTTAAATACCATCCATATTATCCTTTCTAAACTCCTGCCGGGTTTCAAACTGTTTAATATTTTCCTGCATGTCCGGATACCACTTCAATAATCTTGGATGTGTCAATAGACTATAGCAGATTAACAGTGTTACCAGTTTGTCTTTTGGCATGCATATTACAGTGGCAATGATGCCTATCCGAGCGGATTCTTGTTCACTCAATCGGAATGCAGACCTTTCGCCATCCTCTCGGTTACCATCAACATTATGAAGTTTAATATTACAGTTCACCCTTTCGAGTGCTTCCATCGTATCCGGATCATTATCGAATATTTTTGGAGTTATACCCTCAAAGGACTTGAGCGCTTCACTTCCGAGATTATGAACGAATATCGAATATCCATGCAAAGTACAAAGACGATATACCCCACTGGCAGATTTCCCGGATACCAGTGATAATCCTGCGATTAACTTTCTCCATCGACGCAGGAGATAATAGTTAGTTGTGACTGTAGTATCCGGATACGGCGGAATATCCAAGTTCTCTGGATTATCTGCCGTGTAAACAGTATGTCCCCTGATAAGTAAATCATCAAGTGTTTTCTCGTAGAGATACGGTTCGGTAACGGTGACTGTATACTTATCATCTTCCCAGTCGAACGCGCCGACCAAATTTCCTTTATCTGGTATATTAAAATCAGTCGTCATAATCCATTCACTCCCAGAGGACAGAAATATTTTCTAAAGTCCTCTCCTGACCGGATGCAGACAACGCAGATCCACAAACCGCATCCCCCGAAGGCGCATATTAATTTAAATCTGCGAAGCTTCAACGCGGGAGCGCACCTCGACGCGGAGCGGAGAGGCACCCCGTTGTTTGCGAGCGCACGCGAAGCACCTCGTGAAGCGGTATCAACCGCAGCATAATCTGAGAGAGAAGTATCAATCATACTGTCCCTCGTCCCTTCAAACAAGCCATCTTCGGTGCGTTCCCATCAATCAACGTGCACCAACTCCTGCATAAGTCTGGACGCGGTGCACGCCTTCCCCACAACCTCAAAATCGCAACGCAATCCCGATGTACTGGACACCCGACACATTCTAGGGGGGTTGGTTTGGGGTGGTGTTTCTTTGGCGCGGGGATGGCGTTGGTACTCGGTTGTGGTGATGATGGTGTGGGTGGGGTTGTTGGTACCGGTACGGGTGCTGCCTGTTTTTGTTTCTGTTGCTGTTGTTGCAGTCGCCATAGTCGGTTGGCTTCCAGCCCCGCGCTGTCAACTTGTCTTATTGGCATTACTCACCACCGACAACTGGAGCCAGTATCCATAACCCGTGATGGAGCGTTCCCCGTCGTGCCTGAAATATAACCGATAGTAATAAATTCCAGAGTGGATAAAGAATAAAATATGGGTTGTACTCCAATTCCCATTGTAAGCAACCCATCAATCAAAACACCGCCGCCTTGTAACGGTGTCAGCAGACTCGTCTAAAAATCCCTTTGCATTATTGGGGGGGTTACTTCTCACCCTCCCTAAAATAACCTTCATTCGACATCCACCTCGCTACAATCATTCTCGAATACGATATCATCCACTTCAAACGGAACCAGTGTCGCGGTGTAACTCTTAACCTTCTTCCGTCGTTCCTTATCCACACAAAGCATTATCTCATCGTTGATGGCACGCCGACAAATAAACGACATATTTATTCCGTGACGCCTCGCCAAATTTCTAATCTTCTCATCCATCTTCAACGTCGTAATACAGTTTTTTGATTTCGTCATAGTTATACAATATCAATATTGGTTGGGATGATATTTAAAAACCAACGGGTATGCATCGTCCGTTTGGCAATCAGACAATAATACATTGGATTTATCTAATGTGTAAGATTAGTATAATCTATTGTATTTTATTAGAAATCTGGATGGGGAAAAAAGGGGGGGGGGTTAATATTATTTCTTCTTCTTCCTTTCTTTATAATTTCTTTATTGGTATCAATTGGAGGGTTATCAGATTTCTGATAACCGTCTTTTGTATGTGTGATTTCTTTTTCTTTTGCTTTTGCTGCAATCAGTGGGCGAATCCCTTTGCAAGTCGACGGAGATTATCATCTTCGATTGATTCATCCAGTTCGGGATGTGTGCTCATTCCTTACTCACCCCGACGATATCATCACAACTAGTATCAATAACCCCGTCGAGTGAATCGAACGGTTCAAGTGTTGCGGTATAACTTTTATCCCTCATCCTATCCAATTTTACCGCCCTATCCATCAGTTCGACTTTCAGACGGATTGCTTCTCTACAGACGTGAGAAACATTCAATCCGTGCGCTTGTGCTCGACGTTTAATCTCTATCGGCACAGCAATTGTGGTGAGACTGGTATTCCCGATTGGGTGCGTGCTCATAATAAGTATTGATTCCCTTAATATATAAACGGAGCCCAAAATGAACCCCAAATATGATTTAAAGGATAAATATGATTTATCCTACATATATGATATATTGAAAAGATTGGATAAAAAAGGGGAGATTAATATTATCACTCACTCCACTGTTTCAGGAGTGTATTTAACGCCGATATCTGTTTATTCAATTCAATTGCCTTATTCGCGGGTATCCCTCGTGGCATCGTCGCAACAATCGAAACGTCTGCGTCTTTCTCAAGTGCTAATGTTTCACGGAGGATAGCGATGTCATTCTTTAACTCGTTCATCTCATCCTGCATCGCTGCATTCGTAATTTTTAACGCTGCCACTTCAACCTTTTGAACGGGATCTTCAATTACAGAAATGGTGAGTGACGGTTCCGCTTTCAAATATTCCTTCTCCCAGTTCTCATCGGACCGTCCCTTATACGCACCCCCGTATCTATCAACGTGACCTAACAGAACTTCTGCCACTGATTCCCCTGCCGCACTTGATACCTGAACAGAGAAGAAGTTTCGCAGACGGTGGATATTCATTCTGTTCCTGTTAGTTTCAATATCCCGTTTCAGATAACCAGCACTTTCGAGCGCTCTATCCCATAGTCTGTAAACACTTGTCTTTGTGAATGGGAATACCCGCTCATCACCGTTCTGTTTCTCCTTGTTCGCGTCCCTAAGGTTCAATGAACGCTTTGTCGCATATGAACGATATCCAGCATACACTTTACGCCATTCTGCCAGTGCTGCCTCACACTCTCTGGTAACATATACCGTGCGGGCTGCACCTGTCTTTGATGTTCGGATGCGGATAGACGCGGGTTTATCTGGATATGCCCTTCTATCCGGTACTTCGATATCAGACCAGTTCAAATTCAGCACTTCGCCAAGCCGAGCACCCGAACTGGCAGCGGTTAGGATAAAGGCTCTGAACCTTGCATCACCGTGATGGAGCACTTCACCGAGTATCTTCTTATCAATATACGTGAAGTCGGTTGATACTCGCATCTTCGGTTGACTCTTCCGTAAATTCTTCTGCTCCTCTTCATTCAATGTCAAACGGTACTTTGCATAGAATTCTTTAATCCCTGCTATCCTTCCGTGTGCGGTTTTGGGGTTCTTTCCCTCAACTGTAAGGTGCTTAGCATATCCTATCAGGTCTTGTGCGTGATTCCTATCACTGGTAATATACTTCAGAGCGATTTTTTCATATTGGGAGAAGTATACCTTGAAGTCTACATCGATTTCCGTTTTACCTTCTATCCGCTTCCGTATCTTCTTCTTCATGATGAAATCAAAGAAGTCAAACAACCCGCTTCGGTAACTGTCGGCAGTGGTCTTTTGCTTCGTGTTCATAAAGTTCAGGATAGGGGTGTCTGGGTTCTCTTTTACCTGATCTGGTATCTCCTGTTCGGGAAGTTCGGGTATCTCCTGTTCGGGAAGTTCGGGTTCCTGTAAATGTTTCATACTCACCTTTTGGCAGTTTGATTTAATAATCTTTTTCCTTAATGTGTATAATCGAACTGCGATTATACTATACTGATTAAGGAAATAACACCTTTCTGATGTGCTCCTGATATGACTAAATCTCTTTAGTTTGCGCTCGGATTGGTTTTATCAGTGAGTGAATAGTATACTATTCTATGAAGTCAGTTTCCAGACAATGTCTGAATGGTTGTGGAAAGATGCACCGCTGCCATATCAAAGAAACAAAGGATAAGATTGGAAAATGGATAACAATTCGCTGGCAGTACTGCCCGATATGCAAGATGATGCTGCCCGATTGATAGAACCCGATAGGGAACGCTCATAGATTGCTTACAATGGCAAATGTCGGTGGTGATGGTATGAATGGGTGCGTTACTGAAAAAGAGAGTTGATTTCATCACAAGTCATTATACCTTTTACAAGAAGGGCATCCGCAAGTATCTTTACAGAATCCCAATTATCATCTATAAACTCTTCAGCTCGCTTTTTACAATTTTTTAAACACACCTCGCGCTTTCCGGCAATGATTCCGGTATCTGCCATAATTATACGAACCATTTTGATATCGGCGAAATCGGTGTTTGTATTATACCCGCTGTATTTGCGTTCTGCAACCCCGCCGCACAAATAACAAACATTTACCTTTATCATCTTCTCTAGTAACTGTACGTCGGTAGCGTCTTTTTGAAGATATCCCGTATTCATCAAACTACTCCCCCCACGAATATCCCCATTCAACTGAGTTACCATATTTAAATCAACGGTTTGAAGTTCAAACCCGTATGCCAGTGTAGCAATAGCATGCCCCGCTTCATGATACGCAATATCTTCACGACTGGTTTTATATTTCACTCCTTAATCACTCCTTCCCGTAGTATGTCTCACCATCAACGACAATTTCGAGATAGTAAGAATCTTTAAATTCCTCTTCCATCTTTTCGGACTTCTCTTCAAACAGATTTTCAAGTTCTTCTTCTGAGTAATAGTTTATATCATCAATCGTTTTCATTTCTTAATCACTCCTTCCCTTGTATCCCGGACAGTCTTTTTCCGTGAGTGTGGTAAACTTACATGCAATATTATTATCTTTCCCGGTTCTACATGCAAATTCATATTCAAGTTTTTTGCAAACTGTGAACGCATCACCGCGCATCATCATACCGAAAAGCCAGTGTGGGTGGTTGTCGGTTAAACAGAATACACATTCCCTGCTCATACTCACCTCCTCATACTCTTTGGAACGATAACCGTTTGTTCGGGTTTGTGTACCGGATATTGTGGTGTCCCCTGTGTCAATCCCCAAACGGAGATCCTCGCGTCCGCGTTAATGGTTCCCCGACTTCTCTTTGTCAATCTCATTAAATCATCCAGCAACTGTACATTGTCTGCCTGCATCCGTAATAGTTCACGGTTCTTATCCTGTAGGGTTCCCCGGAGTATGCGGTTCTTCTCTGAATGGCTCATCTCTGCAACGTCGGAATAAACCTCAATCTTCTTTTTCAATTCATCAATTACTGCATCACATGCAATTTTAGGGATGTTAACAGCATACTGTTTGGCTGCCGCGACCATCGCCTCTGATAAATACAATTCAATATTAATAGTCTGTGTCATCCTGAAAAACTCCATAGATTAAGGAATGATTGAAACATTGAGTAGTGCGGGGTTGTCACGTTCTGCAGCTCTGTAAGATTGCTGCATCCAGTGTCACAACCAAGGCGAATGAACACAAGAACGCTAATCCCTGCCAGTATCACGGGAAACCATCGGTAAACGGTTTGTGCGTTCATAATCTATCCTCCCTCCGTGTTCTCACCCGCAAAAACGCATTATAGATTTGCACGAGTTCAAAATCTGAAAGCACATCCCCGAAGAGGGTTGGCATATTAGGCGCTACAGGGCTTAGCTCGCTGTCGGTTGATCTCTTCTGCATCATAAAAAATCACCTCGCATGCTTCAAGTTTTTTAAACTGCTTCTCTGTAGTCGGTTCCCCCGATGGTATGTTGATAAATGCAACCATTCCCGCAATCCCTGCCGCTGCCGTCATCGGGTACTGAGTAATTCCCGGTATCGCAAATAAAATCGGCAGACAACATACCAAACAAAATGTTCCTAAAACTTTCCGTTTTTCCATGTAACCTCGTTTTCCTCACCCTGTTTAGGGTTAATGTATGCAATGTATGTGAAGTATATAAATTGATATACCTTGCACGCGTATTTATTTCTATGACTACTTCCGAAGTAATATCTGATATGGATACGACCATCCGGGTATCAACTGATACGCGGGATAAACTGGTTGAAATTGGAAAGAAAAATGAGTCGTATGATTCCCTGATTTTAAGACTTATTGAACATTATAAGAAGAACCCCCCGAAGGCGTGAATATGGACGCATTCCGAAAAATGGCACTAAGTAACGTCGTTGCGGATTTCGATGATATGAAAAATTATATGAGTAAATTTGATGGAAAATCGTTTAAGGAAGCTACGCATCGTATCGGTAGGTACCCCGAATACATAGAAAAGAAATGGTTGAAGATTGCCATAGAGAAGGGAATTGTCTGCATAGAAACTGATGCAGATGGAAAAGAAGTATTCAGGTTTAAAAAAGATTAAATTTCTATCTTCTCTTTTTCTCAACTCTAGGTCGGGAAAATTCGAGTCGTCCGTCGTTCAGTCCGAATTTTTGACCCCCCATTAAACGCCCAGTATGCGGGGCTGAACCGAACCCGTTTAAATGTCTGGTATCAACGGCACTGCCGTGTCCGAAGTGTACACCCGATCCCCGCTTCTCTGAATGATGTAAGGTGCTCCCGTTGAAATGTATCGCAGACTTGCTAAAATCGTGGCTGTGCAACGCTGGCAAAACGTCAGAACAGCACCCATTATGAGAAATCCTCCCCGCTGGTGGCTGTATCGGGACGTTTACGTGTTGTGGTTCGGGAACGCGATTGTTCGTTGGGGGTGACATTCTCTCGTTTGGAACCTCGTTATTCACCTCTAGAAATCCCATTTGCCGTTTATACTCCGCCATATACGCACGTGCTAAATCACCCGACATTTTAACGCACCCGTTTCCCGAAAATATTCAGGCGTCCACTCGAAATCAGGGATAACGGGCTTACTCGTTCTTTCCCGTCCTTATCTTTCTTTTTGGTGTTTATCCCTAATGGCAATGAGAATTTCCCCCCGAAGGGAGAATTGTTACTAGTACCAGTACCTGCAGCTCGTGGAAGTCCGAACCCTACCCCGAAGTTCATCCCACCACCATATTGAGGAGGACGAGCACCCGATTGAGCACCGAAGGATGGGAGGGACATTCTCTGGAACCCGAAGTTTACGGGATTTTGTCGCTGTCCCCCAATCATCCCGAAGTTCACTGGAGCACCCGCACTAAACCCGAAATTCCCATAATTCCCCGCGAATATGTTTGCTGAGGTTCGTTTGGGTGCTCCGAACGTCGGCATAACATTTGGCATCCCGCGTCCCATCAATGGCGGTGCATCCCCGGTACGCCCGCGTACTGTGGATTCAACCCCTCTCCTGATGGTTCCGCCAAAAGAACCCTCACCTGCAAACGTATCTGCAAACGATTTCTTACCGTCGTATCGTGAGTCAGCATCAAAAACCGCTTTCTCAACTTTTCCGGGTGCTTCCCTCGCAGCGGTGCTTACTTTCTCTGCAACGTCGTGCGCCGTCTGGCGGGGATTTTCGGCAGCGTGCTTGATACTCTCCTTCGCATGAATGGCAGCGTCCTTAATCTTCTTTGAATTCTCGCCGCTCTCAATCTTCTTGTCAATCGCTTCTTTTACTTTTTCAACGGTTGACTTGTGTTCTGGTTCTGGTTCGTGTGTTTGCTGTGGTTCGTCGGTCATAGTGCTCTCCCCCCGAACCTCGCGAGAAATTCGCCTAGTCCTAATTGCTGCGGTTGCTGCGGTTGAATACCTGTAGTATTACAGTGCTGGCAGGGGATAAGGAATTCCTGCCCGTTCGCCGAACGGAATAACTTTCTCCCGCGTCCACCGCAATGCTGGCAATATTGCTGTGGTGCTGGTGCTGGTGCTTGTGCTATCATGCTGGCACCTCGTTCAACTCTGTATTATGACAGACGAAAGATACTCTTGTTGATGTGTGTCGCTTCCCCTCACACGGCAGATGGTCACTAAGTGAGTTGACATCACCGAACCTTGAACCGCACTTCTGGCAGACAGGATACTTCTTTTCTCGAAGGACTTGTCCTTTCCTAACTCCTCTTGGCATTATCGTTTCTCCAGTCGTTTCATTTTCGCGACGTTCAACTCGACACCCCGGATTCTGCTGCAATCTGACCAAGGGTTTCCCTGTCACTTCGTGTACCCTCCACAAATGTTTGTGTAGGGTTATCTGGAGAAACTCCTGCTAACATTCGCAGCATATTCTCCTCTGCAATAAGTGGCATTATCGTTTCTCCAGTCGTCGCATCTTCTCGACGTTCATCTCGACCAACTTCATCTCTAAATTTGTGTTGATATCATCGTGCGACTCCATCTCGGCGATTCCCGAGTGTATGTGGTGTCTCGCCTTTCTCCCTAGGATTGCGGAAACATTCGCCTGTAAGTCTTTCATCGTTCTGACCTCAAGGAGTATTGGTTCCGTCCCGTATCGAACGTCGGTGCTTCTGCTCTTCGTGCGGATACTTGCATTGCTGGCATCGCCATTCGCTGAGGTGACGTCTTCACTTCTACCTTCGGGTGATATACAAACAATTCGTTTACATCGAATGATTGTTCGCCATCTGAACTCGGAGTCCAAACCTTATCCACAATCAAGTCAGGAGCATTAGTATCCATATCAGTATCGGGGGTACTATCAACCAAGTCGGGATAGATGGTTTGCTCAATGGGTTTAACCTTCACTGGCAACAACAACGGTGCGGTGATGGGTGATGCAGTGACAACGGGTATCACGGGTGCCATTACCTGTGAGGCTGGTTTATTGAACATCTGCATCAGTGGGTTAGTCTCAATGTAATCGGGTTCATCCGAGTATGGTTTTTTACTCTTTAGTTCTGCATCGGTAAATTCAGATGGACATCGCATACATCGCCACAGGTTATCGGTGCGTACCCACCTAATCGTGTGGTTGCAGTCTGGACATCGTTTAGAATTGTGAATGGTTTTTTTCTTCATACTAAATTATATAATCGTAACACGGCATAATACTTTCGCACCCGCACGTACCCGCACGTTTGGGATAGAGTCCAATCGTAATCCATTAAGAAGAAGGGAAGAGGTATCGACTCGGTTCCTGTGTGGTGGTTGGTGGTGCGGTGTTGGGAGACGTACCGTGTGTTTGTTGTCTTTGTATCACGTTGTGTGGTTGTTACAATTGATTATGTGATTGGATTCAAACAGATTCAAACAGATTCAATATAATGAAACAGTCAATCGCGAGTTGACCAGTATCTAGTATCTAGTATGTGGTTGAACCCGTACGCCCCCCACTATCTAATAGATATCAATTCCCCGTCGTGAAACATTATAAAATATTATATATCAAATAGACGGGACGTCGTTAAACTAATAATATCTGAGTACTTGAGTACTTGAGTACTAATCAAAATATATATTATCGGTTCTATCAATCCAATCTATCATATGAATAATATTAGTTCAGTAGTTCACTAGTTCACTAGTTCACTACATATAAACTCACTGACGTTACCGTCTCATGTCTCATGTCTCATGTCTCATGTCTTGGGGTGGGACAGCATATATTAAAGATATTAAGCATTGGTTCCCTGAACAATCTTTTCTAAATCCCGTTTCCGACTATCAAGTTTATACTTATATTTTTCAATCTTCAATATCATATTTATTATATAGGCAGTTCTGTAGTTCCGTAGCAGTCCCGTTTTTACTATCTATACAGTATGCTAGGGCATGGCACCGTGGCAGTGCGGCAGTGTGGTAGTGCGGCAGTTTATACCGTGAGAGAAAAAATTAGTATCCATATTGTAAATCATAAATTCTGGATTTTAAATGTTTTTCGAATTTCAGTTTCATCAACAATTTCCTGTAAATCCCTTTTTCGATCTGCCATTCCGCAATGGACATATTATCTATATGATAGGTAATTCCGTAGTTCCGTAGTTCCGTAGTAGTTCCGTAAACCTCCCGTTTATACTATG
>Ga0315284_10015956_pt1 | contig 10668 bp, 16 predicted proteins | sample YL17G09_16_MG_FD_203696 | JGI IMG/M metagenome (GOLD analysis project Ga0315284, IMG submission 203696) | Sediment microbial communities from Yellowstone Lake, YNP, Wyoming, USA - YL17G09_16 | ecosystem: Environmental > Aquatic > Freshwater > Lake > Sediment | place: USA: Wyoming | collected...
CCGGCGAACGCGCCATTGTGGATTGCGGGACAGTGCGCTGGTTGAACAATGGGGAAATTTGGAACCTGATGCATCCGAAACAGGAGATGCCAAAGTGGAGACTCTGACTGCTCTTGCCCCGAAGTGGAATTCATGAGCCAACGACCACGCTCCCACCCATGCCAGAAGTCTATCCACGACGGCCTTATGACGGAGCGGGTAGTGGAACTGAGAGCTTTGAGTCCTACGCTTGTCACAATAGACGCGCCGTAGAGTGGTTCTTGACGCATCATCAAACATTTCGCAGCCTCATTGCCGAGATGGCGCGAGTGGAGGAACGGCGGCGGTTGGAGATTACAGGATGATTTTTGGGAGATGTGGGCATGAAAGTTTTTATCTACGAGAACGACGACTATACGCCCGACCACTCTGTGGTGGAAGTCTTTGCGGTTCCAGATGATTTCAATTATGAAGCGGACTACCAAGCGTTCTGTCGGCGTTTACAGGAGACTGGCGGGGTTTACCGGGTGCGGTTTACCCAGGCCGGCTATCCCTACCAACAAGATCAGCACCGGGTGGAGTCCATGTATGAGATGTCCTTACGGTCGCGCTTCAAGACCGTCGACTTCACCGGCACCCACACGCCTTGCTGCCAGCCTGCTGGGCGGCGGTCGCCGCCAACCTCCACGCTTTGTGACGCAACTTCATGATTCCGTGGGCCAAACGCTTGACGTTGCCACTGACATGTCAGGCGGCACACCGCCATATCCCGTTTCGCACGGAAACTGGGTTGCTTGTTGCCCGTGGCTATGTGCGGGTGGTTATTGGCCGTCGTGGACCCTACATCGAATTCCAACCTGAGCAGGTGGACCATACTGCGATTTACATGCCGGATACCTGTAAGTGGCGGCTGACATCGAAGATGATCTATTATCGAGAATGGCATAGCGCCGACCGTGCGCACATCAAGTTTTACGAACAGGTTCATCCAGTCGCCTATGCCGATTACCAGCCAGGACTGTGGTATGCCAGCCCCTTTGACCTCACAACCGAAGCATGGGCGTCGCTGGTGCGCCCTATTGGGCCACGCCATTTAGTTGCTGCTAAACCGGTAGGTGGGTTATGGTAGGTGGGTTATGGTAGATCAATTAGCCAACAACGAGGTGTTTGTTTTCGGCAGCAATGGCACAGGATTCCACGGGGCCGGTGGAGCGGGGTTGGCTTGCCGCGGGGAATCTGCTAATACCTGGCGCAACGATCCTTGGTTTCAAAAGGCGATGAAGGCGCCGCCTGGGTCGTCCGCGCGCGTTGGCAAGTGGGCAGTCTATGGGGTGCCGCGCGGCTTCCAACAAGGGCGCGAAGGTAAATCCTATGCGGTCCAGACGGTGACCCATCCAGGGCGTAAGCGTTCCATCAGTTTGGATGAGATCTATGCGCAACTGGTGGAGTTGTGGGGTTTCGCCAAGGCGCATGATGGCTTGCATTTTTTGATGACGCCGATCGGTGAAGGATATGCGGGCTACACGCATGGGGATATGCAGGACCTCTATCGGCGTTTGGAAAAGGCGCACGGGACGCCGTCAAACATCCACTTCGTTCGGAGCGTGGAAAATTTGACATGACCTGCGTCGTGGAGAATTTGACATGACCTGCGTCGTCAACATCAACTTGGGTGAAGTTTATGATGTCTATTGTGGTCGTGGCAGTCCGTATGGCAACGAGTGGTCGCATCGACACGGCACCCAGGCCAAACATATTGTGCCGACTTTAGGTGAGGCGATTTGGCAGTATGAACAAGATTTGTTGAAGAAACCAGAGTTGGTGGCGCAAATGAAGGGAGAATGCACGGGTAAGCGGCTGGGCTGTTTTTGCCGACCGGCCAAAGGGTTTCGTGGCAAATTGATGTGCCATTGTCAAATCATCGCCGGCCTTTGCGATGGCGTCCGGCCGGAAGAAGTGGCATGAGGCATTAACTACTCAGACTGATCGCGGTGCTGCTGGAGCTGCTGATTGAAATCGCCGTGCTGCTGCTGCTGCTCACAGACACCTTGGTGCTGCTGCTGCTACTGCTAACAGACACCTTGGTGCTGCTGCTACTGCTGACGGATACCTTAGTGCTGCTGCTGCTGCTGCTAACGGACACCTTGGTGCTGCTGCTGCTAACGGACACCTTGGTGCTGCTGCTGCTAATGGACACCTTGGTGCTGCTGCTGCTGCTGCTGATTGACATCTTGGTGCTACTGCTACTGCTGCTGCCGACGCCAACTACGACACCGTCGACAAAGATGCCGCCGCCGGTGTCCACGCCGTCGACATACACTGCGCCCCCACGATGCCCGGCGACATCTGTTCCTTTTTGCTCCTCGCCATCACGGTAGGACAATCCTAGTGGCTGGAGTGATTCTGGTTGCTTTGCTGGTTGTTTTACTGGTTGTTTTGCCAATTTCTTCGGCAATTTCTTCTTTGCCAGTTTTACCAGTTTTTTCTTCACCTTTGCCATAAACCATCATTCTTGGCCAGTTGGCTGGCTTCCTGTGATTGGCTGTCCGGGAAGCAATGTGGGGGCTAAGGCCAAGGAAAATTTCATTTTGGTGGCGTCGTCGATCAATTCGTAGAGAATGGAGTCCAACAGAGGATGGTCAGGCCACAAGATGGTAATGTCAGGTGGCACTATCAAACTGGCGGACGGGAACCAACGAGAGGCATGCAGGGTTTTGGTCTCTGGCACGAGGGTGACGAAAAAGGCGCTAGGCCGTTCCGCTACGGCGTCGAAATAATCCACCGCCACACCATTGATCTGTTTGGGTAGCCGTTGATCTCGCTGCATAAAATCCGCTGCCAGATATTCTTTTAAGCTGCGATACCAGATCACCACATCGTAGTCTTTGGGAGGCTTACGGGCATTTTTGACAATTAGCGACCCAGTCAAGCCGAGAGCGCGCAGCCCGGGCCCGTTCACAATTGGCAAGAGCGTGTCGCGAATGAGCGGCCATTCTGGGGGAATCCAAATTTCTGCCCGTTTCTGATAGCGTTGCAAAATTTCCGAAGCGAATGATCCGTCGCCAAAACTGGGCGTTTGTTGCATTCGCTCCCAACTGACTTTGATGAACTGACGTTCCTGTTCAGGTGTGACGGGGCGCCCGCAATACGGGCCGCACTGACTACAGGCGAAGTTGCAAAAAATGGGTGAGATACCATATAGACGGCCTAAGCGGTCGGTCACCCATTCGCAGTAGCGTTGTTGCCGATGGGGACAATCAGGCAGTTGATGGACTTTGTTAAACATCTATCTATTCTACAATATTCGAGTTTCTAATGGGGACTGGGGCTGCTTGGGGTGGCCGTCTCGCTTGCACCGAGAATATCAGACGAGTTCAATGCTCGTAGTCTCCACCATCTTTTGTTCACGCAGCTTGTATAATACCTGCTATGAGCAAAGACAAAACGGAAGCCAAAGAGCATCGCATCATTTACATCACCGGCGAACTAGACGAGGATAAAGGCAAGATTTTCACTGAGACTTTGTTGAATTTGGAAGGTAAGAATTTCCACAAGGATATTTTAGTCTGGGTGGACACTTATGGCGGCGATGCGGACACTTTCTTGTCGATGCATGACGCCATCCGGTTGATGCGTTGCCCAGTGGCCACGATCTGCATTGGCAAAGCCATGAGTGCCGGTGCGATGCTGTTGATGAGTGGTGCCAAAGGCAAACGATTCATTACTCGTAACGCCCGGGTGATGACTCATCAAATGTGGGGGGCGGCGCATGGCACCTTATCTGAGATGGAAATCGACATCCGTGAACAACGGCGGCTGCAGGATTTGCTCGAGAGCATCTTCTGTCAATGCACCGGGTTGCCGATGAAGCGGGTTCAAAAATTGGTGGCAGAAGATCGTTACATGACTCCGCAGGAAGCCAAGCGGTTGGGTATTGTGGATTGGGTGGTCACAAAAGCCAGCGACCTGTATGGGGTGGTCAATGTCTAAACTCTCTTCAACTTAGTCGGTCTCGCGCAACTGGTCTCGCGCAACTGTCCTGATTTTGCGGGCGTATCCCCTCGCTTTCCTAAAGCGTTGAAAGGGTAACTGGAAGCATACAGGTTCAACTCCTGCCGCCCGCGCCACTTCTTGGTGTATAATACTTGACATGGGGAACCATTTGCATACTTATTTGGGTCCGTTTGTGGTAGCTACCAATCCGCCACAGCCTAAGACAGTTACGCGCACAGGTTGTATCAACCAGGAGTGTAAGTCTTATCATTTAGAGCGCAGTGTCCCTTTCTGTGCAAGTTGTGGAGCCGCTACCGGACTATGGACCGAAGATGTTTCGCAGTCTAAGGTAGATGCGCCGCTGCTCGCTGGCAGAATTAGCGGTTCTTTAGCGCCGGCCTATGACGGGGTCAACGCGGATATTTGGCTGCCCAATCGTTATGAGTCCCCTGCGCCGCGGGAGTTTAATATTGGCGAGGGGTCGTCAGTGAAAGTCTTGGATTTCGGCTTGGCTGGACCAGCCCACCGCGCAGAAATGGATTGGCTGTCCATGACTTTTGCGGAGGATATCGCCGTCTTACAAGAGGTCTATGGCGCGGACCAAGTGCGGATCGGTTGGGGTGTGGTCAATCGTTGGTTTTGACCATCGTCCTTGACATTTGACAATTTTTGACGTATTGACGCCTTTGCGACGAACGACTTTATGAAAATCCTGATCATTGACGACAATCCCAGTCATCTTCAGGCTTTTCAGGCGACCAACGCCCACCATGAGGTGGTAACGGCAACCAGCGGGATTGACGGAATCCGCCCCTTACAAGTCACGTCGTTCGATTTGTTGATGTTGGGCGACGGCAGTGAAGCGGCAGCTGAATGGCTAACAAGCAATCCACAATGCCGGCCGTTGCAGGTCATCAGCTATGCGAATGGGGCAGAAGAACAACGCATTCAATTCTATTTATCGCGCTATGCCTCGCCAGTGCCTTACGCCTGGCAGATGGTTGTGCCCGAGGATCCGGCAACGCATTCGCCGGATCTCAACGACGACCCGCTTTACTATCCCTGACAATATTTTCGCAAGTCCAAAGTAATCTGCTTGCGTTCCGAAAGGTCACCCGTATAATGCACACACAGCACATGAATGGGGGAACTCCAATTGATACATTGCAGCGAAAGTTCCGCCGCACCAACAGCCTCTCTGATTGCGACGCGCTTTTGACCGCCTGCGACGGTAAAATTCGCGCTGCCATTCGTGAGTATCCCGAATTAGTGCCCGTCGCTCAAGATGTGATGCCATCACTACGTCACGCGGTGATGAGTGCGGCGATGCAGCACTGCAGTGGGAAGTTCGAGGATGTGTTACAAACTGCACTCAAAACTCGCGTCGCAGATATCGCCAGAGTGGTAACCTATGAAAATCGCGCTCGCCGGACTTAAACCGCAACCATTGACCGCCAACGGATCGCGCTGGCGCGAACATCTTACAGTCTCTGCCGACCCAAAGAAATATGGGTTGGAACTACGCGCCCAAACCTCGCCAGCAGCGGACGCCTATCACAACAATTTTTTGGCTTGTCTCGGGGTTTGCTGGAAAAATCACTACGGAGTGACGCTGACACCCGACCTCGTGTGGTATACCTTGATGTGTGAGGTGGCTGGCTTGGTTAAGTCGAACCCAGAACGCTACCGCCACCTGTTTTCAACGACGCAAGAGAAACAACAGATCATCATTGTCACAGGTGAACTGGTCGTGATGCCGCTGGAGCATCTGGCGCAGTCGCTGCAAGCGGTGATTCCGTCAGATGGCGCGGTGTTTTTGCCGCGCTTTTCGACTACGACTCCGGCCAGTCATCACGCCCATTGCGCGGCGTTCGCGGATGCCTGCAGCCCGTATTACGACTATGGGATGATGCTATGCGGTTTGCCATCGGTGGACATCTTGGGGAGCAAGGACGACTGGCAGATTGTCACGACGAACTGGCGGGCGCTGATGGGGCTGCTACAGGAGCCGAAAGAGTGGCTGGTGGCGGTAGAAGACTGGCTCAATCAGATTTTGAAGCATTTGGGCGATCAAAGCGTGACTTTCTGGAAGGACATCTTTTGGCTGGAAAAGTGTGGTTCGGGCAGCCAAGTCGAAGTGCGCGGCTGGTGGGCGAAGGTTTACCGGGAGCAGCCTAGTCCAGCGTATGACCACAATTTCGCGACTCATATCTCCTTGGTTGACTATCGTCAGATCGAGACCGAGAAGGATTATCAAATGAAGGTCGGGCTGTTCCACAGCCAGCTGGTCAACGGGGCGTTGGTGCCGGACTTCAGCAGTGCCATATTCGAGAAGGTGGCGCCCCGGCCGGAGAAATCGCGGGACTGGTCTGGAAATGTCGGCGACATTCCGATTCGTCAAGACATCACTGTTTTGCCGGCTGATGACCCCCGCAAAATCAGTCGTCTCAACTGGGGTTTAGATGAGGAGATAGGCATCATTGTGGTCAATGACGCCTTTTTGGGAAAATTCGAGGTCCCGTCGGAGACAACGAAGGTAAAGGACGCCGGCAAGAGGAAGTCCAAAGACTGACGTGGAAACAATAGGATGTGAAGGTTATTCGCATCCAACGCATCCAACAGACCGCTAAGATCCACACCCACCTGACCCAACAGGATATCCGCAATTTCATTGTGCGTTTCAAGCACAACCTACCCGGGCTGGGCAACATCCCGCAAGACCAGACGACGCTAAACGCTTTGGCGCAGATTCTGCAGGTTTTCGCCAACAATGAAGACCGGTTGGTGCAGTTCATCTTTCAGTTACAGGGCTACCTGAAGACCTTGCGTGCGGCCAAGTGTGACGACGACGATTGAAGATTTTGAGGTTGACACCGGATTTGAGGTTGACACCGGATTGTTGTGTGGTATAATGTTGGTCAGAATTTGATGTTGTTCTTTTGATGTTGTTCTTTGAGCGAGTGATTTGGACTGCGTTGTGGGTGCATCCACACGGGGAATGTAAGCAACCGTCGGATACACGGCGCGAGGCTAACGACGGGTCAGCTCCAATGCCGACCAGTCCAATTGATATTCCTCCGGTGTTGCGTCAGGTCTGAGCGGAAACGCAGGGCCGAGTCATTGCGAGATGGCGCTGCGCGCACACGATGTCTACTGCCGAAAGGCCGCTAGGACGGTAGGTCAGAGGAGCCTTGGAAGCCGTCCTGATTTTTTTAGAAGGTGGGGTGTTAGATTCGTGGGCAGCTAAGGATACAGGGGCGGCCTTCGCCGCCCCGCCTTCTTTTCGTTCTGTTCTTTGAGTTTTGATGGGGGTGACCTGGTTTCGATCTTGTGAGACCCCCTGTGTTGATATGCCGAGGTTGTTCGGAGGCCTCGTTAAACCCCGGACAAAAACATAAACGCGAACAGCCAAGTTGCGCTCGCGGCCTAATCGCCGCGACAGCCGCTCCTGATATCTGCTACGGAGGTCGGCTGACACAGCAGGACTGGCCATCGACCGGACGACCGGGTTGATGGGAAGAAAAACAAGGGTTGGCTGGCGCTGAATGGAACTGCCTGTCCGTTGGCAATCATTCAGGGCGATGACTTAAAGACGGAAAAAGCATATATTCATCGCAGGAAGTGTTGCAAGAGACGCGAGTTCAATTCTCGCCACCTCCAAGACAGCAAATCAGCCTACTTCCACGCAGTGCTGTCTGGGCAACCGTCACAATGGCGGGCTAAGTGGCTGGTAACGGGATTGTGATTTTTTAGCAGGCCTTCGGCGCCCTCTCCCGCCCTTTATGTATAATACCCAGCATGAGCAACGTCGTCGTCACTTACTGCAGCAAAGACAAAGATCCGCGTCCTGACCTCTTGCCGGCCAGTGAGCGCTACATCTCGTCGCGGACGCAAAAGGTTACCGCCGCCGCTAAGAAATTCCAGAAACCATTGTATTTTCTCAGCGCTAAATTCGGGCTGATTACAGCGGACACTCCGATTCCGAATTACGACCAGCGCTTGACTCTTGATGATGCCGATCGCTTGGTAGCACTCTCGTTCGAAGCAGCCAAACAGTTGACCAAAGATGCCGTAACCAACATCGAAATGGTTGTCAAACCAGAGGACGCTGGAGCCGCCCCGTATATCATTCTGCTGGTGCATACAGCGTTGTTGGTTGATGTTCCAATTACAGTTGTCAGTCTGGAGCGTTTTTTGAGGAACGCGCCATGAGTGGCTATCGCATTTTGCTGCGGCGCGTGACGCACGACGCAAGGCCAGTATCGTGGCAAAGAAAGTTTCTTGGCCGGTGCGTGCCGTGTCGCCGGTTGTGGCATCCAGAATTTCCCGCAGCACCCCATCAGCCTCGACGAGTATGTTTCTGCGGAAATCAACTACAGCACAAGTTTTGATGGACCTTACGACCCGCCTGCGCCGTCGATTCCCGATATGCTGCGTAGCCTTGCCAATATGATTGACGGCAAAACGGTGGAGATAACGGTCGTGCCATCCATTCCGTCCAATGTGAAAATGTCGGAGTCGCAACCCGAGCGGCTCGGCTGGCTGATGTCCCGCGACAATGTCATGGGACAGCTCGACGGACTATCGGCATCGGGCCCCGATGGCTCGCAAAAAGCCTGTTGACATTTGCCGTTGTTTTGCTACAATGGCGTCAACAACAAAGGAGACACACAACACTATGCCAAAACTACATGAACTATTGGCCGTTGGCGGCAATCTGGACACCCAGGCGGCCAAATGCTGCGCGGATTTGACAAACAGTTTTGAAAAGAAAAAGCATCTTTTCTCAGCGAAAGTGGTGGTTTTCACTCCGCTGGCTGAGGGCGAGCAAACGGTGACCGAGTCCCAGTCGGATATCACCACGACGGTCGACAAGGAATTAGCATGGTTGCAGCCCCATTTGGCGTCCGCGATCGACACCGATTTCCAGATTGACGAAACCAACACCAAGGCGCGGGCGGATGTGAAACTGGATGATGGCACTGTATTGTTCGCGCAAGTGCCGGCGACGGCTTTGATGGCGTTGGAGAAGCGGATTGCGGCGGTCCGTGATTTGGCGCAGGCGATTCCGACGCTGGACCCGGCGAAGGGCTTCACGCTCGATACGCAACGCGGCTGCTTTAAGGCGCGGGATGTCATCAAAACTCGCACCAAGAAGGTCGCCAAACCAGTCGTGCTGTATGAGGCCACCAAAGAACACCCGGCCCAAGTGCAATTGGCCACTGAAGATGTGCCAGTGGGACATCTCTCTGAACAAGAGTGGTCAGGTGAAAAGACGCCGGCCGAAAAGTCGACGATCTTGGCGCGGGTGGATCAGCTATGGCGCGCGGTGAAGTCGGCGAAGGCGCGGGCGAACGAAACTGAGGTGGATACCACCGCGAAGATCGGCGCCAAGATGCTCCAGTTCATTGTCAACGGCAATCAAAACAAGTAAATGTCGGGTGGCGGCTGCCTGTGGTGCCTTTGGCACCGTAAATCAGGTAGCCGCTGAGGTTCAAGGTAATGGTTCAGACTCAGACTAAGAATCAGGCTATTACCCGAAGACTCAAAAATCGAACGAAAGAATTGAGGTAACGCTGTTTATTCAACTGAGGGCGTCGGTTCGAATCCGATCCCCCGCCCCAATTTCAGTTTCATTGCGGGGGTAGCTCAGCGGTAGAGCATCAGCATTAGACTCCGAACAGCGGTTGCCAAAAATTCAATGCTAAAAATGCTTCGTTTGAATTCATCGCGGGCGGCAGTCGCGAGGAAGCGGCTGCCGCCTCAATTTCGCAGAAAGAGGCTGCTATGAAATCGTTGCTGATATTGCTAATTTGTCTGCTGGCCGCTGCCAACTCCGTGCAAGCGGTGGATAGCAATTTGTTGATGCAATTAAGCGGGACCATCACGATGCCAACAAATTGTTGTTGTGTCGCCAATGCTTGGTTTGAATATGGGTTGTCCAAGACGAACGCTCTTACCACTACGCCGGCCCAAACTGTCACCAACACGACTGCCATCGTGGACACCATTGGACCAGTCGTCGCCAACACCGTTTATTGGCACCGCACAGTCTCCACCAATTCAGCTGGAGTTTCTTATGGGAGTTGGGCGTGGTTCTGCCGGCAATTGCCAATACAAGTTACCACCGGAGTGGCTACGGGGATCACCTCGTCCGCCGCCTCGATTAGCGGCACGGTTGCCAACTACCATTGAGCCCTCAACACATCATCCTCATTCGACATGGACAATCTGAAGGGAATGTCGACAAGAAAATCTATCGGGACGTCCCAGACTACGCCATCCAACTGACGCGCCTTGGGCGCCAGCAAGCTCGCGCCGCTGGGAAACATCTGCGGTCACAATTGTCCGAGTTGGGGTTGAGTTTCCCCAAGCGGGAAGGCTTCTTTGAGATGGCCGATCCAGTAATGTTCTATGTGTCGCCACTCTGGCGCACCCGGCAGACTTATCAGGAGATCGTCAAATTCTTTCCGCGCTTCGACACTCGCGAGGATGCCCGTATTCGCGAGCAGGAGTGGGGGCATTTGCGGGAGTTCGATGTCATCAAATCCTGGGAAGCGGAGCGGGATGCTTTCGGCTCCTACTATTACCGGTTTGAACACGGGGAAAGCGGCGCCGATGTCGAGGATCGTCTCAGTAGTTTCTTAGACACTTTGCATCGCGATTTTGAACGGCCGGATTTTCCATCCGTGGCCG
>Ga0315284_10015957_pt1 | contig 10668 bp, 6 predicted proteins | sample YL17G09_16_MG_FD_203696 | JGI IMG/M metagenome (GOLD analysis project Ga0315284, IMG submission 203696) | Sediment microbial communities from Yellowstone Lake, YNP, Wyoming, USA - YL17G09_16 | ecosystem: Environmental > Aquatic > Freshwater > Lake > Sediment | place: USA: Wyoming | collected...
AACCTAAAAACAATGGAGTCATCACAATAGTCCCATATATAGGACTATTAACTCCCACTACTCCCATTATTGGGACAGTAATACTTCCCAAATCTTCTAAGAGCTGTATTCTTTTTAAGACCGGCTCTTCTACCAATTTCTGCTCTATTATATTTGGTTTCTCTCGCTAATTCAGAATAGTAATATGTGAGAAGCTCCTCTTCAGTCATGCTGGTAATATCTTTTTCCTGCGTTCCTTGCTGAGAATCGAGTTTCATGCCTCTGAGAAGACTTTCCCATTGCTGCGAATCGGGTTTGTTACCGTTACGATAATTCCAGATATCTGAATGTAGCGAAATATCATTGTTATCACTATAATCAACTAAAATTTTTAAATAGCCAACAAGATTCATGTCTCCTCTCGAAATCTCGTATATGTTATTTTTCAGCATATCTTTCCGGATAAAGAACATCTTGCAATAATCTGAAATCTCCCTATATAATTCATACCAGTACTCACTCTCTCCGATGCAAGGATAAGTTGCGACATCTGAGCTATTCTGTTTGACTGTAAATACATCTTTTGTAATTATTGGCATTTGTAAAAATGCACGCGTACTTTCATATGGATTTAATAGTTTGTTGGCGAAATATTGATTCGCATTTTCATGGGTTTTATAGCTCCAGCGGAAATTCACAACTTGATTCATATATTCCAGGAATACAACGTAGCACAGGATCACCATCGAAATCATTCTTTTTTCTTTTATTAGAAATCGTATCATATGCAGTTTTAATTGATAAAATAGCATTATCTATTTCCCTAACATTCCCCGGCCAAGAATAGGTAAGAATAAAGAAGAGTTCCCTTTTGGTAATAATTTCAAATATTTCTGGATATTTATGATAGAAGTGAAAGAAAATGTCAGGCCTTCGTTCGTAGAGTGGCGGTACATTATGAGGAAAAAACCTATTCCAAAAATCCACCCTAAATTCATTTTTTTCTTTATTCATCGTTGTAACAATGGCTATATTAGAATTTTCAGGCTTGTCGCTTCCCATAGGGTAAAAAGAACCATCATCGAGAAATGTCAAGAGTTTAGCCTGAACATCGGGTGGTATCTCTCCGATCTCTTCAATGATCAAGAGGCCGCCATCGGCTGTTTTTATAAGCCCATCTCTCTTTACCGTGGCACCGGAGAATGCTCCTCTTGCATGACCGAATAGTTCGGATTCTATTAGATTTGGATTAAGAGAAGCAATATTTTTCCGTGTAACTTTAGATGTATTGTGTTTTTTATTGTAAAACTTCTCATAGATATCCAAATAAAGCGATTTCCCCACTCCCGATGGACCACAAATCATCAAAGATTTTTTTGTGGCAACAATTTCTATTAGAACTTTCACAAATTTTCTAATGTCAAACGCCAGAATAGGGGGAATAAACCATTCAATATTTCTCTCCATGTTTCTCTCCATTTAAGGACATCAAACAGCAATAATGTTTCCATTGCATCAATAATGCGCCCTTATGTTTTGCGAGGCATTCTCGGCTATGTTCGCCGTGAAGTTACACGCTCGCCTTGAATTCGATAATGCTTTCCTCTTCCGGTATAACGCCGCCCTTGCGGAGCATGGTGCGGATCGCCGTTTCCATAGCCTGAAGAACAGGGGCCTGCTGAAGCCTCGCATATACATGTGTCGTGGTGAATCCTTTATGCCCGAGGGCGGCCCCGATGATATGTAGGGACACGCCGCAAATGCTCATCCAACTTCCGAGTGATCGCCTCAGATCGTGCGGGCGTAAATCTGATAACTTGGCGTTCTCCATGAGCCGCGCCCATGCCCGTATCGGCGGCGCAAGATGTTCCCCCGGAATGGTGCCGGGGAATACCCAGGGGTTGCCGCCCGTGTTTGCCTCCCGCCGTCGAGCCAGAATTTCCAGAGCATAACTCACGAGCGGGACCGAGTGTGCTTCACCGGACTTGGTGCGGGAGATGCGCCACTCCTGCCGGTCGAGGAAGATGTCTTTCCAAGCCATTTCGAGCATGTTCCCCTGTCGCGCGCCGGTGAAGAGGCTTAGGAGCCAGAAGTCTCGGAGGATCTCTTTCGGCTCGTTCATGATGGCATCGAAGAACGGTTTCAATTCCTCCTGCTCAATAAAGCGGTCCCTGCTCTGCTCCTTGTATTTTTTTACGCCGGTGCAAGGATTCGTCCCCTCATATCCCCACTCGATACCCTTGCTGTACATCGTGGACAAGAGGCTCCGCACTCGGTTCGCCTGGTGGGGATGTTCGCCCATGATCTCCGCATGGAGGAGTTGTACATTCTTTTTCGAAATGTTTGAAATCTTGCGGTCGGCCCACTTTTTCAGGTGTTCGTTGTAAAGGTTTTCGTCATTGCGCCAGGAACGTTTGTAAGGCTTGGCGTGGTGTTTCATGTATCGGTCGAATAGCTCGGAGAGCGGTATTTCCGCCCGGATGTTCCGCTTATGTTCAGCCGGGTTCTTCCCCGCGCCGATCTCAGCATTAAGTTCCGCAGCCCGCCGCCGCGCCTGTTCAGGAGTCAGGGCGGGATACCTGCCTATCGAAACGTATTCCGGCTTACCATCGGTCCACCGGTAGAGAAAGAAAGATTTCACCCCGGAAGGGTACACCCGCAAGACAAGACCGGGGGTCTTTTCATCATGGTACATAGTGTATTTTTTCTCTGGCAAGGGGATGTTTTCAAGGTTCCCCTTCGTGAAATTCAGCTTGCTCTCGGCCATCTGATTTCCTTTCCCGTCATATGCCCGTCATATGGAATAGAGAAAAAAAGGGATACGAACATATTCAATCATCATACTTGAATATATCCGTATCTCATTGATATGTCAACAACTATATTATTTAATGATAAATGATAATAATTGGGCAACAACCCATGTAAGCTGACTCTGGATCAGTTTATCGTGGTTCGAATCCATGCGGGGCAGCCAGTAATAATATTAATAAATACAGGCACTTGTGAAAATTGCTCAAGTGCTTTCTTTTTTTATAACTTAAGTGTATTCATTGAGTACATATATATGCCTCAATTTAAGTGACCCGATGAGGACTCCCCTATTTCATAATCTTTCCTAATGTGTCTTTATCTTAATTTTATCGTAGTAAAGTTTTATAGTATGTGGGGAATAGTGTGGGGAATAATAGCAATAATAAAATAAAAGGACTCAGACATTTGCCTAAGTCCCTGTTTATTATTGGCGGGGTAGACGAGTCTCGAACTCGCGACCTACGGCGTGACAGGCCGTCACTCTAACCGATCTGAGCTACTACCCCACCAAATTTCAATATTTTAAATATACTTTTTTTCCAGATTGCTGTCAATAGAGAAACAGGCGGTTTAAAAATCAGGCCCGATAGCGATGCAAAAAACCGGTTTCCTGTCGCGCACTTCTTCATTATCAGTTTTAGTCTGCAGCACCTTCCATGCGATGTCTAAACGCAGAACTGCGAATCCAATATTCATTCTCATGCCAAACCCGCATGCCATTTTAATATCGTCGAGTACGTAAGACCCGTCCAATAACTGACGGCCGCCGCGAAAGGTTTTATCAATGCCCATCGTGGTGTCACCTTCGGCGACGAACGGTTTTTCCCAGGCTGAACCGATGTCCGTGAACAGGGTGCCGGTGATGTTGCCGATGGTCAGGGGAAGTGGCCAGCCGAGTGCGAGATACCGTATGAAGGGGAAACGGAACTCGAAGTTGGTGAGAAAATATTTGCGACCATATTCATCATAGTATCTGAAACCCCTCAGAGGGGAGGGGAACCGCGCAAAGAACAGATCCTGCCTGCCCTCCAGATAACTGGGGATTGGCGCGATACGGGCGTTCAGCCAGTAGTCGGTACCTCCGAGAAAAAACATGCGGGGTTCATCGCCGAAACTGCCGCCGCCGCTTAAACGGGTAACGAAGTTGTATTGCTTTCCGAAACGGAAATATTTGCGGTAATCGAGTTCGATCGTTGTATAGGCGAGGTCGTTCGCCTGAAACGGGGGACTGAATTCGACATTGAGCTTGTAGCGGATTCCGTTGGCCGGACCGGTGTACGACCACAGGGTGGTATCATGGATAAATTCTGATTCCATGTTGAACGAACGTATTCCACTGAGTTTCTGGGATTTATAGGCGATATACGGCTGATTATAGTAGTAATAATATGAACTCGTATATGATTTGCGTTCGATCGTTTGTGCATTGAGAGAGAGATCAATACGTGTGAATTTTGAAATGGGCCTCGAGGCGATCATTGAGCCGCCGTAGGTTCTGTCGCTGAAAATATCCCAGTTATACGAACGATAGTAATTTTTGAAATGATAGACCGCTAAACCGAGGTTTGTCTGTCGTTTCAAATAGAAATAGGAGGCGAATGCATTGCTTTCCTCGAGAGAATAATACAGGTTTCCTGCGAGATTGATACGATGGTTGCCCATGATATCTGAGAGCGATATCTGTCCCATTCCGCCGAAACCCATGAACGTGTTGTAACTGGCGAATGCGTTGAACATATCCGGGGAAAACTTGATTTTGTACGGTCTCGCTTCATGCTTCATCATAGCGAGCTGCTGGCCTTCACCGGTGTCACGGATAATAACCCGCGAACTGTCGTGTTCGGCATTCGCCAGTGACTGAAGCGTCTCGCTCCTGTATGAAGTCGGCGCTATGTCGTCGATACCCAGGGTTCGTTTCAACGGACGTTTGAGGAGATAGATATCCCACCCGCCTTCCTCGAAGCTTGTGAAAGCGATTTTGGTGCCGTCCGGAGACCAGCAGGGGCCGGATGCGGCGGTAAGCAGGTTTGTCAGGGGTTTGATGCTCATTTCATCGAGACTGATATAATAGAGGTTGTCAATACCGTTCCTGTCAGAGGTGAACACGATATTTTTACCGTCCGGTGACCAGTCGGGGCTCCGGTCGTTGAATGGATTCGTGGTTATCTGCTGAATTCCCGAACCATCAGCGTTCATGATAAAAATATCGTATGCACCCTTCATCTTATCGATTGTATAATCATAAGGCGGCATGATACGATCGGAGGCGAACACGATTTTAGAGCCGTCAGGACTCCACCGTGGATTGAATTCATCGAATAAATCATCGGTCAACCGGATACACGTTTCGGTGTTGATGTCAATGGTGAAAAGATCAAGTTTCCCGTCTTTAATACCACAGAAAAGTATCTTATTACCATCCGGCGACCAGTCGGGCGAGTAAAGAGCATCCATATCAGGGTTAAGGGTTTTGTCGAAACCGCCGTCTTCAACCTTGCTGATATGGATGGCGTCACGTTCCCCGGCTTTCGTTGAATAAGCGATCATTTTCCCATCGGGGGACCAGGTGAGGCCACCGCGCAGCCAGTGCATCTCCTCGTAATCGCCGGCTTTTTCGCCTTTCACGACGGTACCGAGCAACCTCCCGTCAATGGCGCTCATTACCATGATTTCCTTGTAATCGTTACGGTCTGTCAGGAAAGCGATTTTATCTCCTGTGGGATTAAAATGGGGAGTAACATTCAGGTAATTCTTCTCTTCCTTGTGGTCGGTGAGCTTCGTGGCAAAATCTTCGGGAATTTCACGGTCCTTTACATCGGGCCAGTGTTCAGCACGGAGTTTCCTGTGCCATTCTTTTGAAAGGTCCTCGACACTTTTTCCGGTCACATCCTTGTACGTTTTATCGAGATTTTTCGTAATTTTCAGAGACTTCAGGAGCTCACCGGCCATCCATTTTTCCGAAGTACCATATTCATCCTGAATAAACTTGAAGAAAGATTCGCCGCCTTTGTAAACGAGATATCCTCCCCATATATCCTGGATATCAGGAAGGTAACCGTTTATTATACCGTCCCTGACAATCATGTCGCCTTCGGTGCTCCAGTACTGACTTTCATGTTCAGCGAGACCCTCGGCAAACCACAGCGGCATCTGAAACATATAGTCGCGGCTCATGATCGATTCGAGGATACCCCCGTACATCATGTCGAACATGACCGCATGGGTAAGTTCGTGATGAATGACATGCTTGAACTTATCGAGCGAGCCTTCCCAGGGGATGACAATACGGTTCTTGAATAACTCGGTAAAACCACCGGTTCCTTCCTCGAGAATTTCAAGAATGACATTGGTCTGTGTGAAATCATTGTGCGAATTATACACGAGGATGGGAACGCGTTTCTGAAGATTGTAATTCCAGTGGTTAGAGATGCTTGTGTATGAGTCCTCTGCTATCTCCCCGGCGATAAGAGCGGTTTCATATCCGCCCTCGGTGAAATAAATATCGAAATGCTCGGTCGGTAAATACTTCCATTCGAAGAGTGTGTAGTTGACCTTGTTTTGTCCGAAATACTGGGCATGCCCCGGAAAGGCTGCAAACAGCGTGAGGACGATAACGACGGAAAGATATTTGATAAACAGTTTCATGCTTCAGAAGCTCCATGAACAGCGTGCCGCGAGACCCTTCTCGAGGGCATGCACGGATATACCGGAAACGTTGTCTCGTGCCTTTTTCGCAATCTGTGAAGCGTTAAGCCCCGATAAGAAGTGATTGAGAATAACTCCTGCAACACAATATTTTGAATAGTTTTCATAATCAAGCTCTCGTTCACGCAGTTTTTTAAAGCGTGAACGTTCACGACCGTCGTCCCATTCCCATGCCAGATCACCCGTGTATAGTGTCGGATTATCGCGCGTCTGGTACTGATAATGATTATACTCGAACGACGAATCGAATGAACCGAGCGCATTCAGATATGACGCTCCAAGGTTCGTTGAGTTCACTCCGGCATGATTCGCAGCGTGCATGATATAATCATGGCGGTAACTGTCCTCTATGCGAATAGTATAATAATACCCGCTCCAGAGCGCAAGTTCGGATGCGATGAAAATTTTTGCGCTGCCGGGTGAACCAACATAATACTGCCCCAAACCCGGTAGAGCAAGGGAAAGAAGGAACGCCCTGACGTGATTTATGCGCTCTTCGGATCGGGCAGTGTGAATGTGTACGGTCAGTAAAAAGCACAACATGGCCGTCATGAGGGTACTTTTTTTCATGTGATGTTCCTGAACTGAATGGACGATAAGGTGAATTACCTGAAATGAATTTCCATATAATTACCTCCTGTCAAATATCCACTACGGCGGAATCATGCCGTGACATCTATCAGAACTCCTTCGATACCATGAGCATGGGCACATTGTTGTCAAGAATGCGCTTCTGTACTATGCGGACCCGGATCATGCTCAGGTCAGAATCGAGTTTCTTGTTGTGTTTATATGCGAGCCGCCCGGCATCGATCGCCGACAAAACGCGGTTGATAAGCATGATGTGAATCCCGCGCTGGGCGGCATCAAGTTTATCGTTCGAATCACCCCGCATTTTCATGTATTTGATACGTAAGGGTGATAATACACCCACGGTGTTTTCGTACCAAAGAAGATTATCAACGAGCTGGGGATTGAGGTCTGCGTTGTCTACATCCTCCCAGCCGAATACGAACTGGTCGTATTTACCGATCATTTCATAGTACTGTTGTGTCTTTGTCGAGGGAAGGTTGTGGACGGATTCAAATCCGCCGCTTTCCGTTTTCTTTTCAAGCCAGTCGTTTATTGCAGCGTAATCTGTCGGATTGATTTCGACAGGAATTTCATATTTCCGCTGGAGCCAGCCCCAGTAGTTATAGTTCAATTCAGCGCCGGAAGAGCTTGTCGTATCGTTATAATGCCAGTATTTGCCGGCCCACTGTTCGTAGTCGCTTTCGATGTCATTGCCTTCACGGTTGTTGGTGAAATAAATCCACCACGAGGCAGCCTCTATCCCCAGAAAGACCAGGCTTCGTTTCGATCCCACATACGCCTCGCCAAGACCCGGCACCAGGAGTGACAGGAAAAACGCCTTGCGGGAGCTTTTCGGTTTTTCCGCGGCAACATCGTCATCCTTGCCGCCGAAAGGCCATAGAGCCTCGCGGAATTGAATATCACCGTCCTCAGGCGAACCGGGTGACTGTACGGCTAAAACCTCTTCGGACAGGTCGGGAAAGTACGTTGCGGATTCGGTATTATGCATGAAATAACCTGATTCCGCAAAACCGGACGTGTTCAATACGAAATAAACGATAATAACAGGCAGAATAATCATGCTTTTCTTCATGAAAACGCTCCTTTTGTTAATTGAATCCGAAGAGAACATTGAAATAGAATTTCCACGGTGTTTGATCATCCCTTTTCCAGACAAGCTGAGAATTTTCCGTGTCGAAGTACTTTATCCATGTATCATCCATTCCGTATGCCCAGCAACACTCAATCCGTGTCGGGAAGTTATAGAACGAAAATGCATCGATCCTGATTTCCACTCCGGTATCGCGCTTGAATCCGCTGGTCGACCAGTTGAGCGAGCGTTTGTTCCATGCCCGCCCGATATCGGCAAAGAGGCCCATGTAAATATTGTTGAAATACCAGAACCCGAGATTTTTCCGCATGTCGTACCAGACCGGAAAACGGTAGAGTGCCTGAGCCATGACATTCTTTCTCCCGCTCAGACTGTAGAAAGTGTACCCGCGCATCTGCCAGGGCCCGCCGAGCTGGAGCTCGTAGAAATCATCGACCATCCGGTCGATCAGGTTAACCTGTCCGCGGAGATTCAGGGTATGTTTTTGAGTGCGGGGGACAGGAATATGTTCGACCCAGTTGAGAAAAAAGGTGTTGTAGGGATATCTATTGTATTTCTCCCTCAGAAAACCGACATACTCGAAATCGTCGAGAAAGAAATTGATCGCACGGTCGTACCGGGCGTGTATATGTCTGCCGCGGGGATTTATATCGGAGTCACGGGCCGGTGCTGTTGAATCCTGACGGTAGATAAGCGCCAGGTCCAGACCATGCGAGTAGGTATAATACGGTTTGTGGATATATCGTCCGGTCAAAAAATGGGTGTATTCGACTTTGGCGTTATACCTACTGTAAATCATGCGGCTTTCAAATGTATGTTTGTCATGGTAGATATAGCGCATTCCCAGATCGAATTCGTTGAGGTTGTACATGCGCTTCCTGATGACAGTCCCGAATTCTTCCATGAAGTTCTCGTTTTTCCCTACACTACGGGTCAGGCGGTACATCTCTACGAAAACGGTCGGTATAAATTTCTTGTACTCAAAGAGGGCGAACAGGTCTGAATCCCTGTTCGACGGTGACAGCGCGCCGCCGAAGAGAAACGACCCATTATTGATAACCTCGTTTTTCATGAGGTAGGTGCCGAGCTTCACATTTCCACGGTCGTTGACGATACGGGGCATATAGGTGAAATCAAGTGTCTTCATTGTATACGGCCGAGATTCCTCGGTATTGAACCGTTCGTAATTCCTGTCGCGCGGTGGAGTAAATCCGGTGTGGAATACACCGCTATCGGTAACCGGGAGTTCATCTACGAGCCTTAAAAGCCTGATTTCAAATCCGTCAGGGCCGTAATGGGAGAAAGCGAGCGTCGTATCGCAGGGTGAAGGAGCGGGTGAAAACGCGCCTCCGAGTACATTGGTTACACGATAGACCGTCCCTGTCGAAATATCTATGCGGTAAATATTCGGAATTCCGGTCATATCGGATGAGAAGTAGATCGCCGAACCATCGGACGACCATGCAGGATCGCGGTCCTGACCCGGGGAGGTGACGATATACCTGAAATCGCTGCCGTTTTTATCGATCATGGCGATGTTGACATCACTCCCCTGCTGTATGGAGAACACGATATGTTCGCCGTCGGGTGACCACCGGGGGCGGTACAGCCGGGTGCCGTCATCGAAAAATGTCAGTTGTTTCTGGGAGTTATCATCTCTGTTGAGGATAAACAGATTATTAAGACCGGCTCCATTTTTTACAAAGACGAGTTTATTTTTTAAGCTCTTCGAAGCATTTATATCAAGCTCTGTTTTACCTTGTTTTGGAATCCCTTTTTTTTCAAAATCATTGAGCTTTCGCTCACATTTAAGTCGAAGCTCAACAAGATTAGTGCATTCTTCTTCCTGCATATATTCGTTTAGCATTTCTTTTGATTGATTGAGTCTTTTGTTCAATATATTGAATTTGTTTATATTCTTAATATACTCGTTCCGGTTATTAATGTTTCGTTCATTCAACCAGTTTTCTTTTTTATTTATATATGCCTGAATATTTTCATTTTTTTTCCTTAAATCCTTGGAATGTGAGTTTAGTGATTTTTGTAATTCATTAATTATCTCATTAGTTTCTGAAATCTTGAACATCAAATCATTATAAGCGTTTTTAAGGTTATGTAGTGCGTCATATAAATCATCGAGTGATTTGCATTGAAGGTTATGTGATAAAGGATTGTTATTCCATTCATCTAAAAATTTATTAAGTAACAGTTTATTTTCCTGTTCGTCGACAATGAAGTTGGTTTTTTTTGCATTATAAGTAAAAAAGACACAGCATAGCGTACAAACAATTAGAGCAACAATACGTACGACCATGTTTGTAAAGAATGCTGCAGCTATCAAGCCACAGGTAAGGATAATACAGCCAATAAATATAAAAGTATAGTTCCAAGAAACTTTTGTTTTTAATTTCGGATTATCAAATGATGTCAAAATCATATCGATTACATTTGAAGCCAAATCTGAAAGTGCACGTACTGATTCTTGC
>Ga0315284_10015958_pt1 | contig 10667 bp, 9 predicted proteins | sample YL17G09_16_MG_FD_203696 | JGI IMG/M metagenome (GOLD analysis project Ga0315284, IMG submission 203696) | Sediment microbial communities from Yellowstone Lake, YNP, Wyoming, USA - YL17G09_16 | ecosystem: Environmental > Aquatic > Freshwater > Lake > Sediment | place: USA: Wyoming | collected...
GTCCGTCTTGTGCGAGGCGCGCCGTGCGCGCTGTGCTCCCTCTCCCCCTGGGAGAGGGCGGGGTGAGGGTTCAGACCGTCGCCGCCGGTCGAACACGTAGCGACGCGTCAATCCCTCACCCCAGCACGGCGACCAACTCGGCGACGATCCGGAGATGGGCCGCAGCTTCGGGCGCCAACAGCCGACCGACCCGCGCCCGCCAACCCTGCCGCCTACACCAAGGGAACTTCTCACCACCGCGGAGGCTGCCGAGCTCCTGCGAGTGGATCCACAGACGCTCAGTACGTGGCGCGTGACCGGGCAGCACCACCACTTGCCGTTTGTGAAGATGGGGAGTGGCGGGACCGGAGGCCGCGTCTACTATTGCCGCAGCGACCTCGAAGCTTTCATTACCAGGCATCTGTTTCGGAACACGGCGCAAGCGGACGTCATCCCCGCGAAAGCGGGGATCCAGCCGTTGTCCGTCTTGTGCGAGGCGCGGGACGCCTACTACGAGGAGCTCCGTCAACGACCTCCCCGTCGCCGCCGCCGGTCGAACACGTAGCGACGCGTCAATCCCTCACCGCAGCACGGCCACCAGCTCGGCGACGATCCGCAGATCGGCGGCGGCTCCGCGCGACCCGACGTTAGACGTGGAGCACGCCCCGGCCCGGAGCGCCCTCGGGCGGCCCACTGTCATTTGCCTCCACCGTTCGATCGAATCCGGGCTTGCCTATGGTATCGAGGTGAGATCGTGATGCGTGGTACCCATTTGGTACCGATTAGTTATCGCTCCCACCCCTTTCGGACCAACGCCGCAATTTCCGTGAAGAGTGCCGCATTGGCACGGATGGTCTGTTCGTCAATCGTAAGTCGGATGTCATCGCGTTTGCGAATGTAGGAGATCTTCTTCTGGTCGAGGAGCGCTGTGGCCTCAGGTATAAGGTCATCGGGTAGCCAGAATTCGAGGAGCGACATGTTGCCGCTGCGTTTCTGAAGCCAGAACCGATTGGTCTGATCAAAAGTCAGCGCGATGTAGTTCTTCACGTACCTGAGGGAACCGGAGCCTGACACCGGCGCCACCGCCTCCCAAAGGGCGCGAGCCGTATCCAGAGTCCATTCCGCCTTTGTACGCCAGTAGGCCTCATCGTGGGTCTCCAACTCGGTTGCGCCCTCTTCCTCAGGTTCCTCGTACGTGTCTAGCACCTTGACGAAATGAAGGACCATCTGGCCGTTCGCTTCGACGAGGCTTGCCTGGATGGCAATGATTGGCAGTGCATGACTGAAAAGCTGGATGACGTTGAAAAAGCGCCGCGTGATGGTCTCTGCGACCAAGACAGCGAAGTGTTGCCGTTGTGGCCACTTGCGCTTCTCGTTGTCCCAATACTCTATGGTGCGAATGATGTGCGACTCGTCTGTCTCGCCAAGCATCACCTCAACCTCATACATGGTGTCATCCGTTGGATCCTTCAGGAGAAGATCGAGGCGTCCGCCGGCAGGCTGCAGCCGTTCATGCGAGATCGGTTCAAGCTCTCCGAGACCAAGGCATGCGGGGTCGGCGATGATCTGGTCGTGGAGCCAACACTCGTCGAAGCCTTGATCTCGAATCCGCAGTGTACGTGCGATCGGGACCTTTTCCGTCATGGGTTACTCCTTCTAGTGTCTCAGGAAGCTTATCACCTTGCGCCGCCCCGCCCGGCTCCCCGCGCCACTCGGCAAGCGTCGAGTTCGTCGGCCCGGGGTCGATGCCGACGACTCGCAGCGGAGTCCAGCGTTCAAGTTGCTTTGCGCCTGGCTGGGCGTTCCGGGGCGCCCGCCGCGGCGGTTTCCGGCAGGCCTACCGTTTTGCGCTCCACCCGCGGGTATAGTTCGTCGATCTGCTGTTGGATGTCGAGGGTGAGCTGGAGGGCCGTGACAATACGACAGTAGGTCCGGATGTCATCAATCTCAAGCTGGCGTTCCTGTCGGTCCTTCAGCCACTTGTCGCAGACCTGGTACCCCCCCACTTGGTACGCCCAAACTTCTTCGCGTACGGGGGCGAAGTACTGGGTTGCGTTGATCCACACCCGCTGTTCACTCGCTTCGTAGCGCAGCCCGACCTTCTTGCCTTTGCCAATCCGGTTTTCGCCCTCGCCGTCGAACCGACAGGAGGGCCGGTCGAGTTCGGGCGCCTTCAAGAGGTGTAACGCGATCAGCCGCGCGCCCAGCGCTTCGACGTTTCGGAACAGCCCCGCGTCCGCCGCGAACGGCAGGCGCGGAAAATCCATCCGCAGGAACTCGGAGTACTTCTGGCGATAGGCCGGCGCGTAGAGCACCGCGTAGACATAGTGGAAGATCTCCTCCGGCGTCGGTTCGCGGCCGTATGTCTCCGCCAGTGCAGCCACCAGCTTCGGGTCCAGGTTCGGCTGGCGTTCCGTCGGCTCCTGATGAGCAAAGAGGTCGCCTCGGGCGGCGGAAGGATAAAGGTAAAGGGGAAAATGGTAGTCTATGGTCTTGAGGGAGACGGCAACATGGTCTGAGATGGCACTGGAGACGAAAACGTGTTGCCAGGCACCAACGTGCTCAACGCGCTTCGGGGTGATCAGCGCTAGGTTCTCTCCCGTCAGCATGTGGCGCATGACCTCCTGGCGAGGCCTGCATATGAATCCTTGTGAGCGGCCGGTGTAGTAGGTATGTCGCACGTCGAAAGGCCGGTAAAGAACCGAGACGATTTTCTCCCGCGTCGGCCCGGAATCCAAGAGATCCTTCTGTGCTAATGGCACTCTCCAGTCCTGCACATCCTTGCCGAGGCTGTATCCTTGCCGGGCCAGTTCGGGTTCCGTCCGGGAGAAGACGGTGACCGTTCTCCAGACCTCCTCCGGTGACCACTGAATCGTTAGTCCATCCCGCGCAGTGACGATACCCACACTGTTCATGGGGAACACGTCGGGGACGGAGGGAAAGCGGCGATACTCGGCTTCGAGTGCGTTGTCGCGCGGCACGAACAGGTAGGACGGCGATCCAGGCTCTAACTCCACCCAGTCTGTGTGCTTCAGGTCGTGGTCATTGAGCCAGGCGTACTTCAGTTCCCTCGTACCGAATACGTCGGCGTGACGTACGGCGGCGTCACTTTTCAGCGTTCCGCCGCGCTTGATGAAGAACGCGATGGCGACGCCCTGGCGGATGTCGAAGACATTCTGATCGGGGTTGCCGTCGGGACAGGTTTCCTTTTTCAGCGAATTGCCGTGCAGGTCGAGGACGTAGATGTCGTCGAAGGTCCGTATCAGGCTTTGGCGCATACCTCGGAAGGTCGGGTTGTCGAGGTAGCCGTGATTCGTAATCATCCCCACTACGCCGCTCCCGGCCTCTTCGATTTTCCACTGGGCGAACCGCAAAAACTTCACGTAATCGTCCTGGAGCCACTTAGGGTTCTTCTCGCCGAGCGGCCTCTCGTCCACAAAGAAGTAGTCCTTTATCAGTCGCCCGATGAACGTTGGCTGCAAGGTGCCGCCCATGTCACGCTTGGCTTCGCGGACAACCGCCTCTGCCCCACCACCAGACTTTGGATTCCACCCAATGACATACTTATGGCCCTTATTGATCTCGGTGATCTTTTCACTAAGGTTGCTCGAGTGACCGGAATACGGCGGATTCCCGAGGATGACGAGGACGGGCGTATGCTTCTTGACCTTGCCGGCGAGGCGGGATTCCTCGGCAAGGGCGGAGAAACCTGGCAGGCGGCTCTGTTCCAGCTCCTCGGTGTCGAGGGTGTTGGTGAGGTAGAAGGGTACGCGCTCGTCGTCGGCGAGGCGGTGGCCCAGTTCCTCAAGAAAGAAGCCCATCTTGAGGTGGCCGACGGCATAAGGGGCCATCATCAGTTCGAAGGCGTAGAAGTTCTTCAGGATGTGCCGTCGGATGAAGTCCTCGCGGGCGCCGGCGCCGTACTTGGCCTCGAACTCTCGAACCGCCTGCTGCGCGGCGCGGGCGACGAAGGTCATGGTGCCCGCCGCAGGGTCGAGCAGCGTCACACCGTCGGCGGCGAGGCCATCGGGTTTCTTGAACTCGGCCTTGAGCAGGCTGTGGAGCGAGCGGACGATGTAAGAAACCACGGGTTCGGGCGTGTAGTAGACGCCCCGGCGCTCGCGCTCGGCGGGGTCGTATTGGGCGAGGAAGGTCTCGTAGAAGTGGACGATTGGGTCGCTGCCTTTGCCCTCGTGGTAGTAGCGATCGAGGATGCCGCGGGCGTCAGATACGGCCAGGACCTCGGCGATGTCGTCCACGCACCATGCAAGCTGGCCGGGGAGGTCGCCGAGGGAGATGAAGCGGAAGAGGTCGCGTAGCACGCCGATGGTGTGGGGGATGTTGTCGAAGGCCACGCGGCGACTGAAGCCGTCCCCGGCGCGCGTGCGGGCAGCGAATAGGCCGTAGGCGATGGTCTGGGCGAAAAGGTCGGCGAAGTCCTCTGGGGTCAATGTGCCAATGAGGTAGGTTTGGAAAGCCTCGAAGAAGCCGGAAAGTACCCCGGGGGCTCCTTCTTCTTCCTGCAGCTGCCTGGCGACGACGTCACGAAGGAAGCGGGTGCGTTTGGCCAGCTCGACTGCGAGAGACTCTGCCGTGAACACCTTGGGAAGTGAAAAGTCCAGGAAGCGGTCGAGCAGAGCGTAAAGTTCATCCGGCTTCTCGATGGGCGGGGTCGTGCGGAGCCGGTTGAGAACCACCGGCCGGGCGGCAAGGACCTTTTCCACGCGCTCGCCGTTCCGGTATAGCCGAAATTCGAGGAAGTTGGTCAGGATGAGGTTGGGGAAGGTGACCCGGTAGCGCCGAAGTTGTTCGGAATCCTCGATCAGATCGAGTCGTTCTTCAGTTGGCTTTTTGGCCTCCACATACCCGACGACGCGGTCGGTCCCGTTCCAGAGGCGAAAATCCGGGTTGCCGGCATCGGTGGGCTTTGGGAGCGTGGTGACGTGGACGTACGTCCGGCCGCTCGCCTGCGCCACCTCCGAGAGCATGTCGGCCAGTGCCGGGTAGAAGCTTTCCTCCCGTGCGTCCCCCTGGAGCGCGACCGCGGACAGCTCTTTCAGGTACTTGGCGAACAGGGTCTTCTTGCTCATCTGACCTTTCTCCAGGCCGGCCAACCCTCGGCTTAGCCTTTAGTGTCGTCGGCCGCATGGCTCGTGGTAAGCATAGCTCGTGATGAGCCTTACCGTGCGCAATCGCAGCGCCCGGAGGCACTCTGTAATTGGGGCGACCGTCAGGTAGCAGCGTTCGCATGAAGCTCATGAAAAGTCACTTCGATGCCCTGAGACTGCGCCCAATCGACAACTTTTCTGTACCATGGGCTACCTATCCTTGTTCGTGCGTCCTGCTTCGCAACGACTACGAGGTGTGTGACCCGCAGGCCCTCGGCCCGGGCGATCACTGCCTTCAGGACATCGCGTTCGAATTCGCTCAGCGGGTTTCTCAGACTGAGCGCAACCTCCAGAATCGTTTCTTCCTCAGGAAACCAGTAGTCAACCCTAACGGCGGTTTCCCGGAGAACCGGGTACTCAGCCAGATCCGAGCCGAGCAGAGCCTTGGCTTTCGCGCGAAGGGCTGCGACGAATGCTGCTGACGAGCGATCGCCCGCGCCCGGGCCTTTGATGGCGAGGAAATCCGGCCGGGCATCAGCCTCGGCCTGCGCGGCATCTACGAGAAGTTGGATTCTCTTTGGGAGCATGGCAACACCTCTTTCTGTTGGAGAGGAATAGCCCGGCTTTCAAATAGGGATCCTCGATGGGTGGCATCTGGAGCATTCGCCGCAAATTGCCACAAACCCGCTGCACCGTCGTTTCCGAGTAGTAGTGCGTCGTGTCATTCGGGCCGGATCGATCTCGTGCAGCCGACATAGAACAAGGTTACAGCGGATTCGCGGCCGTCCGACGCTCGCAACTCGCGGGCGGGCGGTGTCAATTGGGCTGTTACTCGATTCGTTCCACAGATACCGCGAGCTTGTACCGGAAGAGGGAGACCCCAGAGACACGGGTCACCGCAAGGGCCAGGTCCCGTGGAATGTCCCGAGCGATGATCATGCCGCGACACGGAGCGTTGCCCAGGTTTGCGTCAACCCAGCCCATGTAGTACAGCAGTTGACCGAGGGCTTTATTGCGACCCCGTGAAAGCTTAAGTTCGATCACTACGAACTTGCCCAGCCGGTCGACGGCTAGGATGTCGATACGACCTTCATCGATCACGAGTTCGAGCCCCGTACGGTCTGCGGACCGGAAGAGGTACAAGCCCGGCTCGATGCACTCAAGGTTGGCAGCGAGCACGTTGCGGAGGTCGGCTTCCGCCACAAACTGTTGTCCCATTTCCTCGGTCTCCGGGGCCTCGCCGGATTCACCCCCTTTCCCCGCAAGAAAGTCCTCGTAGCGTGACCTGACCTGCAGATAGAACTGGCACTTGCGTTCGCCCCACGGGCTCGATCCCTCCGGCCAGTGCTGCTCGATGAAAACTGAAAGGAGGTCGTTTTCCTGCAAGAGCTTCACGATGTAACCTCGGCGCAGGGTGGACGTGTAGGACAGATCCCACTCGACCTCCATGTTTCGAATCTCAGCGACCTCCTTCTCGAGGCCGTGTTCAATGGCGAAGGCGTAGGCCGGTTTGAGCGGAAGAGCCTTAGGCGAGATTTCATCCATTCTCGGTCACCCCCAAAGTCCGACGAAGAAACACTTAACTCATGCCTCCGGCAACCGGGCGACGCCCCGCTGACGACCGGCTAAGTTGGTCGAACAGACAACCCTGACAGATAGCGTGAACAGGCACACGGCGGCCGGACCGCTCGCAGAACGTGCATCCCCACTTGGCAAAGTACCAGAGCGCTGGGTCTAGTGCCGCGCACGTTCCCCGCAGGTTTTCTGGCCCTTCGGCCCCGCCAGCGGAGACGTCCGCTCGCCACGCGCCCTGGATATCATCGCGCACCTCCTCCAGAGGCCTGCCATGGGTTTCTGTGACGCCAAGATACTCGGTGACTTTGCGGACCTGGACATCCACTGCCACGGGCAAACTACCTATCCCGGCAATCTCGGCGCCCCCCGGCGCCGCCAGAATTCGCACCCACATAGGCCCGATCTTCGGACCCGCGAGCAGCGGAAACAGCGGGGTGCCGACAGAGGTGGTCGCCTGGAGTTCCTGCAAGAGCTCATCTGCTCTGCCCACTCCAACAAAGACAGCCCTGTGAACGGCTGGTGCAAGAGTGGGATCCGCTAGCGACTCGGCAATCACCCGCCACGCGGCACTGTCCACGCTGTGGCGTTGGCTCACGCCGTAAGAGCGGAGTGCGTCGGCAAGCTCACGCAGCGGGCGCGTGGTTACGCTTCCTGGCTGGTAGCACCACGGAAATCTCCTGAAGAGCTCCACGCCCCGAGCCCCGAGCCGGTCGGCATCCCGGGCCCGGTCCATCGCGGCGCAAAAGGTAAAGAAAAGCCGGATATCGATGGGCGTCGCTCCCAGAGCCTGCAGCGCTGCGGCGGCCGCAGCCTCGGGCAGGCCATCCCACCCCTGCGTTGGCGCGCCTGGCCTCGCGGAAAAGTCCAAGGACCCTGCCACGAACGCTCGCGTGAGTTGCATGGCGAGCCCGTGCGGGACGGTCGGTGATGTGACGCTCGGAGTCCTGGGCGCGGTCGGGGGGCCAGGCGTCGGTGCGCCATACCAGTGAAGCTGCTCACCGATCCGGAGACCTGCAAGCGGGGCATGGAGCATCGCACCCGCTTGAGCCATGAGTGGGCGAAGGGGCGTGATGTACTCTGAACCCGCGTGGATCTCGAAAGCCTTCCCCGCCAGGAGACCAAACTGATCCTGCAGCTGGTTGAACACACGCTGACCCCACGCCAGGCGCTCGGCGCGGCGCATCTCGGTCAAAGTGACGTCGTAGGGCTCGACCACCGCATCCGGATCAAGGAGCCCGTGCCTCGCACTGAGGATTGCCCAAGGTCTCCCGGTGGATTCTGCGTATCGGCGGCGGCGGCGAAACAGTTCCGACTGATAGAGATCTTTCGCCGGCGCCGGATGGGACGCTTTGCGACCGACGCATCCGATCAGGATGATGTCCGAGTCCGCGATTGACTTGGGTGGCGGGGCGATCTCCGCGCGCCGCGCTGCACCCGCGGGCGCTGAGCTTTGCCGTGCGAGGGCCACGCCCCCGCGAAAGAAAACCACAGCACCTGGCCAGCAACCTGCAACGCCGGCACGGTACCCGGCATCGCGCCACCCATACGAGTAAAGGTTCTTCGGGGAGTTCGACCAGAACGCCGGGTGGGCGCGGGCGCTTCGTGGCAGGACCGGACCGACAATGGTCTCGATAGCTTCGCACGAAAGCTCCACCCGGTCGGCGTTCGACCGCGTGAGGTACTCCGTGAGTGGTGCAAGCTTACGCACCTTCAAAGCTGTCGGCCGCGGGCGCCCCGATGACCCGCGACTCTCCTCAGGCCCAATGGTCTGCCTACTGGCGGGATATGGCAAGCCGAACAGCCAAGCGGGCTTGACGACGGTTCTCCGGGGGCTACAGTCAAAGGCGAGGTCTGGAGCATAGGGGGCCAGGAATGCGCATTCATTCCCATTCGAGCCTGGGTTCGTTCGAGGGCTGTCCGAGGCAGTACTGGTACCAGTACATCGGCAAGCCCCCCGTCGAAAGGGTGGACACGATCGAGGCGTTCCTCGGAAAACGCGTGCATGAGGCGCTCGAGGCGCTCCACCGGCTTCGGCTCGGCGGTGGTATTGCTTACGGCGACTCCCACAGAGCGCGGATCGGCACGGCGTAGAGGTCGCCTCCAAAGCTGACGCTTGCCTCACCGTCGTAGAGCACCACGCCGGCCGCGAAGCGCTTGCCAGCCGCCGCCGCCAGCTTTCGCAACCCCCGGAAATCGGCAGCCTTCACCGTGGCGGCCCCCTTGACCTCGATGCCCGCCACCTCTCGCGCTCCACGCTCCAGCACCAGGTCCACCTCGGCGCCGTCCTTGTCGCGGAAGTGGTGGAAGCGGATCTCGTCCTCCAGCCAGCTCGCCTGGCGCCGCAGCTCTTGATAGACAAAGGTCTCCAGCACCTGTCCCAGTATGCCGCGGTCGTGCCACAGCCCTTTGGCGTCGAGGCCGAGCAGAGCACAGGCGACTCCTGTATCGCCCACGTGGAGCTTGGGCGTCTTGACCAAGCGGCTCAATCGGTTGCTGTGCCAGGGAGGCAGCTCCTCCACGAGGAACACGCGCTCCAACAGCGTGACGTAGTCGCGGATGGTCGGGCGACTGAGCTGAAATGGGCTCGCCAGATCGCTCACGTTAAGCAGTCGCCCCGTCTGCCCCGCGGCGAGCGCGAGGAGGCGAGGAAGCACATCGAGCGATGCGATTCGCGCGAGATCGCGCACGTCACGCTGCACCAACGTCTCGATGTAGTTTCCGTACCAGGCCATCCGGCGGCGCGGGTTGGCGCGCGCCAGCGCTGCAGGGTAGCCGCCTGAAGCGATACGCTCGGCGAGGCCGGGGCCCAGGCGCTCGAACCGCCGCATCTTGAAGGTGCCGCCGAACAACGCCTCGAGAAAGCGTGAAGCCCGCCCCGCCAGCTCGGCCTGCGCGAGTGGAAACAGGCGCAGGATCTCCATCCGTCCGGCCAGCGAATCGGCAAGCTTCGGCACGAGCAGCACGTTGGCCGAACCGGTCAGCAGGAACCGCCCGGGCGTCCGGTTGCGATCCACTGCGGTCTTGAGGGCGGTAAAGAGCCTGGGGACGTGCTGAACCTCGTCCAGGGTCGTACGGCCCGGCAACTCTGCGACGAACCCCACCGGATCGGCCTCGGCGGCGGCACGCGTGACGTCGTCGTCGAAGCTGAAGTAGGTGTAGCCGCGCGTGTCGCCCACAATCCGGGCCAGCGTCGTCTTGCCGCACTGGCGCGGCCCATGGATGAGCACGACGGGGTTGTCGCCCAGCGCCTCGGCGAGCCGGGGCTCGGCGAAGCGCGGGTAGAGTCGGCGCGTGGTCATGACGGCTGATCGTACCCTGGGTTGGCGGCTGATTGCAAGGTTTTGGTTCGGCCAAATGAAAGGTTCGTGTTCGGCCAAGTGCAGATGCGAAGGGAGCCCACCCAGCGCGGCGAGCACGCGCTCAAGAACTGGCGTCATTCCGAGGTGCCCGGAGGGTGCCGAAGGAATCCCGGGGCACCGGAGGATAACCGCCGACGGGTTACTGTCCCCCGCCCTCCAGACGCGATGGGATTCTTTCGGCCCGCTCCGCGGGCCTCAGAATGACAGGCACTTTTGGTGGGGCGGGCGCCTCGCCCGCCCAAGTGCGCGGCCGAGGGCGGCCGCGCCTCAAAAGCCCTCACAGAGGCAGCCCGCGCGGTGCGCGCGCCTCGAAATGACGGCACCGGGTTGCGGGCTTGACCGTGAGGCTCGACCGGCTACAGTCAAAGGAGAGTTCTGGAGCATTGGGGGGCTGAGAATGCGCATCCACTCTCATTCGAGCCTGGGTTCGTTTGAGAACTGTCCGAGGCAGTACTGGTACCAGTACATCGTCAAGCCCCCCGTCGAAAAGGTGGACACGATCGAGGCGTTCCTGGCGACCTGCGTGCACGAAACGCTCGAGACGCGAAGCGGCGGGTTGAGCCCTCACCCCACCCTCTCCCAGAGGGAGAGGGAGTAAGAGTGGCGGCCGCGTGCTGTCCGAGGAGGAGGCTCTCGAAGCGTTTGA
>Ga0315284_10015960_pt1 | contig 10666 bp, 8 predicted proteins | sample YL17G09_16_MG_FD_203696 | JGI IMG/M metagenome (GOLD analysis project Ga0315284, IMG submission 203696) | Sediment microbial communities from Yellowstone Lake, YNP, Wyoming, USA - YL17G09_16 | ecosystem: Environmental > Aquatic > Freshwater > Lake > Sediment | place: USA: Wyoming | collected...
TTTATATGACACAAATCTCCTTGTATCAATAAGAAATCTAAAAAACACAGTTACTTACAATCGTGACAACTCATTGATATGTACAACAAATTACCCCGTTAAAATCTCTGCGAAAGCAGGAATCCAGGATTTCCTTTTCATTGGTTCTGGATTCCCGTCTTCACGGGAATGACAAAATTTTCCGACCCAAGAAATGTTAGAAGGAAATTCTCAGACTTAAACATGTTAGAATCTATTTCCCTTCAAATAAGGACGAAATCCTTCGGTTCGTCTATGGTATTTTGTTGAAAAAATATTCAAAGGGTGGCATCCCATCTCATGTAATACCAGGGTTAATTTTCCCCTAGGAAGAGTTTGGATGCCCTTAACATGCTGCTGAAAAAAATCACTTTTCCAGGAACCTCTTATTGATGCAGAGAGTAAGAGTGAACCCCGTTAGAAATTCCAGCGAGACATTAAACCCAGCCGGAATTATTTTAAAATCTAACCCCGCTGCAGAGCAACAGGGCATTATTTCTAACGGGGTGAATGCCTTAAAAACTGGGATAACCTACCCGAAGAGATTCTTTAGAATATGGCTTAGCTTATTCCTTCCCCTTCTTTTGCAAGAATGCTGTGAGTAAGTCTATCGGAAGAGGGAGGATCATCGTTGAGTTTTTCTCAGCCGAAACCTTCGTTAAGGTCTGAAGGAACCGAAGATGGATGGCTGCGGTATTGGTTAGTGTTTAGTTGAAATATCAGACCTTTAGGCTTAGCATCTCCTTTCGCATTTTTGGCGAGCTTTTGGTAGATCCTGGTAAGAGGGCCTTCGAGGCTTTATAAAAAAAACCCCGCGAAGAAGTTGTTTAGAGCTCTTTGCGGGTTTCTCTGACGTCCAAAAAAGGACTCTTTGCAACTAGATTTAGTTTCTTTATATGTTATTCTCTGCTAAAAAGCAAGGAAAATCGTTACTTTTTAAGTAGGGGGGAGGAAGCACCGCTCAGAGCTTGCCCTGAGCGAAGTCGAAGGGTTGACTTCCACAGTTTAGAGAACAGGCTTTAGTTTTTCTTCTATCCCTCTCTTCTCATTGACGGTCAAGAGGATGGCCATTCCAGCAACAAAAAAGAGGAGGACGGAGAGGATACCCGATTGGACACTTCCTGTAATGGCGATCAAGATTCCATATATCAGAGGCCCAACGATGGAGGCAAATTTTCCAGAAACACCAAAGAAGGCAAAAAACTCAGCACTGTTGGTATCAGGGGTAAAGATTCCTTGAAGAGAACGGGAGGCGGCCTGACTTCCACCCATCACCAACGCAGCCATAATCCCCAAGATCCAATATTCAGTTTTTGGATCCCAGAAAATCCCTAACCGAAAAGCCCAGATGACGATCAGGGACCAGATTCCCAGGGAGATCATCACTGTTCTCTTATTTCCAATGGCATCTGCTAAAAACCCAAAGATCAATGATCCGAAAAATGCAATTCCTTGAATCATTAAAAAATAGAGGATGATTTCATTGGTCTCCATTCCCAATACCTCGGCACCAAAGATGGAAGCCATGATGATCACGGTCTCGATTCCATCGTTATAAATCAGATAGGCTATGAGAAATTTCGTTAACTCCCTAAACGTTTTAATCCGGCCAAAGGTATGCTGGAGGCGCCGGTAACCTGCTGCAAAGGATATCCTTTCAGAAGAAAGGAATTCTTGCCCCCTCTCTCTTAAAAGTAAGAATGTGGGGATTGAAAAGAGGAACCACCAAAGCGCCACAGAGAGGAAGCAGTCATGGACCGTAAAATATCCAACTGGAAATCCAAGCCACTCCGGATATTTCAACATAATCAAATTAATGGCTAAAAGGAGTCCTCCACCAATATATCCCAAGGCCCACCCCAGGCCCGAGATCCGACCGATATTCTGATCAGTCGATATTTCAGGTAGGAAAGCATTATAAAAGACATTTCCACCAGCAAATCCAATATTCGCAATGATGAAGAAGATGGCACCCATCCAATAATCGCCTGTATGGACAAAATAAAGGAGGCCAGTGAAGAGAATAGCGATATAGCAGAAGGCCATCAAAAAACGTTTCTTTGAACCAGAGGCGTCGGCAACTGCGCCTAAAAAAAGGGAAAGGATGGCTGAGATGGCCATGCTGATGGAAATGGTGAAAGTGAAGAAGGAGGCACCGTGAAGGCGAATACCGAAGAGTTCAACGCCTCTCTCTCCTCCAGCTACCACTGTGGCAAAGTATTGATTGAAGATGACAGCGAGAATAGTCGTAGCAAAGGCGGAGTTGGCAAAATCATACATCGCCCATCCGAAGATTTCGCGTTTTTGGACAGGCATTTGAAAAGATAGATGGGGTGGTGGGGAGATGGGGCGATCGGGAAAATTCATCTATTCATTTCTCCCTATCTCCTTATCTCCCTATCACGTCTTATATGGTACGGATCTCCTGGCGCATAAAAACGAGATAACAGATCCCAAAGCAGAGAACGGTGATGGCCACAATAGAAATCAAATGGGGAAGAACGATCAGAAGGCTCTGTAAAAGTGGAAGTGGGTTTTGGAAACGCAACATAGAAAGTTGCTCCATCGGCCCCACAAAGACTAATTTGGTCGTTTGTCTCATCGGGTTGAGGATGGTGGAAGTGGCTTCTGTATAAAGGTTCACGGGAGAACACAGGGAAACGATCCTTTGCACCTGTGCTTGCTTCATGATCATCTCAGGGCTCGCCTGTGTTTGCCCGACAGGAGTAGGAGCAACCATATCCGACAAAACACTGGCCCCCAGACTCACAAAGAAAGAGAAAAAAATCCATAGGGCTAAAGAAGCGAGGGCCGAGGTAGCCGTGCTCCGGAAAATTACAGAAAATAGGATCGATACTCCCAACCAGAAAGAGATATAAAGGATGCTAATTATGAGATAAATGGCAAGACGCCCGACCTCTTCTGCCCCCGGCACCACTCCGATTAATCGAATACCGAGACCCGAAATAATGAGGACAATGGCTACCAATATAATGGTGATCGTCGCCACACCTGTCAGGAATTTTGCATTGATGATCGAATCACGATGGATGGGCTGAGAGACCAATTTACTCAAGGTCCTTGAAACCCTTTCTCTGTTGATCGAATCAAATCCCAGGATGATTCCGATGAGGGGGCCAAAAAAACCGATAAACTGAATAAAAGAGAAAAGCTTCCCGGTGGATGTGAAAAGGAACAAAAAGATAAGCGTCGGCTTCGTACTCCCCTTCAGTTCTTCCTGGATGCTCATGCCTACCATCGAGGCAATGATGACCCCCACCATCACAATCAGCGCCGAAATAAGGAGAAACCGTGTACTGCTGAAATGGTCCTCCATCTCCTTTCTGAATATGACGAAGATTCCGTGCAACTTAAGCCTCCTTAAAATATTTCATATAGAGCTCTTCGAGTGTATAATGTTCTTTCTCAACTCCCAGTTTTTTCTTGGCCAGTTCCTGAATTGGCCCCACTGCGACCAGATTCCCTTTAATCATGATCCCTACTCGATCGCATATCTTCTGCATCTGCTCGAGCATGTGCGAGGAGAGGAAGACCGTAATATTCTTCTCCCTGCTGAGAGAGTGGATCAGTTCGAGCATCCGATTCGTCCCATCGGGATCCAAACCAATGGTCGGTTCATCGAGGAAGACAATTCTCGGTTCCTTGACCAGAACCTCGGCGATCCCAAGACGCTGTCTCATCCCCTTGGAGTAGGTTCCTACTTTTTTACCGGCCTCTTCCAAGAGACCAACCATTTTGAGCAATTCGCCAATTCTCTTAGCAGAAATATCATCAGGAATTCGATTCAACCTGGCTACATAACGCAGGTTTTGTCTTGCGTCCATGTCATCATAGAAGCCTACATTTTCTGGCAAGTATCCCACTTTCTCTTTTATACGGAGAGGCTCTCGTGTTGGATCTAAACCGGAGACACGGACCTTACCGGAGGTGGGTTCAGTGAGGCCGAGAAACATGAGCAATGTTGTTGTCTTGCCTGCGCCATTGGGACCGAGAAACCCAAATACCTCTCCTTCCCGAATCTGAAGAGTAAGGTTATCTACCGCAGTGTAGGAATCATACTTCTTTGTGAGTCCTTCGGTCTCGATGATGAATGGTCCTTCCACTTTAACGTCTCCCCAACCGGATGAACAACACACTTAATCCGGCGATCACAAAGACAATAATACCAATCCCGATCCAACCCCATGCCGTGGAGGCCTTTACCGTCACCCTCATTTCAACGGTCTTGTCAGACTTTTCTCCGGTGATCATAACCCCTACGGAATAATCCCCCACCAAAGCCTGGGATGACGGTTTGATGGTTACCTCTATCTGTTTCAATGCATTGGGTTCTAAGGCGTCAATTTTTTCGGGCTTAAACGTCACTTCCCAATTCTCAGGTTTGAAAGAAGCAAAGGTGATGTTTCGATTGATAGCAGAACCTGTATTCTTCACAAAGACTGAAAAATTGGCCGGTTTCCCTGCGATCGCTTCCAGAGAAAGGATCCCCGTCGGTGTTCCGGCGTCGATTTTATATATTCCTGTCAGCACAACCGTTAATTTTGCCTCAGCCTTGGCATCTCCAGAACCCACCTTCATATTGATGATATACTCTCCGGCTTTAGCCGTGGGGGGTGGCTTGACCGCTACAGCAACTGTTTGACTCTGTTTTTCCTTCACCCTTAGACTGGAAATATATTTGTCTTCGTATGCGGGCTTGAAATTGATCTCCCAGCCTTCCGGACCTTGAGATAGTAAATCGAAAACCGCTTCTTTATCCAGTTTGCTTTCCACTTCCATCGAAAATTCAAACTTGGCATCTGACGGACCTCTCAAGACAGGATAAGAAGTGGTCAGTTTCACACCCTTCGCTTCCTTGCTCTCTTTCTCTTTCTCTTTCACTGTCACAATAATGGCCTGGGCCATCTTGAACCTGGCGTCAGGCGTTTGCCCCTTGATTTCAAACTTATATTCTCCAGGTTTCACATTCTTGTCTGGCTCTGCCTCGAAAGTGAGGGTCTTATCCTTTCCCGATGGCACGTGAATCCCCTTCACCTCAAAGCGATAGGTCTTGAGCTTGGCCTTCCACTCCTTCGGCTGAGAGGCAATCCATAAATCCACGTATTCCTCAGAACGCCCCTTGTTATATAAAATGATATCCATACTCACATTTTCACCTACCGGAACCTCTACCCCTGGGTATTCTGCCGCCATTTCGACCAATCTTTCAGGCCTTTTTTCGGACTCCTCTTTTCTATCCTGCCCAAGGATGAAGGATGGGAGGTTTAAAGACATTATCAAAACACTCAAAAGGATGAAGAATATTGTTTTACTCCGATTCACTCGCCTCATATGCCCACCTCCTGAAAATATCCCTTAGAATTTCTAACTATTACACAAGCCCAAAATATTTTTTGTGCAGACAATTTAACCATCAATTCAACGACTGTCAAGTAAAATTATTGAGATTTCTGAAAAAGTCGGAAATCTCTGATTGCACAGATTACGAAACGATTACACCGATTAGAAATGTATTGAAAGTAAAGGAAATCTGTGTAATCTCTTTTTGAAATCTACGTAATCAAGAAAGCGGATAATAGTTTTTCAGAGCTTTCTTATTTTAACATTTTTTCTACAGACTTCAAGCCCATCCCAGTCAGGGTGGAGACGACGATCTCTTTTTTACCCTTTCGATTCAAGTATTTTTTCAACCCAGCGATGGTTGCCGCGGAGGTGGGCTCGATGAAGTGCCCTTTTCGGCTTATCTCCTTCATGGCAACCCCGATCTCTTTTTCCGTTACAGTCAGAACCTCTCCACCTGTCTCCCTGATCGTTTCCAATATCTGCTTTCCTCTGACAGGATTTGCAATGGCAATCCCTTCTGCCATAGTCTCCTTCTTCTCTATGGGGAAGTTCTCTCTCCGACCCTTTTTAAAGGCCTGAAAAAGAGGGGCACAAGCAGCGGATTGGACGCCCACTATTTTGGGAATCCGTTTCACCATCCCCGCCTCCTTCAACTCTTTGAAACCGATATAGGCACCTAAGAGAAGTGTCCCATGTCCAACCGGGAGCACAAGAGCATCGGGTGCTTTCCAGCCTATCTGTTCCCAAATCTCGAAGGCGAAGGTCTTTGTCCCATGGAGGAAGAATGGATTCCAGTAGTGACTAGCGTAATAGATTTTGGATGCGGCCTCCATGGCCACCTCCGCAGTCTTTTCCCTCGAACCTTCAATCTTCTTTAATGTAGCCCCATAGGCTTGAATCTGAACCAATTTCCCTGGTGAGGTGGATTCTGGGACATAGATCTCACATTCGATCCCTGTCCTGGCACAGTAAGCAGCAATGGCTGATCCGGCATTCCCTGAGGAATCCTCAATCACCTTCTGAATCCCTAATTCCCTCATTTTACTAATGAGTACGGTCGCCCCCCGATCCTTGTAAGATCCTGTCGGAAAGAGGTAGTCGATTTTTAAAAGGGCTCGGTGGCCATTAAACTCTATCTCTTCTATGGGAGTGAACCCTTCTCCCATGGAGAGGATATGCTCATCTTGAAGAATCGGGATGGCCTCCCGATATCGCCATAAGGTGGGGGCTCTCTTCAGAATTTTTTGGATAGGAAATGTTGATTTGAATTCGAGGTCAAGGGGGAATCCGCAATCGCATCGCCATCTCGTTTGATCTACAGGATAGAAACGCTTGCAATTCTGGCAAAAGAATTGGTCCATGAATTAAACCCGCATAGAGCAAAGGGCATGGCGCATAGCGTGTAACTCAGCCCTTCAGGGCTGATGAGGCAGGGCTAAAGCCCTGCGATACAAACGCTTTGCTCTATACCCTTTCCGTGTCCAGTTTCTTGATAAGAGGGAACATCACTCGGAATGTAGTCTGACCTTCTTTTGCCACTATCTCCATCTTCCCTCTCATCCGTTTGACCAAACGGGTGGTGATATGAAGTCCCCTCCCTTTACCCTCACCGAGGAGATATCGATCCTTATTTTCTTCACGAATTTGACCGGTATTGGTGATCTCAACCACTGCCCACGAGTCCTTTTGATAGGATCGGATGGAGAGTTCTCCCCCCTCTTCAGGAATGGCATTGGAGGCATTGTTGAGGAGGTTATCCAAAACCCTCTCGATATGAAGAGGAAAACACCGAATCCATAAAGGCGATTCGAAATCACCCTCGACCAGATGAATATTCTCCTGTCTCAACTCCTTGATCGCTTCCTCATTGATCAAAAACCGCTTTTTCAATTTTTCTGTTAGGTCAACAACTTCTTCCTTCCCTTCTCCGTGGAGAGTCAGAGCTAATTCTTGAATACGGGAAGTTTCATTCAGGATAATATCTAATGCCTGATCGACCTTTTCTTTCTTCGAAAGATAATCTCCATCTTCCATGATTTTCTTGATCCGTTTGGCAAATCCAGCGGCTGCGATGGCTGGATTTTTAAAATCATGGAGGATATCGTCCATCTTCTCTAACCTCAACCCCTTCATGAGTTCCTTGCCGAAAAATGTGAAAATCTCAATCTGTTCGTCTGCAAATCGTCGATGATGCGCTTGAGCATCGAAGGCTAAAAAATAGTTGACGACCTCGTTCACCTTCAGGGGAATATAAAGAACCGAATGGATTTGTTGTGTTTCAAGAAATCGTTTGAGGTCTGGAGGAAGGAGATGGCTCTGTTGGGGGTTGTTAATCAATATATAACCAGGATAAACCTTCTCGTTCTCAAACTCACCAAAAGGGCCAGCCTGGTTCACAATGGCATCGATGTAAGGTTCCCTTACAGAAAAGACCTTCCCAAGTCCATGCTGTATTTCTGGATATCCAGCTTCTAAGACGACATGCTCTCGGTCTTCCATCACAGAAAAGAGGGAACACCTCTGGACCCGCATGATATCCACTAATTCCGGGATGACCAAGTCGAAAACCTCCTTCATCTTGATCCCTTCCCGCCTCCCCAACTTCAAAAAGATCTGCTCCATAATCTTATCTTTTGTCACATTCAATTTGTGGAGGTCTTTGATCCGCTTCCGGGCAATGACATAACTCACCCTTCTTGAAAACGTCTCTGCGATCTTTGCTTCCAGCGGTGTAAAGGGCTTGTCTTTTTCTTTATAATAGATCTGGAGGACTCCTTTGGTATCCACATCTTTCAAAGAAAAGCGGGGAATGTGGATTGGAACGGCCATCATTGAATGAATCCCCTGTTTTTCAACCTTCTCCTTATTTTTGTACTTTTCTTCTTTTAAGATGTTGGGCACGAAGTAACTCCGATGCATTTTGACTACCTCACCAGCAATCGTGTCTTCAAAAGGGATCGCCTCCTCACGATCCATATCCATGCTGGGGTAGGATCCAAAGGAGATCAATTCTTCCCTTTCAGGATCGTGTATCCGTATGCTCACGGCTTCAGCTCCGAGAAATTCTACAATGTTTTTCGCTACACTCTGAAGGATCTCTTTCTCTGTGAGCGAGGGGTTGATCTCGAGGATGGTTTCGATCTGACTGATCAGCCGGTCTACATATTGGTAGAGAACTTCCTCTCCAATCAAGTCTACCACAGTGGTCACTTCTTCGAGAGAAAGGTCGGAACCCTTTTCCTTCAGATTTATCCTGACAGATTCTACAAGCTTCTGATCGATCTTAAAATGGTCCATAGACATCCAGAATTTAAAAAACAACCATGATGGATTAAATCTATTATAAACCTTTCCCTAAAGGTGTCAACATGGAAGGATGAATTCCAAATGTCAAAATCCATGGTTCGACAGGCTCACCATGATCATCCTGAGACTTCGGCGTGAGCTCAGTCGAACGCTTGTCGAAGGATGACATTTAACATTGCTTCTAAAAGGAAGGGGACTCTTCGAACTTCTTGATCAGGATGACGCTGTTGACCCCTCCAAAACCCGCGGAGATAGAGAGGCCAATGTTTACCTCTTTCTCTCTCGCTTCGTTGGGGACATAGTCTAAGTCACATTCGGGGTCAGGAAATTCATAGTTAATCGTGGGATGGACAATCCCTTTTTCGATTGCTAAAAGTACGGCAATGGCCTCCACCCCTCCTGCAGCCCCCATCAGATGGCCAGTGATCGACTTTGTGGAACTGATGGGGATGCGGTAAGCCTGTTTTCCAAAGACGTCTTTAATCACCTTTGTTTCCACCTTGTCGTTCAATGGAGTGGAGGTGCCATGGGGGTTGATGTAATCGATCTCTTCTGGATGGAGGTCTCCCATTTGAAGGGCATCCCTGATCGCTTGAGACAATGCCCTTCCATTAGGATCGGGTTCCGTGATATGATAGGCATCTGCAGTCATGCCAAATCCGACTACCTCACTGTAGATATGGGCTCCCCTTTTTCTCGCATGCTCCAGCTCTTCGAACACTAGGACTCCCGATCCCTCTCCCATCACAAACCCGTCTCTCTCCCGATCGAAAGGCCTGCAGGCTTTCTGAGGCTCCTCATTTCGTGTGGACATCGCCCTCAGAACATCAAAACCCGCAAAAACAAGAGGGGTGATACAGGCATCTGTCCCTCCAGTGACCATCAGATCATCCCTCCCACTCTGAATCTGAAGAAAACTGTTGATCATAGCATGGGTGGCCGAGGCACAGGCTGTCGACACGGAGTAAGTGCTTCCCCTCAGCGAAAAACATTGGGCCACATGAGAAGTAATAGCACTCAAATAGATATTAGGGAGACCAAAGGGTGAAAGTCCTCTGGGCCCCCTTGATAGAAACCTTTCGTGGTAATATTCCACCAATTCCATCGCCTCCGAACCGATTCCCAGAACGGCCCCTGCCTTAAAGGAGTCTATTCCCTTCAGTTGATATTGCCCTCCTTGCTCTTGGTGACCATCTTTATCAACTTCATTTTTTTCCAGCTCGATTCCAGCATCCTTCAGGGCAAGCCTTGCGGCAGCAACCGCAAACTGAGACGTTCTTCCAAAATACTTCGAATGTTTTGTACGATCAACATATTGATAAAGATCAAACCCTTTGATGGGGGCAGCAATCTGACATCGGTATTGACTCATATCCCTATTGGGGAAGGTAATCCGTTGATAAGAAGATTTGCCTTGGATTAAACTCTCCCAATATGCCTCTTTCCCCATTCCCACAGGGGTGATCGGACCGATTCCTGTAATCACTACCCGTTTTTTAAAATCCCTCACATTGTCTCCTTAAAATGTTATTTTGTTATTTTTATCGATAGCCTCCCTATTTGTCAAGTTATTGTCAAGAGATTTCTGAAAAAGCTTAGAAATCTCTGTAATCAAGAGAGCGAAATGTATTTTTTCAGAGCTCTTGTTAAAAAAAGAAGATGGCCGAACTTGAATGTCTTTTTTGTAAAAACAGTGTTGACATCCATTTGATTTAGAAATATAAATTTAAGTAAACCCCGTTAGAAAGGACGGGGCTTTAACCCTGCCCTTTCTGTTATGAATCGAAGCTTTATTCTATATTATCCCCGCCATAAATGGCAGGGCTTTCTAACGGGGTAAATGGATAACCAATTGGTTCATTGTCTTGAAGGGTAATAAAGATGAATTTCCCTCTGAACCGGAGTTGGATCTTTCTTTCCTTATTTCTCATCTCCCTTTCCTCTGCTTGCCTTCCCAGCAAGAAGTTGACGGTCGGTG
>Ga0315284_10015961_pt1 | contig 10665 bp, 10 predicted proteins | sample YL17G09_16_MG_FD_203696 | JGI IMG/M metagenome (GOLD analysis project Ga0315284, IMG submission 203696) | Sediment microbial communities from Yellowstone Lake, YNP, Wyoming, USA - YL17G09_16 | ecosystem: Environmental > Aquatic > Freshwater > Lake > Sediment | place: USA: Wyoming | collected...
GTGGAGCAGGGCGGATTTAACGGTGAATAAACAGTTTATGACGCCAGGCGTAGGGCACGAAAATCGGTGGACCAGCACAGAGGCTACCATAAGTGACGGTGAATAAACAGGTTATGACGCCAGGCGTAGGGCACGAAAATCGGTGGACCAGCACAGGAGGCTGGCAAGATCACTTGGTGGCGGATTAACGCCGTCACCGAAGGCCATCAAGGGCCCGGGGCCAGAAAGTCCTACTTGTTCCTTGGAGTTCTCTCAATGAGGGCTGTCCCTTTGAGAACCTTGACTGACAGGCTCTCGAGATCGAGTTCGAATTGCCCCCCTTCTTCATTGGTGACGAGCAGTTTCCCACTTTCGATTGTCAGCCCCGTGATAAAGCAATCCTGAACGTCTTTCTCCAAGCCAAGTTCGTATTTTACTACATAAACCTGACGAAACCAGAAGAGTTGGCCGGTCTTCTCGCTCTTGGCGACCACGCAACCCATTTGGTCGTGGGGGGCTGAATACGTAATAGCGTCCTTGGTGACCGGCATGACATCCTTGGGGGAAATACGCTTGGCTTCCGCGATGCCGACCGCAACCAGAACCGTAAGCGCGACAATGAATGCCTTCTTGATCATAGTCCTTCCTCCTGCCAACGTTAGCCGTCAAGCCCAGAATGACATATGTTGGGTACGTCCGCCTTCCTCGCGGGCCTACGTCGCATACCGGAACGCCCGCCGCAGCATCGCCAGGCTCCTCGGAATGGCCGTCGCGGCGTCTTCCTTGCCCTCGTACTCCAGCGAGACGTATCCGCGAAATCCCACGCCGTGCAGGAGGCCTGCGATGCGTTCGTAATCGAGGTCGAGGGTGTACCACGTTCCGCCGCCGTAATAAGTTTTCGCGTGAACATACGTCGTCTTCGGTGCGATCGCCGCCAGCCGCTCGTACGGGTCCTCCAGGAAGTTCCCCGTGTCCATCGTCACGCCCAGCCAGGGCGAGTTGACGGCGTTGACGATGCGCAGCAGCCCCTCGGGCGTGCGGGCCAGGCCCCAGTGGTTCTCCAGGCCCAGCACCACGCCGCACTTCTCGGCCGCCGGCAGGCATTTTTCGAGCGACTCGATGACCCACGGAAAAGCGTCCTCGTCGGTGGCGCCGGGCAGAGGCGGTTCCACGCCGCGGTTCTTCATGAGGTCGTCGAAACTCCTGATGGTGCCCCAGCGGCCGGTGTTGACGCGCACCGTCGGGATGCCCAGCGCGTAGGCCAGTTCGAGGCTGGCGATCGTTATTGCGACGTTAGCCTGCCGGTCCTCGGCCTTCGGGCACACAAACGTCTGGTGCGTCGAGAGGCCGCACAGGTCCAGTCCCGTCGCCCACGCTTGCCGCTTCAGCGACTGAAGGTACGGTCCGTCCTTGCGGTGCATCTGCTTTTCGAGGATCTCGACGCCATCGAAGCCCGTCTCGGCCGCCAGGCGCAGGCAGTCCTCGATCTTGAGCATCGAGTCGGCCCGGTACCGCCAATAGGAATACGTCGACACGGCGATGGGGTTACCCGGCCGCGCTCCCGACACCTGGGCCAATGGCGCCCGCGCGGCCGTTCCGGACGGTTCGGCCCCGGCTGCTGCCCGGCTGCGCGGCTGGACGAGCGCCGCGGCCCCAAAGCCGAGGGTTTTCAGTAGGCGGCGGCGGTCCAGATTTGGCGGTCGGGTCATGGGCGGATTCCTTGTCGCAGCAGGTATTCGTGCCAGCCGCAGAGATAGTAATCCCGCGGCGCCACAGGAGGCAAGGGTTTGTTTTTCGTTGTTCTTCGTCTGGCGAAGAGCGGGGCAGACAAGAGGCGTAAGTGCTTGTAGAATAAGGCGGACGGGATATTTGGGAGGCACAGGTGTAAGCCGCCGAGATAAGGCGTCGAAACGACCTCGCCTTTCTCGGGCGGTTCCAGCGGGTGTTATCTGCGACAACCTCCTGGCCGATGCGCGGGCCAAGGCTTCCGGCGGCCCACTTCCACGTGTGGACACAGGCGAGCCGCGCCAGGGAGATGACGTGGAGCAGGGCGGACTTGACGTGGCGGCTCCAGTGATTGGGTAGAAACAGGTTCGGGCAACCGTGGTTCTCGGGCAAATCAGCCTCCGAAAGAAGTTGTGAGCAGACGCCTCGAAATCTACCATAAGTGCCGGTGAATAAACAGGTTATGACGCCGGACGAAGGGCACGAAAATCGGTGGACCAGCACACAGCCCCCGCATCGTGGCGTGGCGGGCATCCTGGCGCGGCCAGCGGACCTTGTGGCGCATGTTTGGTGCTTCAGGGGCATCAGGCAGAGCGGCGGGCAGATTCTGTAGGACCAGCGGCATGGGGAAATCTTACCACAGAGTTGGGGCCGGGAGCACCGCTTTCCGACCACGCTTCACGGTTACACGCTTCACGGTTAGACCTTGACTCGCCTCACGACCTGCAATAGGCTTAGCGTATTGCCGCTAAGGACCTCCACCTCATGCCGACAGAACAAACCGTCTTTCGCCTGGCCAGCGACGTGACCCACCAGACACTGGGGCCGGGCGAGAATACCGTCATCCTGGCCCTCCGCTCGGGCTACTTTTACACCTGCAACGAAACCACGGCCCTGTTCCTGCAGGCCGTGGACGGAAAGCGGACCTTGGCGGAAATCGTCGATGGCCTTCTTGAGCAACTGGACGTCCCGCGAGAGACGCTCAGCCGCGACCTCATGGAACTGGCTGTGCGACTGCTCGAGGAGGGGCTGACCGTTGAGGTCACCTAGCGGCAAGCCACTGCGATCGCTCTTCCTAAGGGGCCATATCTGGCTTGTGGCCACCGTAATCCCTCTGTCGGTGAAGGTTTTTTCCATCTCGCGTTTGACGCGCCTGCTGACGCCCCCCGCATGGCTTCATCCATACGCAGGGATACCGGCTGAGCAGATCACCGCGTCCGTGGCCCATCGGCTTCGCAACCCGCGGGTGATGCGCCGGCGGGCCTGTTTGCGCGAAGGGCTGACACTGTTCCATTTTCTGCGTCTGGCGGCCTTGCCGGCGGTTCTTCGCATCAGCGTCTACCCGCCATCACAGGACCCGCAGCGCCTTCACGCCCATTGCTGGATTACGGTGGGGGACAACTGCCTCTCCGCACCGGCCACGGGCCCGGCTGCGGTCGTTTTCACCACGGAGGCGGGTGGCCAGGTGACGGAGTGACGTCGCACCTTCGTAAAGATTGTGCTTGCAACCGGGTGGCCGAACACGGTATTGATATAAAGTTAGGCGTCGGAGGGTTTTCCAAAGAACCTGTCTGGGAGCAATGGAAGAGAATGACTAAGACCGCGAGCAGCAAGAAGCTGTACCAGAAGCCCACGCTGGAAAAGCGGGAGCAACTGCAGCAGGTGGTCGAAGGCAGCGCCCCCATTGTTATGACCACCGGCGCCGTCGTCGGCGGTAAGGGGTAGTGTACGCACACAATCTTTAAATGCTCTAGACTGAAAGGCCCGCCGGCTTTGTGAAGACGTGAAGCAGCCAAGCACGCCTAAGCGTGTTCCCGGAGGCCTGTTTGGCATTGTGCGTTGGCGCCGCTCAGACTTCCCTCCCCTTGCGCCAGGACGCCGGGCATAATGGATCAGCCTGCCACGTATGACGTTCATGGGGTAACCCTCCGCGTCGAAGCCAAGGATCGCAGCCTCGCCGATGCCGTAGCCGCCTTCCTCAAGCCTTACGCCGTTTCCCGTCCATCCGCTGCCCCGTACATGTTTCGGCTCCACTACGGTGGGCTTTCCCCGCAACTCGGCAAGCCGGAACTTGATGTCTTCTGGCAGGGAACCCTTCCCGACGGCCAACCGCTGGTTGTGCGATGCGGCCAAGGCCTCCGCGAGATCGACCTGCCGGGTGCGGCCCTGGTAGAGATCGACCTGCCGCGCCGGCAGGCCAACGTCACTATCCGCCCCGGCGCGGAGTGGCGTCTGCCCGACGCCTGCATACTGCCCGTCCTCTGCGAGTTCCTCGGCCAGGCCGGCCACCACGTGGTCCACGCAGCCAGCCTGGTCGCCGACGTAGATGGCCGCCGCTGCGCGGTGCTCGTTTCGGGAGCAAGCGGCGCAGGCAAGACCACGGCTGCCCTCGCCCTCGCCAACGGCGGCATGGGATTGTTGGCCGATGATGTCACGTTCGTCACTCCCGGCCCCGCGGATTCTCCGCCGCAGGTCTGGGGCATGCGGACCCGCTGCAAGGTAAGCCGGCAGACGCTTGTGATGTTGCCCTGGCTGACCACGTTGCCGCGAAGGCCGGGGATAACAGAAGAAGAGTTCGCCGTTGATCCGGACGGCCTCTTTTCGCTGCCGGGCGCCGCCACAGTTCCGGCGGGCCTGATCCTTTTCCTCAACACGCGCAACGACCGGCAACACGTCGTGCAGGTCGTCGACAAGACGGCGGCGCTCGCACGGTTGGTCAGCGAGAACGTTCGCGCTTACGAGACGGCGGCCGAAGGCGCCGCCGGCCGCGCGTTTCGTGCCCTGGCGGACCTGGTCCGATCGAGCAACGTCTACAGCGTAAGCCTGTGCCCCAGGCTGGAAAACCTGTATGATACGGTCATCGGTTTGATCCGGACGACAACGCCGGATTGAGGCTGTGTGCGGCAGGCGCCGAGGCCTGCCGCGCAAACACAAGACTAGCGACGTCGTTTGAAGTGGCGGGGCACAGATGCTCATCGGACCGCAACATTCCTGGCTGCTCGCCTTGGCCGACCCGACCGGCCTGCGCGAAGATTTGCCGGGAAAGCGGCTGACGCTCCGTAGCCTTACGGCTTGCTGCGGCCTGGCCGACCGGCACGGCGTCCTTCCGGCGTTCCTGGCCAACCTCGGGCAAGCGACCGCCGCACACGGGGCCTCCCGGATTGTTCGAGGGGCCGCGGCCGGCCTTGACGGCCGCCTGGCAAATGCGCTCGCCCCGATGGAGAAGCGGCTCGTTCAGCGAACGGCCCTGTCAATGATGCTGCGGCAGCAGGCCCGCGAGGCCGTGGGCGCCCTGCTCGGGGCCGCCGTCCCGGTCGTCACGCTCAAGGGAGCCGACTTCGCCGACCGGCTGTATCCCCGCGCCGTGCTGCGCCCGTTTACCGATGTGGACCTGATGGTCCCCGAGCGTGCCGCTCCGGCGGCAGACCGCGTGATGGAGCGACTGGGCTACGCGCCTGCCCCTCAGTCGATGAAGCATGCCGCCGGCTACGGCGAGCGGGCCTGGCGCCGGCCGGCGCACGTCGGCGGAACGGTGGAAGTTCACTGGAACCTGGTCAACTCGCCGTCGCTCCGCCGCGCCGTGTCGGTCGCGTATGAGGACCTGCAACTCGCCGACGATCCCGCCCCCACCTCGCCGCGAGTGTCGCCCGCGTCGCTGCTGCTGATCGCGGCCGTCCACGGCGCCACCAGCCACGGCTTCGACCGGTTGCAGATCCTATGCGACGTGGCGCAGGCCGTGCGCGGCGCTGCCGGCCCCCTCGATGAGGGTTACCTGGCGGAAGCCGTGCCTCGCACCGGTGCCGCCCTGGCCGTTGCGATGGCGCTGGGCCTGGCCGAAAAGCTTCTCGGCGAGCCGCGCTGCGGTCAGATGCTGTCGCGTCTGCGGCTGCCCCGAGTACCCTGGCTGAGCCGCGCCACGGTAACGCCGCAGGTCGTTCTGCGGGCGCGTTCACGGTTCGACTCGGTTCGGCGCCAGGCCCTGCGGGAAATGCTCAAGCGAACATGAAGATCCTGCTCATCTATCCCGTGCCGCCCCGCGCCCACTGGCCCCTTGGCGAATTCCGCTCCACGTGGGTGCCAACGGGCCTGGCCTGCATCGCCACGTCACTGAAGCGGACGAGCCACCAGGTGGCCGTCCACGTTCGAGAAGAAACACTCGTGAAGAACGGCTTCGACTGGTCGGCCGCCGATGCGCAGTTGGCCGCCCTGCTTCGGGAGTTCCGGCCGGACATGGTCGGCCTGTCTGTCACAACGCCCACCATGCCCGAGGCCGCAGCGATCGCCACGCTGGCCAAAGAGGCCCTCGGCCGCCATGTCCTCGTGGTGGCAGGCGGCGTGCATCCGACCGCCGTGCCTGAGGCCGCGCTGCGCGAGGCCGCCGATGTCGACGTCGCGGCCCTCGGCGAAGGCGAGCGGACGCTCGTGGAACTCGCGGAGAAAGGGCCCGCCCCTTCCGTCCGAGGCATCGTTTTTCGGCAGGGAGAGTCGCTGGTGCGCACCGAGCCGCGGCCGTCCGCAGAGGACCTCGACACGCTCGGCCCGCCCGCCTACGACCTGTTCGACATGAAATACTACACGCAGCCCAGCCGTTGGCTGATCCGGTGGCTGGAACTTTCCGCCACCAACGTCCGCACGTCGCGCGGCTGCTCGCACCGATGCAGTTTCTGCGCGGGCCACGTCGTGGCAGGCCTCGGCGTCCGATACCACTCCATCCCGTATGTGCTCGACCAGCTTCGCCATGCCGCGGACCATCTTCACGTGGAAGCCGTTCACTTCGAGGACGACACTCTTGGCGCCGACCGCGAGCGGCTGATGGCCCTTTGCGACGCGATCTGCCGCCAGGGCCTGCACCGGCGCCTGACGTGGGACGGCTGCCTGCGTGTGAACCAGGCCGACGCCGAGTTGCTGGCGGCGATGCGCGCTGCCGGGTGCATCCAGGTCGAGTACGGTTTTGAGAGCGGCTCAGACGATTCGCTTCGCCGCCTTGGCAAAGGGGCCACCGCCGAACTCAACATGCGGGCCGTCCGGCTGACGCGGGAGGCCGGCCTGCGCATTTTCGCGGACATCATGGTCGGTCTGCCGGGAGAGACCCCGGCGGACCTGCGGCAGACGGTGTCGTTTCTGCGCCGCGCGCGGCCGGAAGTGATCAGCGCCGCCCGGCTCTGTCCCCTGCCGGGCACGCAACTGTATAAGAATCTGCCGCAAGCCACCCGCGACGCGATGGATCTCGGCGGATACGCCTACCTGGACTACCCGGCCACCCGAGTCAACCTGACGGCGATGCCGGATGCGACCTTCGAACGGCTGTACCGGAGGTTCCAGAATCGCCTCGTTCGTCCGCAAATCCTGTGGGCCCTGCTGCGCGACACGGCCAAGGGCAACCGCGACGTCCGCCGGCGGCTCCGGCGGCGCCTGGCCGGGTTCATCATGAGGCATCCGATCCGGGCCTTGCGGGCGCCTTGGTGAGCGGCCGGCGGCCTTATCATGCCTGCGCCGTCCCGCCAGTGTCGACGAATTGGGTATTGTAGAGATGCCGGTACAGGTCGCACCGGCCGAGCAATTCCTGGTGGGTTCCCGAGTCCAGCAACCGGCCGGCACTGAGGACGACGATGTGATCGGCCGATAGAACCGTCGCGAATCGGTGCGCGATGATGAACGTCGTGCGGCCCCTGGAAAACTCCTTCAGGGCCAGTTGGATGCGGCGTTCGGAATCGGCATCGACCTGGCTCATCGCCTCGTCGAAAATCAGGATGGCCGGGTCGCGCAGAATTGCCCGGGCGATGGCAATCCGCTGCTGCTCGCCGCCGGAAAGTGTCGCCCCGCGCTGCCCGACAACGGTCTCGTACCCCTGGGGCAGCCGGCTCACGAACTCATCCACGTACGCTCGCCGCGCGGCTTCAAGAACCTTATCCATGTGAGGGCGGTTGCGGCCGTAGGCGATGTTCTCCGCAATTGTTGCGTGGAATAGCACCGCGTTCTGGAGGACCAGGCCGATCTGCCGCCGTAGCGACCGGAGCGAGTGCTGCGCGATGTCTCGGCCGTCAATCAGAACCGAGCCCTCGCACGGCTCCAGCAGACGCGGCAGGAGCATCGCCAGCGTGGTCTTGCCCGCACCGTTGGGGCCGACGATCGCGACGGTCTGGCCCGCGCGAACCTCGATGCTGACCTCGCGCAGCGCGTAGTCGGCTGCGCCGTCGTACCGGAAACTGACGCCGCGGAACTCCACGCTCCGGGTGTGGCGCGGCAGCGACGGCGCCCCAGGTGGCGACTTTTCCTGCGGCCGGTCCCGAAGCTCAAACAGACGCTTTGCCGCCGCTTCGGAGGCATGAAACTGCGTGGAGACCGACGCCAGCCTCCGCACCGAGTCGAATAACAGCGTCAGGGCTCCCAGAAGGGTGAGAAACTTCTCCGCATCCAGGTCGTTACGGCCATGGAGAACCCAGTACCCCGCCAGCGCGATAGCGACCATCGCCACCAGTGTCCCGAGGGTTTCGATGAGAGGGCCCGTCAGGGCCTCGATGAGCGACATGCGGAGTTGCTGCCGGACCACCTCGCGGTTGACCCGCGTGAAACGTCGCCGCTCGGCCGCTTCCATCGTGTAGGCCTTCACCACGCGGATGCCGTGCAGCGTTTCCTCGAGGACCTCCAACATGGCCGACAGGCTGGTCAGGGCGCGCTCCACCGTCCGCCGCATCGCACGGCCGAGGTAGCGGATCAGGAGAAACGCCGGCGGCCCCGCCACAAGAACCATGAGCGTCAGCTTCCACGAAACCATCATGGCGACCACGAGCGCCGCGATCGCCTTGCCCGGTTCGAGCATCGTCTTGCCCAGCAGGACGATCTGGCCCCGGGCCAGGATGCCGGTATCCTGGAGAAACCGGCTCATCGTGTCGGTCGTCCCCTGGGAGGTAAAAAACGACACCGGCTGCCTCAGCGCCACGTTGTAGTTCTCGCGGCGCAGGTCGTTGACCGAGTGGAGCACGGCGGAGATCGCCAGGTACTCCTGGATGACGCGAAGGGCATCGCGTAAGATGCCGATGACCAGGGAGGCCACCAGGAGGGCCAGCAGGATCGGAAACCGCTCCGCGTAGGTCTGGGGCTCGGGAAACTGCTGGGCGACCCACGCCACGGCCCCTGCCGCCGATCCGGCGGCCCCCAACGTCACCGTCACCACCACGATTTTCCGGGCGGCCGGATCGAGCACGCGCAGGGCCACCGCCTCGCCCGCCTGCCGCCTAGCCAGCGCGCGGCAGAGGTCATCGGCCCGCATCAGGCGGTCCGCAGATTCAGCGTCTGCCAAGCCGATGAGCCATTGTCCCGGCGCCAGCCCCGCCAGCCCCGCCGGGCCGGCCTTCTTCACACTAACGACGTCCACCGCCCAGTCGATCGTCAGAGTTTCTTCGTGATACTGTGGCGGCACGACCCGCTGAACCAGTTGCGCCCCCAGGCGGTCCCCCGCGAGCATGCCGTAGGCCCACCCGTGCAGACCCTCCGGCGCAAGCAGGATCTTCGCCCCGGGCAGGATCATCCCGAGGCCGCACGCCCACAGCACGCAGATGAGCAACGTGCACAGGACGGCAATGGTCAGCCGTCCCCAGTACGGCCGCAGGTATCGCAATGATCGCCGGAAGTTCCGCATGGTCCCGCCCAATCGCACGGGAAGAAGGTGGATGTCCGCATATCGCAGCCACCTTCACCACCGTACGGCCTGGCATACTAACCGCGGCGACCCCGGTCGTTCAGCAAAAAACGCAACGCCACGCGACTCTCGACGCTACAATACGCCGTCAGAGGCCGCGGCAACGCGGCACTTTCGCGGAGGCCGATGCATGGCAGAAGACCCGCTCGCCGCCGATCCGCTGATGGCCGCGATCACACAACTCGGGCTGGACAGCGTTGACGGCGCGTTTCGCTTTGCCGGCGGGACCGACCTGGATCGGCCCGGCCTGGCCCACCGCCGGCGCACCCGCTTCACCGTGACGGACGACCGTGGTTGCGTGCATACGCTCTACCTGAAGCGCTACGCCGCGGAGCCGTTCGCATGGCGCGCCCGGCGGGTGATGACCTACGGGCTCGGCCGCAGCCCCGCCGCCGTGGAGTTCGAGAACATCCGCACCGCACACGCCGCGGGCCTGCCGACGATGCGGGCGCTGGTCTTCGGCCAGGAGCAGAACGGCCTGGGGGTGCAGCGGAGCTACCTGGTGTTCACGGCGGTGCCGGGCGAGCCGCTTGCCTTCTGCGCCCAAAAGTTTCTTGCCGCCCACGGCCCGGGCTCAGAACCGGTCTGCCGGCTGACAAGCGGCCTGGCGGACCTGGTCCGCAATCTTCACCGCGCCGGATACGTCCACCGCGACCTGTACGCCAGTCACGTGTTTCTCGACCGCCGCGACGGGCGGCTCGACCTCTACCTGATCGACCTTGCCCGGATGTTCGCCCCGCGATGGCGCACGCGCCGCTGGCGCATCAAGGATCTGGCACAACTCAGGTTCTCCATGCCTCCGGAATGGGTGAAGCACCACTGGCAGGCCTTCCTGTGCGGCCACATGGAAGGCGCCCCACCGGCCGAGATCGCGGCATTCAGCCTCGCCACCGAGCGCAAGGCCAGGCGGATATTCCAGCAACTCCTGCGCCGACAGCGGGCCAAGACTCCACAGTCGCCTGCGAAATAATGAGTCCTCTGTTTCCCCATACAGAACCTGAGCCCGAAGCCTTGGGAACCGTCTCCCCACGTTGAACTGCCTGGCCGTTCCTGTATCCTTCGCCCAAGTCGCAGGGACTCCAATGCCGAGGCTATCGCGGCCTGCGTCCCGCCTCGAACGTGACGGTGAGTTCGATTAGCGCGCCGGGCTGGCCCATGATGAGCACCTGCGGCTTGGCACAGGGCGAGGCATGCCTCGCCCGCGGGCTCGCCGGACTTACTCGGGCGAGGCATGCCTCGCCCCTACGCCGGCGCAGGCGCAC
>Ga0315284_10015962_pt1 | contig 10664 bp, 10 predicted proteins | sample YL17G09_16_MG_FD_203696 | JGI IMG/M metagenome (GOLD analysis project Ga0315284, IMG submission 203696) | Sediment microbial communities from Yellowstone Lake, YNP, Wyoming, USA - YL17G09_16 | ecosystem: Environmental > Aquatic > Freshwater > Lake > Sediment | place: USA: Wyoming | collected...
GGGCGGGCCGGTCCACGCCGCCGCGGATGACCGTCGCCAGACCCTCAGACGCGCAGTAAAGGTAAACATTCTGGGCGATGAAGCCCGTGTCGGCGGCCGTGTAGAAGTCTTGGTCTGGCGCGGAGGCCTTCCCGGTTTTCGCGAGATCCGCCACATAGACCAGGTTTACCGGCGCGTCCTTCACATAAGGCTGGGTGCCCGTAGCGGCGCGGACATCCTCGGCCAAGACCGGGTTCAACCGGTGCGCCTTGGCGTCATAAACATAGAGTCCATCAGCGGTGGCCACGTAGATGTCGATTTCCTGCCAGTTCAGGGCCGAGGGGGCCGTACGCTTGCCGGACTCGGGGCGATTCACTCCGAAAGCGGCCCAGAGCAGATTGGAAAGCACCGGCAGCGGCAGCTTCTCCGAACTGAAGTCGCGCGATGTACTTCGCTCCTTCAGCACTTGCATCAGCGGCCGGCCACCGTCCGTTTGCGGTTTGGGAAGCTCGATCGGCTTCAGTTCCTGCGCCGCCGCCAAAATTGGGAAGACGACCAGAAGTGCCCAGAGGAAACACGCAGACCGAAATAATCGTGATCTCATATGACTCCCTTCTCAAGTTCGCTGTTCGTGAAAGGTGCTTCAAATTTTGTCTTCAGCATTGTATCGCCACTCGGTGCCTCCTTAGAAGGTCTTGTGAGCCGAGTATCGCGGAGAAACTACCCAAGCGTGCGCGGTCTTGGTAGGGGAGCGCTCTGCGCTCCCGCGGTGCGAGGCCAACACGCCCAAGACGGTAGTGACGCAGTTTCCTACCGGTTGAAGAGAATCAACAGGACCAGCAGCACGGAATTGATGGCGTGGGCCGCGTAGCAGAGAGGGCAGTGAACGCGCAGGATGCGCCAAAGAGCGTGGATCAAGTAGAGCCCGAGTACGACGGCGACGCCGCTGGCCGCGACGAGTAACCACCACACTCCGTGCAGCCAAACTGCAGTTCCGGCGGCGGATGCCCGTCCGCCACCCGCGAGAATCCATCCGATCAAGGCAATGTAATAGGCGATCCCCAGCAGGGAATTGGGCACGCCGAAAACGCGCGCGTAAAAGGTACGCACCACGGCCACGCAGTTCGAGCCTTCACGGGCGCAAAGCGCCGGCGGCACCCAGCGAGCCTTCCTCACGCGCCCGTAATAGGCCAGCGTGAAATAAAGCGCGTTGAGCAGACCAGCCAGAGAAAGAAATAGGATTAGTCCGCGGAGAACCAAGCTGGCTTTATCCTTTTCAGCTGTCAGCAATCAGCACTCAGCATTCAGTAGTCAGTTCTTAGTTCTTTGTCCTCTGCTTACAGCTTTCTGGCTTCTGCTCTTCCCTAGCCCCCAGCCCCAAGTCCCCAGTCCCTACTTTTCCCCCGTCCACCGAAATTGCTGGGGTTGTTCGAGGCCAAGGTGGGCGAGCACGCGGCAGCAGAACTGCACCACGAGGTCGTCAATTGTCTGCGGGCGATGATAGAAGGACGGCATGATGGGAAAGATGTCGGTGCCGGCGGCCTGCGCGTGCAGCATGTTCTTTAAGTGCACGCGGCTGAAAGGCGTATCGCGGATGGCGAGAATCAGTTTGCGGCGTTCCTTCAGGCACACGTCGGCGGCGCGTTCGATGAGAGTGGCGGCAATGCCGTTGGCAATTTGCGCCAGGCAACCGGTGGTGCAGGGAATCACCACCATGCCATCGACCCGATAGGAGCCGCTGGCAATGCAGGCGCCGATGTCCGAGTCGAGCAGGTAGATGATCTTGCGCGACGGGCCGCCCAGCAACCGCGCGGGAATGTCGGCGCTCTTCGGGACGTCGATATCAAGCTCATCGCGCAGCACCTTCAGGCCGCTCGAGGAGATCACCAAGTGGATCTTCTCCACGCGTGCGTCCGCTTCGAGCATCTGTAGCAGCCGCCGCGCGAACACCACGCCGCTCGCGCCGGTAATACCGATCACCACGCTCTTCTTGGCTTCTTCGTGCCGCAAGCCCTCGTCTGGCATCGACCGCGATGTTAGCCGCCTTCCATGCGGGAAGTCAAGGCAGGCGCGGGATTTAACTGCTATACTCCGGGGGATGTGGGCGGGGCGGACGTAACCCCTCACCCGTCCCGCAAAGCGGGACACCCTCTCCCCGCAGGAGAGGGCGGGGCGAGAGGGTAAGGCGTACAGCGCGCGCCGTGAAGCCCCATAATCAAACGACTTGCTGCGGTAGGGAGGCGTGACATGACGGCAGAAGAAGTCACCAAGTTACTTCAGCAGGTGCGGCGGGGCAAGCTGGGCGTGGCTGACGCCGTGGAGCGTCTGCGCCACCTGCCCTACGAAGACCTGGGGTATGCCAAGATCGATCACCACCGCGCGCTGCGCCAGGGATTTCCCGAGGTCATCTTTGCGCGCGGCAAGACCCTGGCGCAGGTGGAAGCCGTGGTCCGCCGGATGCTCACGAGCCGGGCGAACATTCTGATTACGCGCGGCGATGCGGCGCTTTACGAGCGCCTGCGCCAGGTGGACGCGCGCACGGAGTTCTACGAGCTCTCGGGCGCCATCGTGATCCGGCAGGACCGGAAGATTCGCGGCAAGGGAAAAATACTGATCGTGGCGGCGGGCACGTCCGACCTGCCGGTGGCGGAAGAGGCTCTGGTGACCGCCGAAGCGATGGGGAACCGCGTGCAGCCGCTCTACGACGTGGGCGTGGCCGGCATCCATCGGCTGCTCGGTGAGAGCCGCCACCTGCGCGAGGCGCGGGTCATTGTCTGCGCGGCGGGCATGGAGGGCGCGCTGCCCAGCGTCGTCGGCGGCCTGGTCGGCGTGCCCGTGATCGCCGTGCCCACCAGCGTCGGCTATGGCGCGAGTTTCCGTGGCCTGGCGGCGCTGCTCGGCATGCTCAATAGCTGCTCGCCCAACGTTTGCGTCGTCAATATCGATAACGGCTTCGGCGCGGGATACCTGGCCAGCGTGATGAATCGGTTGTAAACTGGTGTGGTGATTTCCGAGTGAATGAGGATGCCATGAAAACGGATGTAGAGGAATTTGTGGTGGATCAGGAAGGGAAGAAGAAAAGGGTGATCCTTTCCGTGGCGAGATACCAACGTCTCCTTGAAGACCTTCATGACCTTGCCGTCGTGGCCGAGCGTCGGCGCGAAAAGCCCATTAGCCTCGAAGAAATGAAGCGACGCCTCAAGTCCCATGCCCGCTTATAGCATCTCGTTCAAGCCCTCCGTCGCCAAAGACCTGCAAAGCCTTCCCAGAACCGTGGTTTCCCGAGTGATGCAGCGTATCGAATCCTTGGCTAGCAGCCCCTTTGCGCCTGGCGCGATTAAGCTCGTTTCTGCAGAGCGGCTGCACCGAGTCCGCGTGAGCGATTACAGGATTATCTACGAGGTGGACTCCGAAGCGAGCCTCATCCAGGTCCACTACATTCGCCACCGGCGCGAGGTGTATCGAGGAATCTAGCGGGTGGCCCGGCCCTTCTCAGGGTCGCGATACCTCGGCCACACAAAACCTCAACTTGAGGCACGCTTGAAACCGTGCCCCGAGGCGGGCGCACGCGGTGCGCCCCTACCTGGATATAAATAGTGCTTGATTTTGACAAATCCATGGGCGTAAGATTTGCTTGGACGCGGGCGAGCCTGGACCGAAGAGTTGGGCATAGGGCGATGCAAGCCCAACCGCGCAGGTTGTGCTTCGGCACAGTAGAGTCGCTTCCCCATTAGGCCCCCGCGTCCAACCCCCCAGCCGTGCGCTACGACTTTCCAAACACCCGCTTGAAGATTTCATCGACGTGCTTGAGGTACCGCTCGACGTTGAATATCCGCTGAATTTCGCTGGGCTTGAGGAAGCGGCGGATATCCGGGTCGCGCTCGACCAGGGTGCGGTAATCCTCGCGCGTCTCCCAGACCTGCATGGCGTTGCGCTGCACCCAGCGGTAGGCTTCCTCGCGCAGCGCGCCTTTCTCGACCAAATCGAGCAGCAACTGGCCGGAGAAGATCAATCCCTTGAGCATGTCCAGGTTTTCGCGCATGCGCTCCGGGTAGACGAACATCTGGTCCACGAGCTTGGCGGTCTTATCCAGCAGGTAATCCACCAGGATGGTTGAATCCGGCAGGATGACGCGCTCGACGGAAGAATGCGAGATGTCGCGCTCCTGCCAGAGCGCCACATTTTCCAGCCCCGCCTGAGCGTTGGCCCGCACCACGCGCGCCAGGCCGCAGATCTGCTCGGCGGTGACCGGGTTGCGCTTGTGCGGCATGGCGGAAGAACCTTTTTGTTCCGGAGAGAAGTACTCTTCCACCTCGCGCACCTCGGTGCGCTGCAGGCCGCGAACTTCGAGCGCGATCTTCTCGAGGGTGGCGGCGATCACGGCCAGCGTGCAGAGGTAGAACGCGTGCCGGTCGCGTTGGATGATCTGCGAAGACACCGGCGCGGCTTCGAGCCCCAACCGGGCGCAAATCTTCTTCTCGAGCTTCGGGCTCAGGTGGGAAAAGACGCCGACGGCGCCGGAGAGTTTGCCCACGCGCATCTGCTCCGCCGCGTAGGCCAGGCGTTCGGTGTTCCGCTCGTTTTCGGCGTACCAGATGGCGAGCTTGCACCCGAAGGTGATGGGTTCGGCGTGGATGCCATGCGTCCGCCCCATCATGGGCGTGTGCTTGAACTCCAGCGCGCGCTTCTTCAGGACTTCGCCGAGCCGTCGGAGTCCCTCGAGCAATAGTGCCGACGCCTCGCGGATCAGCAACCCCAGCGCCGTGTCCACTACGTCATAGGAGGTCAGCCCGTAGTGGAGGTAGCGCCCTTCGGGGCCGATGTTTTCGGCGACGTTGGTGGTGAAGGCGATCACGTCGTGTTTCACCTTCTTCTCGATTTCGAGAATCCGCGCGACGTCAAACCGGCCCTTGCGGCGAATGGCCGCGGCCGCACTCTTGGGAATCAGGCCGGCTTCGGCTTCCACCTCGGCGGCGGCGATTTCCACTTCCAGCCACTTGGCAAAGCGGTTTTCGTCCGTCCAGATGTGGCCCATTTCCGGGCGCGTGTAACGTGGAATCATGGCATTTCCGATTTTTGATTTTGGATTTTCGATTTCCGGCGGCTCGACGTCGGCCGAGCAGGACCCTGGTACCCGGTAGCGCAAAACTGCCGCGCAGCCGAAAACCGTAGATGCCATCGTACCACAAGCGGCAGGGTCTAGGGGCTCGGGGCTAGGGAAGAGCAGAGGACGGGAGTCAGGAGTCAGAAGCCGGCATGCGCGAGATAGTGTGCAGGGGACAGCGGACTGGGAACTGAGAACTGATTCTTGACTTCTGATTCCCTCCCCCCTCACTTCTTCACCCTCTCCCGCAGTTGGTACAGCCGATACAGCCAATCGCCCTTGGGCATCGAGAAGATATTGCTGTCGTGGAGTTTCACGGCAACTTCCATATCAAAGAGCGCCTCGGGAAGCATTCTCTTCCGCTGGTAGGCGAAGCTGCGGAAGTAGTAACTCTCGGCTCGTTTCGGGTCGAGCGCGACGGCGTGGTTCAGGTCGGCCAGGGCTTGTTCTGTATCCTTCTTCCCCAGCCAGGTCACGCCGCGATGCGCGTAGCGCTTGCCGAGGAATTGGCTCGAACTATCGCCGTTGGGGTCGGCGATCTTCATCCCTTGGTTCAGGTCTGCGAGAGCCGGATCGAAATCCTTCAACCGCAAGCGAACCTCGCCGCGCAGGAAATACCCACCGGCATAGTCTGGGCGCAGGGTCACAATGCGGTCCAAGTCCTCGAGGGCGTGGCTGAGTTGGTCCACGCGCATGGAGGCAGTGGCGCGGCATTCGAGCGCGCTCGACAGGTTCTCGCCCGTCAGCCCGCCAAAGCGAATGGCCCGCGTCGCGAGGCGAATAGCCTGGTCGAACTCGCGGGCTTCGATGGCGCTCCAGGCGTGCTTGACGTCATTGTCACCGTTGAAGAGACAGCCGCAAGTTCCGATGGCAACGAGCAGCACCAGGAAAAGCGATGTCCAGGTTCGCCTAGGGGATCGGTTCATTGTTGTTCTCCCTCCTGCGCCACGGCCTCAGCCGGCTGGGGTGCGGCATCCGGCCAGGGCAGCCGGAACAGAAAGAGGTACATAACGAGGCCGTCGAGCACGTTCAGGATGATCCAGAACGTTCCGCCGAAGCCTCCCGCAAAGCCGCGCGTCCACCCGCCGGTTTGCGTCAAGCCGAAAGCCAGTTCACGCGTGTCGCCTTCGAGGATGCGCCCGAAGTATCCCCACGGATCGAACCAGGGTTGCGCCAGTCCCAGGCCGTACACCTGTGCCGCCCAGAAAACGCCCAGCCAGACGAAAGCCAGCAGCAACGCGACGCGGCCCGAAGGATTGACCGGTGGAAGGCTTCGCTTCAGGTACATGGCAAGCAGCCAGGCGATGAGAGCGGACGCGATTGCGCCCTGGATGATAACGCTGAATCCGATCCAGTAACGCACCCAGCCTGCACCCAGGCCGATCACGGCGGAAATCACCACCCCAACAAGGAAGGCGTTAAACATGAGCAGCAAACCTCCTCTAACAACCTGCTGGCAAACCCAACGCCGTGTGCAGACGGGCGGGACTTTAGTCCCGCCGCAACCGACCCCTCACCCCGTCCCTCTCCCCAAGGGAGAGGGACGGGGTGAGGGGGATAAGCATCTTAGCGGCGGGGTCGAAACCCCGCCCGGCCGCTCCGCCTGGATGGGTTTTTCACCATCCCGCTGGGAGCCAACACGACAAACCATTTCTGGTCTGCACGCGGGATTCATCCTGCGGAGTTCTATCACAAAAAACTCAAGCTGGCACTATCAAAAATGGAAATCAGAAATGGAAAACCTGGGTGGGAGTGGCAAAGTTGGCCAGGTGCAGGGCGGTCTGTTCGCCGCCCGGGCGCTGGTTGAGCGCTTCCTGCGCCGTGAGGCGGGCGATTTCGGGATGGTTGTTGTTCTCGCTGAGGTGGGCCAGCACCAGCACCTGCGCCGTCCCATCAAAGTCCTCGCTCAGGAACTCGGCGGTGGCCAGGTTCGAGAGGTGTCCGTGGCGGCTCAGCACGCGCTGCTTCACGTGCCAGGGATACGGGCCGATCTTGAGCATGTCCAGGTCGTGATTCGATTCGAGGATGAGCGCGTGACAACCGCGCACGTGCTGCTTCACAACTTCAGGCAGGTAGCCGAGGTCAGTCACCACGCCAATCTTGATGCCCTGGGACTCGAAGGTAAAGGCAAGGGGATCGACGGCGTCGTGGGGAATCGAGAACGGTGTAACTTCGATATCGCCCACGGTGAACTTTTCCCCGGCCGTGATCGGCTCGATAGCCTTGAGCCTCGAGTCCCACTCGACGGCGTCCCGGGTTTCGGGAGCGATGCAGATCGGGATTTTCAAATCCAGGGCCAGCACGCGCAGGCCGGCAATGTGGTCATGGTGCTCGTGGGAAATGACAACGGCGCTACAGGTCGCGGGGCGCTCGCCGACGGCCGCCAGGCGCGCGTAAGTCTCCTTGCGGCTCAGACCCGCGTCCACCAGCAGGCACGTCCTCTCCGTCGCAATCCAGGTGGCGTTCCCGCGACTTCCGCTGGCCAGCACGCAAACGCGAACGCTCAAAAAGCCTCCGGGGAGTTACCGTTCACCGTTTCGAGTCTGAGTTCGAACAGCTACATGCTTCAGACCGTATCGAACCGCGCGTGCCGGACGCACACATAATCCCACATTGAAATTATAAGCCAGTCGGGGATACCGCGGCCATTATGAATGTAACCCTTGGGTCATCGCGTGTCCTTTGGTGGAGGGACGCAACCCCTCACCCGTCCGCCGTCGGCGGACACCCTCTCCCCACGGGAGAGGGTGAAAAGCCGAAGAGGCTGTTTCACCGCGGTGGAAAGGCCGAGGGCCACGTTCAGCACGCCAGGTCAGTGCGGGTGAGGCGCAAACCGATGAGGGGGCCGAGGACGGTGACCGCGATGCTTTCTTGGGCGAGGAGGTCGCGGGCCACTTCGAGCACGTCGTTCTTGCTGACGCGATCGACGCGGCGGGCCACTTCGTCCTGGGAAATGAAGCGGCCAAAGAACATCTCCTGGCGCGCCACGTTGGACATGCGGTTCACGGTGGACTCGAGGCTCAGCAAGAGGCTGCCTTTCAGGTAAGCCTTGGCGCGTTGCAGTTCTTCGGAAGAGATGGGCTCCGACTTCAACCGGCAAAACTCCTCCAGGACCATGCGAATCACTTGCTGAGCTCTCTCGGTGGACGTCCCCGCATAGACACTCAGGCAACCGGTATCCCGGAAGGCGCTGAGGCCGGAAAACACGGCGTAAACCAGGCCGTGCTTCTCGCGTATGTTCTGGAACAATCGCGAACTCATTCCTCCCCCCAGCACCGTGTTCAGGATATAGGCGGAAAAACGCCGTTCGTGGGACTGGGGGTAAGCAGGAGTTCCAATACAGAGGTGGACTTGTTCGAGGTCCTTCTTTCGCCGGTAGCGTATATGCGGGTGCGGGACGGGCACGGGGCCGTTGTCCAGTGGTTCACCGGGCGCGAGGTCGCCGAATTCCTTGGCTACCAAGTCCATCACTTGTGCGTGCCGCACGTGTCCGGCCGCCGCCACCAGCATGTTGTTGGGGCGGTAAAAGCGCTGGAAGTAGCTGCGCAAGCGGCGGCGGTCGAAGTCCCGGACCGTGCGGCGCGTACCCAGGATCGGCCGCCCCAAGGCATGCCCACGCCAGTAATTCTGCGTGAAGGTCTCGTGAACCAGGTCGTCGGGCGTGTCCTCCGCCATCTTGATTTCTTCCTGAATGACCTGTCGTTCCTTGGCCAGGTGGTCGGCGCGCAGCAGGGGTTGCTTGAGGAGGTCGGCCAGAATATCGAACCCCTGTTTCAGGTTCTCGTCGAGGACCTTGATGGAAAAACAGGTGAATTCCTTGGCCGTGAAAGCATCGAGATGGCCGCCGATCGAGTCGGCCGCGCGCGCGATTTCCTCCGCCGAGCGTTTCTCGGTGCCTTTGAAAACCATGTGCTCGAGGAAGTGAGTGATGCCGTTTTCCTGCGCGTGCTCGTGGCGCGAGCCGGCCTTTATCCAGAAGCCCAGGGAGACGGAACGCACCCCGGGGATGGTCTCGGTAACAACCTTGAGACCGTTCGGCAGGACGTCTTTGTGTATGTTCGCCATGATCAGATGATTAGATGCTGGGAACCCGACTTTCAGTCGAGCAAGGCAACCATTTTTGGGGGTTCTCCACCCCCCTTTTTACCATAGGGATGCGAGAGAAGTCATCTCCTGATTCGAGCCGTGCCCTCAGTTCGGGAGAGAAGTTGCCCGCCAGAATGAGCTTTCCCGGCGAGGGCACATTCCTGCCTATCGCCGTAGGAATGTTGCACTCCCTTGACCGGTGCTGGTATGCTTCTCGCGCGGCTGGATTCCAAGGCCGAACATGTGGAGGAGGGGAATGACCATGTTGAGTTCGCGAGAGCGCGTCACGCTAGCACTGAACCACAAGGAGGCGGATCGGGTCCCCGTCGACCTGGGAGCGAGTCCGGTTTCGGGCATGCACGTAAGCGTAGTGTATAAGCTGCGCCAGGCGCTGGGCCTGGATAAACCCGGCACGCCGGTCAAGGTTGTCGAACCTTACCAGATGTTAGGGGAGACGAAGCTGGATCTTCTCGAAGCGCTGGGGTGCGACGCGATCGGCCTGTGGGGAGCCAATAATATGTTTGGCTTCCGCAACGAAGGGTGGAAGCCGTGGAGCTTGTCGGACGGTACGCCCCTGCTGGTTCCGGGAGCCTTTAATACTGAGCCGGAACCGAACGGCGATCTGTACCAGTACGCTGGGGGCGACAAGACCTTCCCTCCGGCCGGACGCATGCCGAAGGGCGGACTTTTCTTCGATTCGACAGTTCGCCAGGAGCCGATTGACGACGCCACGCTCAAGCTGGAGGACAACCTCCAAGAGTTCGGCCCCATTTCCAGCGAGGACCTCGCTTATTTCCAGCGCGAGGCGGAGCGGCTTTACGTCGAAACCGACAAGGCAATCCTGGGCAATTTTGGTGGCACCTCGTTTGGCGACATTGCCCTCGTGCCCGGCCCCATGCTCAAACATCCCAAAGGCATTCGGGCCGTGGATGAGTGGTACATGAGCACGTTGAGCCGGCGGGACTTTGTCTGGAAGATCTTCGAACGGCAATGTGAAATCGGGCTGGCCAACCTGGAGAAGATCTACAAGGCGGTTGGCAACCGGGTTACGCTGGTCATGGTCACGGGGACAGATTTCGGCCAGCAGACGGGTTCGTTCATCTCGCCTCGGACTTATCGTGAGCTTTACAAGCCCTTCCATAAGCAGGTCAACGATTGGATCCACAAGCATACGAACTGGAAGACGTTTAACCACTCCTGCGGCTCGGTCAGGGCCCTGCTGGACGACTTCATTGACGCCGGGTTTGACATCCTCAACCCAGTGCAGTGTTCGGCGGCCAGTATGAGTCCGGTGGAGCTCAAGAAGGGGTACGGAGACCGGCTGGTCTTCTGGGGTGGAGGCGTGGATACGCAGCGCACGCTGCCCTTCGGGACGCCGGATGAGGTTCGCCGTGAGGTACGTGACCGCCTCACAATTCTGGGGCCGGGAGGCGGGTTCGTTTTTAACCCGATCCACAATGTTCAGGCCGGCACGCCGATTGAGAACGTGCTGGCG
>Ga0315284_10015963_pt1 | contig 10664 bp, 6 predicted proteins | sample YL17G09_16_MG_FD_203696 | JGI IMG/M metagenome (GOLD analysis project Ga0315284, IMG submission 203696) | Sediment microbial communities from Yellowstone Lake, YNP, Wyoming, USA - YL17G09_16 | ecosystem: Environmental > Aquatic > Freshwater > Lake > Sediment | place: USA: Wyoming | collected...
GGGGGGGGGGGGGGCGCGCGCCCCCCCCCCCCCCCCCCCCCCCCCCCCCCCCCCCCGGGGGGGGGCGGGGCCGGCCGCACGAAACACCCATCTCTCCTCCTCCACCAACATCTCTCTCTCTCTCCGCCCAAAATGAAAGCACACACCCATTTCCCCATCACCTCTCCCTCTTAACCCCCCATTCATAAAATCACACCCCATATCCCCACTCCGAAGGCGGGGCCGGCGGCTCTGTCGGCGGGGACAGGCCGGCCTCGGCGGCGGGGGCGGCCCAGGCCTCGGCAGGCGGGAGCAGGGCAGTCGTGGCCTCCACAGCCGCCGGGGCCGCCTCCTCACCCCACCCGCCCGGGCTGGTGGCTGTGGGGACGGCCGCGTCTTCGTAGCCAGCGGCGACAGCTGCTTCAACCTCCCAGGCAACGGCGGCGACGGGCGGGGACAGGGCGGCAGCAGCGGGTGCAGCTGCCACCTCGACCTCGACCGGCACGGGCGCGGCCACCTCCTCCTCCACCACCGCCTCCGCCTCCTCGGCCGCCGGCAGGGGCGCCGTGTCCTCGTCCACCAGGGCGACGACGGGGGCGGCGGGCTCGTCTGCGGCGATCGGGGCAGAAGCTGGAGGCGTGCCAGCGGCGGCGGCGGCCGCCCACGCGTCGGCCTCGGCTGCCACCTCCGCAGCCGCCGCGGCCACCTCGGCCGCCTCCAGGGAGGCTACCAGCCCGGCCACGGGGGACGCCTCTGGGGCGGCGGCCGGGTCGTAGGCTTCCACCGCCTCGACGGCCACAGCCTCCGCTTCAGGGGCGGGCGGGGACGGGGGCGGGACGGGCGCGTAGGCGGCGGGCACGGCGGCGCCGCCCTCCTCCCCCTCGTCGTCAGTGGGCGGGGCGGCGGTGGCAGCGGCCGGCGCTGCTTCATCCTCGATGGCCATCCCGACCACCTCCTCCGCCTCCGCTTCCGCCTCATCAGCCGCGGCCGCCTCCGCCTCATACACAGCGCCCTCCTCCTCCGCCTCAGCAGTAGGAGCGTAAGTAGCAGCGCCGGCGTCGGCGTCAGCGTCAGCAGTGGTCGCCTCTTCCTCGTACGCGACCGCTCCCTCCCCCTCAGCCGGGGCCGCTGCGTCCACCACCACCTCCTGCTCGGCAGCCTCGTCTTCCTCCTCGCCCGCCGCCTGGCCGCCGTCGTCGTAGTAGCCCGACGGCCCGGCCTCGCCCGAGTACTGCTGCTGGCCGTCCTCTGCCGCCTCATCATCAGCAGCCTCGCCCTCGGCGGCGACGAGCGGGGCGGGTTCCTCGTCCTCGTCCTCCTGCGCCTCGTCCGCCCACGCGACGGCCGCCCGCCTGCGCGCGGGCGCCTTGCCCTTCTTCCTCGCCGCCGCCGCCGCCGCGGCCGCCGCCTTGCCCTTCCTCTGCTTCTTGGCCGGCCGCCCCTGGCGCGGGGTCGGGGCGGGCGGCGCCTCCACAAAGTCGAGCGCCCGCTCGGTGGCCCCGTAAAAGCGTTCCGCCTCGGCCTCCTCCTCGCGCGCGGCCCTGGCCTCCAGCGCGGCCAGCCGGTCCGCCTCCATCTCCTCCGGCTTGCGCCGCTTGCGGCGCAGGCCGGCCTGGAACCGCCAGGCGGCGGGGCAGGCGGTCGTGATGATGCCCGCGACGGTGGGCAAGGACCGGTACGTCCGGTCGTAGACCTTCTTCTCCGACCGCCACCAGTCGAGGGGCGGGTAGCGCGAGCGCGCCGACCGGCGGACGCCTGTGCCGGGAGCGGTGGCCAGGCCGGCGTGCGCAGCCTCGCCCGCCAGGGACCCCCGGCGCGCGACCTCGCGCCGCATGCGCACGTAGCGCGGGCCGCGCTCACCGGGCGGGCGGCGAGTGGAAGCGGCAGCTGTGCGCTTGGGCGCGCGCACGCGGGTGGTTTGGGGCGTGTGCCCGCTGGCAGGGCCCCACCCGCCGCCGTCCGCCCAGCCCTGGTCACCACCGTCCTCGCCCCAGTCATCGCCGCCGCCACCACCGCCAGCACCACCCCAGTCCTCGTCCTCGGTGAGGACGGGCGGGGCGGCGGTGAGGGGTGCCGCCGCCGCCGCCGCCGCCACGCCACCATCATCGTCGTCAAACGCGAACGCGTCCCCGCCGCCCCGGGCGTTGTAGGGAGAGGGGGCGGCCAGCGCGGGAGGGCCAGCCGGCCGGGCCTCGCCGGCAGAGGACGCCCGGGCGAGGCGGGAGGGCGCGGTGCCGGCGACGCCCGCGGCGGCACTGGCCGCGGCCGTGCGAGGAGTGACGGGCAGCCCACTGCTGGCCCCTCCGCTCACGGCCAGGCGGGTCGCTGCCGCCGCGGGCGCGTCGAGGCCGGTCCCATCGTCGATGTCGTACACCGCGTACCCAGGCCCGGTGTCGTCGTCGTCGCCGTGGTCGCCGGCGATGCGGCCCCCATAGGCGCCGGCCGCGCGCGCGACGCCGCCCCGCCCGGAATCCAGCTGCAGCAGGCGCCCCGTGTCGTCGTCGTCCGTCCAGTCCACTCCTGCGCCCGCACCGCCCAGCAGGCGGCGCATGGTGTCGGCGTCGCCGTCGCCCCGGCCGCGGGCGTGCGTGCGGGAGGGGGTGAGGCCGGTGGCAAAGCCGGGACGGCGGGTTGGGAGGGCAGCCGCAGCAGCCGCGGCTCGGGGGGTGAGCACGGACGCCGGCCCCGCGCCCGCGCCGCCCGGGCGGGCAGCGCCACCGGCGGCCAGGGGGCTGCCCCACCCGTCTCGCTCAGGGACGCCCTCCAGGCCACCGCCCGGCGAGGCGTCAGCGCGGCGGGCGGGCGCGGGTGCGGCCACGGGCGGGGACGGCCCCGGCGACGGCAGGGACATCAATTCCAGCCCGGTAAACGACCGACGGGCGGCGGGGCGACCCGTCCCCGCCCGGCGTGGGGCCCGGGCCCGCCGGGCGGCGGCCGCGTCCGCCGCGGCGGCCGCGATGAAGGGAGCTGTTTTTTTTAGAGAGGAGGAGAAATTGAATTGGGGCGAGCGCGAGTCGAGGAGCAAGGAGTGCAGAAGGACGCGTTTTGATCTGCCCACAGGCGTCCATGGTGATCGCCATACACAATTGGGTGGAGACCGGGGTGACCGAGGTCGTGAAACCAAGGCGGGCGCGGACCTCCCGAAAAAAGGGGGAGCGTGCGCGGCGGACAGTTGAAAAAAAAGCAGCCGCGCTTCCGTCCCTCGGCCTTACCTGGCGTCGGAATGGCTTCCGGCTGAGCTGGGGCGCCACCGACAGGCGAGGGTAGCCTGTGTGTGGTTGAGTGGGTGTGTGTAGGGGTGAGCGTGAGGATGTCGAGCGAGGCGGGCAGGCGTGTGCGGCCAACAGTTCAATTCGACCGGCGCGCGCGGCGGGCAAGCACGCTCTCTCCCTGCAGATGTCTCGCCCCACGCCCACCATGCCGCGCCCTTTCTCCATTTCTATTTCCCTTACTTGAATTGCAGCTCAAAGGCGCGCTTTCCGGGCGGGCGAAGTGCGCCGCCGCCGGCGCCCTCCTGCCGCAGGGCGTCGCCCGGCGCCGCGCCCGCTGACGGCGGCCGGGCAGGGCCGACCGCGTTGGCGAGGGGTTGGAGAGCGGGGGCTTCCATAATGGAGCGCGTGCGAGCGTGCGTGTTTGCGTGTACGTGTTTCAGGGGTTGCGTGCACTCAGGGAGAGGGCGAGTGGTTGTGTGTCTGTGTGTGTTCCCACGAAGGCACGAGGACACACCCGCGGATGAGAGGCGGATGAAAGCGTTTTTGAAGCAGTGGCGAGAAGAGGGGAACAACTGTGCTGCGTCACACTTCTTTCCCGGCGCGGGGCCTCTCTCTCACTGAACCACACCCGCCCAACCGCACACCACCATGTCCACCCGCCGCCGCTCCCTGCTCAAGGTCATCATCCTGGGCGACAGCGGGTGAGAGTAGAGAGAGGGAGAGGGAGTGAGAAAGAAAACGAGTGGGGCCTTCTCGTTTGCTCTCTCTCCGCCCCGTCGCTCACTTCCCGCGCACCCTCCCACCTCCAGTGTCGGCAAGACGTCCTTGATGAACCAGTACGTATCCAAAAAGTTCAGCGCCCAGTACAAGGCCACCATCGGGGCGGACTTCCTGACCAAGGAGGTCGTCGTCGACGGACGGCCCGTGACGATGCAGGTGAGGGAAAGAGAAAAAAAGGGGGGTAAGAGCACGCATGCGCAGGGGAGCGGGATGCATGGCGCCGTGCCCTGGAGAGCGTGTGGGTTGGTGGGTGGATGCGGGCGGCCAGCCCGTGCGCGCGCGCTCACAGCGGAGAGAGACACCAAAACGCGCCCCCCCTTCTCCCCCCTCTCATCTTTCTCAACCTTTTTCTTTGCTCTCTTTGCAAGATCTGGGACACCGCCGGCCAGGAACGGTTCCAGTCCCTGGGCGTCGCCTTCTACCGGGGCGCGGACGTGTGCGTGCTCGCCTATGATGTCGGCTCCGCCAAGAGCTTCGACGCCCTGGACGCGTGGCGGGACGAGTTCCTGATCCAGGCCGCGCCCCCCGGCGACCCGGCGGCCTTCCCGTTTGTCGTCCTGGGCAACAAGGTGGACGCGGTCGCGGAGGACGGGTCCGCCCCCGCCCGCGCCGTCCCCGCTCGCCGGGCGGAGGCCTGGTGCGCGGCCAAGGCGGGCGGGGCCGGGGCGGGGCCGCCCCCGCATTTTGAGACGTCCGCCCGGACGGGCGCGGGCGTGGAGGCCGCCTTTGAGGTCGCTGCCCGGGCCGCCCTCGCCAGGGCGGACGCCGCGGCGGGCGGGGCGGAGGATGACCTGTACGCGCCACACGATCATGCGGGGACGGTGGACGTGAGCGGGGGTGGGCGGGCGGGCGGGGCGAGGACCGGGTCGGCGTGCTGCTGAACATAGGAGGGGTTGTGCAAATCAACGAATCAAAGAGTCTTTCTCTCTCTTCAACCTCGGGTGGGGCGGTCGCCCTTTCTCTGCCACAGGGGCACCGCGCGGTCGGGGCCCCTTCACCTCGCCCCGTGTGTCACACGACCCACTGTTCCCGCCCTCGAATACGCGCACGCGCACAGAAAGGACTGGCATGCAGGCTGCGGCCCCTCCGCGCGCCCGGGGCGTCGCCAGCTGCAGCACCAACACCTCGCCGACGACGGCTGCAACGGCGCATGATGTGCGGCCTCCACGTGGGAGCAGGCGACCGAGAGCACCGCCTACTGTCGCCGCCAGGTGGTCTGACCGGGGCTGGTTTCAGGTGCGGGCTTCGTGGGGACCGGGAGGGAAAGGGGTGGGCGCGGCGGCGGCGCAATGTGCATGCAAAATGGGGCGTCCGACGCTGTCGCCCCGATGCTGGCCGCTGAACATAGGCGCCCTCTCTCTTTCCCCACGCAGACACGCTCACACACTCACCGTCCTCCTTGCACACGCATACATCAGGCCCGTGCATCTTCCTCGCACCCATGGAGCGGAGACGGTCCGGAGTGGACAGGTAAAGGAAGAGCGTGGGGTAAGAGAAAGGGAGGAACAAGGCGCGGCGCCGACGTGTTCCTACGCAGCCAAAAAACTGACAAACTCTTACTCACCCCTCTCCATCCTCATCCTCACAGCCGCGGACGCCGCCCACCTGACCGCCGCCGCCGCCTGGGCCCTAGCCTCAGCAGGCGAATCGGCGCCCCACCCGTACGCGGGCTGCGTGCTGGCAGACGCCCAGGGCCGCGCCCTGGCGGCCGGCCACACCGCGGCGGAGGGGGCCACCCCAGCTGAAGCGGCCGCGCTCGCGGCCTTACCGCCCGGCGCCCCGCCCGCCGCCACGGCCTACCTCAGCTTGGAGCCCGACGGCCGGGGCGGCGCCGCCCACGCTGCTGCCGTCGCCCTGGCGCGGGCGGGCGTGGCGCGGGTCGTGCTGGGCATGCTGCGCCCGGAGGCCGGCGCGCGCGGGGGTGGGATGGCCGCCCTGGCCGCGGCTGGGCTGGCTGTCTCCGTGGTGCCTCCTGGCAGCGGCGGCGCCGCCTCCACCCCGTCCTCCTTCCCAGCTGATGCCGCCATCGCGGCCGCCGTCGCCGCCGCGGACGGCACGCCCTGGCCGGCGGGCGGGCTGGCGGCCCACCTGCCCGAAGGGCTCAACCCGGCTGGGCCCGCGACCGCCGCCGCCCTGGCGTCCGCGGCCGCCGCCTGCCTCTCCGCCAACGCGCCCCTGCTGGTCCGGTCCCTCACGGGCCGCCCCCTGGGCCTGCTCAAGTATGCGATGACCCTGGACGGCAAGATCGCGGCCTCCACGGGGCACGCGGCCTGGGTGTCCTCGCCCGCCGCGCGCGGGCGCGTCTTTGCGGGGCGGGCGGTCTCCAACGCGGTCGTCGTTGGCGGCAACACCGTCCGCCGGGACGACCCCCGCCTCACAGCCCGGACGCCGGGTGGGGGCACGGCCGGGCATGCCCCCCTACGGGTCGTCATGTCGCGCACCCTGGACCTGCCCCCCGACGCGGCGCTGTGGGAGACGGCGGGGGTGGCACCGACCGTGGTCGCCACCCAGGCGGGCGCGCGCCCAGAGGTGCAGGCATCCCTGGCCGCCCGGGGCGTGGAGGTCGTGGAATTTGATTTCCTGACGCCGGGGGCGGTCGCGGATTACCTGGCGGCCCGGGGCGCCCTGCAGGTGCTGTGGGAGTGCGGGGGCCGGCTGGCCGCGCCGGCCATTGTGGGGGGCGCCATCCACCGGGTGATGGCGTTTGTCGCGCCCAAAATCATTGGCGGCGACGCCCGGGCGCCCACACCCGTCGGCGACCTGGGCACGGTGTCCATGGGGCAGGCCCTCAACCTGCAGGCGGCTTCATGGGAGACGGTGGGGCCGGACGTGCTGTGCACGGGGTGGCTGCCGGGCGCGGCGGGGGGCGGGGTGGGGGGCATGGATGCCGCTTCGGCAAGGGGCGAGGGCGTGCGGGCGGGCGCGGCGGGGTCCTCGCTGGCGGGCGGGGCTCGGCTGGCGGGGGGCGGGCTGGCGCCCCTGCTACCCGGCGTCACGTCCTCCCTGGCCAGGCGGTCCTGCACGCCGGGCGCGGACCCGGGGCCGCCCGAAAGGAAAGGGGGGCGGGTGGCAGCGGGTGCATCGCCCTCCACTGCCTCCTGGACCACCCCGCCCCCCCGCCCCGTCCAGTTCTTCAAGTCCTGGGGCCCCGCGGGCGACCTCTCCAACTTCTCGGCGCACCCCGTGACATTATCAGCTGACCCCGTCCGTGCTTCGGGCGGCGCTGACGGCGGCGGCGGCGGCGGCCCGCCCCCGCCCGCATCATCACCCGCCGTCGAGTGGCCGACGGTGGAACATTTCTACCAGGCCCAAAAGTTCGCGGGCGTGGCCGGGCCCGCCGCGTCGGCCCTGGTCGCCGCCATCGCGGCCGCCCCCTCCCCTGAAGCTGCGGCCAAGCTGGGGCGGACGGCCCAGCGGGACGCGCCCGAGCTGGTGCGGGGCGACTGGGAGGACGCCAAGCCGGTGGTCATGAGCTGCGCGCTGCGTGCCAAGGTGGCCACCCACCCGTCCGTCCTGGGCGCCCTGACCGCGACGGGCGGGGCGCCCATCGTCGAGGCGTCCCCCTCTGACTATTACTGGGGGGCGGGCGTGGACGGCCAGGGCTGTAACGCCCTGGGGCGGGCGTGGGAGGGGGTGCGTGGGGAGGTGATGGATGGGCGGCTGGCTGTTGGCGGGGGGGGAGGCGCTTCCCCTGCCCGCCCGGGCGGCGTCAGCGGGCGGGCGGCGGTCGCCATGGGCGGTGGAGTGGAGGCAGGGACGGCGCGGCCGGGGCGGGTGTGAGCGAGACTGATGATGATGGGCGGGATGTATGTGCAAGACAACAACAAGACAAACAAAAAAAATTAATTGAACCCGGCCGCCTCGGCCTCGGCCAGCGACCTGAGGTCGCTCCGCGCCTGGGTGTTGCCCGGCTCCAAGGCCAGCACCGCCCGCAGGTCGGCTCTCGCCCCGCCCGCATCGCCCAGCCCCCGCCGCGCCGCCGCCCGCCGCAGCAGGGCTTTCGCGGTCTTGGCCAGCGCCAGCGACGCGGTCGCGTCCGCGTCCGCCTCGTCAAATCGGAAGAGATTCAGGTGGGCGGCGGCCCGGTTCGAGAGCGCTAGAGGGCAGGCAGGGTCGGCCGCCGACGCGGCGGTGTACGCCTGGATCGCCCCCTCCCAGTCGCCTGCGACAAAGGACGTGTTGCCGCTCCGCCGCAGCGTTTCAGCCGTGCGGGCGGCGGCTGTCTTGCCTGCCCGGAGGGGGGCGGCCTGGCCCGGTGATGTGGAGGCAGGAGCGGGGGCGGTGCGGCGGGCCGTCGTCGTCGTCGTCGTCGTCGTCGTCGTCGTCGTCGTCGTCGTCATCGCGGACGCGGCGGAGGAGGATGGAGACGCGGGCGCGTCCTCGGCGGCGGCGGCGGCGGCGGCCGCGCCCAGGCTGGCTTCCGCCTGGGCCAGTGCGGCCACCCAGGCGGGGCCCAGCCTCTGGCCGATGCCCGCGCCCGCCGCCAGGACCGCGCCCTCGCTCCCGACCCCGCCCACCAGGGTCACCCCTGCTGGGAAGGCCTCGCCGGCCGTGGCCGGGACGGGGATGGACAGGGCGACCAGGCCGGAGATGCCGGCCAGGGAGGCCAGGCCGCGCGTGGCGTTGCTCCAGGCCGCGCGCGCGGCCGCGCCCGCCTCGCCCCCGCCTGCCGGCGGGTGTGGGCCGGGCAGGGATGGGATGAGGAGCAGGTCACCGCCCGCAGTCGCCTCCGACAGGGCGGCCGCCGCTTGGTCGGCCGCCTCCCGGGCCGCCTCCAGCGAGCCGTGCTGCCCGTCGGCCGCCGCGCCCGCCTCCTCCCCGGCCAGCATGGCCGCCGCCCGCCGCAGCCCGCGCAGCACCGCCCGGCCCTCCCACTCCGCCCGCGTCACCAGCCCGCCGTCCACCACGGCGGGGCACCGGTCCGCCATGAAATTGGATATGAAGCCGGACGCGACCTGGCCCTCGCTGGCCCAGCCCTCCGCGGCGAGGCGGGCGGCGGCGGGCAGCGCGGCGACGCGGGCGGTCGACCCGCCGCAGCCGTCAAAAAGGTCACCCCCAAAAATGATGAGCACGGGGTCGGCCGCCCGCTGGGGGCCCGCCCGGGCGAGGCCGCCGGCCAGGGCCGCGGCTGTCAAATCCTCCAGGGACCGGGCGGCCAGGGTGGCGGTCGGCGTGCGCAGGGCGGCCAGGCCGCAAGCGGCGGCCAGGGCCCAAGGCAAGGCGGTCGGCGGGGAGGGGGTGAGGCAGGCGTCGGCCGCGCCCGCCGCGACGGCCGCGGCCGCCCGGGCGCCGGGGCCGGCTAGGAGGGCGCCCCCACGGGGGACGGCTGGGTTGGGGGAGCCGCGCGGGGCGCCGTCGGGGGCGAGCGGGCCGGGCCCGCACGCTGCCGCGCCGTCGGGGATCGAGCCCAGGACGGCCGCGCCCGCGCCCGCGAGGGCGGGGAGGGCCGGGTGGGCGGCCAGGGAGGGGCAGAAGACGATGCGGCTGCCAGCCAGGGCCCCGCTCACCGACGCGGCGGGCTCGGCCGGCAGCAGGAGGAGTTCGCCGGGCGGGTCGATCCAGGCCGCGGCGGTCGCGGCGGAGAGGGCGGGGCGGGCGGGCGCTCCCCGCCTGGGGCCGCGGCGGGTCGGCGCGCGGGCGGGGAGAGGCGCCTGGCGCCCGCGCCGCCGCCGCAGAAGCAGCAAGAGCAACCCCGCCGCGGCGGTTGCTAAGGCCACGCCGATCCCGAGAGAGGCGCCGCCGCTGAGGTTGGAGGGTGCTGCTGCGCGGCGGGGGCGGGTGGCAGCGCCGGCCGGCGGCGCCTCGTGCTCAGTCACGGAGGCGACCGAGCGGCGACGGCCGCCGCCGCCGCTCTCACCGCCCTCGTCGTCATCCCCGCTCAAGCCTGCGCCATCTTCAGCTTCCCCCAGTTGGTGAAGGGGTGTGCCCTCCTCGCGGGCATGCCGTGGGCGGGCCATTGAAAGGGGCAACAGCTGTAGAGGAGAGCCACGCGCCGGCTGACTTGGGTGTGAAAAAAAAAAGAGAGCCTGCGCCCGTCACATCATTCTTTCGCCCCCTCCGTCCCGCCCGTGACAGAGGTCGGGTGTCCCCCACACAAAAAGCTCGCGCCGTCGTCTGCATCCACATACGATGGACCTCCTCTCCACCCTTTCCGCCACCCTTTCCTCTGACTTTGCCGCCCGCTCAGCCGCAGAAACTGCTCTGCGGGCCGCCGATGCGGCACCCGGCTTCGCATTGGCACTCCTCACCCTCGCTCGGGAGCCCTCAGCCCCGCCCGGCACACGCCAGTCGGCTGCCGTGCTGCTGAAGGGCCTGGTGATCAGGCGGTGGGATGAGGATGATTATGAGCGCTTTGTGGGGCCAGTGGTGAGAAAAAAAAAGGATGACGGAGAGACACACAAACGCGTCCTTTCAAACGGACGCGTCCGCCTCGCACCTGTCACCCACCGCCCGCCCGCGCGCCCGGGCCGGGCCGCCCACGCCCGGGCCGCCGCCGCCCGGGCCGCCGCACTTGTCTCCTCATCACCACATCTCTCCGCGCCCCCCTCCCCCCCCCCCCCTTACACCCCCAGCTCCCGGACCCCGAGAAGGGCGGCCTGAAGGCCGCGCTCCTGGCCGCCCTCGCCGACCCCCACGCCGCGGCCGACTCTAAAATCGGCACGGCACTCAGCATGGTGGTGTCGGCCATCTACC